>Ga0102952_1000001_pt1 | contig 345595 bp, 257 predicted proteins | sample SalPon2A_C_D1_MG_FD_78506 | JGI IMG/M metagenome (GOLD analysis project Ga0102952, IMG submission 78506) | Soil microbial communities from South San Francisco under conditions of wetland restoration - Salt Pond MetaG R2A_C_D1_MG | ecosystem: Environmental > Terrestrial > Soil > Wetlands... | reverse complement strand
TTCGTTGAATCGATGCTGGTGCTCTCCGAGCATCGCCGCAGTGAGCTTCCGAGCGTTGGCACCTGGCGCATCGGGGCGCCGATGATCTTTGAGCGGTTCTGGCAGCAGACCGGCTGCGCCGAGATGGGCGAGCTCGATCACCTATCACCCCAACGGCATGATCGACCGGATCACCCACGCCAACGGTGTCACCTGGACCCAGGGCCGCGACCCGGACGACATGCGCCGGCTGCATCGGTGCCCGTGACCGAGTGGGTCGCAAGTCGCATTCAGAGCCCCGGGACTCCCTTGGATGGCCCTCTCGATATCTCGATCGACCGTTGCGTGAGCGAGCTTCTCCCCACAGCTACTGACGCCAGAAGTGGGCCGTTGCAACGGCAAAATCCGCTGAAGGAGCCGTACGTTGGCCTTGCGCACCGTGCCCAAATCCACCGTACCGCGTACCGTGAAGTCTCGCACCGTGCTTGAGGTTACTGTACGCCGTACATCAGTCTTCCGCACCGTGCGCAATGCCGCTGTACGCCGTACATTGGCTTTCCGCACAGTGCAAAAGGGGTCTGTACGGAACCTTTTCCGGATTGTCTCTCGGGCACCTTCATTTACTTTCTCCGTAACTGCAAGATGACGTCGGGGGCTCAATCGCTTGGTGGAGATGCAGCTTTCTGTAACTCTACTCGAGACCGTTCGAGACAGGCTGGTGTCAGGCGCGAGCGGAAGTCCTCGACGGAGAGGATGTTCGACCAGCGTTGGGCGTCCATAGAGGGCTTCGAGTCCGATGAGGTCCGAGGGCGAGCGCCGCCGCGTGGAGCTTACCAGTCGGCAGCGTCGCCCCGCCGGACCACCTCCTGGACCAGCAGCTCCAGATCCTCGCGCCGGGTGCGGTGATTGACCAGCGCCACCCGCAGACAGAAGTGCCCGTGGAGGGTCACCGCCGAGGGCACCGCGACGCCGTCCTCGTGGAGCCCGACCAGGATCTCCTGGCTGATGCGGTTCTGCTCCGTCTGGCTCAGCCCCGGGGGTGCATAGCGGAAGCAGACGATGTTGAGCCCCCCGGCAAAGCCCTCGTCTCGATCTCGCGGTGCCACGAGGCGCAGCTTGGGCTCGCGGTCGATGCGCCGGGCGAGCCAGCGGGCCTGCTCGACGTTGCGCTCCACCGTGCGCGCCAGCCCGCGGACGCCGTGGGTCTTGAGCGCCATCCACACCTTGAGGGCACGAAAGGGGCGCGACAGCTCGGGACCGAGATCGCCAAAGTTGGGGCTGCCGGCTGCCGCGGGACCGCCGGAGAGAGCGGCGAGATAGTCCGCCGTCTGGCGGAAGGCGGCGCGATGAACCTGGCCGTCGCGCACCAGGACGCAGCCGGCGCCGTAGGGTTGGCTTCCCCATTTGTGGAGGTCGAAAGCCAGCGAATCCGCCCGCTCCAGCCCGGCCAGCCGGGGGCGGAGCTTTGGGGAGAGCGCGGCGAGGGCGCCGAACGCACCGTCGACGTGGAGCCACAGGCCCTCTTGCGCGGCCAGATCGGCGAGGGCTTGGAGATCGTCCATCGCGCCGGTGCGCACCGTGCCGGCGTGAGCGACCAGGGCGAAGGGGCGGTGGCCACGGGCCCGGTCGTCGGCGACCGCTCGGGCCAGCGCCCGCGGGTCCACCGACAGGTCGCGGCGGGTGGGAGCGGCGCGGTAGGCGTCGCGGCCCAGCCCGAGCAGGTCGAGAGCCCGCAGCACCGAGCTGTGGGCCTCGCGAGAGCCGTGGACGGTAAGCCGGCCGGCGCCGTCTGGATTTCCGGTGCCCTGGAGCCCCCGATCCCGCACCTCGAGACCGGCGCCAACGCTGCGAGCCACGGTCAAGGCGACCAGGTTGGCGGTGGAGGCGCCCGAGACCAGCAGCCCCGAGCCCTCCGCGCCGGCGCCGAATCCCAGGGCCTCGTCGAGCCAGCGGATCACCTGCATCTCCACGCGCGTCGCGCCCTGTTCGAAGCCGCCGACGTTGGGGTTGAGACCGGCGGCGAGGAAATCGGCCAGCGCTCCCACAGGCGTGCCGGCGCCGATCACCCAGCCCCAGAAGCGCGGATGGGCGTTACCCAGGTCGTAGGGCAGCACGCGATCGAGAAAGTCGCGGTAGGTGGCCTCGATCCCCTGGCCGTCGAGAGGCAGCGGGGTCTCTACGAGCACCCGGCGGCTGTCCGGGGAGACGGGTTGCCACACAGGTCCTTCGCCCCGGGCGCGCCGCTGCCAGTGCACGACCAGGTCGTCGACGGCACGGTGGGCGAGCGCCCGAAAGGCCTCCCAGGCTTCGGGGGTCGGCGGGTCCAGAGAGGTATCGAGGGGAGCCATGGAGCGAACCTTATCGGAGCGAGCCCTGGGATACACTGATCGGTCCCATGACACCGTCTCCGCCCAAGGCGGCCCCCCGCCGGCCGGACCTGCGCTTCCCGCCCAAGGACGTCCCGCTCAAGGACGACGTGCGGGTGCTCGGGGCGTTGGTGGGAGATGTTCTGAGGGAGCAGGGGGGAGACGAGCTGTTCGAGCGGGTCGAGACGGCGCGCACCGCGGCCATCGAGCGACGGGAGGGCGACACCGCCCGCGACACCGAGGCCGAGCAGCGGGGCGAGGCCGGGTTGCTGCGGGTCGTCTGCGACCTCGACGCTCCCGCCGCCGAAGAGCTGGTGCGCTCCTTTTCCACCTACTTCCAGGTGGTCAACCTGGCGGAGAAGATCCATCGTATCCGGCGCCGGCGCGAGTATCTGCGCGCTTCGGTGGACGACAACGGCTCTCAGCCCGGCTCGTTGCGCGACACCGTCCACCGGCTGCGGGACGCTGGCCTGAGCTTGGAGGACGTGACCAAGCTGCTGGCCGGCATCACCGTCGAGCCGGTGTTCACCGCCCACCCCACGGAAGCCACCCGCCGCACCCTGCAGGCGAAAAACCAGCGCATCGCCCGCGACCTGGTCGCGCGGCTGGATCCGTCGATGACCCCACCGGAGGAGCGGGCCGCCCTCGGGCGCATCCGTGCCGAGATCACCGCCGGCTGGCAGACCGAGGAGCAACCCCGCGAGCGACCCACCGTCGCCGACGAGGCGGATCGCATCCTGTTCGTGGTCACCGACGTCCTGTACCGGGTGATCCCGCCCTTCTACGAGGAGCTCGAAGAGGCCCTGGTAGAAACCTACGGCGAAGTGGCGCGCGGGCTCGATCTGCCGCGGGTGCTCCGTTTCGCCTCGTGGGTGGGCGGGGACATGGACGGCAACCCCAACGTCACCGCCGACACCCTGCTGGCCACCCTGCGGCGGCATCGGGAGCTGGTCCTGGGCCTCTACCGGCGCGAGATGCGGCACCTCGCCGACCGGCTGTCCCAGTCGAGGTCGCGGATCCTGGTGGATCGTGAGATCGAGGACCGCATCGAAGAATACGCGGCGCTCTTTCCCGAGGTCGCCGAATCGCAGCCCCCGCGGCACCGGGCCATGCCGTATCGCAAGCTGCTGCGGTTGATGGAAGCGCGGCTGTCGGCCACCGTCCGCGACGACTCCTCCGGCTATCGCGGCCCGGAGCTGTTTCTCGACGACCTGCGCCGGATCGCCGCCAGCCTGCGACGCCATCGGGGGGAGCACGCCGGGCTCTTCGCCCTCCGCCGGGCTCTGCGCCGCGCCGAGACCTTCGGCTTCCACCTCGCCACCCTCGACGTTCGTCAGGACGCGCGGCTGCACCGCGAGGTGATGGCCCGTCTGCTGAGCGACGAAGGCTGGGAGGAGCGCTCCGCGGAGGAACGCACGGCTCGGCTGCGCCAGATCCTGGAGGACGACGAGGGTCCTTCCCGCAAGCCCCGGACAGGGCGCGCGAGCGACGCCCCGGCGGCGCGCACCCTGGCGGTGTTCCGCGCTCTGAAGGAGGCCCGGGAGACCTATGGCCCGCGGGCCGTCGGACCGTTCATCCTCAGCATGGCGCGGGAGGCCGACGACGTGCTCACCGCGCTGCTGCTGGCGCGCTGGGGCGGGCTGGGGTCGCCCGGTGGGCGTGACGTCTCCCTCGACATTCCTCTCGACATCGCACCGCTGTTCGAAACGGTGGCGGATCTCGAAGCGGCCCCCGGGGTCGTGCGGCGGCTGGTCGAGGACGACCTCTACCGCGCCCACCTCGCTGGCCGTGGCGACCGCCAGATGGTCATGCTGGGCTACTCCGACAGCAACAAGGACGGCGGTCTCGCCGCCTCCCGCTGGGCGCTCCACCGGGGCCAGGCGGCGCTGCTGGAAGCGGTGGTCGGCACCGGGGTGCGGGTGACCTTCTTCCACGGTCGCGGCGGCACCGTGGGCCGCGGCGGCGGCAAGACCCACCGGGCGGTGCTGGCCGCGCCGCCGGGCTCCGTCGCCGGCTCGCTACGAATGACCGAGCAGGGAGAGGTGATCGAGGACAAGTACGGGCTGCGGGGCATTGCGATGCGAACCCTCGAGCGCACCGTCGGATCGGTCGCCCTGGTCACCGCCATCCCTCGCCGTCCCGACCCCCGGGAGGACCGCTGGCGCGGCGTCCTCGAGGACCTCGCGGACGGCAGCCGCGAGGCCTACCGGGCGCTGGTCTACGACGACCCGGACTTCCCGGTGTATTTCCGGCAGGCGACCCCCATCGACGTCATCGAGCGCCTGCCCATCGGCTCGCGCCCCGCCTCGCGCCGGGGTGGCGGTACCCTCGATCACCTGCGCGCCATCCCCTGGGTCTTCGCCTGGACCCAGAGCCGGCACCTGCTTCCGGGCTGGTATGGGCTCGGTACGGGGCTCGAGCGGGCTCGCGAGCTCCACGGTCAGGAGGTGCTCCAGAGCATGGTCGAGTGCTGGCCTTTCTTCCGCAACCTGCTGGACGACGCGGAGATGGTGCTGGCCAAGTCGGATCTGGGCATCGCCGCCCGCTACGCCGAGTTGGCGGAGGATGCGGGCCAGCGTCTGTTCCCCCGCATCCGCGAGGAGCACGCGCGCACGGTGCTGGCGATCCTGGATTGCAAGGGCACCGGCAGCCTGCTGGACCACGACCCGACGCTGCAGCGGTCGATCCGGCTGAGAAACCCCTACGTCGATCCGATGAGCCTGCTCCAGGTGGATCTCCTGCGCCGCTGGCGCGCCGCCGGGCGCGAGGACGACGAGCTCCTTTCCGCCCTGCTCGCCACCGTCCACGGCATCGCCCAGGGGCTGCAGAACACGGGGTGAGGAGGCCCCGATCTCATGTCACGCACCTCTCGTCAGCGGTCCTCTCTCCATCGTGCGGTTCTCCCGGTCGGCGCCGTGCTGGTCACCGTCTGGATCTCCGCGCAGCTCGGCGCCGTGGCGGCTCAGTCGCCCGAGGCCCAGCCTTCCGCGCCAAGGACCCCCGCCCTGGTGGCAGCCCTGACCTCGGGCACCGAAAGCGAGCGCGAGGAGGCGGCGTTCGAGCTGGCGGAGACGGCGCCTCCGGCGGCGTTGCCGCTGCTGATCCGCGCCTTGCGGGACGACCCCAGCTCGGCGGTGCGCCAAGCGGCGGCTTTCGCCCTGGGCGCCTACCACCCACCGTCGGCGGAGACCGTGGAGGCGTTGATGGATGCCTTGCAAGGCCGGGCTCCCCAGCTCAAGACCGCGGTAGCGACCACGCTCTCGCGCCTGGGAGCGGAGTCGGAGCTCGTGCTCCGGGCGCTGGTCGCCGCGTTGGGGGCGGACGATGCCCGCACGCGGCAGTCGGCGCTCATCGTCCTCGAGCGCATCGGGCCACCTGTATCCGCCGCGGCTGGCGCGGTGCCGGCGGTCGCCGAGTGCCTGCGAAAAGATCCGGACGAGCGCGCTCGCCGCTTCGCGGTTTCGGTGCTGGCGGCCGTCGGGGAGGACGCGGGAGACGGTGCCGTCTCGGCGCTGCTAGAGACGGCACACTCGGACGCCAGCGAGCGGGTGCGGCAGTACTCGGTGGAGGCCCTGCCGGCGGTGGGCGCCCCGGCGGCCCAAGCGGTGCCGGTCTTGACCGAGGCTGTAGCCGACCCCGACTGGGGTGTGCGGGCCGCCGCTGTGCGGGTGCTCGGGAGCTACGGACCGGCCGCGGTCGCCGCGGTGCCGGCGCTCGAGAAGGCTCGGGAAGACGCCGAGGAGCCCGTTCGGAACGCCGCGGTAGAGGCGCTGGAGAAGATCCACTCACCGGCCGACGAGCTTTGAGCCACCGGAGCTACCAGAGCCGCTTTCGCTGCTCGAACCACTGCCGGGAGTGCAGGATCTTGAGATCTTTCTTCCCGTCGAGCATTTCGAACCCCACCGACAGGGGGCCGGCCTTGAGGTGAAAAAGCCCGGAGTGCTCCCGCTCTCCGATGCGCATCTCCCCGAGGATCTCCAGGTTGTGACCGGTGATCTCGATGTCCCGGATCCCGTACAGGCCGGGGCGCCCTTGGAAGTCCGCGGCGAGATCCACGTCCTCCAGGGTCAGAGCGCCGTCGATCCAGCGGAGGGCGCGCTTGCGGCTGACCAGATACGCGGTCAACGGGCTCGAGTCGCGCATCGAGGCACGGATCCGGCCCTGGAGGCCCGGCTCGGCGCCCAGTCGGAGGAGGCTCTGCGGCATCTCGACCACCATCCACCAACCGGCTTCCATCGGCTGGTCGGCCAGGCCCGCCCGGCGGATGTCGAGCCGGGTGTCGTCGAGGTGGAAGAGCCGCTCGCGGAGACGCAGCTCCGGAATGTGCGTTGTGAGCCGGAAGTCGCCTGTCAGATCGGTGGATTCGTGGCGCGCACCCAGCGAGCTGGCTCGGAGGGTGAGATCGGCGCGGCCCAGGTCTGTTTCGGTGTCGTACTCCAGGTGCCCGGAGAGATACCCCCGGCCGGAGGTGAGCCGGAGGCCGGACGCGGCCGGGAGGAGCGAGTTGTAGACCGTGACGTCCGGCACCTCGGACTCGGGCAGGTCGATCCGGAGCTGCACGTGCGGCATCTCCACCGGACCTCCGAGATAGATCTCCGGCCCGGTTACGGTGAGCTGCAAGCCCTCGCCACGGACGTATCTCCGGGGACCGTTCTTCCAGCTCAGATCGAAACGGTCGAGCTCGGCTTGCAGCACGGAGGACCGGATCGGCCGTTTTCCGTGCGCCTCGATCGTGCCGGTCAAGCGGCCGCTGCCCTGTGCTTGGTAGTCGAGGAAGGTGAGGTCGAAGTCTCCGATGCTGGTGAGCCGGGTGCCCGGTACCAGCGTGCCCCGCTGGAGCACGAGGTCCACGTCGAGGTCGCCGCGGCCGCCGAGGTGCAGCTCCGGCACCTGGGAGACGAAGCGGTCGAGGAGAGCCAGGCTCTCGCTGTGGGCGGTCAGGTGAACGGTGCCGGAGGCGTGGGCAGGGAACGAGCGGCCGGCCAGCCCGGGGAGGAACGGCTCGAGCTCGATCTCGGCCCGCAGATCGAGGCTCGGCAGGAGGATGGCAGGATCGGAAGCATCGGCAGGACCGGCAGCGGCAGGCCCAGCGGGCTTGCTCCGATGCTCCAGGACCTTCCCGTCCTTTATCTCCCACATCAGCCGCTCGGCGGCGAGGGTGCCGCCGAGCTGCCAGTCGAGGCTCGCCATCAGGCGGCCGTTGCCCCGGATCTCGTGCTCGTTCCAGCGCAGGGCTCGGATGTTCTGGAGGTCCAACCGGTCCAGCTCGAGGTGCCACCCGGGCTCGGTGCTCCGGCCCTGCCGCCTCCGCCGGCCGTGTCGCTCGCTCGAAGCTTCTGGGCTCGCACGGTCGACCTCCACCGTCACCCCCTCGCCGGAGATCGCCGAAGCGTGGACCGTCCGCTGACGGAAGCCTTCCGGATCGACCTCGAGATCCAGACGATCGAGGACCGTCTTCCAGGTGGTGTCCCGGGTGCTGCCGCGAAGCTCGACTCCGCGCAGCCCGAGACGGCCGCCGGCGGTTTCGAAGCTTCGCTCCACCAGATCGAAGCGGGGGATTTCGACGTGGACCTCGAGATCGCCCTGGAGCTCCAGCTCGAGCTCCGGGGCCGGCTCCAACCGGGCGTCGAGCCCCCGGGTCGTGAGCGTCACCTGCCCTCGGCCGGACCCTGTCTCGGCGTCGAGCACCCCCCGAGCCGCGAGGGCACCTCGTCCGGCCCGCAGACGGAGCCCGGCGACGTCCGCTGGTAGCAGCTTGTGGAGATCCTGGAGGTCCGGGATCGCCAGCTCCGTCAGCTCGATCTCGACCCGGGGCGGCGGGGGAATTCGATCGAGGTGGAGCTCGTCGGCCTGGGCGGTCAGTGACAGGCCTCGTCCCTCCAGCACGGTGGGCCCTGCGTCCGCCTCCAGGCTCAGCTCGAAGCGCTGGAACCTTGCCGAGAGCCGGGTGTGCCGGTCCACCTCGACCTCCCCGGCCAGCTCCCCGGTGCCGGTGGCCACGAAGTCCTGGTAGGTGATCTCGAGACCGTCGGGGACCAGCTCGATGCGGCTGCCCGCGGCCAGCTCACCGCGCTCGAGGGTGACGTCCACCTTCAGCCCGCCCCCGCCGTCCAGGCGCAGACCCGGCACCCGGGTGATCCAGGGATCGAGAAAGCCCAGCGAGCGGGTCCGGGTGTCGAGCCGCAGGTCGCCGGAGACAAAGCCCAGGAACGCCAGCCCCTTCTGCTCCTTGGGGTGGAAGGGATCGAGGGAGACGTGGAGGCCCAGATCGAGCCTTTCGAGGAGCTCCTCCGGCCCGGCGAGGAGCCGGGCGTCGGTGATCTCGAAGCGGACGTCCCGCGCTTCGAGGTCGCCGCGGACCTGGAAATCCAGATCGCCGCCGATCCGTCCGGCACCGGCCATCCGGTATCGGTCGATCCAGATCTCTCCGAGATTGTCGAGATCGATGCCTTCGAGCCGGATCCTCCAGCCCTGCGGCCGGCTTGCAGGCCGTCCGGGAGCATTCCGTGCCAGCGACTCGGGAGGCGGATTCGGGGGATTCTCCAAGCCGGGGATCTCGGGGGCGAGCGGCTCACCGTCGGGGCCGCGAGGAGGATCTTCGCCCGGGGTCAGTCTTTGCCGCAGCCGGAACGTCAGCCCGCCGCCCCCGATCCGCCGGGCGTGGAAAGTGCGGGAGGCGAGAGCCGGCAGGTCCACCGAGACCGTGGTGCGCTCCAGCCGGGCCCACCACTGGATCTCGCGGTTCTGCCCGCGGATTTCCACTCCGTGGAGATGCACCCGCCCGGGCCAGAGGGTCCACGCGCTCTCCCAGGTGACCCGGAGCTTCTCCGGGCTCTTGAAGATCTTGCCGTGGAGGCTCGGCGAGCGCAGAAAGAGGTTGGCTCCTCCCAGGTAGATCCCCATCGCCAGCGCCACGAGGGTCCCGGTCAGGACCAGGAAACGTCGTAGACGCGCTCGACGATTCGTTGGACGGGCTCCCTTGGGCTGTTCCTCTTCGGGGCTCACGGCGGGCTCTCCTCGCGGCTCTCTCGAGCACGGCTCATTGTATGGCGGCGAGAACCTGCCCAATCACTTAGCTTATGCTACGATGCGTCTACGACCTGCCCCAAAAGGGCTACACAGGTGGGGGGACGGCTTGAGCCGTGGCTCCCCCGGATTTCTTGGATCGCAGGCCGCGTCTCGCCGCCTGCATGCTTCGGAGGCTTGCCATGCTCGCTAGCGCTGATGTCACGAGTTGCGAATCTACCCGTCTCGGCTGGACTCGACGTCTGTGTCTCCTCCCGGCTCTGGGGTTGGTCCTGATGCTGACCTGGCTCCCGGCCGCCACGGTCCTGGCGCAGGATACGCAAGCTCCGGAGAGTGAGGAAGGTGGAGAGCAGGGGCAGGAGCCGACCAAAGAAGAGCCCCACCGCGTCGCCGGGGAGCAGATCACCGTGACCGGTACCCGTGTCGAGGGCCGCAGCGCCACCGACACCCCGGCACCGGTCGACTACATCTCCAACGAGGCGATCCAGGAGGTCGGGGCGACCGAGACCGGCAAGGTCCTCCAATTGCTGGCGCCGTCGTTCAACTTCTCCTCCACGACCATCAGCGACGGGACGGACATCATCCGGCCGGCGACCCTGCGCGCCCTGGGTCCCGACCAGGTGCTGGTGCTGGTCAACGGCAAGCGCCGCCACCAGCAGGCGTTGCTCAACGTGCAGCAGACCATCGCCCGCGGCTCGGCAGGCTACGACATCAACGCCATTCCGGTTTCCGCCATCGACCACATCGAGGTCCTGCGGGACGGTGCCGCCGCCCAGTACGGCTCCGACGCCATCGCCGGGGTGATCAACATCATCCTCAAGGAGCAGACCGGAGAGACCGACTTCTCCGTCGACGTCGGCCAGCACTACGCGGGGGACGGCGAGGTGGTCATGACCGGGGTCAACACCGGGTTCGGCGTGGGGGAGAAGGGTTTCGTCAACCTCACCTTCGAGTACCGGGACCGGGGTGAGACCAACCGCGCGGGCGTGGCGGACACCAACCTCCTGGGTTGGTACGACGGGGAGGACTTCGCGGCCGGCGTCCGCGACGTCAAGCTGCGCATCGGCGACGCCGACTCCGAAAACTTCGCCTTCTTCTACAACGCGGCGTTCCCGGTGGGCGAGGGCGAGGTCTACTCCTTCGGCGGGATCACCAACCGGCAGGGCAACTCCTCCGGCTTCTTCCGTGGACCCGGCGATGGACGGACCATTCCGGCCATCTATCCGAACGGCTTCCTGCCGACCATCATCACCGAGCCGACCGACACCTCGGCGGCCCTGGGCTACCGGGGATTGCTCAACGACAACTGGTCCTTCGACGTGGGGCTCAGCTACGGCAACAGCGACTTCGACTTCCGCGAGGAAAACACCGCCAACGTCAGCTACTTCTTCGAGCCCCTCGATCCCAACGATCCGCTGGGCGCCCGGTTCGAGCAGTCGGCGACCGAAGCGGACACCGGCTCGCTCGAGCTGGACCAGACCGTTCTCAACCTCGACTTCACCGGCATCATCGACTGGGAGGCGGGAGCCGGACCGCTCTACGTGGCACTCGGCGCGGAGTGGCGGGAGGATGGGTACCAGATCGTGCCGGGCGATCCGATCTCTTACCAGTACGGGCGCACCGACGATCGCGGCATCCCGATCTTCGACCAGACCGGGGGCATCGCCCAGCCCGGCACCCAGGGTTTCCCCGGCTGGTCGCCGCGCGAAGCGGTCGACGAGAGCCGCGACGCCGCCGCTCTGTACGTCGATCTGGAATCCCAGCTCTCGGAGAAGTTCCTGGGCGGTCTGGCGGTGCGCTTCGAGGACTACTCGGACTTCGGCAGCACGGTCAACGGCAAGCTGTCGGGCCGGGTCGACCTCAACGAGACCTTCTCGCTCCGGGGTACGATCTCGACGGGCTTCCGCGCCCCCGGGGTCCAGCAGGCGTTCTACAGCCAGCGTTCCACCAACCTCAACGCGGCCGGTGTCCTGACCGACACCCTGACCGCCCGCCAGGACGGTGACGTGACCCGGGCCTTCGGGATTCCCGCCCTGAAGGAGGAGACCTCGGTGAACTACTCGCTGGGCTTTGTGTCCCAGCCGTCGGACAATTTCCGCCTGACGGTGGATCTGTACCGCATCGACATCGATGACCGCATCGTTTTCTCCAGCAACATCCAGCCGGAGAATCCCGCGAGCTGCGGCGCGCCCTTCGATCCGGTGCGGTGTCCCATCCGGGCGATCCTGGACCCCTTTGGCGTCGGCCAGGTGCTGTTCTTCACCAACGCCATCGACACCGAGACCGAGGGTCTCGACATCGTCGCGCTGTGGGACGTGCGGCTCGGCGGCGACTCCCTGCTCAGCCTGGAGGGAGCGTTCCACTTCAACGATACGGAGGTGGTCGCTCGCCGTTCGTCCTCGGACATCCTGCCGGCGGAGGTGTTGTTCGACGACGCACAGATCACGCTGATCGAGGAGGGGCAGCCGGGGCAACACTTCGTGTTGAGCGGCACGTACTACACGGGTCCCTGGTCGGCCAATCTGCGGTTCAACTACTTTGGCGAGGTCTCGGGCGAGGGCTTCACGCCGGGCTTCGCGCAGACCTGGGGATCGAAGGTGCTGACCGACATCTCGGCCAGCCGCCGGTTGACCGACGACCTGAGCATCACCATCGGCGGGCTCAACGTCTTCGACGAGTTCCCGGACCGCTGGGATCCGGTCAACGCATTCCCGTTCCCCCAACTCGGCTTCACCTATGGTTGGGAGACGCTGCCCTTCGGGATCAACGGCGGCTACTACTTCACCCGGCTGAATTACCGGTTGAAGCACCGGCGGTAAAGCAGATTGCGCGATGGGGATGGCGCTTGGATGCCGATCCCCGCCGCTGGACTCAGGAGTGGAGGCCCAGGTCTTCGAGGGTGTCTGCCGTCAGCACCTTCTCGGCGAGCCGCTCGAGCTCGTCGGTGGAGTCCAGCGCTACGATCTGTTCCAAAGTCGTCTTCGGCAAGGTGCCGAACCGCTGCTCGAGTAGATGGAGAAGTAGCTGGCGTTGACCGGCGACTTGCCCTCGTTCGTGGCCCTTCTGGAGGCCCTTGTGCATCCCCCGCTCGAGTCCCTGCTCGAGTCCCTGCTCGAGCCCCCGCTCGAGCCCCCGCTCGAGCCCCCGCTCGAGCCCCCGCTCGAGCCCCCGCTCCTCGGCCTCCTGCTCCATCCGGTCGGCCCAGGTGACCCCGGAGTCGTAGATGGCGAGAACGTCGCGGTACTCATGCTTGGTGGCCATCGATTGGAATTCCTCCTCGTCGTCCGGGTCCAATTGTACATAGGTCTCGACGCAGTTGAGCAGGAGGTGCTGATCCACCGGATCCAGAGGTCGCTCGGACTGGGCGATCCGGCGTAGGCACTCGAGCTTGTGGCGGGCAGGGGTCATGTCCTCTCCTCGCATCAGTGCCGCCAGCGCCCAGGCCAAGGGTTGCTCCAGCGCCAGAAACTGCGCCGCCGGGGTCGGCGACAGAGAGAGCTCCCAGTAGGCGAAGCGCATCAGCTCCTGGCCAAACAGCGCCCGGCGATGGGTCCGGGGATGGACTCCGGCTTCTCCGCCTTGCAGGTACAGAACGATGGGGATCACCGGCCGATCGTGGCGCAGTTGCAGCGCCATCGAGTAGCGTCCCAGACGGCGGGCCATGGTGGATCGCCGCACACGCTCGATCTCCACGTGGATCAGCACCAGCTCCTCCGGTCCCTGGACCGCGGGGATCTGGGCCAGCAGGTCGACCTGCCGTCGCTTGCCGTGGGGATGGTCGGTGAACTGCTCACCGTCGAGAAAGTGGATTCGTTCCCGGTCGCTCAGCTCCAATCCACGGGCGAGCTCGGGAACGACGAGATGGAGCAAGTCCGGAAGGAACCGCTCCAGCAGGTTCTTGAAAAGCTGGTCGTGCCCCGTCATGAGACCTCCGTTCGATGCGTTCGAGCGAGGCCCACGGGAGGCCCGCGGGCGGTCGAGACATCTTTCGAAGGACTAATAGACGGAAAAAGGGGCCGGTATCTTGCGTTTCTCTTGAGATTTCGTTCGAAGCTCGCTCCGTTCTCGCTCCGTTCTCGCTCCGTCCGGGGCCTTTCAGGAGCCATTCGTGGGGCCGAAACGCTCCACGATCCAACTCTCGATCAGATCCAACACCTCGGGATCGATCGTCTGCTCGAGCTGGCCGTACTCGGTGGTGTTGCCGGTGGTGGTTTCTTGAAAGAGGTGGTTCAGATCGGGGAGGGTCCGGAGAGTGACTTCCTCGTTGCCGGCCGCCTCCAGTGCCTCGCCGATGGCGGTCAGGTTTCGCTCCGGGTCCACCTGGAGATCCCTCGCACCGTTGAGGGCCAGGACGGGGATGCGGATCTTGCGGAGAACCGGACGGGGATCGTGCAGGAGAAAGTCCCGCAGCAGTCGTGCCTGGAGGGCGTTGAGCTGGGTGGCGAGCCCCCCGGCGACGTTTTTCGCGATCGTCTGCTCGCCGCTCGAGAGCTCCTCGGTCTGCGCGGTGGCCATCTCGGTCAGGTGCTCCCGCAAGGCATCTTCCGTGGTGCCTTCCAGCATCGAGTCGATGCCGGCGGCGATCATCGCGTCGAAGACGTCACCCAGAGACTCCGGAACGCCCTGTCTCCGTCCCAGACCACCGAGCTGCTCCTGCAACAGCTCCCGGCCCGGGATGCCGGGGCCGGCCAGCAGCACCAGGAACGCGGGGGCGGGGTCGCCTTCGCGGGTCGTCTCCTGAATCGCGGCGAGAGGCGCCACCACCCCTCCCTCGCTGTGTCCGAGAAGACCGACCCGGTCGCCGGCGACCTCGGTGCGCGAGGCCAGAAAACGCACGGCTGCGCGGGCGTCGCGGGCGAGATCCTCGAGGGAGGTTGTGGCGAGGCTTCCCGTGGAGCCGCCGACTCCCCGGTCGTCCAGTCGCAGCACCGCGACCCCGTGGCGGGTCAGATAATCGGCGATCACCAGAAAGGGCTTGTGGCCGAACAGCGTCTCGTCCCGGTCCTGGGGACCGCTGCCGGTGAGCAGCACGATGCCGGGGAAGGGGCCCTCTCCCTCCGGCAGCGTCAGCGTTCCGGCGAGGGTCACGCCGCCGTCCTCCGGGTCTCCGCTGGGCACCTCGACCTCCTCGCTGCGATACGGGAAGGGAGGCTTGGGCGTCTGCGGCCGGCGGAGCTCGGGAGCCGGTCGGTCGGTGCGGGTCAGGGAGAAGGAGAGCTGTGCGGGCCCCTGGGTAAAGCGGCCGGAGATCGAGTCCCCGTCCAGCGTGCCGTCGAAGGTGGGATCTCCCGGCACCCCCCGGATCGAAAACCGCACGGAGTCGCCCTCTACTGCCACGGGCTCGAGAGCCAGTCCCTGGGCTCCCTGCTGGGGGATGTCGATGGTGCCGGTCCAGCCCTCTTCACCTTGGGACAGCTCCACCCGCACGTTCAGCGGCCCGGTCGGCACAGTGATCGAGCCCTCCCAGGCACCTGCCGGATCGGCCGGGGCTTGCAGAGCCTCCGCGGTCTCCCGCTGGGTGGGGACGGTGTCCGGCGGAGCCGCCGGAGCCTTCTGGGCCCAAGCGGGCAGAGCGGCGAGGATCAGGCTTAGCAGCCCCAGCAAGGCTGACAGTTGGCGAATCGGGGCGAGCGGGATCCGGCGTCGAACGCATGCGGACATACGGGTGCTCCTCTGGTGGGCTTGTTGTCTGGGCTCGGGGGACACTCCGGTCCATACGCGCGGGAACACCCTCTATTCCGGGCTGCAGGGGAGGCGTAGGCCAAAAAAATGACCCGGGGTGTGGAAACACCCCGGGTGGACAGGGAAGCTGCAGGCACAAACAACGCGGTGAGCCGAGGGACCCCGAGGGGTCGACCCCGGACAGAATCAAGGCTCGGGCGTACAAGGATCCCGTCCAGCGAGAAGCTCGTCTCCGTCCTGCATGCCGTCGCCGTCGGTGTCATCGTCGAATCGGTTCGAGAGCGAGTCGCACACCGTCGAGGTCAAGGTGTCCGCCTGGCAGCACTTGTCCTTCTCGACCCGGTCGAGGAGCTTGTCGCGGTCGATGTCACGGCAGTCGGTGCCACGGGAAGGTCATGTCGTCGAGCCGCTCGATCACGGTGTCGACCTCGATCTCCTCGGGTCCCTTGAGGCGGATCCGGTCGCGCCATGACTTCGAGCCCGTCTCGAAGAAGTCGGCGGGTAGCGGAGCGGTGCAGAACGACGCGACCGTGTCGCAATCCTCGATTGGACCTCGCTCTCGAACCCGGACGGGTCTGTCACCGCGAGAAACCTCGCCGGCTGTCCGTCGATCACCTGCGGCTGCTGCGGATGGATGGTCACCGTGAAGTGGGGCCGCTCGGCGCTCAAGGGAGCGAGAGAGGCGCCAGCGAGCCACAGGGTGACACATGCACCGAAGAGCTTTTTCGACATTCCTGGCTCCTTCATCGAAGTGAGTCCGGAGACACGGGGCTAAGTAGGGTTGCGCAGAAAGCGCGGGAATGCACTGAAACAGGGCTGGATCAGCGCTCGTCGGGATCGGATGCGAGCAGCGCGTCCGCCTCGATTTCCACCTTCCAGTCGTCGCGCAGCAGCCTGGCGAGGACGAAGGTCGAGGCGGGTCGGATATCGCCGAAGACCTCCCCGTGGGCGCGTCCGACGTCCTCCCAGCTCTCCAGGTCGGTCAGGAAGACGCGGGTGCGGATCACGTCCTCCAGGCGGCCACCGAGCTTCTCCAGGGCACGCTGGACGATCTCCAGGCAACGGAGGGTCTGCCGGTAGGCGTCGCCGGGATAGGCGGTGGAGCCGTCGTCGGCGATGGGTGCGGTGCCGGAGACGGCGATCCAGCGTCCCTGGCGGACCGCCCGGGAGAAACCGATCGAAGTCTCGTAGGGGGAGCCGGAGGAGACGCGAGCTCGGGTCATGGCAGCAGGGGACACCGTAGGCCGGAGAGCCGGGCTCACCGCAGCAGCTTGGTGCGAGGGCCTCGGAGGCGGGGATCGATGGCTCGGTAGAGGCGCCGCCATTCCTTGTAGGATTCGACGTCCAGCCGCACCGCGAGGCACTCCGGGGGCACGTCTTTGATGCTCGGATAGGTCTTGCCGCCGTAGGTGATGGAGCCGTCTCGATGGACCCGACCCACACGGGGCGGCTTTCCCGCCTCGGGGCCGTGGCGGTGGAAGGACAGCAATCGCCCGCGTGGAAACTCCATCCTCGCCTCTCCTCGCTGATGTGGAAGATCAGTCTAACGCGAATCCGGTACGGGGGGTCGACGAGGGCGTCCGCGTCCCTTCGCCGAGCCTCCGCCGGATCGACACTCGCCGCCGTTCTGAGCTATTCTTCGGCCACCATGCCCGACGACGACGAGGTGACGACGCCGCCAGAGGCGGGTGGGGAGGGGTCCGATTCCCGTGCTTCCGACGCCCGCCCGGCATCCGGCTCCCCGGTCGGAGCCCTCGAGCCCGAGCCGCGAGCACCGGAGCCTGAGAAGCCGGAGCCCGGCGAAAAGGAAACCTGGGTCACCCGCGCCCTCGACTGGGTCGAGAGGGTGGGGAACAAGCTGCCGGACCCGGCGGTGCTCTTCCTCCTCGGGCTGATCCTGACCTGGATCGCCTCCTGGTTGCTCGCGGGAGCGCAGCTCACCGAGATCGATCCCCGCACCCACGAGCCCCTCGTGATCCACAACCAGCTCACCGGCTCGGCATTGGCGGCCTTCCTCGCCGGCATGATCCACACCTTTGTCACCTTCCACCCCTTGGGAGTGGTGCTGGTGGCGCTGCTGGGCGTCGGCGTGGCGGAGCACACCGGGTTCATCAACGCCGGGCTCAAGGGCGTCCTGGGCTTCACCCCCAAGTCGTTGCTCACCCCGATGCTGATCCTGGTCGCCTGTATGAGCCACACCGCGGCGGACGCCGGCTACGTGCTGGTGATTCCGCTGGGCGGGGTCATCTTCTACGCCGCCGGGCGCCATCCCCTCGCCGGGATCGCCGCCGCCTTCGCCGGGGTCTCCGGGGGCTTCTCCGCCAACTTCATCCCCTCCGGCATCGACCCGCTGCTCCAGGGGCTGACCCAGGAAGCGGCACAGATCCTCGACCCGGCTCTCCAGGTCAACCCGCTGTGCAACTGGTGGTTCACCAGCGCGTCGACCGCTCTGGTGGTGCTGCTCGGCTGGTTCCTCACCGACCGCATCATCGAGCCGCGATTGAAGGACACCCCTATAGCGTTGGAAGAGGGGGACGAGATTCCGACCCTGGACGCGCTGAGCGACAAAGAGCGCCGCGGCCTGTGGGCCGGGCTGGTCACCATTGCCGTCTGCATCGTCGTCCTGATCCTGGTGACCCTGCCGGAGAGCTCGCCGCTGCGCTCTCCGGAGGGCAGGATCACCGCCTTTTCGGCCCCGCTGATGCAGTCCATCGTGCCTCTGATCTTCCTCTTCTTCGTCTTCCCGGGCACGGTCTACGGCTACGTGGCGGGGACGGTCAAGAGCCACCGGGACATCATCGAGGGCATGTCGCGGGCGATGAAGACGATGGGCTACTACATCGTCATGGCGTTCTTCGCCGCGCTGTTCATCCAGGCTTTCAGCGACTCCAACATGGGCGCCCTGGTGGCGCTCAAAGGGGCGGCGTTCCTCCAAGCGCTCGGTTGGCCGGCCGGGGTCACCATCGTCGGCATCATCCTCCTCACCGCCACGATCAACCTGCTAGTGGGCTCGGCGTCGGCCAAGTGGGCGCTGTTGTCGCCCATCTTCGTGCCCATGCTGATGCAGCTCGGGCTGTCGCCGGAGCTGACCCAGGCCGCGTATCGCGTGGGGGATTCCACCACCAACATCATCACCCCGCTGATGCCGTATTTCCCGCTGATCGTGGTGTTCTGCCAGCGCTACTACAAGCGCACCGGCATCGGTACGCTGGTGTCCCTCATGCTGCCGTACTCGATCGTCTTCCTGGTCGTGTGGACGGTCTTCCTGCTGGCCTATTGGGGTCTCGGCATGCCACTCGGTCTCCAGGCGCCGTACGTCTATCCCTGAGATCAGGCCCCTGCGCTCGCCCATGTCCCCCGATCCGTTCGATCCACTGGATGCGAGCGGCTTCGAGAGGGCAGTAGGCGAGCTGGTCCACCGGGACCTGGACCTGGCGGGGGTGCTGGACCGCTTCGGCCCGCCGCCGTTCTGGACCCGCGAGCCGGGCTTCCCGACCCTCGTCCTCTTCATCCTCGAGCAGCAGGTGTCGCTGGCGTCGGCCCGGGCGGCCTACGATCGGCTTCTCCAGGAGGTGGACGTCCTCGAGCCCGAGGCGTTGCTCGCGCTGGACGACGCGACGCTCCGGGTGGCGGGATTCAGCCGGCAGAAGACCGGCTACGGCCGCGACCTGGCACGCGCGGTGTCCTCCGGCACGCTGGACCTGGAGGGCCTGGCCCGACGGCCCGATGCGGAGGTGCGGTCCGCGCTCATGGCCGTGCGCGGCATCGGCCGCTGGACCGCCGACGTCTATCTGCTCTCCTGTCTCCGCCGGCCGGACGTCTGGCCGGTGGGGGATCTGGCGCTGGCGCGGGCGGTGGGCGAGGTCAAGGGCGTCGAGACCGGACCGGGCACCGCGGAGCTGGAGGCGGTGGCCGAGCCCTGGCGGCCCTGGCGGGCGGCGGCGGCGCGCATCCTGTGGCACGACTACCTGTCGCGCCGGGGCCGCAGCTCGTGACCCGGTGCCCTCGGGACGCGCGGGCTTGTGTGGAATCATGCTCCGGTCCATGGAAACCTCGGCGCTCGTCGACTCTCTCGTCCTGGCGATCACCCATCTGGGCTCGGGCCCGGGGGTGATCTCGCTGGCCTTGCTCTACACCTGGTGGCTCGATCCGCCGGGGGGGCGCAAGCTGGGGATCCTGCTCGGGCTCTCCTGGATGCTCAACCTCACCCTGAAAGAGGTCTTCGCCCTGCCGCGCCCCTACGACGTGGATGCCGGGGCGGCCTCGCAAACCGCCCGGGCCACCGGTCGCGGGCCCGGTTTTCCCAGCGGCCACACCCAGGCGACGGCGACCTTCTGGGGCTTTCTCGCCTGGCATCACGGCAAGCGTTGGCTGTGGGCCGTCGGCGCCGGGATGGTGGCCGCGGTCGGGGTCTCCCGGGTGTGGCTGGGAGTGCACTACCCCATGGACATCGTCGGCGGGCTGGCCGTCGGGCTGATCGTGGCCGCCGTGGGCGTCAAGGCGCCGGCACCCCGGTGTCCCGCTCTGTGGATCGCGCCGCTGGCGATCCTGGCGGTGTTCCCGGCGGTGCTGGCGGGGAAGAGCTTCGCCGAGGCGGCGGGGCTGACCGTGGGCCTGGTGCTGTCGCCGGGAGACCACCGACTGCCGCGGACCCGGGCCCGCCGGCTGCTGGTAGCGGCGGGGGGGCTGGCGGTGCTGTGGGGGCTCTACCTCGCGCTGGACCCGGTGATGGAGCGCCTTCCGGCTCTGCCCTTCGGCGCGGCGGGGACCAGCGGAATCGCCGCCGACACCTGGGGCGGTTATCTGCGGGCGGCGCTGCTCACCCTCTTCGCCTTCGGGCTGTGGCCCCGCTGGGTGCTGGGGAGGGAGGCCGAGGTGCCCGGCGAATGAGGATCAGAAAGCCCAGATCCGGGGAATCAACAGCGTCGCCGCCAGCCAGAACAGCAGGTTGAGGGGGCCGCCCGCCCGCAGGTAGTCCATGAACCGGTAACCGCCGGGACCATACACCATCGTGTTGGTCTGGTAGCCCATGGGGGTGAAGAAGCTCATCGAGGCGGAGAATGCGACCCCCATGAGCAGCGGCTTGGCGTCGACCCCCAGACCCACCGCCGCCGAGGCGGCGATGGGGACCATCAGCACCGCCGCCGTGTTGTTGGAGATGAAGCCGGTGACCAGCGAGGTGACCAGGGTGATCAACGCCAGCACCCCCATCGCTCCCCAGTAGGCGCCGGAGCGTCCGCCCACCGTCGCCTGCATCCAGTCGCCGAAGCCGACGATGCTCTTGCCGACGATTCCGGCCAGCCCGGTCGACTCCATGGCGGTGCCCATGGGCAGAATCGCCGCCAGCATGAAGATCACCGACCAGTCGATGGCCTCGTAGGCCTTCTGGATCCGCACCGTGCGGGTGACCAGCAGCAGCACCACCCCCAGGATGGCGCTCTTGAGGATCGACATGACCCCCAGCGCCGCCAGCAGCACCACCAGCGGGATGGTGGAGGCCCCCACCCACCAACGCCGGGACAGGCCGAGGCGCACGTTGAGCTCCTGGAGCGGCAAGAAGTCCGCACCGCTGTAGAGCGCCTCGATGCGCTGACGGGGACCGAAGATCAGCAGGGTGTCCCACGCCTTGAGCGGGACGAAGGCGACCTTGTCGCGGATCACGCCACCGATGCGCTCCATGGCCAGCACGAAGCAGCCGAAGCGCTTGCGGAAGTCGATCTCCTTGATCGACGCCCCCGTGAGCTGGGAATTGGGAGAGACCTGCACCTCGGCCAGGATGTTGTTCTGGTCGGCCAGGTCCGAGTCGTCCAGCTTGATGTCCGAGAGCAGCAGCAGATCGTAGGTCTCCTTGAAGGCCAGGATGTCCTCCATGGGCCCACGGACGATCAGGATGTCCTCCGCCTCGATCGGGGTGTAGCGGATGTCCGAGGCGATCTTTTCGCGGCCGCGCAGGATTTCCACCACGTTCATCTGAAACCGGTCGCTCACCTGCTCCTCCAGCACCGTACGTCCCACCAGCGAGGAGTCCTTGGGAATCTTCACCTCGGTGAGGTAGCCGGACATGTGGTACTTGCCGGTCAGGCTGGCGTCGGCCGCCCGATCCGGCAGCAGCCGGGGTGCCACCAACAGGTTGTAGACCATGCCCACGACGAAGAGCAGCCCGCCCAGATAGAGGAACTCGAAGACGGTGAAGGCCGGCAGACCGTGCTCCTCCGCCAGCGCGCTCACCAACAGGTTGGTGGAGGTGCCGATCAGGGTGCAGGTACCGCCGATGATGGCGGCGTAGGAGAGCGGCATGAGCAGCTTCGCGGGGCTGATCTTGTAGCGCTTGGCCAGATCCAGAGCCACCGGCATGAAGATCGAGACGGTGGCGGTGTTGTTGATGAAGGCGGAGAGGGTGCCGCTCAAGAAGAGGAGGATGCTGGAGGCCCGGCGTCCCGACCTGCGGGCGAGGCGCGCGATCCGGTAGCCGATGCGGGTGACGGCCCCGCTCTGCACCAGCGCCTCGCTCAGGATGAACATCATCATGACCGTGATCACCGCCGGGTTGGCGAACCCCTGGATCGCCTCCTCGGGAGTGACCAGGTTGCACAGCAGCAGCGCGCCCAGGGAGGCGAGGGCGGTGACGTCGATGGGCAGCCACTCCAAGATGAAGGAGGCGACGGTCAGAACGAGGATGACGACGAGAAGGATCAGATCCATAGGCGAGCACCGCGACCCACGAGACGGTTCGAGCTCGGACGTGGGGGCGCAAGCTTACCGGATTTCGTGGTTGCGCTAGTCCCCCCGGCCGGGAAGCTCGCCGACGATCTCCCCGTTCTCGTCGAGCGCCGGATACGGATGCCCGTGCCGGCGGCACAGATCGGCGAGCTGCGGATAGGCCCACTCGAAGAGGGTCGCCCGATAGGTCGCGGCATCGAGGCGGCAGGCATCGTACAGACCGGCCTCCCGCCGCCGGCGTTGCGCCTCGAAGAGGATCAACGCCGCCGCCACCGAGACGTTGAGCGAGCGGGACATGCCGGCCATCGGGATCACCACCCAGGCGTCGGCGAGCCGGGCCGCCTCGCGGGTCACGCCGTCGAGCTCCTGCCCCAGCAGCAGGGCGGTGGGGCGGGTGTAGTCGACCTCGCGAAAATCGCGCGCCCGGGGGTCCGGATGGGCGGCGAGGATCGACAAGCCGCGCTGCCGCAGGTGGTCGAGACAGTCGGCGAGCCGCGGGGGGTCCCAGCGGTGCACCCCGACATAGCGCCGGGTGCCGCCCGCCAGGCCGTCGTAGACCCGGAACGTGTCGGCGGGCGCCACGGCGTGGGTCTCGAAGATCCCCACCGCGTCGCACGAGCGCAGCACCGCCGAGAAGTTGTGCGGCTTGTGGACGTTCTCCATCACCACCGTCAGATCGGGCTGCCGGCGGTCGAGGACGGAGCGCAGACGGCGGAAACGCTTGGGGGTCATCTCGGTCTCGACTCCGATCCGGACGATAGCAGGGGATCTGGGCTGGTAAGATCTGCGCGATTCGGCTCGGATGCGAGCGTCGGTGAGCTCCTGGAAGGTCCGAGCTCTCAGAGAACACCTACTGTTTCTATTCCGGAGGTACCATGGCCCACGACTTGGAAGCCACCGCCCAGGCCCTCGTCACGCCCGGCAAGGGCATCCTCGCTGCCGACGAGAGCATGGGCACGATCCAGAAGCGCTTCGACACCATCGACGTCGAGTCCACCGAAGACAACCGACGTTCCTACCGCGAGCTCCTGCTCACCACGGGGAACGCCGAGAGCCACATCAGCGGGGTGATCCTCTTCGACGAGACCGCGCGCCAGAGCACCGCGGGCGGGCGGCGCTTTGTCGAGGTGCTCCAGGACAAGGGCATCCTTCCCGGCATCAAGGTGGACAAGGGAGCCAAGCCGCTGCCGTTCGCTCCCGGAGAGAAGGTGACCGAGGGTCTCGACGGGCTGCGCCCGCGGCTCGAGGAGTACGCCGGCATGGGCCTGCGCTTCGCCAAGTGGCGGGCCGTGATCGTCATCGACAGCGCCCGGGGTCTTCCCTCCGGGCATTGTCTCGACGCCAACGCCCACGCCCTGGCGCGCTACGCCGCGCTGTGCGTCGAGCAGGGCCTGGTCCCCATCGTCGAGCCCGAGGTCCTGATGAACGGCCCGCACACCATCGACGACTGCTACGACGCCACCGAGCACACCCTGCAGCGGGTCTACGAGGCGCTGCACCTGCACCGGGTGCCGCTGGAGAAGACGCTGCTCAAGCCCAACATGGTGCTCTCTGGTGATACCTGCTCCGAGCAGGCGGGGCCGGAGGAGGTGGCGGAGAAGACCATCCGCTGCTTCCGGCGCACGGTGCCGGCGGCGGTGCCGGGGGTGGTCTTCCTCTCCGGCGGCCAGAGCGACGAGCAGGCGACGGTCAACCTCAACGCCATGAACGCGCGCGACGAGGTCCTGCCCTGGCGGCTGTCGTTCTCCTACGGTCGCGCGCTCCAGGCACCGGCGCTGGCGACCTGGCTGGGCAAGGCGGAGAACGTCGCGGCGGCGCAGTCGGCCTTCTTCCGCCGTGCCAGCCTCAACGGCGCTGCGACCCTGGGCAAGTACACCCCGGCGATGGAGGGCGCGGCGCTATAGAGGAAGCTCGGCCAGACGATCTCGGCCAGACGATCTCGGACCGCAGCTTCAGTCCGTGATCCCGCCTCCGTCCGTGGCCGGGACCGACTGTGGCACGTTCCCTCCCCGGCACAGCGCCACCAGGTCCTCCAGCTGCTCCTCGCCGTCCCGCTCGCCGATCTCGATCAGCTCCTGGAGATACTCCGGTTGGAACATGAGGAGGGAGAGAAGGTCCGGGCTGCGGGTCTCGCGGGTGCCCAGGCTGCGGGTGAGGAAGCGGAAGGTCTTGGGGAGCCGGATCTCGTGATCCGCCGCCAGCCTGCCCAGGTCCTGCGACGGCCGGATGACCTTCATCTCCACCGGCCGCAACCCCAGACGATGCTCCGGGGGCAGGCGCTCGAGAAGGCGGTTGAGCCGCTCCAGCCGCTCGATATCCTGATCGATCACGTCGAGAAAGATCGCGTTGAGCAGATGGCCCAGAATCTGGGCCGGGGGTGGATACCCCGAGGTGCTGGGGACGTCGGCTTCCTCCTCCGTCCGCCGGTAGCGGGTGGAGACGACGAGGATCCTGCGCGCTCCCAGGTGCAGGGCCGGAGACAGCGGTGCAGCGAGCCGGATGCCGCCGTCGCCGTGCCAGTGGCCGCCGATGCGGACGGCGGGAAAGAACAGCGGCAACGATGCCGAGGCCATCACGTGGTCGACGGTCAGCCGGGTGTGGGCGCTGCGCCGGTTGGGGCGCTCCCAGTCGTGGATGTCGCAGCCCTGGACCCAGGTGATGGTGCGGCCGGTGGCGTAGTCCAGCGTGGTCAGGGCGACCCCCCTGAGCAGCTCCCGATCGAGGTTTTCGGTGATGCTGTGGATCTCCCCGTCCTCACCGACCTGCAGGACCTCGCGCAGCAGCTCGTCGAGCGGGGCGGTGTCGACCAGCCCCCGGACCCGGGGCACCAGCCGGGTGCCGCCGGTGATCAGCTTCAGCCCCCAGGTTGCCACCTGGCGCAGCAGCGAGGGGGTATCCGACCGGAAGATCCGGTCCGGGGTGAGCCCGGACCACAGACGTACCAGGTCCTCGGTGGACTCGCGGAGGTTGCCGCGGTGAGCGGCGAGGTGGACCGCGTTGATGGCGCCGGCCGAGACGCCGGTGACGATGTCGAAGCGCAGATCCGGCAGCTCGCGGGCCAGGCGGCGGAGCATGCCCACCTGGTAGGCGGCCCGGGCGCCGCCGCCGGAGAGCACGATACCCAGCGGAGCGGGCTCCGGAGATCGGGCTCGAGGGGAAGCGGCCGATGGGGGCGAGAACGAAGTCATGACAGAGGATGCCTCGATCGACGAGCTTCCGGATTGCCCTCCGATCTCTTTGAGCCTACCCTATAGATCCTGATGCCGAGGTTCTTCAAGCGCTCCGGTCTGCTGACCCTCACCGCCGTCCTCTCGACCGCCCTCGCCACGCTCGCGGTGCTGGCGGTCGGGGCGTTCCTGGTGGCCGTCTCGGGGAACGTGGAGGTGGCCGCCGACGGCCGCACCAACGGTCTGGTGGAGTGGTTTCTCGAAACCGCTCGCCGCCGGGCCGTGGAGCGGCAGGTGGCCGGGGTCGAGGTCCCCGCGCTCGCCGGCCCCGCGCGCCGTCGGCGCGGTGAGCGCCTCTACCGACAGCACTGTGCCCAGTGTCACGGGCTCGTCGGGGAGCCCCGCACCGCGGCGGCCGACGGTCTCCACCCCACGCCCCCGGACCTCTCCGAAGGTCTCCCGCTCCACGACGCCGCCGAAGCCTGGTGGATCACCACCCACGGCATTCGCATGACCGGGATGCCCGGCTTCGGCGAGCGCCTCTCGGAGGAGGAAATCTGGGACGTGGTGGCCTGGCTGACCCGCGTCGCGACCGACGGGACGCGGCCGGAGCCGGCCCAGGAATGAGCGGGACCCCTGGTGTACACTCCGGCCGTCATGAGACTTGGATCCCTGGATCTCCACTTGGTGAACGACGGTGAGTTTCGACTCGACGGAGGCGCCATGTTCGGCGTCGTGCCCCGGACCCTGTGGGAGCGGAAGAAGCCGCCCGACGACAGAAACCGCATCCGCATGGTCACCCACTGTCCCCTGGTGCAGCGCGGCGACGACCTGGTGCTCGTCGACAACGGGATCGGTCCCAAGAACGACGAGAGCTTCCGCGACACGTTTGGAATGAACGAGGACGCGGTCCGGTTGCCGGAGCAGATGGGACGTGCCGGCTTCGAGCCGGAGGACGTCACCCACGTGATCCTGACCCATCTGCACTTCGACCACTGCGGCTGGAACACCCGCGAGCGGGATGGCCGGCTGGAGCCGACGTTTCCCAACGCCACCTATTGGATCGCCCGGGGGGAGCTTGAGCACGCCCGCAATCCCACCGAGAGGGACGTCGCCGGCTACGACCCGGAGAACTGGGAGCCGCTCCTCGACGCCGGGATCGTCGAGCTGTTCGACGACGAGGCCGAGCCGATCCCCGGGGTGCGGGCGATGAACGCTCCGGGACACACACGGGACATGGCGGTGGTGCTGCTCAACGAAGAGGGCGAGGGACCGACGGGCGTCTTGTTCGGCGACCTCATCCCCACCGCGGCCCACGTCGCCTATCCGTGGATCATGGCCCTCGATCTGTATCCCATGACCACCCTGGAGCAAAAGAAGCTCTGGATCCCACGGGCCGCCGAGGCGGGTTGGATGGTGATCTTCCAGCACGATCCGGAGCTGCCCCTGGGTCACCTGGTCGAGGACCGACCCGGCCGCTACCGCGCCGCGCCCTGGGAAGGGAGATCCGATGGCTGAGCAAGACTTCGATCTGATCATTCTCGGCAGCGGTCCCGGCGGTTACGTGGCCGGAATCCGCGCCGGCCAACTGGGGCTGAAGACGGCGGTGGTCGAGAAGGACCCCAAGCTCGGCGGCACCTGTCTGCTCCGCGGCTGCATCCCCACCAAGGCGCTGCTGCACACCGCCTCGACCCTGGACCACATCCGCGAGGCGGCGGAGCTCGGCATCCGGGTGGGGGATCCCACGCTCGATCTCGAGACCGCGCAGAAGCGCAAGCAGAAGGTCGTCGACAGCAACGCCGGAGGCGTCGCCTATCTGTTCAAGAAGAACAAGGTCGAGTCCCTCCACGGTTGGGGCCGGCTGGTGGGGGAGCACGAGGTGGAGGTGGAAGGCGACTCCGGAAAGACCACGTACCGGGCCAAGAACATCCTGCTCGCCACCGGCTCGGTGCCGCGGGAGATCCCGCCGGCTCCGACCGACGGCCGGCGGATCCTCAATTCGGATCACATGCTGGAGCTCGAGCGGGTGCCGGGCCGGCTGGCGATCCTCGGCGCCGGTGCCGTGGGCACCGAGCTCGCGTCCATGTTCCGATCCTTTGGCAGCGAGGTCACCCTCATCGAGATGCTACCGCGCGTGCTGCCGATGGAAGACGAGGACGTGTCGAAGGAGCTGGAGAAGGCGTTCCGCAAGCGCGGCATCACCGTCTGGACCGACACTGAGCTGGCCTCGGCGGAAGCGACCGACGACGGCGTCCGCATGACCTTTGAGGGCCGTGACCCGCTGGAGGCGGACGTCCTGCTGGTGGCGGTCGGCCGTGCGCCGGTCACCGACGGCATCGGGCTCGACGCGGTGGGGATCGCCACCGAGAAGGGCTATCTCCGGACCGACGAGCGCATGCGGACCTCGGTGCCCCACATCTACGCCATCGGCGACGTCGTGGAGCACACCCCGTGGCTGGCCCACAAGGCGTCGGCGGAAGGCATTCTGGCGGTCGAGCACATGGCCGGCGAGACGGTGCGGTCCCTCGACTACTCGAAGGTGCCGTCGGTGGTCTACACCACGCCGGAGGTGGCGAGCGTCGGTCTGACCGAGGCGGCGGCGCGGGAGGAGGGCTACGACGTCCAGATCGGCAAGTTCCCCTTCAGCGCCTCTGCCAAGGCCAAGATCGAGGGTCAGACCGCCGGTTTCGTCAAGATCGTGCGCGAGACGAAATACGACCAGGTGCTGGGGGTGCACATCGTCGGCCTCCACGCCACCGACCTGATCGCGGAAGCCTGCGTGGCGCTCCAGATCGAGGCCACCGCGGAGGAGCTGTTCCGCACGGTCCACGCCCATCCGACCCTGGCGGAGTCGGTAATGGAAGCCGCCCACGCCTCCCACGGCAGCGCGATCCACTTCTAGCCCGGTGCTATGCTTGCGCCCGCGTCTTGATGCTGGGCACCCGCTACTGACGACGCAAATTCAAACACGGAGAGCTCCATGTCCACCGAAGTCGTGATGCCCCAGATGGGGGAATCCATCGCTGAAGGAACGATCACCAAGTGGCTGGTCCAGGTCGGCGACAAGGTCGAGCGCGACCAGCCGCTGTTCGAGATCTCCACCGACAAGGTGGATGCCGAGATCCCCAGCCCCGCCGACGGTGTGGTGCTGGAGATCCGGGCCCAGGAGGGCGAGACGATTCCGGTCAACGACGTGGTGGCTCTGGTCGGCGAGGAGGGCGAGAAGACCGAGGCGGCGGGCGATGGAGCCGAGACGGCCGAGCCGGAGGCGCAGGAAGCGGCCGCGGACGAAGGGGCCGGGGAAGAGACGAGCGCCGAGCAAGCCGCCGCGGAAGAGAACGCTGCGGAAGAGACCGCGGTGGACGAGCCGGCCGCGGAGCCGGACACCGCGGAGCCGGACACCGGGGAGCCGGACACCGGGGAGCCCCGGCCCGAGCCGCAGGCCGCGGCCGGAGACGAGGCGGCCGAGAAGGCCGAGGCCGACCACATGCGGCAGTTCGCCAGCCCGGTGGTCAAGAAGATGGCCGAGGAAGAGGACCTGGACCTGTCCGAGATTGAAGGCACCGGCATCCACGGCCGGGTGACCAGGCGCGACGTCGAGTCCTATCTGGAGCAGGGCGAGGCACCCGAGGCGAAGGAGGAGGAAGCCGCGAAGGCCGCAGAGCCCGCGGAGGCCACAGAGGCCGCGGAGGCCACAGAGGCCGCGGAGCCCGCGGAGGCCACAGAGGCCGCACAGCCCGCGGCGGCGGAAAAGCCCGAGAAGCGGGAGGCCCCCTCGAAGCCTCCGCAGAAGCCGGTGGGCGCGGACTTCTGGGTCCCGGCCTACCGCGAGGGTGAGGACGTCCGGATCGAGCCGATGTCCAGGATCCGCCAGATCACGGCGGCGCACATGCGCTACTCGAAAGACACCTCGGCCCACGTCACCACCCTCTTCCACTTCGACTTCTCGCGGGTGGCCCGCATCCGCAAGGCCGCCAAGCGGGGCTTCGAGAAGGCCAACGGCACCAAGCTCTCGTTCATGCCCTTCGTCATCAAGGCGGTGGCGGCGGCGCTCAAGGCGCACCCCAACCTCAACGCATCGATCGACGGCACCGACATCGTCTACAAGAAGCACGTCAACGTCGGCATCGCCGTGGCGCTGGACCGCGGTCTGGTGGTGCCGGTGATCCGCGATGCCGACCAGCTCTCGCTGACCGGCATCGCCAAGACCGGCAACGACCTGGCGGACCGGGCACGGACGAAGAAGCTGTCCCCGGACGAGCTCCAGGGCGGCACCTTCACCATCACCAACCCCGGGGTCTTCGGCAGCCTGTTCGGCACACCGATCATCAACCAGCCGCAGGTGGCAATCCTCGGTCTGGGCGCCATCGAGAAGCGTCCGGTGGTGATCCAGGAGGAGAACGGCAACGACGCCATCGCCATCCGGACGATGGCCTACATGCCGATCACCTACGACCACCGCCTGGTCGACGGAGCCGACGCCGATCACTTCATGAACGACGTCAAGAAGACCATCGAAGAGGATCCCTGGTCGGAGCTCGAGCCGTTCCTGTAGCAGAGCCGCTCAGCGATCGGAACACCGAACGCTGACACTCCCGCTGACACTCGGCTGACACTCGGCTGACACTGCCTGACACTCCTGACACTCGAAGGCTCGAGCTCGCAGTCTCCGGCTCGTGACGGCCTGGGGCGAGCTAAAGTAGCATCAACGCAGGGATTCCGCGGTTTCTCTGGAATCGGGGGGAATCTGGCACGGGGGGTGCACATAGAAGAGGCAGGAGCGCACAGGCCGCCGGCCCGAGACACCAAACCGAGGGGCGGCGGCGACACCAACGAGTGTGAGTGCCCCGAAAACCCCACATCACCCCCGCTCTCCGGGGGCTTTTTTTTGCCTGGGAGACGAGAGCTCAGCGCTCCGCGGAGCAGCCCTGCTGCACCACCTCGCCGTCGTCCAGTCGCAGGGCGGTGAGGCACCCGCTCCAGGCACATCCGCTGTCGAGCGCGGTGACGCCGTTCTCCCGATGGAGCCCGAGCGCCGCCCAATGACCGGAAAAGATCTTCGCTCCGGAGCTGCGGCGCTCGGGCATCCGGAACCAGGGGATGCACCCGTCCGGCGCCTCGTCGGGTGGCCCACTGAAGTCGCACTCCTCTCCGGCCCGGGTCAGCGTGCGTAGGTGGACGAACACCTGGAAATCCCGCCGGAGAGCCTCCCAGTCGGTCTCTGCGTTCGGGGCTCGCTCCCCGGCGACCTCTTCCGGCGTCTCCCGCGGCAGCAGGAGACGCCGCGCCTCGGGATCCCGAAGCTTCGCCTCGACCCGCCGTGCGCGCCGCTCCGCCTCGTCCAGGGTCCATTCCGGCCGGAGACCGGCGTGGACCAGAACCAGGTCCTCGGCGTTGCCTCCTCCCGCCGGACCGCGAGCCTCCCGATGAAGCAGGGGCAGGGCTCGCAGCCAGGCCAGCAGCTCGTCCCGGTCCGGCGCCTCGAGCACGTCCTGGACGGTGTCGCGGGCACGAAGCTCCGCCAAACCCTCGACCAGCGCCAGCAGGTGGACGTCGTGATTGCCCAGCACGGCGACGAAGCGCTCGGCCATCCGCTCGGCGAGGCTGCGCGTGAGACGGAGCACGCCGGGGGAGTCGGGACCCCGGTTGACCAGGTCTCCCACCAGCCACAGCCGGTCCCGCCGGGGGTCGAGGCCGACCTTCTCCAACAGCGTCCGGAGGGCGTCGGCGTGACCGTGGACGTCGCCGATCACATAGTGGGACATGAAGTGTGGGCTCCGTGGAGCGGTTGGCGGAGGGCGGAGACCTCGCAGGGCACTCTACACCAGGGGTCCGGGTCGGGGAGTTGGCTAGAAGGGTCTCCGGAAGGCTCCGGATCGGCTCCCGGGGAGACAGGAATCAGGCGCAATTGGCAGGTGTTTTGCACCTCTCTAGAGGGTGCAGGGAAGGGTCAGGCCATCCCGACACGAGCTGTGCGAGATCTTCCGACACAAAGGACATCCCGGGGGCCGCAGGCCGGCCGCCACTCTGACACGCTCCCCTGACATCTTCGCCTGCCGGTTCGCTCCCCGCCGAATCGCTGGACCTCGCTTTTCTCGATACGACTCGATCCCAGGAGGGACCATGGACAAACAGAAGCTGATCGAAGGTTTGAATCACGATCTGGCGGACGAATTCGCCGCCGTCATCCAATACACCACCTATGCGGCCAAGGCGACCGGCCCCTACCGGCCCCAGCTCGCCCAGTTCTTTCTCGCCGAGGTGGCCGACGAGCAGACGCACGCGCAGTTCCTCGCCAACAAGATCGTCGCCCTGGGCGGCGAGCCCACCACGACTCCCAACCCGGTGAAGGCCGCCGGCTCCAACCGCGAGATGGTCGAAGCGGTGGTCGAGGCCGAGCGCCGGGCGATCCAGGGGTACACCGAGCGCGCCGAGCAGGCGGAGGAGTACGGCGACAAGGGTCTCGCGGTACAGCTCGAGGACATGGTGGCTGACGAGACCTCCCACGCCGAGGAGACCGAGCGGATCCTCCGCGACTGGTCGCTCTAGGCTTCCGACCCGGGTCTCTTCCGGGAGAGGCTACAGAAGACGTTGGAACAGGATCATGGCCGCCAGCGGCAGGCTGACCCACAGCCCGACGGTGGTGGCCCCGCCGTTCTCGTAGGCTTCGGGCAGCAGCTCGAAAAACACCATGAACACCATGGCGCCCGCGGCGAAGCCGAGACCGTAGGGCAGGACCGGCTGGAAGGCCTCGACGAAGACGAACGCCGGGACCGCCATCAACGGCTGGGGGAGCGAGGAGAAGATGCTCCAGCCGGCGCAGGCGGTGAGCGAGCTGCCCCGGGGCCGCAGCACGGCGCTGATCGCCAGCCCTTCCGGGATGTTGTGCACCGCGATGGCGAGGGTGATCAGCGCCGCCAGGGCCTGCCCACCGCCGAAGGAAACCCCCACCGCTACGCCCTCCGAGAACGAGTGCAGGGTCATCACCGCGAGGATCAGCAGGATCTTCTTGGCGCCGGCTCCGTGCACCTTGCCGAAGTGCACCTCCCGTCCTTCGAGCAGACGCCCGCCGAGCACGATGAACCCCACGCCCAGCGCCCCGCCGACCACCGTCGGCGCGGTGCCGTAGGCGGCCCCCTCGCTGACCAGCCCGACGCTGGCGCCCAGCATCAAACCGGAGGCGATGGCATTGGAGATCGCCAGGGTGCGGGGGGACAGCTCCTGGAGAAAGGCGAACGGGATCGCGCCCAGCCCGGTGGCGAGGGCGGTGACCAGACCGGCGGTGAACACCCAGAGCACGGCCCCCCAGGTCATCGGCCCGGCTCCTCTCCGGTCCTGCTCGGTCGCTCTCCGGCTCTCTGCAAGCTCCCTCCGTCAACCCAGAAAAAATGATTCCAGCAGGATCACGGTTCCGGCGGTGCTGCTGACCATCAGTGCCACGGCTCCCTTGCCGGTCTGGGCATAGGCTTCCGGCACCAGCTCCGTCAGCACCAGGAAGGCCAGCGCTCCGGCGGCGAATCCCAGGGACGCCGGGAGGAAGCCTGCGAGCACTGGTCCGAGGGCGAAGGCGGCGAGCGCCAGCACCGGCTGCGGGAGATTGATCGCCACCGCCAATCCGGTGGCCCGGCCGGCGGACGCCCCCCGGGACACCAGGAGATCCGAGAGGGCGAGGGCTTCGCCGACGTTGTGGGCCGCCAGGGCCAGAGCCACGAAGACGCCGAGCCGCAGGTTGAGGGTCATGGCGACGCCGATGGCGACCCCCTCCGCCGCCGCATGCAGACCGTGCTGGAGTAGCACCAGCGAGGTCGGATCCCGGTCGCTCCCGTCTTCCGGCGACGGATTCTCCGCGGGGTGAGGATCGTGGAGACCGGTAAAGAACCGCGCGGCGAGGGTGTAGAGGACCCCGACGCCACCGCCGGCCACGGCGGCCCAGGTCCCGAGGTCGAGCCCACGTTCCATCAGCAGATAGCCAGCGCCGAGCATCAGCCCGGCGGCCAGCGCCGAGGCGCCGCCGATCCACGCCGGCCGCGGCGCCCCTCCGAGCGCGAAAGGCAAGCCTCCGAGGGCCGCCAGCGCGGCGGCCAGGGTGCTGTAGATCAGGACGTTGAGGACCGGCTCGGAAGCGATCATGGCTCTGGCGGGCATCTTACTCCGGTATGTCTCACGGCATTGAAGTGAGATAGGATCTGTGAAATCCATCGCTCGATCAGGGACGTCCTGGAAACGAGCCGACCAGAGATACGACCCCAGAGATACGACCCCAGAGATACGACCCCAGAGATACGACCCCAGAGATACGACCCCAGAGATACGACCCCAGCTTCTGGAAGGAGATCCCACCGTGAAGAAAGCCGCCGCGGTCAAGCTCGCGCTCACCGTCGTCTGTGCCGCCGCCCTCGCCCTCGCCACCCTGGCTCTGCTACCCGCCACGGACCTCACGCCACAGGTCGCCGCCGCGGAGAAGGCCGCCGGCATCCTGATCTGCTTCCCATGGGAGGACATCGGTTGCAACGTCGAAGGTCGGTGCGCCGCCGAGTGCGTCGACAAGATCCTGCGCATTCGCGCTTGCCAGATCTGCACCTCCACCGGCTGTACCTTCAGCCACTACGAGCGGAGCTGCAGCACCCTTTTCTGCTCTTGAGCCCCGAGCCCGTAGCACCGGCCCCGAGCCGGGCGCTCACCTGTGCGACAATCGCCCCGTGAACGTCCGGCTCGTTCGTCGCTCCGACGCCGACGCCCTCGCCAAGCTGTCCGGGGAGCTCGGATATCCTTCGTCGGCCACCGACATGCGCATCCGTCTGGGGGCGACCCTCGCCCATCCCGACCATGCCACCTTTGTCGCCGAGCATCCCGATCTGGGGATCGTCGGCTGGGTCCACGTCTTCGCTGCGTTGCGCCTCGAGTCGGGGTCCTTCGCCGAGATCGGCGGCCTGGTGGTGGGCAAGGGACAGCGCAAGTCCGGGGTCGGACGGGCTCTGGTCGAGCAGGCGGAGGAGTGGAGTTGGGAACGGGGGCTCCAGATGCTGCGGGTCCGTACCAATACCGCCCGGGAGGGAGCCCACCTCTTCTATCTCAACCTGGGATTTCACAAGACCAAGAGCCAGACCGTGTTCTCCAAGACCCTGAGCGATTGACCGCTCGAAGACCCGCCATGCCGTCGACCCTGCGCCCCGCCTCTCTGCCGGATCCCTTGGGGCCCTTCCGCTGCCTTCACGGACACCTGGTGGATCTGTTCGACCGCCTGTCCCCGGAGGACTGGCAGCGGCCGGTGCCGGACTCCGAATGGACGGTCAAGGACACCGCCGCCCACCTGCTCGACAGCGACCTGCGCCGGCTCTCGTTCCAGCGCGACGGCATGACACCGCCTCCTCCGGAGGAGCCGATCCGGAGCCCCGCGGACCTGACGGCCTTTCTCAACCGTCTCAACGCCGACTGGGTGCGGGCCTCCCAGCGGCTTTCCCCACGGGTGATCGTCGAGATGACGCGCTGGGCGGGCGCCGAGGTGGTCGATCTGTTCGAGTCCCTCGACCCCGAGGGCGATGCCCTGTTCCCGGTGGTCTGGGCGGGGGAGGAGCGTTCGACCCATCGCTTTGACGTCGCCCGCGAGGTCACCGAGAAGTGGGTGCACCAGCAGCAGATCCGCGACGCCACGGAACGGCCCGGGCCCGAGTCGCCCGACGGGCCGGAGATTCTCCATGTGGTGCTCGCCACCTTTCTCCAAGCCCTGCCCTACGGCTACCGGGACACCGAGGCACCGGACGGCACCCTGCTGGCGATCCGGATCCGGGGCGACGGGGGCGGCGAATGGGCGCTGCGGCGCGACGGCGACCGCTGGCAGTTGCTCGAAGGCCGGGTCGAGAATCCGGACGACGAGCGCGTGCCCGGGGCTCCGGCGGGCATCCTCACCACCGACACCGACACCGCCTGGCGGGTGCTCTCGACCCGCCGTAAGAAGGCCTCGCTGCTCCCCAACATCGAGATCACCGGCGACCGCGACCTGGCCGCAGGATTTGCGGCGACCGTGGCCGTGATGGCGTGACGGGGGAGGCCCTCACCCATCTCACCGGTGTGCCCAAAGTAGGGGGGCAGCTCGTCTGCCCCCGGGAGGGGGGAAAGTGCGGTAGCACCTCGGCCGAGCCCTTCCCCCACCCGGGCGGAGACAAGCTCCGCCCCTACTTTTTCTCGAGATCCTGAGCTGGTCTTCGAGGGCTTGACGGGTACATTGGTACCAATGTACATTTGTCCCGAGAAGAGAAGTCATGGCAGAGACCAAGACCAAGAAGACGAAGAAGACCCCGAAACCCTCCCCCTCCCTCCGCATCGAGCGCGTCCAGACCGGGGTGCGCATGGAGAAGCGCCTGGTCAAGGTGCTCAAGGCATTGGCGGAGTACCTGGACATCTCCCTCGGGGATCTGCTGGAGGGCATCGTCCTCCACGCCTTCGATGGCAAGGCGCCGTTTTCCGAGGGCACCCTGGGCAAGATCGCCGATCTCAAGGGGGTCTACGAGCTGGATCTGGATGCCAGCGCGAGCCACCGCCTGCTGGAGTCGGAAGGAGAGTCGGATGCCTGAAACCCTCGCCGTCACGATCCCCACTCCTGCCGCCCCGCGCCCCCAGGGTCACGAATCCCGGCCTTCGGCCGCGCCGATCTCCCCGGAGGACCGTGCCTTCGCCACCGCCTTCGAGAACGGCACCCTCACCGACTTCCATCATGCCGATCACGTGCGTTTGGCGTGGATCTACCTGTGCCGGGATCCGGTGCTGGAGGCCCTGGAGCGCTTCGTCACCGGCCTTCGCCGCTATGCGGAGTCGAAAGGAGCCTCCGATCTCTACCACGAGACGATCACCTGGGCCTACGTGCTGTTGATCCACGAGCGGCTGGAGCGCACCGGGTGGGAGGTGTGCTGGCAGGACTTCGCCGCCGCCAATCCGGATCTGATGGTGTGGAAAGGCGGTCTGCTGGACCGCTTGTACCGTCCCGAGACCCTCGCCTCGGACCTGGCGAAGCGGGTATTTGTTTGGCCGGATGGGCCTGCTGCCAACTCGCGGTGAAAACCCCCCTCGGATCCCTCCTTCGATTGAAGGGGGAGGGAGTTGGAGGGGGATTTGTACCTGCCCTCACCCCCGCCCGGGAAACGACTCCAGCACCCCCAGCACCTGCTCGATGTCCGCCGGCGTGTGGTCGGCGGCGACCTGGAAGCGGATGCTTTCGTCGCCCTTGGGCACCACCGGGTAGCTCAGCCCCGTCGCCAGCACCGCGCGGTCGAACAGATGCCGCACCAGCGCCGAGGTCTTGGGCGTGTCCCGCACCATCAACGGCGTCACCGGGTGGGGTCCCGGGATCGTCTCGTAGCCCAGATCCACCAGCCCCTTTTCGAACTTCTCCGTCATCTTCCGCAGGTGGGCGAGGAGCCTCCGACCCTCGTCGCTGTCCAGGATCGCCAGCGCCTGCGTCGCCGCCACGGCCTCGCCCGGAGTGATGGGGTTGGAGTAGATGTACATCGGCGCCGTCTCGCGCAGATACCGGATCAGGTCGGCGGAGCCCACCACGTAGCCGCCGTTGACTCCCAGGGCCTTGCCCAGAGTGGCGATCAGGACGTCGGCACGGCTGCCGGTCAGCTCCTCGGTGCCGCGGCCGCCGGCGCCGAGGGTTCCCACGCCGTGGGAGTCGTCCATCACCACCGCGACGTTTTCCGGGAAGCGGTCGTCGTACTTTCGGGCCAGCTCCTGGATCTCCGGCAGCGGAGCGGAGTCGCCGCGCATCGAGAACACGCCGTCGGTGACCACCAGACAGCGGCGGGCGCCGGAGCCGGCGGCCTCCTCCAGCTTGGCCTCCAGGTCCTCGATGTCGTTGTGGCGGTAGATGAATTTGCCGTGCGGCCGCGCCAGCCGCATGGCGTTGATGATGCAGTTGTGATTGAGCTCGTCGGAGACGAACGCCGTCTCCGACGAGGCCAGAGGCACCAGCACCCCGAGGGAGGTGGCGTAGGCGGAGCTGAGGATCATCCCCGCTTCCCGGCCGTGGAACGCGGCGAGCCGGCGCTCGAGCTCGACGTGGGCCTCAAAGCTGCCGCTGATGAAGCGCACGGCCCCGGGACCCGCGCCGAAGGCGGCGGTCGCCCTCTCCTCGGCGGCGATCACCCGGGGATGCAGCGACAACCCCAGGTAGTTGTTGGAGTTCATCTTGAGAAAGGGCTTGTCCCCTTGACCCGCGAGCCGGTAGCGAGGGCCGAGACTCCCCGCCGCGGGGAGCACCCCGGTGATCACCTTCTCGGCCCCCTTGGCGGTGCCCTTGGCTTCGAGCTCGGCGGTGTCGCGGGCGAGGGCGGCGTGCAATCGGTCGCTGGGCATGGGGTTCCGTTCCTTCCTCTTCCTGTGGGAGATTCCTGCGGTCTAGCTCCGGCCTGTCTTTTCGCGCGCCTTGCGGCCCAGGTTCTCGAGCATGTCGTCCACCAGGGCGTCGAGGTCGTAGCCCGGGCTCCAGTCCCACTCCTCGCGGGCGGCGGAGTCGTCCAGGGACTCGGGCCAGGAGTCGGCGATCTTCTGACGCACCGGATCCACCTCGTAGTCGAGGGTGAAGTCCGGGATGCGCTTGCGGATCGCGTCCCCCAGCTCCTCGGGGGTGAAGTTCATCGCCGTGACGTTGAACGCGTTGCGGTGCTTCAGCCGGGCGGGGTCTGCCTCCATGACGTCGATGGCCGCCTTGAGCGCGTCCGGCATGTACATCATGTCGAGGCGGGTGTCGGGCTCGAGAAAGCAGGTATAGCGGTGGTGCCGCAGCGCCTGGTAGAAGATCTCCACCGCGTAGTCGGTGGTGCCGCCTCCCGGCGGTGCGCCGTGAGAGATCAGCCCGGGGTAGCGCACGCCCCGGGTGTCGACGCCGAAGCGCTCGTGGTAGTAGTCGCACAGCAGCTCGCCGGCCACCTTGGTGACACCGTACATGGTGGTGGGCCGCTGGATGGTGTCCTGGGGGGTGTTCCGTTTGGGTGTTTCGGGGCCGAAGGCGCCGATGGAGCTGGGCACGAAGACCGCGCAGCGGCTCTGGCGCGCCACCTCGAGCACCCGGTAGACGCCCCCCATGTTGACGTCCCAGGCCACCTGGGGCCGGTCCTCGGCCACCGCGGAGAGCAGCGCGGCCAGGTGGTAGATGGTGTCGAGCCGGTGCTTGGTGACGACCTCCTGGATCTGCCGCAGGTTGGTGCAGTCGACATATTCGAAGGGTCCGTCGCCGTCGAGCGCGTCGGCCGCCATCATGCGGATGTCGGAGGCGACGACGTTGTCCTCGCCATAGCGCTCGCGCAGCAACACCACCAGCTCGGAGCCGATTTGCCCGAGCGCTCCCGTGACCAGGATGCGTTTCACCGAGGGCTCCTTCCCATCGATTCCACAGAGAGGGACGGGTTCACGACGGCGCCAATCCTACGGGCGAGGGGTGGGGAGGGCAAGGGTGGATAGATGGCCGATCCGCACCCGCACTTCCTCAATGTCGTGCTGGCTCAGGAGCCGTACGAGGCCGAGGTCGCCAAAGCTGACCTATTCTGCACCAACCGCCCCTTTCTTGCAGCATGTGAATAGAATCTCTCACCCGTGCGTACGTCATCGTTGCGGAGGGGACGCCTGGCGTGGCCGGGCACACGCCAACTGACATGTCGTCGAGGGAGGACGCCGCCAATGCCTACGACCGAATACAAGACCGTAGTTGCCAGGCGACGCGGGTTTACGCTTCGATATCATCTACCTGATATTTCCGGGATACTTAACCGAGAGGCGGCGGAAGGATGGCGGCTCACCCAGGCAGTTCCTCGGCCCTGGGACAACTTCTTGCTTATCTTGGAGCGCGAGCGGGATCAAGAGCTGGCGAAGGAACCGGCCACATGATGGTGGATCCCCAGATCTTCGAGCACGTCGATGACTTGGAGAGCCACTCTTGTGGGCTCAGGAATCACGGCTCAGGGTCCTCGAAGAGGCCGCATACGGTGCCGGACCGTACACCCGCTCGGCCAGCTCTTCTCCGAGTAGAAGGTCGAAGAGCCGACGCCGGATCTCTTCCTCGTCAGCGTGCGGATGCCGGTGACGCAGCCCCGCCTGGGCCAGAGCGTAGGAGGTCTTGATCGCCTCGTCGATGAGTTGCCATTTGCGCGATGGCGGCATCTTGCGAAGGATCTCGATCTGCTTCGCCTCGGCGCTGGGGTGGGTATCCCGGGACAGGGTGGGTGTGGGAACCTCGTGCGGGTGTTTTGCGTGGCGGGGATGCCCTCGAGCTCTTGCCGTGTGAGGAAACCGTCGAAGGTACCGAGCTCCTCGGCAAGCTGCATCAAGCGGCGTCGACGATTGTATTCCTCGATCGCCGTCACGACAGCCTCGCGCTTTGTGGTTGCACCACTGTGGGCGATGGCCTCGTTGAGGGCTTCCTCAGGGATGTCGACGGTCGTCTTCATGCTTCTATTCTACTTCAGGGAGGGGATTCCCTGTCGATCTAAGTGGGATTCCCGTAGGCCCGAAGGAGGAATCTATTTCTGGGTTGGCTGGGATTGACGCTCTAGCAACCGATCGGTGCACTTGACTGGTAGGAGTGACGATCTAGCAATCGAACGGCGTTCTTGACCGGTAGGAATGACGATCTAGCAACCGATCGCCCTTCATGTCTCGTAGGGATGACGATCTAGCAACCGAACGGCGATCTTACCGCGAAAGATCCACAGTCGAGCGACCGAACGGTCTTCTTGACACGTTTCAACGCCCTGTTTACGCTTTCATGACTCGACTGCGTGGAGGACCCGAGACGACCATGAAGCCCCGGCCCATCGATCGTACCACCTGTCGAAAGCTCACCAACCGCCCGATCAAGATCGCCCGGAAGAGCTGACCCACGACCGCTTCGGTCCTGGCAAGGGTCTGCGCCCGGGGGCCCATGGGCGCGTGTATACTTCGGTCATTAGCAACCTGTCGAGCGATGTTTTCGCCTGCATCCTGGTAGGGTTTCTGGCGTAGTTCCAAGTGTGTTTTTCAAGCTGGCCCCATCAATATCTCAGACTGTATGAGAAGAGCTTAGTACGTGACCGACGCTTTTTTTCGTGACCCGATCCTCAACTCCCCGTACGAGTATCCCAGCCGGCACTGGGAACTGGACGAGGACGGGCAGCCCACGCAGCGCATCGTCGAGCGGCGCCGCCGCGCTGAGCTCTTCGCCCCATTTCCCAAGCCGAGAAAGCACAAGAAGAAGTCGGAGGAGCAGGAGGAGCTGGTCTTCGACGAGGGCAAGGGGCTCTCGACCAAGGATCAGCGGTACGAGCTCACCATTATCAACGAGGTACGCCAACACGTGGATACCTGGCGTGCTCTTCCTCAAAGTCAGTGGCAGGTGACACCGGAGACGGCGCGGCTCCTCCATCACTGGCGGCATCACGACTTCAGCGACATCCGCCCGTTCTTCTGCCAGGTCGAAGCCGTCGAAACCACCATCTGGTTGACCGAGGTCGCCCCCCACATGAAGGCGGGTCGGCGCCTTCTCGAATACCTGGTGTCAGCCAATCAAGAGGCCAACCCGGAGCTGAGCCGCCTCGCCTTGAAGCTCGCTACCGGAACGGGCAAGACGACGGTCATGGCCATGCTGATCGCCTGGCAAACGATCAACGCGGTGCGTCGACCCAACAGCAAGCAGTTCACACGGGGTTTCCTGGTCGTGACTCCCGGCCTGACGATCAAGGATCGTCTCCGGGTGCTCCAACCGAATGACCCCGACAGCTACTTCGCCAGCCGCGAGCTTGTACCGACCGATCTCCTCGACGACATCCAGCGGGCGAAGATCGTCATCACCAACTACCACGCGTTCAAGCAGCGGGAGCGGATCTCGATCTCGAAAGGCGGCCGTGACCTTCTCAAGGGTCGAACCGGTGAAGATCTCGAGACCACCGAGACCGAGGGACAAATGATCCAGCGGGTCATGCCGGATCTCATGGGGCTGAAGAACATCCTCGTACTCAACGACGAGGCCCACCACTGCTATCGCGAGAAGCCGCAGTCGGACGAAGCGAAGCTCGAGAAGGAGGAGCGCGACGAGGCGGACAGGAACAACGAGGCTGCACGCCTCTGGATCTCGGGCGTCGAAATCGTCCGTCGCAAGCTCGGGCTGCGCCGGGTGGTCGATCTCTCGGCCACCCCCTTCTTCCTGCGGGGCTCGGGCTACGCAGAGGGCACACTCTTCCCCTGGACGATGAGTGACTTTTCCCTTCTCGACGCCATCGAGTCGGGGATCGTCAAGCTCCCTCGGGTTCCGATCGCCGAGAACATCCCCGGCAACGAGATGCCGATGTATCGGAACCTCTGGGAGCATATCCGCACGGACATGCCCAAGAAGGGTCGAGGCAAGGGTCGGCAGCTCGACCCCCTGAGCCTACCCACCCGCCTCCAGACTGCGCTGCAAGCTCTCTACGGTCATTACCAGGAGACCTTCGAGCTCTGGAGGTCTGCTGGCGTCCCGGTCCCCCCCTGTTTCATCATCGTTTGCCAGAACACCTCGATCTCCAAGCTGGTCTACGACTACGTCTCTGGCTTTTACCAGGAGCAGGAGGACGGCAGCTCGAAGCTGGTGAACGGCCGCCTGGACCTCTTCCGGAACTTCGACGACACGACAGGAAATCCCCTGGCTCGTCCCAACACGCTCCTCATCGATTCCGAGCAGCTCGAGGCTGGAGACGCGCTCGACAAGAGCTTCCGAGAGATGGCTTCGGACGAGATCGAACGCTTCCGACGCGAGATCGTCGAACGCACGGGCGATCGACAGGCGGCCGAGACCCTCACCGACCAGGACCTACTCCGCGAGGTCATGAACACCGTCGGCAAACGAGATCAGCTCGGCGCTGGAATCCGCTGCGTCGTCTCCGTGTCGATGCTCACCGAGGGCTGGGACGCGAACAACGTCACCCACATTCTCGGGATTCGTGCCTTTGGTACGCAGCTTCTGTGCGAGCAGGTGATCGGCCGCGCCCTGCGGCGCCAGTCGTACGAGCTGAATGAAAAGGGCCGCTTCGATGCCGAGTACGCCGACATCTTCGGTATCCCATTCAACTTCACCGCGAAGCCGGTCATCGCTCCACCGCAGCCACCGCGCGAGACGGTTCAGGTCAAGGCCGTTCGCCCTGAGCGTGACCACTTGGAGATCCTCTATCCTCGGGTCATCGGGTACCGGGTCGAGCTGCCCGAGGAGCGATTGACCGCAGAGCTCACCGAGGATTCCGTCCTGGAGCTGAACCCTGACTTGGTCGGCCCGTCGACCACTCGCAACGCGGCCCTCATCGGCGAAGCGGTGGACCTGGATCTCGAACATCTGGGCGACATGCGCCCCTCCACTGTCCTCTTCCACCTCACGCAGCACCTGCTCTATACCAAGTGGCGCGACCCAGGAGGAGAACCGAGGCTGTACTTGTTCGGGCCGCTCAAGCGCATCGCCAAGCAGTGGCTCGACACCTGCCTCGTCTGCACCGGGGGCACGTACCCAGCCCAGCTCATGTACAAGGAGCTCGCCGACATGGCGTGCAACCGAATCACGGCGGCCATCACCTCGGCTCACCAGGGCTCCAACGCCATCAAGGCCCTCCTCGATCCCTACAACCCGTCGGGCTCTACCGCCCACGTGCGGTTCACGACGTCTCGGGAGCACCGCTGGGACACGGTGGGCCCGCCGCCGAAAAACCACGTCAACTGGGTTGTTCTCGATAGTGACTGGGAAGCCGAGCTCTGCCGCGTTGCGGAGTCCCACCCCCAAGTCGTCGCTTACACCAAGAACCACAACCTCGGCTTCGAGGTCCCCTACCGCTATGGCTCCGAGCCCCGTAGGTACCGTCCCGACTTCATCGTCCTCGTAGACGATTGGCGCGGCCCCGATGACCTGCTCCGCCTCGTCGTCGAAATCAAAGGCTACCGCCGAGAAGACGCGAAGGAGAAGAAGTCCACCATGGAGACCTACTGGGTCCCCGGTGTGAACCATCTCGGCACCTTTGGCCGCTGGGCCTTCGCGGAGCTCACCGAGATCTACCAGATCGAGTCCGACTTCGGGGCCAAGATCGAAAGCCAGTTCGAGACGATGATGGAAGCTGCCATCGACGCCAAGCCGGGCGAGGACGGATAGGCATGCCCAGAAAGCGCAAGAAACTCAAGTCCGTCGAGTCGCTCCGCCATGACGAGGCGACCCGAAAGAACATCCCCACCGCCGAGCACCGATCGGTCATGGGGGAGGAGCAAAAGCAGCCGGAGACGCTCCGCTATCCCCGGAATACGGACCTCGACCCTCAGCTCGTCTGGCGTGGCAAGGACGAACAGGACTGGAGTGACCTCGTTGTCCACGCGCCGCCTCTCTACATCCAGGAGAAGGTGCACCCCAAGGTACTGATCGACGATCTGCTCCGGCACTCGAAGGAGGTGGGTGAAGAGGAGCCTGAAGAGCAATTCGACCTCTTCGCCGACTTCAACGGAATCGAGGAGAGTACCGAGCGGACCGAGTTCTATCAGCACGACCAGAACTGGTCGAACCGGATGATTCTCGGCGACTCGCTTCAGGTGATGGCGTCACTGGCCGAGCGGGAGGGTCTGCGGGGACAGGTGCAATGCATTTACTTGGACCCGCCGTACGGGATCAAGTTCAACAGCAACTTTCAGTGGTCGACCACGACGCGGGACGTCAAGGATGGAAAGGCCGAGCACATCACAAGAGAGCCGGAGCAGGTAAAGGCGTTCCGGGATACATGGAGGGATGGCATCCACTCGTACCTGACATACCTGCGGGATCGACTCACCGTCGCCCGCGATCTTCTGACTGAGTCGGGTTCGATCTTCGTGCAGATCGGGGATGAGAACGTACACCGCGTGCGAGTTCTACTAGATGAGATATTTGGACCCGAGAACTTCTCAGTTCTAATCACCTTCCAGAGTACAACCAATCTCGGCACCATCGGCCTGTCTGCGGCCGGTGACTACCTGCTCTGGTACTTCAAAGCCATTTCCAAAGCCAAGTTCCGCCCCTTGATGCGGTCAAAGGAAGAGTCAGGGACGGCCGACTACTACCAATACATCCGATCGAAGGACGGGCGAATGGCTCGGGGCACACCCGACCAGGTTGCCTCGGGCGAGTTCGACGTTTTTTTTCCTGACAACCTGGTCAGTCAGCGACCACTGGGAGCAGGAGACCTAAGGTCTTTCACTTGGAGAGGGAAGACATATCAGCCAGGTAAAGGGACCTTCAAGAGTGATAAGACTGGACTTCACCGGCTGGACATGTCGGGCAGGCTATACAGCACGGCCGGCGGAACTCTCCGCTACGTGAGGCTCATCGAAGATTACCCAGCGATTGCCATCAACAATCTTTGGACGGACACTGGAACAGGGAGCTTCACCGAATCGAAGGTCTATGTTGTCCAGACAAACACAAAAGTCGTTGAGCGCTGCCTGTTGATGACAACTGACCCCGGCGATCTGGTGCTCGACCCCACCTGTGGTTCCGGCACTACTGCAAGCGTTGCCGAGCAATGGGGCCGCCGCTGGATCACGATGGATACCTCCCGCGTATCGCTGGCGCTGGCTCGCGCTCGCATCATGGGCGCCCGGTACCCTTACTACCTCCTGGCCGATTCGGACGAAGGCAAGGAGAAGATCGCCGAGATTACTCGTACCACGCCCTCCAGTTCCCCATCTCACGGCAACATCCGCCATGGCTTCGTCTACGAGCGAGTCCCTCATATCACCCTCAAGTCGATCACCAATAACGCCGAGATCGACGTCATCTGGGAGAAGTTCCAGGAGACGCTCGAGCCGATCCGGCAAGCGATCAACGAGAAAACCGGGCTCGAGCTGGAAGAATGGCAGATCCCTCGGGAGCCGGGTGATCCCTGGCCGCGAAAGGCGAGGAAGCAGCATGACCGATTCACGAAGGTGACGACCGACGCCACCAAGCAGAAGGCGGTCAACCGCATCAACGAGATCCTGGGACGGAGCTACACGATTGAGACTCTCCCGCCCCACCCCGTCGACCCCTGGGATGATCAGGAGCTTCTGGACCTCCACCGCCGCTGGTGGGAGCTCCGCATCGAGCGCCAGAAAGAGATCGACGCCTCGATCGCCGCCAAGGCCGACTACGAGTACCTCTACGACAAGCCCTACGAAGACCCGAATATCGTCCGCGTCGCCGGGCCTTTCACCGTCGAGAGCCTCTCACCCCATCGAGTACTGGGAGTCGACGAGAACGACGAGCTGATCGATCCGCTGGAGGCGAGCGAGGACCCTGGCGACTACGGCGATCTTCCCCGCTTCGAGCAGGTCGTACTCGAGAACCTCCGATCCGCCGGAGTCCAGCAGGCCCACAAGGAGGACAGGATCGAATTCACCTCCCTCACCGGCTGGCCTGGCGACTTCATATGCGCCGAGGGCCGTTACCAGGAGGGGGACGCCACCAGACGTGCCGGGATCTTCCTCGGCCCCGAGTTCGGCACCGTGTCCCGCCCCGACCTCGTGGAGGCGGCCCGAGAGGCCGGCGACGCCGGCTTCGACGTGCTCATCGCCTGCGCCTTCAACTATGAAGCCCACGCCAGTGAGCTCGACAAGCTAGGCCGCGTCCCAATTCTCAAGGCCCGCATTAACGCCGACCTGCACATGGCCGAGGATCTGAAGAACACCGGCAAGGGAAACCTCTTCGTCATTTTCGGCGAACCCGATATCGAGATCTCCGAGGAAGACGGCGACCAGCTTCGGGTCCAGGTCAACGGCGTCGACGTGTTCGACCCCAGCACGGGCGAGATCCGCAGCGATGACGTCGACGGCATCGCCTGCTGGTTCGTCGACACCGACTACAACGGAGAGAGCTTCTTCGTACGCCAGGCCTACTTCCTCGGCGCCAACGATCCCTACAAATCCCTCAAGACCACGCTCAAGGCCGAGATCAACGAGGAGGCCTGGGAGACGCTACATAGCGCCGTCTCGCGGCCGTTTGACAGACCCGAGTCCGGGCGGATCGCGGTTAAGGTGATCAATCATCTGGGGGACGAAGTCATGAAGGTTTTCCGGGTGGACTGAATGCAATTGGCAGACGAGCGTCATAGTCAGAGGGTCTGCTCATGAAGTTCCTGATCGCCGAGAGCTTTACGGACAGCCTCGCGCGTCTCAGCGGAGACGAGCAAAAGGCAGCAAAGACCACGGCCTTCGACCTCCAACTGAATCCGGCCAACCCGGGGCTGCAGCTCCACCGGATTCAAGGTGCCAGGGACAAGAGCTTCTGGTCGGTGCGGGTGAACCGGGATATCCGGATCATCGTCCACCGCACGGAGTCGAGTCTTCTGCTGTGCTACGTCGATCACCATGACGAGGCGTACCGCTGGGCCGAGCAGCGTCGCCTGGAGCGCCACCCAAGGACCGGTGCCGCTCAGCTCGTCGAGGTCGTCGAGAAGGTTCGTGAGATCGAGGTCCCGCAATTCGTCGCGGCCGAGCCGGCTCCACCGCCTGCTGGGCCGCCACTCTTCGCAGCGATTCCGGAAGCGGATTTGCTCATCTACGGGGTGCCGACCGAATGGGTCAGTGTCGTTCAAGAGGTCACGGAAGACACGCTTTTCGACGTCGCCGACCACTTGCCCCAGGAAGCGGCGGAAGCGCTTTTGGAGCTTGCCACGGGCGGCCGGCCCCGCGTCGAGCGACCCTCCGAGCCGGACAGCAGTCCCTTCGACCACCCTGACGCCCAGCGGCGCTTCCGCGTCATGGACAATGTCGAAGAGCTCGAGCGAGCTCTCGACTACCCATGGGAGAAGTGGACGGTCTTCCTACACCCCGAGCAACGACAGGTAGTGGAGCGAGACTACTCCGGCCCGGCCAGAGTCTCTGGCTCAGCGGGTACGGGCAAGACCATTGTGGCCCTGCACCGCGCCGTGTACCTTGCCCGGGAGCATCGTGACGCGCGTGTCGTGCTCGCCACGTTTTCCGACCTGCTTGCCCGTTCGCTACGCACGAAGCTCCGACGCTTGATTGGCAACGAGCCCCGGATTGCGGAGAGGATCGAAGTGCGCTCTGTCACCGACCTGGGCCTCCGCCTCTACAAGGCCCAATTCGGCAAGTTGAGGCTTGCCAGGGGCGAAGATGTCCGAGAGCTGCTCAGTGAAGCCTCCGCGGCCGTGCACGACGACACGTTCAGCCTGCGATTCCTGCTGGCAGAGTGGGAGCACGTGGTCGACGCGTGGCAGCTCGAAACCTGGGAGGAATACCGCGACGTGGCTCGCCTGGGTCGAAAGACACGACTCCCGGAGTCACGCCGCGAGATCCTCTGGACGATCTTCGAGAAAGTCCGACAGGGTCTGGAGGAGCGCGGTCTCCTGACAGAGTCCGGTATGTTCAGCGAGTTGGCCTCGGTGCTGGGCGAGCGCAAGCATCCTCCTTTTGACTTCGCGGTCGTCGATGAGGCCCAGGACATCAGCGTGTCACAACTGAAGCTCTTCTCTGCCCTAGGCGGTGATCGCCCCAATGCACTCTTCTTCACCGGCGACCTTGGCCAGAGGATCTTCCGGCAGCCCTTCTCCTGGAAGTCGCTCGGGGTAGAGATCTTGGGTCGCTCCTTTACCTTGCGGGTCAACTACCGCACGTCACACCAGATTCGTCAGCAGGCCGACCGGCTGCTAGATCCTCAGGTGGTTGATGCGGACGGAAACATCGAAGATCGGAGCGATACCGTGTCGGTGTTCAATGGTCCGCTGCCGAAGATTCTCGTGGTCACGAACGAGGAAGATGAGGCAAAGGCGGTAGCGGAGTGGCTGGGAGACCGGTCCAAGGCTGGGGTTCTGGCCCATGAGATCGGCGTATTCGTGCGCTCAGGACGTCAATTGGAGCGCGCGAAGACAGCCGTCGAGCAGGCTGGGCTGACCTTCTCGGTCCTTGACGACAGTCTCCAGCCGACAAGTGAACAGGTTGCGATCAGTACGATGCACCTTGCCAAGGGTCTCGAATTCCGCGCCGTGGCGGTCATGGCCTGCGACGACGAGGTCATCCCGCTTCAGGAGCGAATTGAGACTGTCGGTGACGAAGCAGATCTGCAGGAGGTCTACGAGACCGAGCGACACCTTCTCTATGTCGCCTGTACCCGAGCCCGCGACTATCTGTTGATCACTGCCGTGGCGCCGGCCTCGGAGTTCTTGGATGATCTGCGATCTTGAAGCTCGAGGTGCCGAGCGGCGCGAGCGCTCATCCCCCGTCGGTCTGTATCCAGTGATCCAAGACGAGCGAAAAGGCGTTCCCTCTCCGAGTGCGAAAGGCGGAGAAGCCTCGACGGTCCAACGTCAAGATGTGCCGCGTCTCGAGACGCTCCGCCAGAAGGACAAGGGTCGCATCCGCATAGTCCATGGGTGTGTCGCTGTACTTTTCCATCAAAGCTACGGCGTCGTGCAACTCGGAAGGCTGGCTGAAGTCGACGACGCCGACATCTCCGACGGTCAGAAACTCGACGAGTAGAGAAGGTCCCTCGGGACTGGCTGATACGAGGTACATCGCCTCCGTGATCACGGCACTGGTGGTGAAGAGGCGGCCCGAAAATCCATCGAGACAGGCGGAAACCTCCGGGTGCGACGTCTCGCCAGCGTCCAGATAGGCGACGAGGGGACCCGTGTCGAGCAGCCAGGACTTCACGGGCGCCAGTTGTGATCGCGGAGCTTCTTGCGCCAGGGATCCGAGTCCTGAGGCAGCGAAGTGAGTCGGCCCTTCAGGTGGCCGACCTTGTTGCCCAAAGGCTCTTCGCTGAGAGCTTGGCGGAGAATCTCACGAACGGTCTCGGAAACGGTCTTACCCTCAGCGGCGGCTCGGCGCTGAAGCTCCTCCCGCAGATCGTCGTCCGCACGGATGGTCAATGTAGTGGCCATGGGGAGAGTGTACTACGCCGTACGACAGGCTCGCAAAGATCGCCGTCCGTGGGGATCAACACCGTCATCCAGGGGCTCAAACGCGCGGCTCGCGGCTTCCGAAACCGACAGCGCTTCCGCAACGCCATCGAGACTCGACTCGCTGAGTTGGAGCGGCTCGCCAGCCCCGGCTCGCCGTCGATGCGGGTCTTGACCCGCGGCGGATCGATGTAGCCGCGGTAGACGTCCGCCACGATCACCACGGCCAGGGTCACCAGGGTGACGGTGCGTTTCTCGAGCGCGGCCCGGGTCAGGCTCACGGGGAGCCTCCCGTCGTGCGTCCCATCGTGCGTGCCGTGTCGCCGTCCCTTGCACCCTCCCGGTGGCAGCTTCTATCCTGCCAGCCATGAGCGAGACATCCAAGGCACCCCCCAAGGTGCCCCCCACGGGACCGGGTGCCCCGGCGGGACCGTTCACCGCCGAGGACCTGGCAGCCCGGCTGGGCGGCGATCTGGAGCCGGCCTCGGAGGCCGAAGGGGCGCGTGAGCTGATGGACGTGCGAGGTCTGGCGGACGCGGGGCCGGAGCACCTGTCGTTTCTCTCCAACCGCAAGTACGTCCGGCAGCTCAAGACCTCGAAAGCCGGAGCGGTGCTGATCGACCGCGACACGGACGCCTACGGCCACACCGTCATCCGCCTCGACGACCCGTACGCCGCCTTCGCCCGCGCGCTGGAGTTGTTCTATCCCTTGGAGTGGCCCGCGCCGGGGGTGGACCCCCAGGCGTGGGTGGCGCCGGACGCCGAGGTGGACGGGGCGCGCATCGAGGCCTTCGCCTGGGTCGGTCCCGGTGCTTGGGTGGGTCGGGGCTCGTGGATCGAGGCCGGGGCCTACGTCGGTCCCGGCGCCCGGCTCGGCGAACGCTGCCGGTTGATGCCCGGTGCCGTCGTCTGCGAGGGCTCGTGGGTCGGCGACCGGGTGTGGCTCAATCCGGGCGTGGTGGTGGGCGGCGAGGGCTTTGGCTTTGCGCCGCGCAAGGAAGGCCACTTGAAGATTCCCCAGGTGGGCCGGGCGGTGATCGGGGACGACGTCGAGATCGGCGCCAACAGTTGCGTCGACCGTGCCGCCATGGGCGACACGGCGGTGCGCCGCGGTGCCAAGCTCGACAACCTGGTGCAGATCGGCCACGGAGCGGAGATCGGCGAGGGCTCGCTGCTGGCGGCCTTCGTCGGCATCGCCGGCAGCACCCACATCGGCCGCGGCGTGATGATGGGGGGCAAGTCCGGCGCCATCAACCATCTGACGGTGGGGGACGGCGCCCAAATCAGCACCCACTCCATCGCCATGGGCGACCAGCCGGCCGGAGCCCAGGTCGCCGGCAGCCCCGCCATCGACCGGCGCAAGTGGCTGCGGGCGACGACGGTGTTCGCCGGTCTGCCGGAGCTGCTCCAGCGGGTGCGTACGCTGGAGAAGCGGGTGGCGGAGCTCGAGGGAGAGCGGGAAGAGAGCTCCACGGAGCCTTCTGACGACTGAGTCGGAGCTCGCGCCCCGGCTGGGGGGAAACAGCCCGCCGGTCTCCCGGCCACAACTTGCACTTGGTGCAATTGGGCTTCGAACCCGCCGGACTTCGAAGCGGGACCTCGAGATCGGGCGTAGGAGGTACAGGACCGTACTTCGAGGGAGAGGCCGACGCGAGTAGCTCGGTAGGAGGTAGTAGCCATGCAAGATCAGCCGATTACACCTTCCAGTGGCAATGTGTTCCGGGACCTCGGCTTTGACGACGAGGAGGCGGCGCATCTCGAAGTTCGCTCCACGCTCTCTCGGAGGCTGCCCCGGTGCGTCTCCCCCCGGTCACAGAGCGACCAGCGGCCCGCCCGCCAGCATGCGCTGGACCGCTTCCATCGCTTTCAGGTCTCTGGCTCGAGCGAGGAGCTGGCAGGCTTCGCGGGCATACCGTTGGGCCAGAAGGCGGTCCTTACGCTGGAGAGCAAGTCGAGTCTGAAGGCCCCGATTGGCTCCCAAATCCCAGGTCGTGTGGTAGGGCCCAAGTCGATGTTCCACCTCCCGGACCACATCATCGGCCGCTCGGTAGTCTCCGAGTGCCTCGAAGATCCACGCCCAGGTGATCTGTGACTTCAGCGCGATACGCGGCTGTTGGGACGGGAGCCGACGGTGGGTTTCCCGATGTGTGCGGTAGGCCTCGGTGCCGAGGCCCTGCCGGGCCAGGAAGTGAGCGAAGTTGTTTCGCACGATCCAAGCCGAGACCGTACCGTCCCGGTCCGCGTCGACGTCCTCCAGCAAGGCCCGGTAGAGGCTGTGTGCTTCGGAAGATCGGCCGGATTCCATGAGGGTCTGGGCCAGAGTGATTCTCAGCTCCACCAGGTTCTTTCGATCCCCGACTCGGTGAAAGAGGGCACCCGATTTCCGCAGCAATCGCAGGCTCTCCTCCGAGCCGAGCCGAGAGCGTTCGAGGATCGCCTTTCGTTGCAGCAGAAGCGCCCGGTCCTCCGGATCGCCGGAGCCCTCGTCCAGACAGCGCTCGGCGCAACCGAAGTCCCGCTTCGCCTCGAGGCGGCGGTTCAGGATCCGGTGGAAGTTGGCCCGCGAGGCCAGGGCCCTGCCTCGATAGTCGGCGAGCAAACGGGGATGGTAATGGCTCGGGCTGAGACGTGCCAGGACCGAGAGTGCCAGGCTCGCCAGATGGAGACCCCGCTTTGGAATGTGGAAGATTTCCGCTTCGGATCGCTCCAGAAGATGCATCGCGGTGGAGAGGGTCCACAGCCGCTCGGTGTTGTCGAGGATCAGACGCTGACGCTGCGGGGGGTGGCGTTGGAGGTCTGCCAGGAGAGGCGGAATGTCGCCCTCCCGTAGGTACTCGGCCAGCCCCCGGGTCTGGAGATCCTCGAGGATCCGGTCGAGGCGCTCGGGGTCTTCGAGGTCCGGCGGTTGCAGCGGTTCCTGGGTCCGGAAGATCTCGCGCAGGAACCGCTCGCCGTCTTCCGGATGGTCCTCGACGGTCCGTTGCCGGCAGTGGGTGCAGGCCAACAGATGGAGCAGCCAGCCGTAGGCACGGGAAGCGTGACAGCGCCGATGCACCAGGCGCCACAAGGCGTCGCCGTGAAGATGATCCTGCATCGCAAATGAGAATCGGTGCGTATTCGAGAAGCACCGTCAGGTGCAGTATAGCGTTTTGTTGTAGCGAAGGGACTCCGATCGTCCGGTATGCTTCTCTCATGGAGCCCGAAACGCTGTCGAACCGTGACGAGCTGGGCTCGGCGAGCGAGCGGCTCGCGCGGATCGTCGAGTTGATTCGGCGCCGGGTGCCGGGAGTCCGGCTGATCTACCGCTTCGGCTCCTCGGTCTCGGGTGAGACGCATGCCGGCAGCGACGTCGATCTCGCGCTCGTCGCCCAGGAGCCTCTCGAGCCGGTCGGACGTTGGGAGCTTCAAGAAGAGCTGGCGATCGCACTCGGGAAGCAGGTTGATCTCGTCGACCTTCTCCGCGCCTCCACCGTGCTGCGGATGCAGGTGGTCTCGACCGGGGAGCTGCTGTGGAGCTCGGACGACAACGAGCGGGCCTGGTTCGAGATGTATGTGTACTCGTCCTACGCTCGCTTCCAGGAAGAGCGCAAAGGGATCGTCGACCGGGTGCTGGAGGAGGGTACGGTCCTTGGCGACTGACGTGCTGCTGAGCAAGGCGGAGACGATCGAGCGCTGCGTGCGCCGGGTCCGCGAGGAGCACGCCGGGGACGAGGCTCACCTGCGCGACGACCTTACCCGTCAGGACTCCATCCTGCTCAATCTCCAGAGGGCTTGCGAGGCATCGATCGATCTGGCGATGCATCTCGTACGGGCCCTCCGTCTGGGAGTTCCCCAAGAGAGCCGTGATGCCTTCCGTCTGCTCGTGGAGGCGGGGTATCTGGAGCGGGAGCTGGGTGAGCGGCTGATGAGGATGGTGGGCTTCCGCAACATCGCGGTCCACAACTACAAGGACCTCGACCTGAACATCGTGCAGAGCATCATCACGGAGCATCTCGGCGACTTTCTGGACTTTGCCCGGATTGGGATCGAGCTGGCCCGGTCTTAGGAGAGAATCCCCATGCCCGTCAACCTGCGCCACCGTCACTTCCTCAAGCTGGAGGACTTCACCCGTGAGGAGATCCTCTTTCTGCTCGACCTCTCGCAGACCCTCAAGGCCGCCAAGTACGCCGGCATCGAACGGCCCCGGCTCACGGGCAAGAACATCGCCCTGATCTTCGAGAAGACCTCCACCCGCACCCGCTGTGCCTTCGAGACCGCCGCCTACGACCAGGGAGCCCACGTCACCTATCTCGGCCCCTCCGGATCCCAGATCGGTCACAAGGAGACGATGAAGGACACCGCGCGCGTCCTCGGCCGCATGTACGACGGCATCGAGTACCGGGGCTTCGGCCAGGAGGTGGTCGAGGAGCTCGCGGCCCATGCCGGAGTGCCGGTGTGGAACGGTCTCACCGACGACTTCCACCCGACCCAGGTGCTGGCCGACCTGATGACGATGCGCGAGCACTCCGACAAACCCTTCCGGCAGATCGCCTACGCCTATCTGGGAGACGCGCGCAACAACATGGGCAATTCCCTCCTCGTGGGAGGCGCCCTGATGGGAATGGACGTCCGCCTGGTGGCGCCCCGGAGCCTGTGGCCCGACGAGAGCCTGGTGGCCCGGTGCCGCGAGAAGGCCGACCGCAGCGGCGCCCGCCTCACGCTCACCGAGGACGTCGCCGAAGGGGTGCGGGACGTCGACTTCCTGTACACCGACGTCTGGCTGTCGCTCGGGGAGCCGGCGGAGAAGTGGGCGGAGCGCATCGAGCTGCTAGCGCCCTACCAGGTCAACCGGGAGGTGGTCGAGCGCACCGGCAACTCGCGGGTGAAGTTTCTTCACTGCCTCCCGGCCTTCCACAACCGGGACACGAAGGTCGGCGCCAAGATCTACGAAGAATTCGGGCTCGACGGCATGGAGGTGACCGAAGAGGTGTTCGAGTCCCCCGCCTCCATCGTCTGGGACCAGGCCGAGAACCGTCTGCATACCATCAAGGCCGTGATGGTGGCGACGCTGGGGAGCTGAGGGCCGGTACCGTGGCACGAGCGGGCGCTTCCGGGCTTCCTCCGGTGCGCTATCCTCACCGTCCATGAGCGAGCTCGCCGAGCTGCACGAAGAGGAGGTTCTGGGCAAGGCGTACGACGCGCGATTGATGCGGCGCCTGCTGGGCTATGTGCGCCCCTATCGCGGCATGACCGTCGCTGCGGTGGCGTTGATCGTGCTCTCCTCGTTGCTCCAGCTCGTCGGTCCGCTGGCCACCGCGGTGGCCCTCGATCTGTTCATCCGGCCCCCCGCGGACCCGGCCGAGCGCTCGCCGCTCATCGCTGACATCCAGGGCTTTCTGGATTCCCGCGGTCTGGAGCCCAGCGCCGGTGAGGGCCTCGCGGTGGTCGCTCTCGTCTACCTCGTCGCCCTGGTTCTCACCTTCGTCGTGCTCTACGTCCAGTCCTATGTGATGCAGGTGATGGGGCAATACATCATGTTCGACCTGCGGGCGGAGGTCTTCGAACGGCTCCAGAAGCTGCACGTGGGGTACTTCGACAAGAACCCGGTGGGGCGGCTGGTGACCCGCGTCACCACCGACGTGGAAGCGCTCAACGAGCTGTTCACCGCCGGGCTGGTGTCGATCTTCGGCGACGTCGTGCTCTTGGCGGGCATCGTCGGAGTGCTCTTCTGGCTCGACTGGCGGCTGGCGCTGGTGAGCTTCGCCATCATCCCGCTGCTGCTGGCGCTCACCGCCTGGTTCAAGCTCAAGGCGCGCGACAGCTACCGCGAGGTGCGGGTCAAGATCGCCCGCATCAACGCCTTTCTCCAGGAGCACATCACGGGGATGTCCGTGCTCCAGCTCTTCCGGCAGGAGCGGCGGATCTTCGACGATTTCGACACCATCAACGAAGACCACCGGGACGCCAACGTCCGCGCCATCTTCTACTACGCGGTCTACTACCCGGGGGTCGAGCTGATCACCGCCATCGGCCTTGGTCTGATCCTCTGGTACGGCGGCGGGCGGGTGCTGGTGGGTGCCCTCTCCATCGGCTCGCTGATCGCTTTTCTCCAGTACTCGCAGCGCTTCTACCAGCCGCTGGCGGACTTGTCCGAGAAGTACAACATCCTGCAGGCCGCCATGGCCTCCTCGGAGCGGATCTTCAAGATTCTCGACACCGAAAGCCTCGTCAAGTCGCCGGAGGACGGCTACCGGCCGGAACGGATGGCCGGGGCGGTGCGCTTCGACCAGGTGCGCTTCGCCTACAAGCCGGGCGAGCCGGTGCTGCGGGACCTGAGCTTCGAGATCCGCCCCGGTGAGACGATGGCGGTGGTGGGTCACACCGGGGCCGGGAAGAGCACCCTCGCCAATCTCTTGCTGCGCTTTTACGACGTGGGCTCCGGCAGCGTCTCGGTGGACGGCGTGGACGTGCGCCAATGGGATCTGCGGGCCCTGCGCCGCTCGGTGGCGATGGTGCTCCAGGACGTCTTTCTGTTCTCCGGCACCGTCGGTGGCAACATCAAGCTGGAGGAGCCCGACATCGACCCGGAGCGCGTCCGCTGGGCGGCCCGGGAAGTCCACGCCCTGCCGTTCATCGAGGAGCTGCCGGGGGGCTTCGACAGCAAGGTGCGGGAGCGCGGTGCCGGGCTGTCGGTGGGGCAGAAGCAGCTCGTCTCCTTCGCCCGGGCGCTCGCCTTCGATCCGCGCATCCTGATCCTCGACGAGGCCACGTCGTCGATCGACACGGAGACCGAGCAGCTCATCCAGAAGGCTCTGGAGCGGCTTCTGGCCGACCGCACCAGCCTGGTGATCGCGCACCGGCTGTCTACGGTCCAAAAGGCGGACCGCATCCTGGTGCTGCACAAGGGCGAGCTGCGCGAGTTGGGATCCCACCAGGAGCTGCTGGCCCAGCGGGGCATCTACTGGCGTCTCTACCAGCTCCAGTACCAGGACCAGGAGGCCCTGGCGGGTGCGGTGGCCGAGTGAGAGGGCCGTGTCCGCCCGGCTGACGGTCAGAGGTCCCTAAGATGAGAGATTGTGAGTCATCGATGCAGTCGGGTGATCGAGATCGCCTCTCGTTGCTGCGCAAGGCGAGAGGGCTGTGGAGAGATCGGGAGGGAGTGGGCCCCCACGAAGCTCCACGAGCCCTGAGTCCCCACACCGGGTACACTCGGGCGCATGTCCGACCGCGCGGAAGTCGTGATCTGTGGCGCCGGGATCGCCGGCGTCTCCGCCGCCTTCCATCTCGCGGTTCGCCGCGGGGTGCGGGACGTCGTGCTCGTGGATCCCCACGAGCCGATGTCGCTGACCAGCCGTCACGCCACCGCCGCCTATCGGGATTGGTGGCCGGAGCCGGACGACGCGAGGGTGCGTCTGCTCTCCCGCAGCCTGGATCTGCTCGAGGAGCTGGCCCACGAGTCCGGCCGCGCCTTCCGCCGTTGTCGCCGTGGCTATGTCTACCTCACCGCCGACCCCAATCGCGCCGCTGAGCTGCTGGCGGAGGCCGAGGCCGTTGCCGGCATGGGCGTCGGGCCCCTCCGCCGTCATCCCGGCCCGGTTCCATACGTTGCCTCCCCGGAGGAAGGCTTCTCCGGAGCCCCAGGTGGTGCGGACTGGATCGAAGATCCGGACGAGATCCGGCGGGTCTTCCCGTGGGTCACCGACAAGGCCCGTGCGCTGCTCCACGTCCGGCGGGCCGGCTGGCTCGACAGCCAGGCCTTCGGGGCCTGGTTGCTGGACTGTGCCGAGGCCCGCGGTGTACGGGTGATCCGGGACGAGGTGCGAGCGGTGGTCACGGAGGGCGGCCGGGTGCGCTCTGTCCGCTTGGCCTCCGGCGGCATCGACACCGAGCGCGTGGTCCTCGCCACCGGACCCTACCTGCGGCAGGCCGGACGCTGGTTGGATCTCGATCTACCCTTGACCAACTACCTCCGCGCCTGGTTGGCCCTGGAAGACCCCGAGGGGATCGTGCCGCGGGATGCACCGCTCCTCATCTGGAGCGATCCCGTGCGGCTGCCCTGGTCGGAGGAGGAGCGTCGGGAGCTGGCCCGGGATCCGGACGGCGACTGGGTGCTCGGCGAGCTCCCTCCCGGCGCCCGCATGCATCCCCACGACGTCGGGGACGGCCGGAGCGAGGCCCAGCTCCGGGTCTTGTGGCGGTGGCGGGAGAAAGAGGCCGATCCGCTGTCTCCCGAATGGCCGCCACAGGCTCATCCGCGGTCCGGGGAGGTGCTGCTGCGGGGCTTGTCAAGGATGATCCCGGGTCTGGAGCGCTACTTCGGGCATGGGAAGGAGGCGTTGGTGGAAGCGGGCTACGACTGCCGCACGCCGGAGAACCGGCCGTTGATCGGACCGCTGCCGGTCCAGGGGGCCTACGTGCTGGGCGCTCTTTCGGGCTCCGGGGTGATGAGCTCGCAAGCGGCGGCGGAGCTCCTCGCGGCGCACGTCACCGGCGCCCCGTTGCCCCCGTGGGCCGGCGCCTTCGCCCCGGACCGCTACGAAGACCCCGCCTACCGGGCCCGCCTCGACGCGTGGAAAGGCTGGACGGGGGAGCTGTAAGGACGCTCATTTCTCGCCGCTTGCGCGGGCGAGCTCGAGCACCGTCTCCTTGGCCTCGGGATCGTCGACGTTGCCCGTCCCCACGATTCCGATCTTCACGGGCTCGTGCTCCCTTCCGAGCCCTCTCCTTCGGATGCCTCCTCGGGCGATCCGTCGGTCGCTGGGGCCTCCAAGCTCTCGACCATCCCCAGGATCTCCATCGCCTGCTCCGCGCGGTCCTTGGTGTCGCCGGAGAGGGCGTAGCGGTAGGTGATCACCAGCATGCGGTTGCCCTGGGGATGGAGGGAGAACAGGCGCATTTCCTCCATTTCCTGGCCGTTCTCGGTCCAGCGGCCGCGGGTGAGGTAGGCGGGTCCCAGGTGGCTGCCGAGCTCCGTCTGGCCGTAGAACCTTCCCTCCGGGCGGCTCTCGATCTCTTCTTTCTGCTCGTTGACCGCGGCGAACAGATTGACGCCGGCGGCCTGCTCCGAGGTGGCGGTCACCACCGCGGTGCCCGGGGGCAACTCGGGTTTGCGCTCCAGCAGGATCTCTCCGGCGTTCACGGCCACGAGGCGGAACCCGTCGGGGAGGTCGCTCAAGCGGAGCCCCGCCTCCGGGCTCTTGACCGGCTGCGGTGCAGCGGGAGAAGGCGGCGGTTCCGGCTCCTGGCACCCGGCCGTGGCCAGCAGCAGCAGACACACTGCGGCACAGGGGACGAGACGAGCTGAGAGATGGGAGGTAGGCACGAGCCTTTGCATCATGGGTGTTCCACTCCTCGCGTTGGATCGACGGGCGGCTGGGGGAGCCGCGATTCTATCGGAGCCGCCACGAGCTCCGCGCGAGGCCGGGTGGTCACTCCTCCCGGACGACCCCGGCGGCCCCGGCCCCCCGGGGCTCCCGCGCCGCCTCGACGATGCCGTCCGGCAGCCGGCGCACGGCGTGGACCTTGGCGGTCCGGTCGCTGGCCTCGAGCGTGTGGCCCAGGTCCTGCAGCGCCGCGGCGACCTCGGGTGCCAGGGCGTCCGGCTCGTGGACCAGGACGTCCGGCAACCATTGGTGATGGATCCGGGGCCGGTTCAACGCCTCCTGGAGCGCGTCGCCGTCGACCATCAGGTGGAGCAGCACCTGGGCCGTATTGGTGGGAATTCGCGAGCCACCCCGGCCGCCCACGGCGACCGCTTCGAGACCTCCTCCTTGGAGATCCCCTTGCGGCACCGTCCGCCAGGCGAGCGTCGGGCTCATCGAAGACAGCATCCGGCGGCCCGGCCGCACCGCGTTGGCCTCGCCCTGGACCAGCCCGTAGAGATTGGGCCGGCCGGGCTTGGCGGCGAAGTCGTCCATCTCGTTGTTGAGAAAGAACCCGGCCTCGGGCACCCACAGCCCGCAACCGAAGAGGCCGTTGAGGGTCGTGGTCAGGGCCACCAGGTTGCCCTCGCCGTCGACCACCGAGAAGTGGGTGGTCTCCGTCGGCTCGCCGGTGACGGCCTCGGCCGCCGGGATCAGGGGCGCCTCACCACCCCAGGGCTTGACCTCGAGCGACGAGGCCGCGTGTCTGGGGTCGACGGCCTGGGCCTGGTGATCGAGCCACTTCGGGGCCAGCAGATCGGCGGCGGTGGCCTCGGTGGTGTCGGGATCGCCGAGCAGCGTGCGGTCCGCGTAGGAGCGGCGGAAGGCTTCCGTCAGCAGGTGCGCCCGTTGCGTTCCGAATCGCGGTTGGCGCGCCCAGCCCAGCCGTTCGAGCATGCCGAAGATCTCACCCAGCAGGATGCCGCCGGAGGACGGCAGGTCCATCGAGGCCACCTGCCAGCCGAAGGCCGAGAAGCGCACCGGCTCGCGCCAGTGGGCCGAGTAGCCAGCGAGGTCGCCGGCGGTGAGCACCCCGCCATGACGTGCCGAGGCCGCCTCGACGGCCTGGGCGACGGCGCCACGGGTAATGGCCGCGGGTCCTTCCTGGGCGTAGGCTTCGAGCGTCGACGCCAGGGTGGGCAGCCGGAGCACCGAGCCCACCGGCGGCGGCTCGCCGCCGGGCAGCCAGACCCGGGCGGTCTCCGGGAAGCGCGCCAGCAGCTCGCGCTCGTCGGCGATCGCCTCGTGAAGGTGCCGGTCGACGCGGAAGCCGCCCGCCGCCAGCCGGATCGCCGGCGCCACGACCCGTGGCCAGGGCAGCCGGCCGAAGCGCCGGTGCAGCTCCCACAGACCCACGGGGGAGCCCGGGACCCCGGTGGCGAGAGGGCCGACCAGGCTCTTCTCGCGCACCGGCTCGCCGTCCTCCCCCAGATACATGTCACGGGAAGCGCCGGCGGGCGCGGTCTCGCGGAAGTCGAGGCTGGTGACCTCCTCGCCCATGCGCACTACCGCGAACCCCCCACCGCCCAGGTTGCCGGCCTCGGGAAACACCACGGCGAGAGAGAGGGCGGTGGCCACCGCGGCGTCCGCGGCGTTGCCCCCGGCGCGCAGGACCTCGAGCCCGGCCTCGGTGGCGAGGACATGACCCGAGGCGACGGCGCCTCCGGTGCCCCGCACGGCGGGCAGCGAGGCCGCCTCCGCCAGGGGAGCCAGGAGCAGAGCCACCCCGAGCGCGAGAGCTCCGCTCAGGAGCCACAGCCGCAGCGGGTGGAAGATCGGGAGCGGGGCCGGGGGCGAGACAGCGGGGCGCTGCCGGGTGGTCGGGGTCATGGTGCGGCGATTCTACCGGGGCTTGAGACGATCGGCGGAGAGGCCTCCCTCTTCGCTCCCCGGACAATGGCTGCCTCCATCTGACGGAGGCTCTTGCGCGGCCCCTCATATTCCGTGCACCCGAGCAGATCATCCACTGTTGTCGATTCCAGCTCTGCCATGGAGAACCTCCACTAGTCCGGTCGCAAGGTCTCAAAAGTATCCGAGTCGGTGGCCCTGAGGCGACATCCATGTAACCCTTCCGGGTTCGATCCGTATTCTTCTACAACCCAGGAGAAATCCCCGAGACTTTCGAGGAGCGAGACCGAATGGCTGTGCGACACCCGGGTGAATTCGAGCAACTGGTCCTGCTGGCCGTGGCACGGCTGGAGGATTGGGGCTATGGCGTGACCTTGCGCCGGCAGCTCGAGGAGCGGGCGGGACGGCGCTGCTCGCTCGGCGCCGTCTACGCCACCCTCGACCGGCTGGAGGCCAAAGGCTACGTCTCCTCGCGCCAGGGGGAGCCCACCGCCGAGCGGGGCGGTCGGGCGAAACGACTCTTCCGCCTCGAGCCTTCGGGTGCGAGGGTCCTGGTGGAGGCCCGCGAGACCTTCGACCGCATGTGGGACGGATTGGACGATGGGTTGGGCTTGAAGCCCGAGGGAGGTGCCGCGTGATTCGCCCCGAGCTCCGCTCCCCAAGCACAAACCCCTGAGAAAGGAACCGGCACCGTGCTCACTCTCTGGCAGGACTTCCGTTACGGTCTCCGCTCGTTGCGCCGCAGTCCCGGCTTCGCGTTGCTCGTGGTCTTTATCTTCGCTCTCGGCATCGGTGCCGCCACGGTGATCTGGAGTGTGGTGGACGGCGTCGTGCTGCGGCCGTTTCCGTTCCCCGAGCCGGGCCGCTTGGTGGGAGTCGGGAGCGCGTATCCGCGGCTGGATCGCGGTCTAGGGTTCTTCGAGAACCTCTCCGCGCCGGAGATCACCGACATCGCGGAGCAGAGCCGGAGCCTCCAAGGGGTGGTGGCGTGGGACATGGGGCAACGGCAGGTGACGGTGGGGGAGACGACGGAGAACCTGTTCTCCGCGTTCTGGTGGGGGAATGCCTTTCCGACCCTCGGCGTCGAGCCGATCCTGGGCCGGGGATTCACCGCCGACGAGATCGCCCAGGGAGCTCCGGTGGCGATCCTCAGCCACCGGGTGTGGCAGACGCGCTTTGGTGCCGATCCCGACCTGGTGAGTGGCGTCGTACGCATCAACGGCGACCCCTACACCCTGGTGGGGGTGATGCCTCCGCGGGCGCTGATCTACGGCACCGATCTGTGGATCCCCATGGGGGTGGGAATGGAGGTGATGCCCCGCAAGCGCCGGCAGTTCCAGCTCATCGCCCGCGTGGTGCCAGGGGTTTCCCTGGCGGAGGTCAACGAGGAGCTGTCGGTGATCGCCGGCCGCACGGCCCAGGAGCACGGCGCCGAGCTTCCGGAGTACGAGGGCTGGATCCTGGAGGCCATGAGCTGGACCGACATCAACGTCCGGCAGGTCAAGCCGGCGGCGTTCGTGCTGCTGGTGGCGGTGGGCTTCATGTTGCTGCTGGTGGCGGCCAACGCGGCGAGCCTGCTGCTCACCCGGATGAGTGGCCGGCGGCGGGAGATCGCCGTACGCACCGCACTGGGCGCCGGCCGGGGGCGACTGCTGCGACAGCTTCTGACCGAGAGCCTGGTGCTGGCGACGTTGGGAGGCGCCATGGGAACCGCGCTCTCCTATCTCGGGGTCCACGCGGTCGCCGCCGCTATCGATTCGGTGGGCCTGCCCCTCCCCGGAGACGTGTCCGTGAGCGGCAGCATGTTGCTGTTCGCCGGTCTCGTCACCTTGGGGATCGGGCTGCTGGTGGGCATCGTGCCCGCTTGGCAGACCTCGCGGCCCGAGGTACGAGAAACCCTGGGCTCGGAGGGTCACGGCAGCGTCGGCAGCCGGGTGCGCTCGCGCTGGCAGCGGGTCTTCGTGGGGGCCGAGGTGGCCCTCGCGCTGGTGCTGCTGGCGGGAGGCGGGCTGCTGGTCCGCTCCTTCCTCAAGCTCCAGGCGGTCGAGCCCGGATTCGCCGCCGAAGACGTGCTCACCATGCGCCTGACCTTGGCGCAGGAGAGATACGACTCGACTCGGATCGGCCCGTTCTTCGAAGAGCTGGTGCGTCGGGTCGAGGCCCTGCCGGGGGTCGCTTCTGCGAGCACCGCAACCCAGTTCCCGCCCCGCAGCTTCTCTCAGCGGGAGATCGTGGTGGAAGGACTGGAGTCCGCGGTGGAAGGTACGCTGCCGGTCGCCTTCGCGACCATCGCATCGCCGGACTATTTCGAGACGCTCGGCATTCCCTTGCGGCGTGGCCGGACGTTCGACGAACGCGATCGGGAGGGCGCGCCGCTGGTCGTGGTGATCGACGAGACGGTGGCGCGCCGGTACTTCGCGGATCGGAATCCGGTGGGGAAGCGCCTCCGTGTCGGGGCCAGCGAAGAGCTTCCCTGGTTCGAGATCGTCGGGGTGGTCGGTGCCACCCACAATCGGGGATTGGACGTCGAGCCCCAATCGGAGATCTACGCCCCTCTCGGTCAGTTTTCCGGGGCCTCGAACCAGCACTTCCTGCTGGTGCGCTCGGCGGGGGTCGATCCCCACACCCTGCTGCCGTCGATCCGGGAGGCGGTGCGCTCGCTGGATCCGGAGCAGCCGGTCTACGCCATCCAGACGATCGAGGAGGCCTACGCTTCCGGGGCGGCGCCGCGAAGGGTGGCGACCACGTTGCTCTCGCTCTTCGGCGCCTTCGCCCTGATGCTCGCCGCGGTGGGGATCTACGGCGTGGTGGCCTATACCGTGGGGCATCGCACGCGGGAGATCGGGCTCCGGCTGGCGCTCGGGGCGCGCCGTGGCGAGGTGCGGCGTCTGATGGTGCGCCAGGCGATGGTCCCGGTAGCTCTCGGCGGCGTGCTGGGGCTGGTGGGTGCCTTGGCTCTGGGTCGCGCCCTGTCGGGCTTGCTGTTCGAGGTCGGCGGCTACGATCCGTTGGCCCTCATCGGCTCGGTCGCCGTGCTCGCCGCCATCGCCTTCCTCGCCAGCTATCTGCCGGCCCGCCGGGGCTCCAATCTCGATCCGGTGGCGGCGCTGCGGGAGGAGGGGGGCGGCTAAGGGCGAGTGGTAGCCCGCCCCTCCGTTTGACCTAGATGTGCTGTCTGTTTAAGCTCTTACCTCAATGGATTGCCCTTATTGCGGCAGTGCCTCACGGGTCATCGACTCGCGGCCGATCCAGGACGGGGTCCGGCGGCGGCGGGTGTGCAAGGTGTGCACCAAGCGCTTCACCACCCACGAGCGGCTGGCGCCGGCGCAGCTCAAGGTGCGCAAGCGGGGAGGCCGGGGGATCGAGAGCTTCCGGGTCGAGAAGCTGATGGCGTCGCTGACGAAGGTGGTGCGCGGCACGAGCCTCGACCGCGACGACGCCGACCGGCTGGCGCGGCGCATCGAGCTCGAGCTGACCGACGAGCAGGTGCAGGGGGTCTACAGCCTGGAGATCGCCCGCCGCGTCCTGGAGAAGCTGGAGGGGCTCGACGACCTCGCCTACGAGCGATACGCGGTGAGCTACCGAGAGCCCGACGGCGGATGGACCTTCGAAACCGGGGAGGAGAGTCTCCAGATGGGCCTCTTCGAGCTCGAGGCACCCGAGGAGCCCTCCGCGCCGTGACCGCCCTCGGCTGACCCACCCGGGATACAATCCCCGAATGTTCCAACGGCAAACGACCGGCTCGGTAGTGTGCCCCACCTGCGGTCATTTGGTGGGGGTCAAGGACGCCAAGTGCCACAACTGCGGCCGGCCGTTTCCCGGCATGTTGGGCTTCGCGCCTCTCTTTCGCAGGTTTGGAGAGGACATGGGCTTCGTGCCCCTGACCATGGGGATGTGCGGCATCCTCTACGCCCTGTCGCTGGTGGCGGACGTCCAGGGCATCCGCATGAACGGGCTGTTCAGCTTCCTCAGCCCATCCGGCCCGAGTCTCTCCGCCTTTGGCGCCAGCGGTTACGTTCCGGTGCTGCAGGCGGGCCGCTGGTGGACCCCTCTGTCCGCCGGCTGGCTCCACGGCGGGCTGCTTCACATCGGTTTCAATTTGTACTGGCTCAACCAGTTCGCTCCCGCGGTGGCGACCCTGTACGGGCCTGGCCGCATGATGATCATCTACACCACCGGCTCCATCGTCGGGTTCTTTTGCTCGTCGCTGGCGATCCTCGTTCTCCAGGTGCCCGGTCTTCATCTCCTCGGCTGGATCATGGGTGGGGGCGGGGAATACACCGTCGGGGCCTCCGCGGCCCTCTTCGGGCTGCTGGGCGCGATGGTCCACTACGGGCGGCGGGTGTCGAGCGCCGTCGGACGCCAGGCCCTCACCTACGCCGCCTTCTTCTTCATCTTTGGCCTGGTGATGAGCGGCGTCGACAACTGGGCCCACCTGGGAGGCTTCGTCGGCGGCTACCTCGCCAGTCAGGTGATGAACCCCCTCAAGCCCGAGCGCGGCGATCATCTGGTGTGGGGGCTGGTCTGTGTGGTCGCCTCCGTCGCCGCCATCATCGCCTCCCTGATCACCGGCTGGGACGTGCTGATGGCCACCCGCTGAGCGGCCGGGTCCCTCACGAGTCCCTCGCGAGACCCGCAGCGCCCCTCCCAATCGAGCCCCCTCGGCTTCAGCTCTTCGGTCCTCTCTTTACAGTAATGTGACCAGGATGATAACTTTTTGAGCCTGATGACCGCCGCCGAGACCACCGCCGCTCCCCTCCGCTTCCCGTCTGCCGACGGGGCAGCGCCTCTGGGCACCAAGGTCCTCGACCTGGTGGGCAACACCCCGCTGGTGGATCTGTCGTTCCTGGTCGGCCGTGAGGGTGTGGGTCTCTACGCCAAGGCGGAGAATTTCAACCCCGGCGGCTCGATCAAGGACCGCCCGGCCCGGGCCATCGTCGAGAAGGCGATCGGCGACGGCGACCTGGTTCCCGGGGACCGCGACGGGCGCCGGCTGCTCGACGCCACCTCCGGCAACACCGGCATCGCCTACGCCATGATCTGCTCGGCGCTGGGAATCCCCGTGACCCTGTGTCTGCCCGCCAACGCCAGTCCGGAGCGCCAGAAGATCCTGCGTGCGTACGGGGTCGAGCTGCAGCTCACGGACCCGGGCGAGGGCAGCGACGGAGCGATTCTCGAGGCCCGGCGGCTGGCGAAGAAAGCGCCGGAGCGCTACGTCTACGTCGACCAGTACGGCAACGACGAGAACTGGCGGGCCCACTACCGCACCACCGGTCCCGAGATCTGGGAGCAGACCCGGGGCCGCGTCACCCACTTCATCACCGGTCTGGGCACCAGCGGCACGTTTATGGGCACCGGCCGGTTTTTGCGCGAGCGCAACCCGGAGATCCGGCTGATCTCCATCGAGCCGGACAGCCCCTTCCACGGGCTCGAAGGCATGAAGCACATGGAATCCGCCATCGTGCCGCCGATCTACGACGACCGCCTCGCCGACGAGGCACTGGAGATTCCCACCGAGGTCGCCTACCGCATGGTCAAGCGGCTGGGCCGCGAGGCCGGGCTGTTGGTGGGCGTCTCCGCCGGCGCCAACGTCAGCGCGGCCCTCGAGCTGGCGGAGACCCTGACCGAAGGGCTGGTGGTCACCGTCCTGTGTGACGACGCGTCCAAGTATCTGTCCGAGCGTTTTTGGGAAGAGGACGACCTGTGAGCCAAGGGACCCGACAAGCGACGATCCCGGAGCCGATCGAGGCCCCGAGCGGCACCCGTCTGAGCCTGACCCCGGAGCATCTCGAGCACATCCACGCCCACGCCCGCCGCACCTATCCGGAGGAGTGTTGCGGCGTGCTGATGGGCAACGCCTGGCGGACCTTCTCGGACGCGGACTCTGGGGAAGATGCCGGGGCGATGACCGACGAGGGCGGGCGCGTGATCCGGGCCATGGCGTTGGAGAACGAGCGCGAGGACAGCCGCCACAACCGCTACATCATCACCCCGGAGTCGGTCCTGAAGGCCCACCGAGAGGCCCGCGAGCTGGGGTTGGACATCCTCGGCTACTACCACTCGCACCCGGATCACCCGGCGATTCCCAGCGAGTTCGACCGCGAGCACGCGTGGCCCGGAATGAGCTATCTGATCACCTCGGTTGAGAAGGGGGCGATCGCCGATACCCGGAGCTGGCGTCTGACCTACGACCGGACCCGCTTCGACGAGGAAAGCTTGGAGCTGGAAATGGAGCCCGAAACAGACCCGCAGGAGGCCGCAGAATGAGCGTCATCGTTGAGATCCCCACTCCCTTGCGCCGCTTCACCGGTGAGACCGGGGAGGTTTCCGTAGAAGGCCAGACCGTCGGAGAAGCCCTCCAAGGCACCGTCGAGGCACATCCGTCGCTCAAGCGCCACCTGTTCACCGACGACGGCCGTCTGCGCAGCTTTGTCAACGTCTTCGTCAACGACCAGGACATCCGCCATCTCGATCGGGATGCGACCCGGATCCAGGACGGCGACCACGTTTCGATCATCCCGTCGATCGCCGGAGGACGCTCATGACGACGCTCGAGAAGCCCCCCGCCCCGGCGACCGCTCGCACCGAGGATCCCAACGCCGACCCCAACGCCCAGGTGCGGTCGCTGCTCGGCGATCGCCACCTGCCCGAGCTGACGGTCGAGGAGATCCGCCGGTACAGCCGCCACCTGATCATGCCCGAGGTGGGCACCGAGGGGCAGCGCAAGCTCAAGGCGGCGCGGGTGCTGATGATCGGCACCGGCGGTCTCGGCTCGCCGCTGGGTCTGTATCTCGCCGCGGCGGGCATCGGGACTCTGGGTCTGGTGGATTTCGACGAAGTCGACACCACCAACCTCCACCGGCAGGTGCTCTACACCGACGCCGACGTCGGCCGGCCCAAGATCGAAGCCGCGGTCGAGCGTCTGATGGGCGTCAACCCCCACATCGATCTGATCCCGCACGAGACCATGCTCACCTCCGCCAACGCCCTCGAGCTGTTCGAGGGTTACGACCTGGTGGTCGACGGCACCGACAACTTTCCGACCCGCTACCTGGTCAACGACGCCTGTGTCTTGACCGGCAAGCCCAACGTCTACGGCTCGATCTTCCGTTTCGAGGGCCAGGTGTCGGTGTTCTGGGGCGCCGAGGGGCCGTGCTACCGGTGTCTGTTCCCCGAGCCGCCGCCGCCGGGGCTGGTGCCGTCGTGTGCCGAGGGCGGCGTGCTGGGAGTGCTACCGGGGATCATCGGTGCGCTCCAGGCCAACGAGGTGATCAAGCTGATCCTGGGTGAAGGCGACCCGATGATCGGGCGTCTGCTGCTCTTCGACGCCCTGCGGATGCGCTTCCGCGAGCTCCAGCTCAAGAAGGACCCGCGGTGCCCGGTGTGCTCGGAGAGCCCGACCCAGACCGAGCTGATCGACTACCAGCAGTTCTGCGGCATCGGCACCGAGCCGGAGCACCACGAGTTCGACATCTCCGTCCCGGAGTACAAGGCGATGCGGGACGAGGACGTGCCCCACGTTCTCCTCGACGTGCGCAACCCACCGGAGTGGGAGATCTGCCACATAGAGGGTGCGGAGCTCATCCCGTTGGCGGAGCTGCCGGACCGTCTCGGCGAGCTCGACACGGCGGACCGCGTGGTGGTGCAGTGCCACTCCGGTCAGCGCTCGGCCCAGGCGACGGCGTTTCTGCGCCAGATGGGCTTTAGCAAGGCAGTCAACCTCGCCGGCGGTATCGACACCTGGAGCGCCCAGGTGGATCCCTCGATTCCGCGGTATTGAGGAGCCGGGAGGGCCGGCGGCTCCTTCAGCCGGCACGCTGAAGAGGCTCGATGCTCTCCAGCGCTTCCGCTTCGGTCTGGAATACCTGGTAAAGGTCCCACCTTTGCTGGAGATTCATCCAGAAGTCCGGTGAGGTGCCCAGGAAGCGGGCAAGCCTAAGGGCTGTGCTCGGCGAGACCCCGCGTCGCCGATTGACGATCTCGTTGACGCGCTGGAACGGCACGTGAATCGCTCGGGCCAGGCTCTGCTGCGAGAGCTTCAGCGGCTGCAGGAACTCCTCGAACAACATCTCCCCAGGGTGGGTCGGCTGTCGGTGGGACGGGACTCGAATCATGACGCTCTCCGGTCTCAATCTCCAGTCTCAGGGGTGATAGTCCACGATCTCGACTTGGTCCGGGCCCTCTTCCGTCCAGACGAAGCAAACCCGGTGCTGCCGGTTGATCCGGATGCTGTGCTGTCCCGACCGATCTCCCTGGAGGGCCTCGAGTCGGTTCCCCGGGGGGATCCGTAGCTCGTCGAGATCCACGACCGAGTCGAGCTGATCGAGCTTCCGGGCTGCGACTCGCCAGAGCTGCTCGGGGCAGGTCTTCCGTGTCGCCTTGGTGTTCCGGCCATTGAAGATATCGGCGGTGCCGGGGTTCTTGAAGGTCCGGATCACGGCAAGATCATAGCATGGATTCCATGCTATGAAAACTACTGGGTATCATTCTCTTTCATGACCGCCCCCACGCCCGCCACCCTCCTCCAGACCCTGACCCGTGCCCGGCTCGTCGAGCTCGGTCGGGCTTTGGAGGTGGACGTCGCCCGCCGCCGGCGAGAGCGCGGCTTTGGCGTCAACCCCTGGGCGACCTCCAATCGTCTGGTCATCTCCTACTCGACCCTGCGCCGGCCCGAGCACCTGGAGCCCCTCCTGCAACATCTGGGGGATCGGCGCATCCCCAAGGCTGGAGCTGGGGCGGCTGTGCTCCAACGACCCGGTGTGCGCGGCCCACGGGCCCAACGATCCCGCCGAGCGCTTCCTCGAAGGCGCTGCCTGCCACGGTTGCCTCTATGTGGCGGAGTGCTCTTGCGAGCGTTTCAACCGCTATCTCGACCGAAGCCTCGTGGTGCCCACTTTGGGCAATCCGCGAGACCGGGCGTTCTTCAGCGGTTGAGCGAAGGGCTCTCTTGAAACACCCCGGGGCGCCGGCCGGCACCCCGAGGCGAGCCCGCACCGGGATCTCCTACGACGGACAGAAGGCGCAGAAGCCGGAGCAGCAGCGTACGTTCACGCCTGGATATTGGGTGCAATCCGAGGCGAACGCACAGGTGTTGCCATCAGTCAGACAATGCTGGGGACAGGTGGTGTGCGTCTCGGTCGTCGGCGACAAATCCGCGGCGGCGGACGAGACGGCGAAGGCTGCTCCGAGACAGCCGGTCACGCAGAGGACGATCAGGGCGATTCGGATGAGCCTGGTCATGTCTACCTCCTTGGATTCTTCGTTTCGATCTAAAGGGACAGAAATATAACGCCTCGGCTATGAGAGTGCGAGGGCCGCCCTCGGTCATGCCCGTCTTGCTCGACTTGACATCTTGCCGGTTTCGGCAAGATGATTCCTCCATCCGAAACAATCTGAGGGACTAGTTGCAGTTTAATCAAAAAAGGTCCCTCGAATAGATTCTTCAATGTGGAGGTATCCAATGCGTGAAGCGAAGCTGGTGCGGCGGATCGGCGACTCGATCCTGCTCGCCACCTTGGGTTGCTGGGTCGCAGTGCCTCTCGCCGCGCAAAGCGGTGGGGGGCTGGGACGGGAAGTCGCGGTTCCGCACCATCTGCAGGACGGGGAGGAGCTCGAGGTCCCGATCCAGACCTTGATGAGCCATGGCCGCACTCTGTTCAACGCCATGTGGACCGCGGAGGAAGGCGGCGGCCGGCCGCTGAGCAAGGGAGTCGGAGCACCGCTGGCGGATCCGTCCGATCCGCTGGTGTTCCCGCGCAACTTCAACCGGGTTTCGGCGCCCGATTCCAACGCCTGCGCCGGCTGCCACAACCTGCCGTCCTCCGGTGGCGGCGGCGACATTGTCGCCAACGTCTTCGTGCTCGGTCAGCGGTTCGACTTCGCCACCTTCGATCCCGCCGACACCACTCCCACGCGGGGCGGCACCGACGAGTCGGGGAACAACCCCACGCTCCAGGAAATCGCCAACAGCCGGGCGACCACCAGCATGTTTGGGGCCGGCTATCTCGAGATGCTGACGCGGCAGATCACGGCCGACCTGCAGACGATCCGCGGTACCATCCTTCCGGGAGGCTCCGCCGAGCTGACCTCCAAGGGAATCTCCTACGGCACTCTGGCGCGCAACGCCGACGGGAGCTGGGACGTCTCGGGCGTCGAGGGTCTGTCGGCTCCGAGCGTGCGCACCCTCGGTCCGGGCGACCCGCCCAGCCTGATCATTCGTCCCTGGCACCAGGCGTCCGCAGTGGTCTCGCTGCGCGAGTTCAGCAACAACGCCTTCAACCACCACCACGGCATCCAGAGCACCGAGCGCTTCGGCACCGGCACCGACCCCGACGGCGATGGCTTCGTCGACGAGATGACCCGTGCCGACGTCACCGCGGTCAGCGTCTGGCAAGCGGCGCTGCCGGTTCCCGGGCGGGTGATTCCGTCCGACTCGCGGCTCGCCGACGCGGTGTGGCAAGGGGAGCAGCTCTTCGAGCAGATCGGTTGCGGCGGGTGCCACACGCCCCGGCTGCCGCTGGACAACTGGGGCTGGATCTACTCCGAGCCCAATCCCTACAACCCGGCGGGCAACCTGCGGCCCGGTGAAGCACCGACGTTCCAGGTCAATCTCAACGCCAAGGTCCTGCCGCCGCCGCGCTTGATCAACGAGGGCAACGAGGTCACCTGGGTGCCGGCGTACACCGACTTCAAGCTCCACGACATCACCAGCGGTCCGGACGATCCCAACCGCGAGGTGCTCAACATGCACTTCCCGGCGGGCTCGGCGGAGTTCTTCGCCGGCAACGGCCGATTCCTGTCCAAGCGGCTGTGGGGCGTGGCGAGCCTGCGCCCTTACTTCCACCACGGGCTGTACACCACCCTGCGTCAGGCGGTGCTCGCCCACGCCGGGGAGGCGCAGCCCGTGACCGACGCCTATCTCGCCCTGAGCGAATTCGAGCAGGACACGATCATCGAGTTCCTCAAGAGCCTGCAGATCCTGCCCCAGGGCACCCGTGCCCTGGTGATCGACGATCGCGGCCGGCCGATCCAATGGCCGCCGCCGGGCCAGGGACCGTAGCGGCGACGTCCCAGGCAGCAGCGAAGAGGGTCCCTCCAAGCCGGGCTGGGAGCGGGAAGGGAGCTTCCGACTCGCTCGGAGCCCGGCTCGGCGTGAGAACGACCCTTCTTCGCCGCTCGGAGACTCTGGATTTTCTGGAACGACAATTCCAAGCTCGTCAGAGCCGATGTTTTTTTCGTATCAGCAATTCGGAGTCCGTCAGAGCCCTTGTTTTTTTGGTAACTGGGCTTCCAAGCTCGTCAGAGCGTCTGGTTTTTTTGCAGCTTGCCTTCCCAGCGGGTCGGAGGGCCTCCCGGCTCTTTCGATGGGAATCGGAGGAGATGTGCCGGGAGGGAACCCCAACGCCAATGCTCCCACCAGCGCCCCCAGCAGGTGGAGCTCCGGCAAGACCGTGATGCCGCCCACGTGGGCGAACAGCGCGGTACCGGTCACCGTCTCGTAGAGCATCTTGGCCACCAGGAGGCCGGGAAGCGCCAGCGCCGCCAACCGGGAGACCGGAGAGGTGTCGGACCCACGGGAGCGCCACGCCTCGGCGGCCAGCTCCACGGCGAAGGCGGCAAAGAGCGCCGAATCGATGGCCGAGAGGCCGCGATAGGCTGCGATCTCCGGCCGCAGGACCCACAGCAGCGATGAGGAGGCGAGGGCGGTGCCGACGACGCACAGCCCCCAACGCAGCCGGCTGCGGCGCTCCACCGCGACACCCAGGATCAGAAACGCGGCCAGGTCGTAGCCCAGGTGCTTCCACGACCAGTGGGTGAGGTGACCCCCCAGGAGCCGGTACAGCTCGCCGCCGGTGACCGCGGTGCGCCGGTACTCCAGCAGGTCGACCCAGCTCGGGAGCGCCTGCACCAGCAGGGTGCAGGCGGCCACGGTGAGGGTGAGGAGGGGGAGTCGAAAAATTCGGGCCAGGGAGTAGGGTCGGTCGCGCATGGCGTCGGGCATGGCAATCCTCCTGGGGTTGGTGGAGGGGCCGAGGAGAAAAAGAGGGGAGGGGGCTTGGGGATCCCGCACCCCCTCCCCGGGGTTGAGTGGAGCCGAGCGCGGCTCGGAGGTCAGCCGGCTCAGCGACGACGACGGGTACGGCGACGGGTGAGACCCAGACCGGCGAGACCGGCCATGGCGAGCAGGCTCAGGGGGTCGACGGCTCCGCTGCCGCCCCCGCTCCCATCGCTCCCTCCGCCACCGGGTCGCGCGGCGGGGCGGTCGAACATCGGCTGCCGCGAGTCCGCCCGCGGGCTCGGCGGCGTTGCGGCGCGGCGTTGCGCCTGGGCCGCGTGCTCGTGGGCGATGCGGTCGCGGTTGCGGCGCTCGATACCGTGCTCGACGAACGCCTCTTCGGTGAGCACCACCATCGAGGTCAGCTCGGTGACGAGCTGGTACTCGACCCCCAGGTCGACGATCGCCGGCTCGACCTCGGCAGCGGGCAGCAGCCCGAGATCCTGTCGGCGGTCCAGGTCCCCGATCTGGGCCAGCGCCCACAACCGCTCGAGCTCCGGGTAGCGGTCGTCGTGCTCCGGCAGCTCGACAAAGGTGGTGTAGGTGCGGTCCTGGCCGGTGAGCTTCGCCTTCAGCTCGAGCTGGGCGGCGGAAGGCCGGTCGTAGCGGCCGAAGAGGACGAGCTGCTGCCCGCGGTAGAGCTTCTCCGGGGCTTCCGGGGTCAGCGCGAAGACGTCGGCGCCGTCCAGCTTCAGCTCGACGTCGTGCAGCGCCTCGTGGGTCACCTTCTCCTTGGCCAGCAGGATCTTGCCCAGCAGGTCGTCGCGCGAGCTCACCTGGGTGGAGAAGCCACCGCTGGCGTCGCAAACGATCCGCATCAGCGATCCGTTGCCGCCGTTGCCCATCAGAAAGCCGAACACCCGCACGTCGACGCTCTGCAGGAGCTGGTGGAATTCCTTCGGGTCGACCACGCCGGTGTTGGTCTCGGCGTCGGTGATCAGCAACACACTGGTGGCGCGGTCGTCGTCGAGACCGCTCAAGGCCAGGTCGAGACCCTCGTAGAGGTTGGTCGAGCCGCCCGCCTGGAGCCGCGAGACCCGCTCGAGGGTCTTCTCGACGTTCTCCGGCGTCGCCGGCAGAAAGCCGCGCGTGAGGTCCCGGGCTCGGTCGTCGAAGGTGACCACCCGGAAGCGGTCTTCGGGACGGAGCTGACCGAGGGTGCGCTTCACCCCTTCGGCCAAGGTGGCGATCTTGGTGCCCTGCATGCTGCCGGAGAGGTCGAGCACGAAGGCATAGTCGGCGCCGTGACTCAGAGGGCCGAGGTCGATGCCGGGGGTGACCACCAGCATGAAGGTGCCGGGACCGGCGGGGTCGTCGCGATGGGTCAGCAGGTCGACCCGCCCGGGCAGACCGTCCTCGAGTCGGTAGTAGAAGACGAAGTCGCGGTCGAGCTTCGTGTCCACCCGCTCGACGTGGAGCCGGTAGTGGCCGTCGCCCAGAAGCGCGATCTCCGAGGCGTCCTCGAGACCGGGGGCGCGGACGTCTGCCACCGGATACGCCGAGCGCAGCTCGACGTCGATGGTCAGCAGGCCTTCCACCCGGTCGTTGCGCAGCCAGAAGGCTTCGGCCGCGGCGTCGGTGCCGCCCTCCTCCAGAGGATAGAGATAGCGGCCGACGCCGGTGTCGATCTCCAACGGCTGGTAGTAGACGAAGCGGACTTTGGCCTGGCCGTCGGCGGGGATCGGCGCCACGCGGAATTCAAACGCCCGGTGGCCGTCCTGGGAAGCCAGCCCGGCCTGCCGGCCCCGGTCCCTTTCTTCTTCGTAGACCTCGCGGGCGCGCTGCGCCTCGACCACCTCGCCGTGGATCTCGGTCTCCCCGAGGGTCAGGGTGACCTCCGACAGGCTCGCGCTTTCGGGCAGCGGCAGCGTGTAGAGGCCCTCGACGTCGTAGGGGTTGGGGTTGTGGAAGGTCTGGACCACCTCGGTCTGCGAGAAGCCGTTGTTGATCACCACCTGGACGTGGTGGTCGAGGATGCGCAGGGGCTGGTCCGAGGAGCCCTGGGGCGTCAGGGTACCGGCCGCCCGGGCCGGGGCACTCAGGGCCGGGCTGAGAAGCAAGCCCAGGAGCAGGGCCAGCGTTGGAATCGGGAGTGAGTTCGAGAAGCCGTGTCTTCGGGATGTATGTCTCATGGGGAGTCGCCTCCATCGAGTTTGACCCGTCTTGGGGACACTGCGGGGTCCGGGGATTCCGGACTCGCCCTCCTAGAGAGCAGGGGCTGTGCCAGCGGGTCCCGGGGTGGAAGCAAAGCGCTCCAAGCGCCCAGGCGGTGGACGTTTGCAGCCAGAGCGGAAGGATCCTGGGTCCAGATTGCACGTCGGGTCCGCATACAAAGAATGCATGCTCGGATGGCTCCGGGGTACATTTGAAGTACACTTCAGAGAATGGAGCGAGCCGACTTGAAGCAGGATCTCGCCCTGGAGCTGGAGGCCCCGGATCTGGAGCTCGCGCGGGCGGTGGCGGCGCTGGTCGCTTGCAATCCGTTCGTGCCCGAGCGGGTGGAAATCGAGCGGCAGATCCTGGGAGCGGACTTCCGCGAGTTCGGCACCGTCTGGCACATCGACAAGGCGGCGGAGCGCAACCCCAACCTCGAGCTTCTGAACGAGCGTCTGGAGCCCCTGGTAGAACGCTGGCGGCAGGTGGTGGTGGGGGAGAGGGAGGGAGTGGGAGGATCAGGCGTGGACCCGGAGGTCCGCCGCCTCTACCCGGACGTCGTCGTCTACCACCTCTACAATCGCTACGAGGCGGATCTGCGGCAGCTCATCGAGAGCGTGGTCCAGGGCGAGCGCAAGGCCACCGCGCCGGTGTCCTGGTGGCGGCGGTTCCAGCGCGACGTGGCGCGGTTCTTCCCGGACGGCACTTGTTGGGGGGTGACAGGGGACGAGGTCACGATGGACGCGGCGTTGCTGGTGGCCTGGTTCTTCCAGCTCCGCCGCGCGTTCCACTTCATCTTCGTCTCCATCTACGGCGGCTCGCTGCCGGCGGCGGAGCTGCGGGCGGAGGTGTGGAGATCGGTCTTCAGCCACGACATGCGGCGGTTCCGACGCGGTCTCTACACCCGCATGGGGGACATCACCACCCTGATCACCGGGCCGTCGGGGACCGGCAAGGAGCTGGTGGCGCGGGCCATCGGTCTCTCCCGGTTCATCCCCTTCGACGCCGACCGCGGGGCTTTCACCGAGAGCTTCGAGGATTCCTTTTTCGCTCTCAACCTGTCGGCGTTGTCGCCGACGCTCGTCGAGTCCGAGCTCTTCGGCCACCGCCGCGGGGCGTTCACCGGTGCGGTGGAGGATCGCCCCGGCTGGTTCGAGGTCTGCCCACCGCTTGGCACCATCTTTCTCGACGAGATCGGCGAGATCTCCGAGGCGATCCAAGTGAAATTGCTGCGGGTGCTCCAGACCCGCACCTTCCAGCGTCTGGGCGACACGGAGGATCGTCGCTTCGGCGGCAAGGTGGTGGCCGCTACCAACCGCGAGCCGGAGGTCGAGCTGCGCGAGGGACGGATGCGTGAGGATTTCTATTACCGTATCTGCTCGGACATGGTGCGCACGCCCTCGCTGCGCGAGCAGCTCGACGACGCGCCGGAGGAGCTACGGGCGCTGATCGACGTCGTCGCCCGTCAGCTCGTGGGGCCGGAGGAGGCGCCGGCCCTCTCCGACGAGGTCGAAGCCTGGGTGACCGAGCACCTGGGGTCGGGCTACCCGTGGAGCGGCAACTTCCGCGAGCTCGAGCAATGCGTGCGCAACATCGTGATCCGGGGGCGGTATCTACCCGCGGGGCACCTTTCCGCGGGAAGCCCTGTGGAGGCCGACTTCCGCTCACCGGAGCAGCGTTTCCTCGACGGCCTGGCCACCGACCTGGCCGCCGCCCGTCTCGATGCGGAGACCCTGCTCACCCGCTACGCGACCTGGGTCTACGTCCGCACTGGCAGCTACCAGGGAGCGGCCCGTCGTCTGGGCCTCGACCGCCGCACCGTCAAGGCTCGCGTCGACGAAGACCTTCTGGCCGGCCTCCGGCAAACCTGACCTCTTGTGACCCACCCCGCGCCTGTCCATCTCGTCCATCCATGTCCATCCCCGTCCATCCGCCCAAGCCGTCCCAGCTTCAGAACCCTGCTCCTCGAAGCCCCACACAACGCCGCCCCCGCTGCCCCGCCACCGGTCCGGTAAGATCCACCCCGACATGGATCTTCTTTTGAGCGAACGGCTTGCGGGGGGCGCGGCGTGAAGGCCGTGGTCACCGCCATCCTCGGGGGCGGCCAGGGCACCCGTCTGTGGCCCCTCACCCGCGACCGGGCCAAGCCCGCCGTCCCCTTCGGCGGCAAGTTCCGGCTCATCGACATCCCGATCAGCAACAGTCTCCACGCGGGTATCGACCAGATCTACGTGCTCACCCAGTTCAACTCGGCGAGCCTGCACCGGCACATCGCCCAGACCTTCCGCTTCGACCACTTCTCGGAGGGCTTCGTCAACATCCTCGCCGCTGACCAGAACCTGGAGAATCGCAACTGGTACCAGGGCACGGCGGACGCGGTGCGCCACAACCTGCGCCGGCTGACCGATCCCCAGTGGCGGGACGTGCTCATCCTCTCCGGCGACCAGGTCTATCTGATGGACCTCGAGGGCTTCGTCACCATGCACCGGGAGCGCGAGGCGGACTTTACGGTGGCGGTCAAGCCGGTGTCCCGCGAACGGGCGCCCGAGCTGGGCATCATGCGGCTGGATCGGGACGGCCGCATCGTCGAGTTCGTCGAGAAACCCAAGGAGCCGGAGATCCTCGACGCCTTCACCCTCGACGAGGAGACCATCGACCGGTTGCAGCTCGACGCCCGGCCCGGACAGCTTCTCGCCAGCATGGGGATCTACATCTTTCGCTCCGGCGTGCTCAAGGAGCTGCTCGACGGCACCACGCCCACCGACTTCGGCAAGGAGATCATCCCGTCGGCCATCGGCAGCCACCGGGTGTTCGGCTTCATCCACAACGGGTACTGGCGGGACATCGGAACCATCGGCACCTTCCACGAGGCCAACGTGGAGCTGACCGATCCGATCCCGGAGCTCAACCTGTACAGCGCCGAGCGCCCGATCTACACCCACCCGCGCTTCCTCCCCGGCTGCAAGCTCCACGATTGCGACGTCCACGAGGCGATCCTGTGCGATGGCAGCATCCTTTCGCGCAGCCGCATTCGCGGCTCGGTGATCGGTATCCGGGCCAAGGTCCGCGAAGGGACCGAGATCGAGGACTCGGTCGTCATGGGCGCCGCCGACTTCGAGGAGGACGTGGGGGATCGCATTCCCCTCGGGGTGGGCCGCCACTGTGTGATCCGGCGGGCGATCGTGGATCTCAACAGTCGCATCGGCGACGGCTGCCGTCTGGTCAACGAAGCCGGGGTGGAGGAGGCCGACGGCGACGGCTACTGCATCCGGGACGGCATCGTCGTCGTGCTGCGTGGGGCCGAGATCCCCGCCGGTACGGTGGTCTGAGCGAAATGGCTCGCGCTTCCGAGGCTCCACGCAAGCTCCGCGTGTGCACCGTCTGCTCCGAGCTGGCGCCGTTCTCCAAGACCGGCGGTTTGGGCGACGTCACCTCGGCGCTCTCCGGGGTGCTCCACCGGGAGGGCCACGACCTGCGGGTGTTTTCCCCCTTCTACTCGACGGTGGCTGCATCGACGGCGGATGTGGCGGGCAAGACCTTCACCCCGGTGGACCGGCTCCAGGACCTGGAGCTCGAGATGGGTGGCCGGCGCTTTCCCTACACCGTGTTTTCCACCGGGCTGCCGGGATCCGGAGACCCCGGTGCGGCCCCGGGGAGCGTCGAGGACCTGGCCGAAGATCTGGAGGTTTACCTGATCCACTGCCCCGCCCTCTACCAACGGGGCTCGATCTACACCGGGGACGCCGACGAGCCGTTGCGCTTCGCTTTCCTGTGCCGGGCCGCCCTCGAGTGCTGTCAGCGTCTGGGCTGGGGGCCGGAGATCTTCCACCTGCACGACTGGCACACCGCCCTGGTGCCCCTGTACTTGAAGACCGTCTACGCCTGGGACCGCCTGTTCGCGAGCTCCCGCACGGTGCTGACCATCCACAACATCGGCTATCAGGGGGAGTTCAGCGCCGAGCTGGTGACGCCCCTGGGGTTGGCGGAGCACGTCGAGCTCTTGGACCGGGACGACCTGCGGGCAGGGAAGCTGAGCTTCCTGCGCACCGGTGTCCTGGGGGCGGATCTGCTGACCACCGTCAGCCGCACCCATGCGCGGGAGATCCGCACCCCGGAGTACGGATTCGGGCTCGACGGTCTGCTGCGCCGGCGTGCCGACCGTCTGGTGGGGATCGTCAACGGCATCGACGAGCGGGTGTGGAATCCGGCGGTGGACGAGCTGCTGCCCTACCGCTATTCGGCGGAGGACCTGACCGGCAAGGCCCGCAATCGGGAGCACCTGTGCGCCGAGCTCGAGCTGCCCGCCGACACCGACGTGCCGTTGCTGGGAGTGATCTCCCGACTGACCGCCCAGAAGGGTCTGGACCTGGCCCAGGAGCTGCTGGGGGAGCTGCTGGAGCGGGGAGCGTTGTGTTTCATTGGGCTGGGCACCGGCGAGCCGGAGTTGGAGGCTTTTTTCAAGGGCTTGGCGGAGCGGTTCCCCGACCGTGCGCGCTTTCTCGCCACCTACAGCGAGAGCTGGGCGCACCGCATCGAGGCGGCGGCGGATCTCTTCCTGATGCCGTCACGCTACGAGCCGTGCGGTCTCAATCAGATGTACAGCCAGAAATACGGCACACCACCGGTGGTGCGCAAGACCGGAGGTCTCGCCGACACGGTCGAGATGTGGAATCCGGACACCGGCGAGGGCACCGGCTTTGTCTTCGAGGACGCCAACCCCCAGGGTGTGCGCTGGGCGCTGGGAGTGGCGCTGGAGACCTGGAAGCGGCCCGAGCAATGGCGTCGTCTCCAGCGCAACGCCATGGCCCAGGACTTCTCCTGGGAGCTCCGGGGAGCGGAGTACGTGGCGCTCTACCGGCGGCTGGTCGGAGGAGAACGCTGAGACATCGTGGTCGAGCTGATCCTGGGTGTTCCACGTAGCGGTGCGGTGCCTACCCGCTCTGGTAGGAGGCGAGAATCTTGGCGGCAGCCGCAGCGGCCCGCCGCGTGCTCTTGTCGTCCACGCTCGTGTCGCTGCTGAGCATCTGCGCAAGATCGACGGTGGACGCTGCTGGCGTGCTGCTGCTCAGGGCATCTAGGGTGCTGGTTATGGTCTGCTCGGCGCGCGCCGTCTTTACGGCTTGGTCTTTTTCAGCGCTCTCCGCAGCGCTTCGTCGCTTCCGCTCCTCGCTGACCTCGGAGCTCAGACGGTTCTCGGTGCGCACGCTCGGCTCGCGCCCGAAGTAGTAGCCGATGATGGCGAACAGAATCGGCTCGAGCCGCAAGAGGAGCTTGTCGTCGGTCGGGGCGGAGAGCCCGCCCAGGAGTGCCAGCGTGTACAGCCCCACGAAGACGAGGGTCAAGAGCACCATGATCCACGTTCGAATATCTTCGTTCATTTCTTGGCCTGTGCTGGGAGCGGCGTTCGGCTTCTGATTCTGGTTCGGCATCTAGAATCTCCATCGGTTGAGTCACGGCAGCTCGCCGTAGACGACGTAGAACTTCCAGGTGGGGTTGTTTCCGTCGGCGGCTGCGCGGCGGGCAGCCCGCAGAGCCTCTGGGATTTCGAACCCCTTGGAGAGGCGCGCGTCGAAGAACGCTCGAGCGAAGGTAAGGGCCACGCTGGTTGTCACCGGTGCAAGAGTGCCGAGGTAGACGGAGGCCCCCGCGCGGACAATGTTCCAGCCGAAGGAGCGAACCCCTGCCGGCGTGAAACCGGAGGCGGCCGAGGAACAGGCGCTGACGACCACGAGGGCACCCGCCCCGAGCTGCCAGCTCCAGGTATGCTCGGGCCGCAAGCTCCCCAGCGGCGGGTCGCCAATCTCGAGGTTGATGGCCTGCTGCACATCCACCTTGCCGTGACAGAGGATGTGGACCACCTGTGCGCCGGCGACCCGGAGTGTCGAGCGCCTCGGCCTGGCTCGCCACACCCAGCGTTTCCGGTTTTTTGAGGCCCTTGAGAATTTGGTCGATCTCGTCCCGGAAGGCCGCCAGGGGTACCTGGCTGCTAGCAGGGTCGTATCGCACCGCCGAGCGCCCCATCGGTACAAGATCGGCTCGACGGTGCTCGCCCTCTGGAACGTGCGCCCAGTACTCGATGTGCAGGTCGCCACCGCCCGCCCAGCCCACCTGAATGGTGACCCCGAGCGAGGAGCGCGGCACAGCCTTGGCGGGATCGCGAAAGACCAGCGCCTGAGGAGGTCGAGACGCTCCTTGTAGGGGAGGTTGGCGAGGTAGAGCTGCAGGACCTGGGGGTCATCGTCGACGAAGCCCGCTCGGTCCAGCGACAGCCGGAGCTCTTTTCGCGAGAGGGTGATCATAACCTTCCTGCGGGAACTTGAGGAAAGTCTAACACACAGATTCCCCGTCCTTTACAGGAGGCAAGACGGGTGAGAGCCTACACCGATCTCACCCCAGCACGTTCTCCTCCAGCTCCTCCAGCCACACGTCGGCATGGACATCGGACGGTGCGCGCCAGTCTCCGCGCGGCGAGAGCGATCCTCCGGAGCCCACCTTGGGGCCGTTGGGGCTCGCCGAGCGCTTGAACTGACTGAGCTCGAAGAAGCGCTTCAGAAACACCCGCAACCACTTCTTGATCGTCCGCAGGTCGTACTCGTTCTTTTTCTCCTCCGGGAACGGCTCCGGCCACGGACCGCGGGAGCGGTCGCTCCAGGCTTGGTGGGCGAGAAAGGCCACCTTGCTGGGCCGGAAACCGAAGCGGGACAGGTAGTAGAGGTGGAAGTCCTGCAGCTCGTAGGGACCGATCGCCTCCTCGGTGCTCTGCGCCGGAGCCTCGTTCCCGTCGCCGGGCACCAGCTCGGGGGAGATCTCGGTGTCGAGGATCGACTGCAGCACCTCGTCGGTGGCGGGGTCGAATTGCTCGGTGCGGATCACCCACCGGATCAAGTGCTGGATCAGCGTCTTGGGCACCGAGGTGTTGACGTTGTAGTGGGACATCTGGTCGCCGACCCCGTAGGTGGTCCAGCCCAGCGCCAGCTCCGAGAGATCGCCGGTGCCCACCACCAGCCCGCGGTGGAAGTTGGCCAGACGAAACAGGTGCGACGTGCGCTCGCCGGCCTGGACGTTCTCAAAGGTGACGTCGTGGACCGGCTCGCCGTCGGCGAAGGGGTGCCCCAGGTCCGCAAGCATCTGCCGCGCCGAGGGGCGGATGTCGATCTCCTCCGCGGTGACCCCGAGGGCGCGCATCAGCTTGCCGGCGTTGCCCCGGGTGCGCCCGCTGGTGGCGAAGCCGGGCAGGCTGTAGGCACGGATATTCTCCCGCGGCAGCCCGAGGAGATCGAAGGTCTTGGCGGTGACGATCAGCGCATGGGAGGAATCGAGACCACCGGAGACGCCGATCACTACCGTGTCGATACCGGTGGCCTGCAGACGCTTCTCCAGCCCGTGCACCTGGATGTTGTACGCCTCGTAGCAGTGGTCGTCGAGCGTCGCCGGGTCGGCGGGCACGTAGGGGAAGCGGTCGACGGTACGCCGGAGGGAGATCTCCTCGGCCGGCGGGTTGAGCCGAAAGCTCACGCGGCGGAAGCGTGCCAGCCGCTCCCGGTGATCGGCGACGCAGTCGTTGAACGAGGTGAGCCGGGTGCGGTCCTGGCGCAGACGCTCGAGGTCCACGTCCGCTACCAGTACCCGGCCCTCGGTGGGAAAGCGCTCCGCCTCGGCGAGCTGGTCCCCGTTTTCGTAGATCACCGCCTGGCCGTCCCAGGCCAGATCGGTGGTGCTCTCCCCAGGGCCGGCGGCGCTGAACAGATAGGCGGCCACACAGCTCGCGGACTGCATTGCGCACAGGCTCCGACGGTGGTCCCCCTTGCCGATGGTGACGTTGGAGGCGGAGAGATTGGCCAGCACCGTCGCTCCCGCCATCGCCCCCCAGGTGCTGGGAGGGATCGGGGCCCACAGGTCCTCGCAGATCTCGATGTGGAGCGTCAGATCCGGTACGTCGACCGCCTCGAAGAGAAGCTCCGCACCGAAGGGAACCGTGCGTCCGGCCACCCGGATCTCGTCCGTCGTCGCCCGTGCGGCGCGATTGAGCTGGCGCTTCTCGTAGTACTCCCGGTAGTTGGGGAGATAGCTCTTGGGCACCACACCCAGGAGCTGGCCGCGGTGGATCACCAGCGCGCCGTTGAACAGACAGCCTTCGTGACGCAACGGGGCGCCCACCAGCAGCACGGGCAGGAGATCGCGGCTGGCGTCGATCAGCTCCGCCGCGGCGTCCTCGACCGCTTCGAGCAGGGCGTCCTGGAAGAACAGATCGTCGTTGCTGTACCCGGAAAGCCCCATCTCGGGGAAGAGCGCCACCGCGGCATGGGCGTCGGAAGCCCGGCGCGCCAGCTCCAGGGTGCGCTCGAGATTGACCGCCGGCTCCGCCGGTGCCGCCCGGGGGATGCAGATCGCCGCCCGGGCGAAGCCGTGGCGATAGACGTTGTGGAAGGGGAGCGTGGAGCGGGCCATCGCCCGGATCTTACCGTTTTGGCCCACCGGGTTCGCTTTCTCGCCCGGTGTATTCTCGGGACGAGGCTGGGACGAGGAGGAAACGCGATGGGATTTCTCGACAACATGGTGCGCGGCTTGATCTCGGAATCCACCGGCTACGACACCCGACAGGTGAGCCGCTGGGTGCGGCGCATCGGTGGCAGCAAGCTGCTGCTGGCCGGCGGTGCGGCGGTGGCGGGAGCCCTTGCGGCGCAGCACCTGTCGAAAAAGGACTCGGCTCCGACGGCGGCGCTCCCACCACCCCCACCTTCCGGTGGGCCGGTACCGCCGGACCTCCCGCCTCTGCCGCCGCTGCCCACCACCGGCGCCGGGGCCGAAGGAGCCGCCGAGGCCGAGGCGACACCCCGCCGGCTCCTCTTCCTGGTGGTCCGCACCATGGCCGCGGCGGCGCTGGCGGACGGGGAGCTGACCCCGGAAGAGCGGGCTCCCCTGGAAGGCCACCTGGAGGGCTCGGAGCTGACCCCCGAGCAGATCCAGCGGGTGCGCAAGGACCTGGTGCTGCCGCCAACGCCGGGGGAGCTGGCGGAAGCGGTGGAAGACCTGCCCGAGGCGGAAGCCGCCGAGGCCCGTGACGCCCTCTACCGGGCCGCGGCGCTGATCGTCCACGCGGACCGCGAAGTGTCCGGGCTCGAAACCTCCTGGCTGGACCGCCTGGCCTCGGAGCTGGGTCTCCCCGGCGAGCGTGCCCGCGAGCTGCGGGCCGAGGTCTTTGCTGAGGGAGAATAGATCCTGGAAAAAAGTGGGGCCGACGCCGCCTGGTTGACCCCGCCTCGGGGGGGAGGGGAGGCGTGGACGCCGGTTGGACGTCGACCCATTTCGGACCCTTGGAGAACTGCTTCGGTGGCAGGGTGCGGAGTCGCTGACTCTCAGGTCGTCACGCTCCCTGTCTCACCGCAGCTTCAGAGTAACCGTGCACCCCGAACCGGCTAACGGCCATTGAGGTGGCGGGAGACACGCGGCGGGGCAGGGTTGCACCCCGCCTCTCCGGGTGGCGACGGATAGGTGGGATCAGATCTGCCGATCCCGTTCGTAGAGCTGCAAGTCACTGGGGGAATTGACGTTGTGGAGCAGCGTCGGGTGATAGAAAGGGAGCTCCGGCGTCAACCGCACCGGTGTCGTGTGGATCCGTTCGAGCAGACGGTACAGAGCGCGCTCGCCCCGTTCCAGAGCCGCTTCGACCTCCGCCAGACAGGCCGGGGAGTAGAGAGCCACTACCGGTTGCAGGCGATCCTCGAAGACGGGGACGCGGGCTTCGGCGCGGGGGCTGCGGAGGAGCTCTTCGAGAGCTCTGCCGGAGCCCACGACATGGCGGATCAGCTCGGACGTCAGCCCCGGCAGATCGCAAGCGGCGAGGAACACGGCGCGGCCGCCCGCGTGATCCAGAGCGCTTTCGAGCCCCGCCAGAGGTCCTTCGCCCGGCCGCCGGTCGGGGACGATGGTCCAGCCGGGGAACCGTGGGTCGTCCGCGTCGCGGCTCAGCAGCACCACCTCGGAGACGACCTCGGCCAGCACGCTCGCGACGTGCTCGGCGAGAGGTCGTCCGCGAAAGGGGATCCTGGCCTTGTCGAGTCCCATTCGCCGGCTCTCGCCACCGACCAGGACCGCCCCCAGAACGTCCAAGCTCTCCTTTCCGTTCACGGAGAGATGCTACCCCGGGGGGTCCTAAGCTCGATCGTAATCGTCTTCGTAGCGGACGATGTCGTCCTCTCCGAAGTAGCTCCCGAGCTGCACCTCGACGATCTCTACCCACTCGCCGCCGGGGTTGGCGATGCGGTGCTTGGCGCCCTGCGGGATGTAGACGGCCTCCCCGGGCTGCGGTCGGAGCATCTCGCCGTCGAGGGTCACCTCCGGTCGGCCGGCGACCACCACCCAGTGCTCGCTGCGGTGGTGGTGGGACTGGTAGGACAGACGCTGTCCGGGCGCCACCCGCAAGATCTTGGACTTGAACCGCTCGGTGTCGCGCAGGATCTCGAAGGAGCCCCAGGGGCGGTGCTCGAAGACGTGCTCGTCGGCCTCCCGGAGACCTTTCGCGCGGAGCGCTTCCACCAGCTCCTTGACCTTCTGCGTCGTGCCCCGTCGGGCGATCAGCAGAGCGTCGGCGGTGTCGACCACCACCAGGTCCTCGACGTCCACCAGGCCGTAAACCCGGTCGCGAAAGCCGAACACGAAGTTGTTGGAGGCTCCCGCCGCCTCGACCGCCCGGTCGCTCGACCGCCGAACCCGGGCCACCTCGTCCCACGAGCCCAGGTCACTCCAGCCGAGCGAGCACGGGATGCACACCAGTTGGTCCAGGTGCTCCATCACCCCGTAGTCGAAGCTCTCCGACGGCAGCTCCCGATAGATCTCCTCCAGGTTGGTGAGGTCGGCATCGATGCGGCGGATGCCGTTCCAGAGCTCGGGCATCAAGGCTTCGAAGTGACGCGCCATGACGCCGACTCGAAAGACGAACATTCCGGAGTTCCAGAAGAATCGGCCTTCGGCGACGAAACGGCGAGCGGTTTCTGCATCGGGCTTCTCGCGGAAGCCGCGAGAGGCATAGGCGATGAGCGGGGACTCCTCGGCCCCCGCACCGCGGGCGACCTCCTCGTCGGTGACCTCGACGTAGCCGTAGCCGGTCGCGGGCGAGGTGGGCCGCAGCCCCAGGGTCACCACCTGGCCGAGCTCGGCACAGGCGACGGCCAGAGCCACGGCGGCCTGGAACGCCTCCTCGTCCTCGATCAGGTGATCGGCGGGAAAGATCCCCATCACCGCCTCGCCCCGATCCTCCTGGAGCAGCCGGTGGACGGCCAGCGCCACCGCCGGAGCCGTGTTGCGGCCGACCGGCTCGAACAGCGAGCGCCCGGGATCCAGCCCCCGGTCGGCCAGCACCCGCCGGGTGAGCACCTCCGTGTCGCGGGTGGCGATCACCCGCGGCTCCCCCAGGGCCTGGAGGCGCCGCAGGGTGCGGCTCAGCAACGGCTCGTCGAGCAGTCGGGTGAGCTGCTTGGGGAAAGCCCGCCGGGAAACCGGCCACAGACGGGTCCCGCTGCCGCCGCAGAGAACGATCGGAATCATGCGGCGCATGATACACGCCGAACCGAGGGCCTTCCCGTCCCTCCTATCTACTCCGTCCATGCTGCCCACCCCCGCGAGCGGGCCAAAACCGCCCGCGGGGCCGGTGCCCCGGAGAGCCCGAGCCCGTACTCTGAAGTCGAGACGGACTCCTTTCGGTAAGGGACCTCGCCGAGTCCGGAACGGACACCATGACCTACTCACTCGACACCGTTCTGATCGCAACATCGCTGCTGCCCGAAGGCCGCGAGGTGACCCGCATCGGAGGCGCGCTCGCCCGCGCCGCCGGAGCGCGGGTCGCTCTGGTCCATGGCATGGCGATGCCTGTGTGGCTCGGCGAGGCTTCTTTGAGCTCGGTGGGCTTGAGCTCGCTGGGAGAGACCGACCGATTCTTGAGAGAAAGTAAATCGGCGCTACGGCAGGAGCTCGCCGACGAAGCGCGGGAGGCCGGGATCCGAGACTCCGATCTGGCGGGCTGCTTCCTGGAAGCGGGCCCGTCGCATCGCGGAGTCGTCGAGGTCGCTCAGCGGCTCTCCGCCGACCTGATCGTGGTCGGAGCCTCCGATCGCCGTCGGGGCAAGGGACTGGGCTCTACGGCCCTTCGTGTCCTGCAGAAAGCCACCCGGCCGGTCCTGGTGGTCCGCAAGGGACTGCACGTCCCTCCGCGGCGGGTGCTTGCGGCGGTGGATCTGTCGCCGCTGTCCGGCGACATTCTCCGCTGTGGCTACGACCGGGTGGCTGCCCTGACGGCCGGGCATCGGCCGACGATGGAAGTCCTTTTCGTTCTCAGCCCCGCCGAAAGAGAGGGATGGCAGCATTTCGACGCCGGCCAGGTGGATCGCTTCGCTCACGAGGAGCTGGAGCGGTTTGTCGGCCGGTACGGCGGGGCTTTCGGAGGCCTGACACGGCCTCGCGTGAGGGTCGGAGACGCGCGCAACGAAATCGTCGACGAGGTCCACGCGATGCAGGCGGATCTTCTCGTCGTCGGCACCCACGGTCGGGGAGGCTTCGAGCGCTTCGTGCTCGGCAGCGTCGCCACCGACGTGGTGCGACGAACATCGACCAGTGTCCTGGTAGTTCCGCCCGAAGCTGCCGCCCGCGCCGCCATCGAGACGGAGCGGGAGGCTCGTCGTAGCGCCGATTGGACCTTTGTTGCGGACCATCCTCTGCAACCGACCCGGGAGGGGACTCGAGACGCGACGGAGACCGCGTCCTAGGGCGTCCCTTCCCCCGGCGCCCCGGATTCCGCCGCGATCGACTCCTCCCGGGCCTTCCGGGTTCGCCGACAACGATCCTTCCGGGCATTTAGCCCGAGCCCCGTCCCATCCCGGGCGCAGAGGGGGACGGGGTTTTTTCTCGCCAGCAACCACATCGGCAAGTCCTCCGGTGAAGGAGCGTGGAGGTCGAGTCCCACGCCGCGGCGGAGGCCCGTGGTCTCTCCGGACGCCGGCCCGCGCCAGAGCCAGGTGTGGCGGTTCCCGGGCGTGCCTTGCGCTGCCGGTTCGAGGACTTCTCCCGGGTAGCGATCCTCGCCGCCAAGGTCCACAAACAGCCCGACCAGATTCGCGGTGCCGGCCGCCCGCAAGGGGTCTCCCGGGAGCAGCCCCCGCGGGTTGGCGTCCACCGCTCCCAGGGTCCGGCGCCCGCCACCGTCAGGAAGGGGCACCCGGTATCGGTCGTTTCCACCGAGCTCCAAGAACAGCGCCACCGAGCTGCGCTCGGCCACCCCCACGACCGTGTTTTTGGCCGCGTAGACATCGTCACCGCCGCCGCTCACCAGCACCGAGGCGGCGAAGTCCCAACCGTAGCCGAGGCTCGCCGCCGCCTCCCCCTCCAGCAGATGCCGGTCGTCCCCACCGCGGTCGAGCAACAGCGCCAGGGAGAAGTGGGCGCCCGAGCCCTGGGAGAAATACACCGAGCGATAGACGTCGTTCCCACCGGAGTCCAGCAGCATTCCCGTGCCCAGCCAGAAGCCCAGCCCCTGGGCGAAGTTGCCCGCCGTGTAGGAGTCGTCCCCGGCCAGGTCGGCGAGCACCCCGAGGCCACCTCCCCAGGAGCGACCGTCGGAGAGGTCTCCGCGGCGTCCGGCACCGGCGCCCTGGGCGAAATTGGCGGCGACCCGGCCCTGGGAGTGGTAGTCGGCCCGGCCGGTGGCCACCCGAGGTTCCGACTCCGCACGGTAGATGTCGTCGCCTTCCAGGTCGACCAACGCACCACAGCCTCCGGGACCTCCGTAACCTTGTCCCTCCCCCAGCAGCCGGTAGTCGTCGGCTCCCCGGCCGTCCACCAGCAAGCCACCACCGAAAACCGCGGACCCCTGGGCGCCGCCCCGAGCCCGGTACCGGTCGTCTCCGCTGCGGTCCCACAGCAGCCCGTAGCCCAGAAGACCGAATCCCTGGGCGCCGTCTCCGGCCTCGTAGAGGTCGTCTCCGCCGGCGTCCACCAGAGCCCCGAGGCCCCCGAGTCCGGTGCCCTGGGCCGGAGCGGCTCCTTCCGCGTAGTACCGGTCGTCGCCCTCCAGATCGATGGAAACGGCTACCAGTTGCTGCGGGAAACGGGCTCCCGCCACGGTCCCGCGGTAGATGTCCTCACCGCCCAGGTCGACGATCAGCAGACAGTCGTCGAGGCAAAGGTGCTCGTGGTTCCCGGGACCGGCGACGATTACCCGGCCGCGGGGAGTCTCCCATTCCCATCGGTCGGGCTGTGGGGTCGACGACAGAGCTTCCACGTCGAGGGTCTCGAGCTCTCGGACAGCCCTTTCGATGGCCACGGCCAGACCCACGAAAGCGCCGGCCCGATCCACCTCGTCGCCGCCCCGGGCGGCGTCCTCGAGGGCGCTCCAGGGAGTGGACCCCTCCGGCAGTAACCGAGGCACCTCCCGCGCCGACACGGCCACCTCGACCGTCGTCCGGGGCACCCGGCGCCAGGAGCTTTCGACGCGGTCCGCGGCCCGCAGGATCTCGGCGACGAGCCGGTCGACGATCCCTCCGAGAGACTCCGGCAGCTCCGGTCTGTCGGGCCTTGGAGTCGGGTCGGATGCCGGGGGCAACGGCCGGGGTGAGAAACCGCGAAAACTGCTGGGTAGCCGAGGCTGGAGAAGAAAGGCGGTGAGCGTCGGCAGGAGCCGGCTCGCGCTTTCCTCGACCGGCTCGGGATTCGACATTCGCCGTGCCACCGCCGACAGGTTCTCGCCCAGAGCTACCAGCCGCAGGGGATCGCGCCGTGCGCTCCGGACGTGGGGCAGCACGAAAGGCACCGAGGACAACGGTGGATGGCCCAGAAAGTCCGGCTCCGCTCCGACGGCGAGATCCTCTCTTCCGATCCCCGCCCGCTCCAGGACCTGCCGGAAGGAGATCGGTGCCGGGGCGGAAGTCGCTTTGGGTGTCGCTTCGAGCGTGGCCCCGCACCCGGCGGGCTGCTCACCCAGAAGCGACGGAGTGAGCAGGGCCAGCAGGCACACCGCAGCAACTTTCCAGCCGGCTCCGCTCACCGTTCGTCACCCCCTGGCGCCATTGCCTTCACCTCGAAATCCACCCAGGGGGAGCGCTCACCGTGATCGGCGTCGAGCACACGGAAACGAAAGGGGCTGTACCCTGCCAGATCGTTCCAGAACCCCTGCGGAAACGGGCCGAAAGTGAGCCGCGCCGTCTCGACGGTAAACTCGCCGGAGACGGCACGGGCGCCGGCTCCCGCGTGGTACTCGACCCAGTAGCCTGCTCCCCGGCCGCTCCACTCGAGGATGAGCTGTCCCTGGTGGGTCTCCCAGAGCACTTGCCCGCCATCGCGTGGAGCCCGGACCTCGATCGACTCGGTGAAGGCATCGGCGTCCCGAGGAGGTGCCGATCCCCCGGTCGTGCCGCCGAGCACCGCGAGCCGCTGGGACGCTTGCCGACGCCGCCAGAGGTCGAGCGCCCCGGCGAGGCGACGCCGTTCGGACTCTCCGCAGACGTCGTTGGAGGCCGAGTCGGAGGGCGTGCCCGAGGTCGTGACGGTGAGGTGGATCTGGACCGGCCGGCCGGGTACCCGGTGCTCGGCCAGGAGACAGTCGCCATCGGTCACGCCCTGGATCCGCTCATCGCGCCGTTCCCGAGAGGTGAGATTGCCGCCCGCGGAGGAGTCGAAGAAGGCGTGAGCCCGGTGATCTCGGAAGGGCCACCACGAGGGGCCGAAGCCGGGTAGCCGGACACCGTCCAGGACTTGGGGTATCGGCAGATCGAGTAGATGGCCGACGGTAGGGAGGACGTCCACCGGCTGCACCAACTCGCCGTAGACTTTTCCCTCGGGCACCCCGGGACCGGCGAGCACCAGCGGCACACGCAGGATCTCGGGTACCAGCTTCGCCTGCCGGGCGGTCGAGGCGTGGCCGATCCAGCCGTGGTCGAGCAGCTCCTCGCCGTGGTCGGCGACAAAGACGATCAGGGTGGAGTCCCGCCGGCCCTCCCGGTCGAGGGCGTCCAGCACCCTGCCCAGGGCCTCGTCCATGGCCGCCAGATCCCGGTCGTAGAGGGCCCGGAGGCGCTCCCGGTCTCCGTCTTCGAACTCCACGGTGCCTACCGGCACCGCGGCCCGAAGCTGCGCCTCTTCCAACCCGGACGAGCCGGGAACCTGCACCTCGGTGGCCCGGTAGCCGGTGGCGCCGTAGGGCAGGTGTGGCTCGAGCAGATGGAGCCAGGCGAAGAACGGCTCGGCGGGCTCGCCGTCGGCCAGCCAGCGACCGAAAGCTTCGGAGATCTGCGTGTGTCCGAGACCCTTCTGGGGCTCCCCGAGCTCCAGGTTGCGGAAGTAGGAGATGGTGGAGAAGAACGAGAAGTTGCCCCGCCGGTATCCACGCTCCGCGAGCAGGCCGGCGAGGGTGGGTAGCCCCGGAGGGGTCGTGTCGTCGCGGGCGAAGACGCCGTGGCTGGGTGGATAGAGCCCGGTGAACACCGAAACCATGGACGGTGCGGTCCAGGGCGAGGTTGCCCAGGCGTTGACGTAGAGCGAGCCGCGAGCGGCCAGGGTGTTCAGGTGGGGGGTGTCGACCCCGGTCTGCGGGTTCCAGAGCGCCAGACGGTCCACGCGCAGAGAGTCCACAGAGATCACCAGCAAGGACCATCGTGGTGGGTCCGCGGAGCAGGAGGCGGTCAGACAAAGGACGACGGAAAGACCTACGAGACCGAGACGCGACCGATCGAGCATCGTGGAAATCTTACTAGCCGAGCTTTCGTCACCGCTGTCCACGAGGGCGGCAACCTCCGTACCAGGTAGAGCGTTTCCTCGACTCCAAGAGGCTCGGGAGAATCCTTTTTGCCGATTTCTCGAGGAAACGGTCTCCGGGAGCTTCCTGGGACCGTGGATTCGTTCGCGCTGTCGAGAGCTGAGCCTAGAAGAGATCGATGCAGCCGCAGCCGCACTCGTTGGAGAACGCGGTCTGGTTCTCGGCGCAGAAAAAGCGGATCGTAGCGCAGACCTTGGGGCTGTGGCTGATGTAGTGGACGTCGGGACCGTTGGGACAACCCGAATCGGCCTGAGCGACCGGGGCGCTGAAGGAAACGGCGAACGTCGCGACGAGGGTGGCTGCGAGGGCGACGACGAGAAGGGCTTTGCGGAAAGTCTTCATTGGGGTTCTCTCCATGTTCAATTTCTTGGGAAACAGGAGATTATCGCAAAGACGCTGGGAATACGAGGGGAAAAGAAAACGAGGCGAGCTCGGGACCGTCAGCTCCTCGCGAAGACCATTCGGCCGTGGTGGTCCTGCAGGGCCACCGGCTGGGGCCGTTCGTCGCGCAACGTACGAATAGCCTCTACCGTCGCTCGCACCGCGGACAGCGTGGTGAGCAGCAGGACCTCCTGGGTGTAGCACTCCTGGCGCAGCTCGAGCTCGTCGTGGTAGCTCTCCCGCCCCAGCGGGGTGGAGATCACGATGTCCACCTCGCCGTTTTTGACCAGGTCCAGGATGTTGGGCCGGCCCTCGGAAATCTTGAGGATGCTGCGCACCGGGACGCCCTCTTTCTCCAGGTACCGCGCCGTGCCGCCGGAGGCCACCAGTCGGAACCCGAGCTCGGCCAGCTCCGCGGCCAGCGGAGCGACCGTCGGCTTGTCGTTGTCGTTGACGCTGACGAAGGCGGTGCCGCGGCCGGGCAGCGAGAAGCCCGCCGCCTGCTGCGCCTTGACGAAGGCCAGCCCGAAGTGGTCGTCGATGCCCATGACCTCACCCGTGGAGCGCATCTCCGGACCCAGCATCGGCAGCACACCGGGGAACTTGCCAAAGGGGAAGACGCTCTCCTTGACGGAGTAGCCGTGAGTCGGTGGCTCCTCGGTGACCCCCAGCTCGCGGAGTGTGCGCCCGGCCATCACCCTGGCGGCGATCTTCGCCAGCGGCACACCGGTCGCCTTGGACACGAAGGGCACCGTGCGGGACGCTCGCGGATTGACCTCCAGCACGTAGACCACCCCGTCGCGGATGGCGAACTGGACGTTGACCAGACCCCGCACGTTCAGCGCACGGGCGAGCCGGTCCGTCTGCTCGCGAATGGTGGCGAGCGAGGCGTCGTCGATCAGGTAGGAGGGCAGCACGCAGGCCGAGTCGCCAGAGTGCACGCCGGCCTCCTCGATGTGTTGGAGGATGCCGCCGATCACCACATCGGTGCCGTCGCACAAGGCGTCCACGTCTGCCTCGAAAGCGTCTTCGAGGAACCGGTCGAGCAGGATCGCCTTCTGCTCCGAGGCGTCGACCGCCTCCCCGAAATAGCTTTCGAGCTCCGCCTCGTCGTACACCACCGCCATGGCCCGCCCGCCCAGCACGTAGGACGGCCGCACCAGCAGCGGGTAACCGATTCGCTCGCCTTCCCGCCGAGCGCCCGCCAGGTCGCGGGCAATGCCCCAGGGCGGAACCCGTACCCCGAGCTCTTCGGCAAGCTGGCCGAAGAGCTCGCGGTCCTCGGCGAGATCGATGTCCTGCGGGGAGGTGCCCAGGATCGGGACGCCGGCTTGCTGGAGCGGTAGTGCCAGCTTGAGGGGCGTCTGGCCGCCGAGCTGGACGATGACCCCCTCCGGCCGCTCCTGGTCGACGATGTGGAGTACGTCCTCGAGGGTGAGCGGCTCGAAGTAGAGCTTGTCGGAAGTGTCGTAGTCCGTCGAGACGGTCTCCGGGTTGTTGTTGATCATCACCGTCTCGAAGCCCTCCTCCTTGAGGGCCATGGCGGCGTGGACGCAGCAATAGTCGAACTCGATCCCCTGGCCGATGCGATTGGGTCCACCGCCGAGAATCAGGATCTTGCGCCGGTCGGAGCGCACCGCCTCGTTTTCCTGCTCCCAGGTCGAGTAATGGTAGGGGGTTTCGGCCGGAAACTCGGCGCCACAGGTGTCCACCGTTTTGTAGACCGGCCGCAGACCCAGCTCGCGGCGCCGATTCCGCACTTCCTCCTCGGAGCATCCGTCGCCCTCGTTGCCCCCCAGGAGCACGGCGAGCTGGCGGTCGGAGAATCCCATCCGCTTGGCGTTGTGGAGCAGCGACTCCGGAAGCGAGTCGAGGGAGAAGGCCCGCAGCCGCCCCTCGGTCTCGACGATCTGGGCGATCTGGTGCAGAAACCAGGGGTCGATCCGGGTCAGCTCGTGGATCTGCTCGAGCCGCATTCCCGCCAGCAAGGCGTAGCGGACGTAGAGCAGCCGTTTGGAGTGGGGCGTCACCAGCTTGCGACGAATCTCCGCCTCGTCGAGCCTCTCGGGCATCTCCGGGCCGAGCCCGTCGAGACCGGTCTCCAGCGAGCGCAAGCCCTTCTGGAGCGCTTCCTTGAAGGTACGGCCGATGGCCATGGTTTCACCGACGCTCTTCATCTGGGTGCCGAGCAGATCCTCGGCGCCGCGGAACTTCTCGAACGCGAAGCGCGGAATCTTGACCACGTGGTAGTCGAGGGTGGGCTCGAACGAGGCCGGCGTCTTCTTGGTGATGTCGTTGGGGATCTCGTCCAGCGTGTAGCCGACCGCCAGCAGCGCGGCGATCTTGGCGATGGGAAAACCGGTGGCCTTGGAGGCCAGCGCCGAGGAGCGCGAGACCCGCGGGTTCATCTCGATGACGAGGGAGCGTCCGGTGTCGGGATCGACGGCGAACTGGACGTTCGAGCCACCGGTCTCGACGCCGATCCGATGCAGGACCTTGCGTGCCTGGTCGCGCAGATCCTGGTACTCGCGATCGGTGAGGGTCATGGCCGGCGCCACGGTCACCGAGTCCCCGGTGTGCACCCCCATGGGGTCGATGTTCTCGATCGAGCAGATGACGACGAAGTTGTCGGCCTCGTCGCGCATCACCTCGAGCTCGTACTCCTTCCAGCCGAGCACCGACTCCTCGACCAGCACCTCGTGCACCGGCGAGGCCGCCAGCCCCGCGCGCACGATGCGCTCGAGCTCCTCCTTGTTGTAGGCGATGCCGGAGCCCGAGCCGCCGAGGGTGAAGGACGGTCGGATGATCGCCGGAAAGCCGGTGCCGACCACCACCTCGAGCGCGTCGGACACGGTGTGGACCAGCTCCCCGCGGGGCGTCTCGAGACCGATGGCACGCATGGCGGCGCCAAACATGCGGCGGTCCTCGGCCAGCCGGATGGCGTCCACCCGGGCGCCGATGATCTTGACCCCATAGTCCTTGAGGATGCCGGCGTCGTTGAGCTGGACCGCCAGGTTGAGCGCCGTCTGGCCGCCCACGGTGGGTAACACCACGTCCGGCAGCTCGCGCTCGATGATGCGCGACAGCGAGTTGACTGTCAGCGGCTCGATGTAGGTGCGGTCGGCCATCTCCGGGTCGGTCATGATGGTCGCCGGGTTGGAGTTCACCAGCACCACCCGGTAGCCCTCGCGCCGCAGCGCCTTGACCGCCTGGGTGCCGGAGTAGTCGAACTCGCACGCCTGACCGATGACGATGGGTCCCGAGCCCAGGACCAGGATGGTCTCGATATCGGTGCGTCGGGGCATCAACCACGCTCCAGCAGCCGTACCAGCCGCTCGAAGTGGTGGTGGGCGTCGTGGGGTCCCGGCGCGGCTTCCGGGTGGTACTGGATGGCGAACGCTCTCTGACGGGGCAGATAGAAGCCCTCCACCGACCCGTCGTTGAGATTGACGTGGGTGACCACTGCGCCGTGCTCCACCAGCGATTCCTCGTCCACCGCAAAGCCGTGGTTCTGGGCGGTGATCTCGATCTTGCCGCTCTCGGTGTCCTGCACCGGCTGGTTGCCCCCGTGGTGGCCAAAGGGCAGCTTGTAGGTGGTCCCGCCGACCGCCAGCGCCATGAGCTGATGGCCCAGGCAGATGCCGAACATCGGTTTCTCACCCAGCAACCGGCGGATGTGATCGATCGCGTCGGTGCAGGTGGCCGGATCGCCGGGACCGTTGGAGAGAAAGATGCCGTGGGGATCCACCGCCAGGACCTCCTGGGGCGGCGTGCCGGCCGGGAAGACGTGGACGGTGATCCCCAGCGCCGCCATCCGGCGGAAGATCGACTGCTTGGCGCCAAAGTCGTAGGCGGCGACCCGGAATCGCTCGGTGCCTTCGGCGGGCACCACGTAGGGCTCGTCGGGCGAGACCTCGCCGATCAGATAGCGGCCCTCCATCGAGCCCCAGTCCTGGACCGCCTGCCGGACCGCCTCCGGATCGGCGTCGCTCGGGGCGATGGCGCCGGCCATTGCGCCCCGGTCCCGCAGGTGCCGGGTGAGGGCGCGGGTGTCGAGCTCCTGGATGCCTACCACTCCGTGTGCCTCCAAGTAATCGGAGAGGCCCCCGGAGGCATGGGGATTGGACCAGCGCTCAGAGGCTTCGCGGACGGCGAAGCCCACCGGCCACACCCGCCCGCCTCGGCTCTCGACGTCGTCGGGATTGACCCCGTAGTTGCCGATCAGCGGCTGGGTCATGACCACGATCTGGCCGCAGTACGAGGGATCGGTGAGGATCTCCTGGTAGCCGGTCATGGAGGTGTTGAAGACCACCTCGCCGACGGCGAGAGAGCCGGGGTCGAGGGAGCTTGGCTCGAGCGAGCCGGGGGAGCTTCCGGACGGCGAGGACGGGCGTGGCCCCCGGGCTCTCTGGGCACCAAAACCCCGGCCGTGGAAGACACGGCCATCGGCGAGTACGAGCTGATTTTCCATGGGATTTGGTGGCAGATCGCGGAGACCTTATCGGATTCGGGCGGCGAGCGAAAGGGGGGCGGATCTGGACTTCCGAAGCGTCTCCGGCGCTTGGCACACCACTGAGTCGATCTGCTCCTCCTACGAGTGGGTGGCAGGTCGTTTGGTTGGGTTGGCGCTATCACTTTCGGCGAGCCGCCTAGGGAGCCGAGGACGGGCGCCCTAACGGCTTAGGATGATCCGACCGCCAGGCATCTCGAGGAGGCGTTTGAAGCCTCCGAGAAACCGATTCGGCTCCGCCCCGATGTCGGCACACGGGACGGTGTTGAGATCCAGGACGCGTGTCCCTTCCAAGCTGCCGGCTACGATCCGATTGTCGCAGCTTGGCAGGCCGGAGCGAGAGCTCGTTCCGACCAAGGGGCCGATGACATACTCGTTGCTGCGCACGTCGAATCGATTGTTGGCGACGGCGGCCCCGGTCGCGCTGAGCAGCCCGATCCCTGTATCCACACCCTCGATCTCGTTTCGCGCTACTTGGACGCCGGGGACGGCTCCGACGACCGCGATGCCGACTGCGGGCGGGGGAAGGCGGATGTCAGAGAACCGGTTACTCACAACCTGCACATCTTCGGCATCCTGCACGACCAGGCCGGTAGGTCGCCCGTTTACCACCTCGCGCACGCTGTTGTCGACGAGAGTCAGCCTCCTTGCATGGACCACGAAGGACGCTGCTCCGGTCATTTCGTTGCCTCGGACCGTGCCTCCCACGACGGGCCCGTGCGGGATCAAGAAAACTTTGCCCTCCGTGTCCGAACATCCAGTGGCGTTCCCCTGGATAGCCAGGGAGGCCGGGCCGGGAGAATCCGATCGCACGCCGATCACGTTGTCTTCGATCCGCAGATTCTGTGTGTCGCCGAAGATCTCGGGGCCACGAGGCACGTCCTCGAGCTCGCAGCTCTCCACCTCCAACCCGATCAGCAGACCGTCGGTGGTGACGAAGTCGCAATTCTCATCGGCCTTCCAGCCGGGAGTGGCCTCGACCGGAGAGTGGAGGTAGCGGAAGTGTAGGTTGGCGATTCGGACCCCTCGAACGACGTCGTCGAACGGACCGATACGGATCCCGGCACCGAAGGAGTCGGAGCTTCCCCGAATCGTGGCCTGCTCCTCGCCGGCGGCCCCGACGATCTCGACGGGGCGGGTCACATTCACCGCCTGGCCGCCGTCCAGACGCCAGGTGCCCCGCAACACGAGGGTACTCACGTCCGGATTGGCAAGAAGCTCTTGGAGGGTTGCCGGATCCGTGGTCGGATCGTCCGCCCCTGTTCTCGTGACGGTCTCGCCGGCTCGAGCCGCGGAGGAGTGGAAGCTTGCGAGCACCAGTATCAAGATGAGCAATAAGTGGTTGAAGAATCGATTGCGCATGATGAACCTCCTTTGAGGTCGCTTGTCTTTCCCCGCCTTCTGGCGGAATCGAATGGGCTGCTTCGGCTAGCAGTGGGTCGGTGGCTCGAGGCCCTGCCGGGGCCTTCTCAGAGTGGGTGGTTCCGGTGTTGAGAGTGGCACAGGCTCTCGGCGAAGTCGCCGAATTTGTAGACCCGGTCGCTCTGTTTCTTGTGGTGCCGTCCCGCCCGGTCCTTCTTGATTCCGATGGCGTGGCCGAATTCGTGGGAGACGATGTTCACCAGGCCGCAGAAGTCGGTGCCCGCGTCCTCGATCTTGTCGTAACAAACCCGGATCTTCCGGGAAGCGATGCCCAGGGGATGGAGGGCGACGCGGGGTGCGCTGTGCCGGCACAAGACTCTCTTTGCGCAACCGAAACGCATTTTGTGGATCTTGCGGTTGAAACGGCGCCGGATCCGGCGCCGCTTGCCGCGCCGCTTGGCGAGCTTGAATTCGTGCTTCAGGGCCCGCTGGTTCTCGCCCATGAACGCGATGACCTCCCGAATGTTTGCCTTCGCTTCGGAGCTGCAGTTGCGGAAGTTGCGGACCAGCCCACCGACGTAGGAGAGCTCCCACTCTTGGTCCGGCGTATTGGCGCAGGCGTACGCGGTGACGGGTGCGCCTTGGTAATCGTGCTCGCCCCGGTGGATGTTCAAGCATCTCCCGGTCCCGACGTTCCGCAACTTCACGTTGCCGTTGGAAAGATGGGTGAGCTCCCACTCCTGGTCCTGGGCGTCGGTGCAGGAGTAGGAGGTGACCGGAGCGCCCTCGTAGTCGTGGCGCCCTCGGTGAATGTTCAGGCAGCGCCGGGTCGAACGGTTCTTGAGCCGAAGGTTTGCGTTCTTGAGCCGCTTGAGCTTCCACTCCTGGTCCTTGGTGTCGGCGCAGGAGTACGACGTGACGGGACCGCCCTCGAAATCATGCTGTGCTCGATGAACATTCAGACAACGGCCCGTCGCTTCGTTCTTGAGCTTGACGATCTCGTCGGCCACCAGGGGTGGCAAATTCATCGGAAGCGAGACTACGATCAACAGACTCATCATCACCCACTTCATGGAGGATCTCCTTTCTTGAAATTGGTCGTTCCGGGCTTCGCAGCTCGCCCATCGGACGACTCGAAGTCCGAGGCGAGCGCGCGCCCCGAGTCACACAAGTAAGGAGAGCAGTTGGTCGGGGGATGTTTCCTGAACCGGACCTGAACGAGCTCTGAACGCCGGGCAGCTCTAGTAACGGACCACGAACCCGAGGCGGCGCAACCCGCTTCTTGACTCGCTCTCGAGCTCTTTCGCCCGTCCGTTGTCCTCCGGTCGCCCTCGATGGGCGAGCATCCACGCCCGCCAGCGGAGGACCGCGGGACGCTCGAGGAGGTTGGGCATCGCCTCGCATGCCTCCTGGGCGCGGTCGAAGTGGCCCGCTGCCTCCTCCCAGCGGCCGGCACAAGCGGCCGAGATCCCGGCGATCCGGGCGAACGAGACGCTGCTCCAGAGCGGCACAACGGCGCCGGTGTGGGCTCGGCCGTGGAGGACGAGAGGATGCAGCGCCGCCGCTCGGTCGACCTCACCGAGGAGCGCCAGGCTCTCGACGGCGGCGAGGAGCAGGTGCCAGGAGCCGACCCGCGCCGGGCGGCCGAGCTCGGGAAGGAGGTCATCGTGAGCCGTCAAGACGTCGAGGGCGGCGCGATCCCTTCGCTGGGCCAGCAGCAGCATGTGCGCCCCGAGCGCGATGCCATTGCCTGCCCAGTCGGGCTCGTCGGCCCGGGCTTCTCGGATGCGGGCTTCCGCCTCGGCATCGTCTCCCCGCCACCAGGCCGCTCGCGCGAGCTCGATGAGGCTCAGGGCCGGGGCCCACGGGATCCCCGCTCCGCGCGCGGTTTCCAAGCGACGCCTCGCCCCGGCGACAAACGGCTCCAACTCCCCGGACTCGAGGAGTTGCCGATGGGCCCGGGTGTGGTCGAGCAGGAGGCTGACCCCCACCTGGCCGACGCGCTCGGCCATCCGCTCGACCTCGGACTCCCAGACCTGCATCTCGTCCAGCCTTCCGAGGCAGAACAACGCCATGTGAACCAACCCCAGGGCGGGGACGAAGTCCCAGAGGTGCTCGGTCCCTCGCAGGAGCTCGACGCTCCGTTGCCCCAGGGTGAGCTGCCTTTCCACACGCATTTGATGGAGATCCGACATGGCCCGATGGAAGGACGCGACGCCGAGGAGCTCGGGCTCGCCCAGCCGCCTGGCGACGGAGTCGGCCTCGTCGAGGATCGGCTCTCCCTCGTCGAAGCGGCCGGCCTCGCTGTGTCCCAGACCCGAGATGCATAGCATGTGTACCCGTTCGGCGCTGGGCTCCGGCCCCAAGAGGGCGAGCCCCCTCTCCCCCAATGCCGTGGCTTCGTCCCACCGGGCTTGCCAGAGGGCCACGATCGCCATCCCCTTGCAGGTATGGGTCAGGGATTTCGAGTCGCCGAGCTCCTCGAAGAGGGGGATCGCTTCCCACCAGTCCCGGAGGGCCTCCTCCCAGCGCAGCAGGCTGCGGAGGGCCGAGCCCCGCAGGAAGAGGATCCGGGCCCGTGTCGGGCGGTCCCCGTCCTCCACCCGTGCGAGCGCCCGGTCGAGGAATCGAAGGGCGTCCTCGGAAGCCGCCCCCTCCAGAGCCCGGTTCGCGGCGAGGATCAAGTACTGGACGGCCTTTTCGGGACGGGCATAGTCGCCGGCTGCCTCGAAATGGGAGACGATCTCGCCGGCCCGCGACTCGACGTCCGGGTACAACGCCTCCATCGCCTCGACGACACGCAGGTGCATCGTGCGCTGCCGCACGAGGGAGAGCTCCGAGAGAAGGGAGTGGCGGATGAGATCGTGGGTGAATTCGTAGCGCAGCTCGGGTCCTGCAGGTCTGCCAACGATGAGGCCGGCGGCTTCCGCCTCGTCCACGGCCGAGACGAGGTCCGCTTGGTCCAGATCCGTCAAGAAGCAGGCCACCTGCGGGTCGAAGATTCGGCCCGCAATGGATGCCGCCCTCAGAAACTCCCGGGTGCGCTCTCTCAGTCGGTCGACCCGTTGCAGAATCACCACACGGACGCTCTCGGGGACATCGACCTCCGAGCCGGGGAGCCGGTCCCAACGCTGCGCGGCGGAGTGCTCCTCGCCTGCCTGATCGATGAGGTGCCGATAGAGCTCTTCGATGAAGAACGGATGACCCTCCGTGGTCCGCACGAAGAAGTCGATTGCCTCGTCGGGCGGCTCCGTCCCGGAGAGTCCCTCGAGAAGGTCCGTCATCTCCTGCCTCGAAAGGGGGCCGAGGGTCACCTGCCGGCCGATCCGCTGACGGAGGAGCTCGGCCAGGACCCGGCGGAAGGGCGCCTCCTGACCGAGCTCCGTATCCCGGAAGGTGCCCAGGATCAAGAGCCTCAGACGGGCTGTCTCCCACGCCAGATGGCGGAGCAGAAGACAAGTCGCCTCGTCGGCCCACTGCAGGTCGTCCAGCAGCAGGCACAGGGGGCTCGTCTCACAGCACCGCTCGAGGAGCTCGAGGAAGGCGTTGAACAGGTACCGTCGCTCCTGCTCCGGCGGTAGGTCCGCAGGGGGAGGGAGATCCAAGAGCTCCGTCCGCAGGCTCGGGACCATCCGGGCGATTGAGGTAGCGGACTCCCCGAGGGTCGCGCGGAAGGCGGCCCGGGGGATGATCCGGGACGCCCGTTCCACCGCCTCGACGAAGGGGAGCAGTGGGAGAGAGTCCACGTCCTCGGAACAGCGTCCCACCAAGGCAAGGCAGTGCCGGCCCCTGGCCGCGCGCAACACCTCCTCGGCCAGACGCGTCTTACCGATTCCCGGCTCCCCGGCCACGAAGAGCACGCTGCCATGTCCTTCCTCGGCACGATCGAGCGCTTCTAGTAGCCCCCTCATCTCGAAGTCCCGGCCGATGAACGGCGAACGTCGGCCGACCGTCCCGTCTCCGGGCGAGGCTCGCTTGCGGGGAACCACCAGCAAGCGGTAGCCACGCCGAGGCACCGTCTCGATGATCTCAGGCGAGTGGGCATCATCGCCGAACGCCCGACGGAGCTGGGAAACAGCTTGGGTGAGGACCTCCTCGCCCACCCACGCCCCCTTCCACACCTCGTCCAGAAGCTCCCTCCGGGAGCACACCTCCCGAGGCCGACGGACGAGCGCCATGAGCACCTCCATCGACTTCGGCTTCACTCGCACGACTCCCGCCGGCCCCTCGATCTCTCCTGACTCTGGCCACACCTTATGCGGCCCGAAAGTCATCCCTCCCGTACGATCCGGCATGTCCCCATTTCGACGCTCCCATCCGGGCTGTACCTCGCAATATTGACGACTAGATCTAGCCCGACTGCTCGCTGCCCAGTCCCTCGAGCGCCTCCACCACCGTCGAGGACGCCGGACGCACCCGGTAGTCCTCGTCCACCTCGAGCCAGCGTACGATGCCGTCGCGGTCGATGACGATCGTCGCCGGGTGGGGTAGCGGCGGATGGCCTTCGTTGAGAATCCCATAGCTGCGGATGACCTCCGCCTCCGGATCCCGCAAGCTGGGAAACGTCAAGCCCTCGGACTCCCACAGCGCTCCCAGACGTTCCTCGGTGTCCGGGCTGATCACCCACACCGCGGCCCCCTGCTCCTCGATTTGCTCCATCTGTGCGTGCAGCTCGCCGAGCTGCTTGCGGCAATACGGTCACCAGGCGCCGCGGAAGAAGACCAGGACCACCGGCTTCTTTCCGCGCAGATCGGCGAGGTGATGGGGGTTGCCGTCGAGATCCGACAGCTTGAAGTCCGGGGCTTCGTCGCCTACGGCGATGCGCTTGGCCTGCGCGGGAGCATCGGCCTCGGATGCGGCATCATCCTGGGCGAGGCCCGGAGCGGCCCACAGGGCCGCGATCAGCAAGGAGGTCAGGAGTGGGGTCAGGGGTCGATGGCGGTTCGGACTTCGGTTCGGCATATGGCGGTTTCCTCCAAGGAAGTGGATCGTTCCAGGAAGTAGCTTGATGATTCGGTACGCCTCTCTCAGGGGGCGACCGAGAGAATTTTCTCGATCTTCTCCGGATCCTCCGGCAACAGGCCGGACGCCGGAAGCCTTGGCACCAGCGACACCCAGCGGGGCTCGACGGCGAAGACGTGGCGGAAGACTTCCAGGGCCTCGGTTTCCTTGCCTTCGGTGAACAGGGTCACCGCCTTCCAGAAAGGAAGCTCGGCGATGTCCGGAGCGAGCTCCGTGGCGTGCGCATAATGGTCCAGGGCGGCCTGGAAGTCGCCTTCGGCCATCGCTTCGTCCCCCGCGTTCATCGCCTCGTAGGCGCGGTGGCGCTCGAGCAGCCTGCGCAGCTCCTCGAGCGGCTCCGGGTGGTCGTCCACCCGCAGGTCGACCAGGACGTCGCGCCAGGGCTCGCCGGTGGGCTCCGCCCGCACGATGAGAAGGGCCGCGCTCTGCCGTCCCCGGATGTCGCCGCCCTCGGCTTGGGCCGCTTCCAACGCCAGCAGTAGACGCTCGGCGAAGTCGCCGGCGCCGCTCTCGACCGCGGAGCGGTAGGCGTTCGCCATGGCGGGCCACACGGTGTCGGTCACCATCAGGTTGGCCTGCACCGAGAAGCCCTCGCCGATCTCGTGTCCGGCCGCCTGGATGCATTTCTCTCCGGTCCACGCTGCGGCCTTGCCGGCCCCATCGACAAACGCCACCTGGCGCACGTCCCGTTGCTCGTCCCGCGCCACCAGCTCGTCGAGCGCCTCCTTGGGGGTGCGACCCTTCTTCATCAGCGCCAGACCGTCGGGGCCGTAGGCGGGTTGGACGAAGGACTGAGTGGCCACGGCGCCGACGCCGGCCTCCGCCCAGGTCACCACCGTGCCCACCTGGAACCAGTGACTCTGGACCGCCACGCCGAAGGCGCCGGTCTCTGGGTCGCGCGCGACGATGGAGAAGGTGGCGGCGGCGGGCAGCGCGGTGACCAGCAGAGCGGCGAGCAGCGCATATCCGAGGAGGAGGTGACGGGATCCTCGGGAGCGACAGGGGCGACTGGGCAGGGGGGACATGGGCGACTCCAATCTGGGGAAAGACCTGATAGCCTCACCGGCCATGGCAGAGACGATGGAAGCTACGTCCGACGACACGCGAGAGATCCGCATCGCCCACAGCCCGGACTCCGACGACGCGTTCATGTTCTACGCGCTGACCCAGGGGCTGCTGGACGATTCGGGGCTGGACATCGAGCATCGGTTGGAGGATATCGAAACCCTCAACCAGGCGGCGTTCGAGGGCACCTACGAGATCACCGCCCTGTCGGTCCACGCCTACGCGTTTCTCCACGACCGCTATGCTTTGATGCCTTCCGGCGCCAGCTTCGGTGATGGCTACGGTCCGGTGGTGGTGGCCCGTGAGCCCTGCAGCCGCGAGGATCTGGCCGGCACCACGGTGGCGGTTCCCGGCAAGCTCACCACCGCCTTTCTCGCGCTCCAGCTCTGGCAGCCGGAGGTGCGGCCCCTCTTCGTGCCCTTCGATCGAATCTTCGAGACCGTCCACCGGGGCGACGCGGAAGCCGGCGTGGTGATCCACGAGGGCCAGCTCACCTGGGGCGACGAGGGTCTGGCGTCGGTGATGGACCTGGGAGTCTGGTGGCAGGAGGAGACCGGCGGCCCGCTTCCCCTGGGCGCCAACGGCATCCGCAAGGACCTCCCGGCCGACCTCCAGAGTCGTCTGTGTGGTCTGCTGCGGTCCTCCATCGACTATGCCCTGGAGCACCGCCAGGAGGCCCTCGGATACGCCATCCGCTACGCCCGGGACCTGGAGCAGGATCCGCAGCGCTCGGACCGCTTCGTCGGCATGTACGTCAACGAATGGACCCGGGACTACGGCGAAGCCGGCCGCCGGGCGGTCCAGCTCCTCCTCGACCGCGGTCACCAAGCGGGCCTGCTGCCAGCACGCGTCACGGCGGAATTCGTCGATCCCTCCTGAGATCCCTGCCGAGCGGCCGGGCTCGGCAAGCCCCCGGGTCCCCCCGAAGCCCACCATTTCTCGATTGCGGAAGGGCCTTGCCTTTCTCTGGTAGCATCCTGGGGAATTTTCGCGCCAACAGCAATGACTTGGGACCGATGCGGATCCGATGCGAGCCCTTCTTGCGGTATTCGACCCCGAGAATCGCGAGCTCCTGAAGCGCCAGCTCGAGGGAACGGCCACGCTGTGGTTGCTCCGGACGGTCTCGCCTCCGCCCTCGACCTCCATCGAGGCGAGCGCTTCCCGCTGCTCCTGGTAGAGGTTTCGCCCGAGGCGCTCGATCGGGCCCTGCGTCATGTACCGCTCCAAGGCGCAGGGCGGTGGTTGCACCACGGTGTTCGATCGGGAGATGCGCCGCCACGCCATCCGAATGTCAGCGAAAGGTCAACACGCGGTCGGGAAGCGATGAGGTCGCGGGTTGGGTGAAGCGGCCCGCGGGTGGTGGCGGGCTAGACTGGGCGCGCCGATGCCCCGACCCGCTCTCGGACCCACCTCCCGACGCGCCCCGCTCGCGACCCGTCGGCGACGCTGGTTGCGCGCCCTCCGGCTCGAGGGTGGCTCCCGGATGGTCTTTATCGCGGTCCTGCTTCTCCTCGCCCTGGCCCTGACCGTTGGTGTGGGTTGGCAGGCCCACGACGCGGCACGCTCGCACCGCGAGACCGCGGAGGCGGTCCTCGAGGACTACGCCGAGCTGGCGGCGAGCGAGATGATCCGCCGCTCGCTGGCCGTGTTCATTCGCACCTACAACTACCCCTTGCGGCTGGCCGTCCTCCGCGCCCTGGAAGCCGACGGCGAGGGACCCCTCCCGGCTCCGCGTGACCTGCCAACAGACAGTCGTGAGGAGCGGGGGAGAATCTTCCGGTTGGCGCAGTTTCTCTTCCGCTACCGGCTGGGGGATCCGGGGTCGCTGGAGATCGCCGGCGAGCCGCCGACGGCGGCCGAGCTGACCTGGCTGGGCCGGGTGCTGACCGAGCACGTTCCTGGATTCCCCAGCTTCAACCTGCCCTACCTGATGCTCTACGGGCCGCCCGAGGCTCCGCTGATGGCCTTCTACTGGGCGGAGGGTGGGGTCGACCAAGACAACCGGCTGGTGCCCGGGGCGCGCGTGGTCGGGGTCGGCATCGATCGGCGGCAGATGAGCCAGGTGTTCGCCGAGGCCCTCGGGCAGGATCGCATCCTTCCTGCCGCCCTGGCCGGGGACGACGTGGGCAACGAGCACGTCCGCATCACGGTGTGGGACTGGACCGGCTCGGAGCTGTTTCGCTCCGGAGCGCGGATTCCCACCTCCGGCGCCTCCACGGCGGAGAAGAGCTTCGACCCCTTCTACGACGGCATCCTCCACGGCTGGAGGGTGCGTGCGGAGATCGCCCCCGAAGCGGCGCCTCGACTGATCATCGGAGGCCTGCCCCGCAGCCGGTTGCCGACCCTCCTGGGTTTGCTGGCGCTGGCGGCCGGGTTGGTGGCGGTGGCTCTCCGGCTGCTGACCTGGGAGCGGGAGCTGACCGAGCTGCGCTCGGACTTCGTCTCCCGTGTCTCGCACGAGCTGCGAACGCCGCTCACCCAGATCCGGATGTTCGCCGAGACCTTGCTGCTCGACCGCGTCCGGTCGCCGGAGGAGCGCCGGCGCTCGATCGAGATCGTCGACGCCGAGGCCAAGCGCCTCTCCCACCTGGTGGAGAACATCCTCCAGCTTTCCCGCAGCGAGCGGGGAGCGTTGCGCGTGACACCGGAGCGGCAGGATCTGTCGCGAGCTCTGCAACGGTTGGTGAGCGAGCTCCGGCCGTTGGTGGAGAGCGGCCGCCTCGGGGACGGCGACGGAGAAGGGGACGGCGTGCGGTTGACGGCCGACATCGAGCCCGAAATCGTCGCCCGGGTGGATCCGGACGCCTTGCGGCAGATCGTGCTCAACCTGCTCGACAACGCGGTCAAGCACGGCTCGCGCGCGGCCTCGGAGCAAGCCGGCCGCCGCCGGCGCTCGCCCGAGGTGCGGATCGCGCTGGAGCGGTGCTCCCATCGGGCGCGGATGACCGTGGAGGACGACGGTCCCGGGGTGCCGATCCGGGACCGCGACCGGATCTGGCGACGCTTTCACCGGCTCGACCGCGATGCAGCGAGGAGCGGCGCCGGCATCGGCTTGGCCGTGGTTCGGGATCTGGTCCTGGCTCACGACGGGACGGTGTGGGTGGAGGGAGTCTCCGGGGGCGGAGCCCCCGGCGAGGCGCCGAGCGGGGCCCGGTTCGTGGTGGAGCTGCCGCTCGACCCGTCCGGCGAGCCGGTGGGAGGAACAGGAGGAACAGGAGGAACAGGAGGAGCAGAAGGGGAGGCATGATGAGTCGAGTGCTGGTGATCGAGGACAACGCGGACCTGGCCTTCGGTCTGCGCAACAACCTGGAGATCGAGGGCCACGAGGTGGACGTCGCCACCGATGGCCGCAAGGGATTGGAGCGGGCTCGTGAGGGGGCTCCGGACGTCATCGTGCTGGATCTCATGCTGCCGGAGATGGACGGCTTCCGGGTCTTGAAGACCCTGCGCCGCGAAGGCTTCGACACCCCGGTCCTGATCCTCACCGCCCGCGGCGAGGAGGCGGACAAGGTGTTGGGCTTCCGCCTGGGGGCGGATGACTACGTCACCAAGCCGTTCGGTCTCCTGGAGCTCCTGGCGCGGGTCGAGGCGCTTCTGCGGCGGGTGGGCAAGAGCCGGGCCCCGGAGATCGACAGCTTCGGGGACGTCGAGGTGCGCCGCACCGCCCGCACGGTGGTCAAGGACGGCAAGGTGGTTGAGCTGGCTCCCAAGGAGCTGGATTTGCTGTTGGCGCTGCTCGATCGGGACGGCGCGGCGGCCTCGCGGGCGGATCTCCTCGAGCAGGTGTGGGGCTATGCCGGCTCGGTGGTCAGCCGGACGGTCGACACCCATGTCGCCGAGCTGCGCCGCAAGCTGGAGGACGACGCCTCCGATCCACGCCACATCCTCACGGTGCGCAAGGTGGGCTACCGGCTGGAGCGATAGGCTTCGGGGGCCGTGAAGCCTCGTCCTCTCGTCTCCGTCCTCCTACCGGTCCGCGATGCCGCGCCCTGGTTGCAGGCGGCCCTCGACAGCCTCGCCCGCCAGACCTTCGCCGACTTCGAGGTGGTGGCGGTGGACGACGGCTCCACCGACGGCTCCGGGGAGCTGCTGGCGGCACGGGCCGGTGCGGACCCCCGCTTTCGCGTCCTGCGCCAGTCCCGCCGCGGCGTGGTCCCCGCCCTCAATCGCGGCCTCGCCCGCTGCCGGGGCGAGTGGGTGGCGCGCATGGACGCCGACGACGTCGCCCACGCTCGGCGGCTGGAGCTGCAGGTCCACGCTCTCACCGCGGATCCTTCGCTCGACGCCGTGTGCTCCCTCGTCCGCTTCTTCCCCTGCACTGCCGTGGAGCGGGGACTGCGGCTGTACGAGACCTGGCTCAACGGTCTGGTCACCCACGAGGAGATCCTCCGCGAGCGCTTTGTCGAGTGCCCGGTCCCCAACCCCACGGGGACCGTGCGGCGACGGCTCCTGGAGTGTCTGGGGGGCTGGCGCGAGGGGCCGCCGGGTGGCTCTGGCGAGGATCCCGGGGAGCGATGGCCCGAGGATTACGACCAGTGGCTGCGACTGGCGGCGGCGGGCGCCCGCCTCGCCAAGGTGCGGCGGGTGCTTCATTTCTGGCGCGAGCACCCGGAGCGCGCGACCCACACCGATCCACGCTACGGCAAGGACCGGTTCCTGGCCTGCAAGGCCCACCACCTGGCGCAGGGGCCGCTGGCCGAGTCGCTGACCGGGACCCGGGGCGTGGTGATCTGGGGCGCCGGTCCCACCGGCCGGCGGATGGCCCGGGAGCTGGAGCGCCGTGGGGTCGAGATCCGAGCCTTCGTCGACATCGATCCGGGCAAGGTGGGGCGACAGGTGCGCGGACGGGAGGTCGTCGCGCCGGCGGCGCTGCCGGAACGGTTGGGCGCCGGGACCGTCGTGCTCGCCGCTGTCGCCGCCCGCGGAGCCCGCGACCCGGTACGCAGGGCGCTGAACCGGCTCGGTCTGGTCGAGGGGGAGGGGTATTGGTGCGTGGCCTGAGCGCCGGGCTCAGGTGCCTGGCTCGGCCCCTGGCTCGGCCGCCCGCGGCCGCACCCAGGGCAGCAATGCCAGCCCGGGGAGCGCCAGCAGCGCCGGGACCAAGAAGAAGACTCCGTACCCCACCGCCTCCACCGCCACCCCGGAGAACGCCCCAACGACTCGACCACCGAGGCGACGTAGATCGACTCCCGGGGGAGAGTCAGCCGGGCCACCGCGACATAGCCGAACTTGGACAGCGCCTGTGTGCCAGGCCAAACACCAGCAGCCCCGAAAAGATCCCCTTTCTCGCCACCCACACGCCGCCGGCGAGGGCTCCGACCCGCCGCGATCCAACTCTGCCGTTGTCCGAAGCGATCCACCAGCGGTGCCCACACGGGCTTGAGGGTGTAGGGCAGGAAAAGGAGCGAGAGCAGCCCGATTTCCGCCAGGGCCACCCCGTGGAGCCGGAGGTACACCGGCCACACCTTGGAGGCGAGCCCGAAGGGAAGGCCGGAGGCGAAGTACAGCAGCGCGATCCAGCTCAGCTTGTGGCGTCGGGTCACGGACCTGGAGCGTCTCGTTTGGAGTAACGTCTAGAGTTCCTCGATCCGGGTCGCCAGGTCGGCGAGCCGGCGGTCCACGCCGCCCACCGAGGAGCGCAGCTCGTCGAGCTTGTCGCGCTCGGCCCGCACGAAGCGCGTGTAGGGCGAGATGGCCTCCCGCATGCGCTCGACGCTCTTGTCGATCTCGCGCTCGAACTGCTCGTCGAGCGAGGTCAGGAGCTGGGTGCGGAGCTTGTCGATCTTGGTGTGCAGCTCCTTCTGCGCCTGGCGTTTCTTCGCCGGCAAGACGAACAGCCCCAGCGTAAAGAGCACCCCGGCGGTGAGGAAACCGGTGATGTCGGCGGCGGTGGAGGTGGCGACGGCGGCGACGGTGGCGCCCAGACCGAGGGCTCCGACCTCCAGCAGCGCGGTGCCGGCGACGGCCCGCTGCACCGAGTCGGCGAGGCGGTCGGCCTCACGCTCGCGGTCGTAGGTCTCGATGGTCCGTTGAGCGGCGCGACCGATGGACTCGAGCAGGCGGCCGCGGTCCCGGTCGAAGCTGCGACCCTCGCGCCCCACCACCCGGTCGGCGTGCTCGCTGCGGCGTCGGGCCACGTGCTCGCGGATCGCCTCCCACTGTTGCAGGTCGCGCTCCACGAGCCAGTCGATCAGGTTGGAGACCCGGGCCTCGATCTCGCGCGGCAGGTCGGCGATCACCTTGCGCTCGAGCTCGCTCTTGATCTTCGAGCGGTTGGCGAGATCGAAGATCCGTCCCAGGCGTACGGTCTCCTCGAAGTAGGTCAGCCCTCGGCGTTCGAGCTCCCCGAGCACGTTCTCGACGTCGGAGCGGCGGAAGCGGTACTGGCGCACCATGTCCTCGCGGTAGAGCGTGAGCTGCTCCTCGATGTCGGTGAGGGCCTGAAAGTCGTCCGCCAGCAGCGCCTCCCTCGTGTCGGCCACCTCGAGCTGGCGGCGAGCCAGACGGCGGCCCACCTCGAGGGGGGAGCGCAGCTTGAGCCGCACTCGCTCGCCTTCATCCAGGGTGTCGACGATGTAGCCTTCGAGGGCCTCGAAGCGGCTGGCGGTGAACAGCTCGTCCGCGGCCTGGGGATCCTCCGCCCGCCGGGCGCGGGCCTGTTGGGCACTCCGCGCCGAGACGGGAAAGAGGGCCGGTGCGAAGCCCAGAAGGACGCGGGCGTTGCCCTCGACGAACTCGAGCACGCGCTGGACGTCCTCGTCGACGAGCAGGATGTCGATCTTGTTGACCACCACGGCGACTTTCTTGCCCCAGTCGCGGATGGCGGAGAGGAACGCCCGCTCGCTTTCGCTGAAGGGTCGGTCGGCGGAGGTGACGAACAGCACGAGGTCGGCCCGGGGAATGATGTCGCGGGTCAGCTCCTCGTGCTCCCGGAGCACCGCGTTGGTACCGGGCGTGTCCACCACGTCGAGATGCCGCAGCGCCTTGGCGTCGGCGGTGACCACCGTCACCGATGGATCCTCCTCCCCACCCAGGACGGGGTGCTCCGCGTTTTTGGGATGGCGTAGCACTGTGACGCGGTCGGTGGTGGGGGTCACGCCCTCGGCCAGGAGCTTGCCGCCGCCGCCCTCCCCTCCGCCGTCGCCGGCGACCAGGGCGTTGAGCACGGCGCTCTTGCCCGAGTTGAACTCGCCGGCCACCACCACCAGAAACAGCCGGTCGAGCTGGCGCAGCGCGGTGGCCAGCCGCCGATCGTCCTCCGCGGCCCCTTCATGACGGGCGAGGGCCGCGCGCAAATCCTCCAGCAGACCCCGCTCTGCGGCGAGAAGCTCCTGCTGCTCCAGGGTGAGCAGCTCGGGAAAGCGGGGACGGGGCGTCGGGGTCGGCGCGGGGGTCATACGCTGGCCCGCAACATACCACGCAGATGGGCCCGTGGACCGACCTCCGGGACGGAGGATGCAGACAGCAGGGACGACGGAAGCCGGCGAGACGTTGACAAGCTCTCTCGCTCCCTGCTAGCGTTCGAGTCAGCTTTCGAGAAGGGTAGCAATTTGAGGTACCTGTGAAGGACCTGCTGGATTCGCGGCCCTGATCCGCCTGCTAGATACCTCCACCTCCTGCGCGACCATCTCCAGACACATCTACAGGAATGACCTCGGATGGACCCCTTCTGAGCTTCTCTTGGCCGTAACCGGGTGCCGGACCATGGAGCTCCGAGCTCTCAGAAGTCGACACCCTGACAGCGGATACGCCCGCGAAGGGACGGGCGGTGAGATCAAACGAGTTGGTGAAGGATCGGTAGGCACGGCAAGGCCGGACTCCGACCCCCCAACGCAAGACCAAGGAGCACGGCATATGCCGCAAGGTACCGTAAAGTGGTTCAATGACACCAAGGGCTTCGGATTCATCACCCCGGACGACGGCGGGCGGGACTGCTTCGTCCATCACTCGGCGATCGAGGGCTCCGGGTACAAATCCCTCGCCGAGGGGGAGAGGGTGGAGTTCAACGTCGTCGACGGTCAAAAGGGCCCGGCGGCGGAGAACGTCGTGAAGCTGGGCTGAGCCCTTCTCACAGATCCCCCTTCAAGGATCCCTTGCAAGGATCGTTCGAGGCCGTCCCGGGATCCCGGGACGGCCTTTCGTGTTTCGCCTTTCGTGGATCGATTTCCCGATCTCTCCGCTGTCGGCTGCAAGTGTTCGGATTCACGTTTTCCCGGTGCCGCCGTCTCGGGAGAGACCGAACGGGTGGCAAGGAAGCGGAGCTCCAGGCTATGCTTAGTTGGCTTTCATTCTTTCTGGAGGGGTTGAGCTCGTGAATCAAGTGCCCCAGCAGATGATTCAAGTAGGGGATCATCTGATCCCGCTGCCCGCCGGCGTCTCGGCGGCGGAGTGGGCGCTGGAGCGTCTTCGGTGGCAAAACCCCCGCATCCGTGCCTTTCTGGGGTGCATCCGTCTGCTCCTGGGCGTGCTGGAGAGCAACTACGCGATCCTCCACTGCTCGCCGGAGCGGCTGTTCGACATTTGGAGCAAGGTGCGTAAGGTGGCGGAGCTGCTGCGGGTCCAGATCGGCCCGCTGCTGGCCGCCCCGTCCCAGATCCCCGAGCTCGAGGTGGCCCGCCGCGGCGCCGAGCTGTCGTTGGCGATCCTCGAGGACCAGGTGCTGACCCGCCTCGACAGCATGCCCGCCGAGCTGCCGGAAAGCAGGATCCTCGAGCTTCGCAAGCTCCTGTGCATCAGCATCGGCCAGATCCATTCCTACCTCCAGGACACCTTTGGCGAGCTGATGGCGGCAGACCCCCGAAGCCTGCACGATGCGGACTATTTTCTGTCCCGCAGGTTCCCGCGGGACATTGAGGAGGCCGAGTGGCTTCACTCCACCGTGGCCCGGCTCCAGGAGTTTCTCCAAGAGCTGATGCGCGCCCGTCCGGTGGGCTTCGACCACCTGCTCAAGGATCTGCGCTCTGGGCAGCGGCTGCCGGGGGAGGATGCTTGGAAGGACATCCAGCGCTTTCTCCGCCGGCTGCTCGAAGGTCTCGTGCCCAAGCTCCACGAGGTGTTGGCCCTCCGGGGGATCCGCTTCGACGAGATGGAGGTCCTCGATCGCTATGCCACCGAGATCCCGACCCGCTGCGAGACCCTCGGCGCTCTCTACGAGGCCGCCCGCGAGACCCTCGACCGCATGGCCTCGGAGGTGGGCGAGACGTTGCCGGAGCGAGAGCAGGCGGAGCGGGATCGCGCCGGGTGTCACGAGGCGCTCAGCGGCCGCCTGTCGGGTCTGCTGGACCAGGTCGACCGATCGTTGCGCGACCTCGTGGCTTTTGTTCCTCTGTGGCTGGGGAACATCGAAAAGCGGCGGGCGCTGATGTTCCAGCGCCTGGAGCGAATGGGCAACAGCGACCCGGGACCCGACGGCCCCGTGTAACCTGCAGCCTTGAGCCCGTGGCCGACCCCTGAGGGGCTGCTATGGGGCGGCGAGGATCTCCAGCAGACGCCGCTCCGTCGCATCGTCCAGCAACAGCTCGAAATGGCCCCCGGAAGCGTACAGGGGCTCTTCGGCCAGGGCCCGGAGCTCCTGAGCGGAGAGCCAGCGCTGACTCGCCAACGTCGCGTGCTCGTCGCCGGGGGCGATCAGCTTCGCTTCGAGATCGGGGCGTCGCTTCAGGGCCTTTTCCCCGGCGAACACCAGACGCCAGGGACGGTCCGGACCGTCGGCACCGCCCTTCCGGTCCACCACCGCCCGGTCCGGAGTCGGGGCCGAGGAGCCCTGGATGGCATGGACCTCGGTGTCGCCAAAGCCCGGGGCGTCCACTTTGAGCAGCTTCTGGAACCGCTGTGCCCGGTCGAGCTGGCGGGTGAGGTAGGCGAAGCGGTCCGCCTCCGAGCCGAACAGGTCCGGACGTCGCTCGACGCGCCGACGGACTTTGGGGTCGAACACCGACCATCCGTACCGCCGCCAGGTCTCCGGGTCGTAGAGATCGAGATCCAGCGGCTTCCCGTCGCCGTCGAGAAAGTAGTCCGGGCGATAGGCCGGGAGATCCTGGAACAGCGAGCGGTAGGTGAACAACACCTCGGGCTGCCACTTGCGACCGAGAGGCAGGTATTTGCGGCCGTGGTGGAGCTCGTGCAGGATGCGCAGGCTGCCGCCGTTCGAGCTGCCCACCATCACCAGCCGGTCCACGTGGACGGTGGGAGGGAGAGCGGCGGAGCCCGCTTCCGCCTCCTCGAGGGTGCCGCCGCCGTATTTGGCCAGCCAGCGACAGAGATGGGCGCCGCAGCTCTGGCAGATCAGCACCACAGACAGCCGGTCCTCGCCCCGCACCTGCCGCAGCCGCTCCAACGCCCGCAGGAGCTTGCCGGCGTTGGCGATCTTGTCCTGCCGCCAGTCGTAGGCGAAGGGGAAGAAGGTGGCGTCCGGGGTCGGCCGGTGCAGGTCTCCGAGCACGTACCCCTGGGCTTCCAGCAGACGGTAGATCGGGGAGTAGATGGCGCGCCGGATTCCCAGCAGCGAGACGGAGCGGAGGACCTCGCCGGCCTCCCGCCCGGAGGCGACGAAGCCGTCGTCGTCCGGGGCCTGCGGGATCGGGAGCGCTTCGCCGTAGCCGCCGTCCCGCGGGAAGAGCAGGTTCCACCCCCGGCCCCAGCTCACGACGCCGGTCTCCGGATCCCGCAGGCTGACGCCGGTGAGACCCGGCACCAGCACCACCGGGGTCTTGTCCGACCGTGCCTCGAGCACCGGGTGTACCGGCGGTGGGGGTGGGGCGCCGCCGCATCCGAGCAGGCCTGCCGCCAGCGACAAGGCTCCCAACACAGCTGCCAACACATTGACGACCGAGGCTCGGGCTCGCACATGGCTCTTCAGGAAGATCATCGATCGGGGAGTTTACCGGGCTTGCCCTTCCGACGCACGTGATCCGGCAATCCATGCAGGTCAGCCACCGATCCAGCCGGTAGACTCGGGTGTCCATGGCCCGCTCCCCACGTCTCTCTCCGCGTCTCTCCCCGCGCGCTCTTCGGCTGGTCGTCACCTGCGCACGGGGCCTCGAAGAGATCCTCGAAGCGGAGCTGATCGCCCTCGGGGTGCGGGAGGTCGAGCGGCAGATGGGGGCGCTGCTCTTCGACGGTGACTGGCGGGACGTCTGGCGGGCCAACTGGCACCTGCGCACCGCCAACCGGGTCCTGATGGAGCTCGCGACCTTCAACGGCCATACGGGAGAGGCGCTGGAGGCCGGTGCCCGCAACCTGGTCCGCCGCCGCTCGCACGACTGGGGCGGGATCGACGCCGGGACGCTCTTCCATCCGGACCGCACCTTCGCCCTCCACGCCACCTCCCGGGCGTCGGAGATCCGCGACACCCGCTGGGTGGTGCTCAAGGTCAAGGACGGTCTGGTCGACGGTCAGCGGGACCGCTTCGGCCGCCGCGGATCGGTCGAGCGCGAGTCTCCGGATCTACACCTGCGAGTGTTTCTGCACAAGAACCAGGCGACGGTGCTGCTGGACAGCTCGGGCGAGCCGCTCGACCGCCGCGGCTACCGGCTCCAGACCGTCGAGGCGCCGCTGCGCGAGAACCTGGCGGCGGCGTGCGTGCTGGTCTCCGGGTGGGACGGCGCCGGTCCGGTGGTCGATCCCATGTGCGGCTCGGGGACGCTGCTCGCCGAGGCGGGGTTGTGGGCGCTGCGGCGCCCTCCGGGTGCGGTGCGCCGTGCGCTGGGAGGCGGCTGGGCGTTCGAGCGTTTGCCGGGGTTTTCCGCGCAGGCTTTCGAGGAGGTCTGCCGGGGTGAGGGGTGGGGCTCTGAAGCCGGTACGGCTCGGGCGGGATGGACGAGGATGGACGGCATGGACGGCATGGACGGCATGGGCGGGGCGGACGGGCCTGGACGGGGGCCGATGCTCCAGGGCAACGATGTCGACCCGGAAGCCCTGGTCGCCGCCCGGGGGAACCTCGAGCGGGCCGGGCTGATGGACCGCGTGACGCTCACCGGAGGCGACGCGTTCGAGGTGACGGCCCCCGGGCCGGGCCCCGGCCTGGTGCTGGTCAACCCTCCCTACGGCGAGCGCCTGGCGGAGACGCCGCAGCAATGGCGCCGGCTCGGGGACTGGCTCAAGCAGGGCTTCACCGGGTGGCGCGCGGTGGTGATCGCCGGGGGAGAGAGCCGGGGCAAGTGGATCGGGCTCAAGCCGACCCGCCGCTGGCCGGTGTGGAATGGACCTCTGGAAGCCCGGCTGCTGGTGTTCGAGCTGTACTGAGGTGCCCCGCTCAAGGGTATTCGAGGGTGATCCTTAGGTCGGCTCCCTGTGCCTCCATGCCGGTGAGCCGTACCCGCGGCGAGGACAGGTCCAGCACCACGTGTAGCTCCGGACCGCCGGCGCGGCGGTGGTAACCGGTGCGGATCTGGCGCAGCTCGGTCTCACCCACCGGAAGGCCGGGTCGGAACGGCTCGCGGATGCCCCGCAGACGCACCACCTCGCGGGGCGTGCCCTCGTCCATGCGGAAGTGGTCCCAGCCTCCGTTCGTCCACGGACCGTCGGCGGTGAGCGTCACCACCAGCGAGCCGCCCTGGCGCTGCCAGGAGATGTCGCGCAGCATGGTGGCGGTGCTCCGGCCAGGGGTGGCAGCGGCCGGCTCCGCGGTCGGGGTCGCCGCCGCGGGGGCGGGATCCGCCGAGCGGGGCGGCTCCGGCGACGTCTCCCGGGGCGGCTCCGGAGCGGGTATGTCCGCCGGGCGGGCAGTGGTCGCCTCCTCCTTGGGCTCGACCTCCCCCGGCTCCGATCCTTCGGGTCCCAGGTCCTCCGGCTGCGAAGCCTCCGACTCCGACCGCCCCGGGTCCGCGAGCTCCGGGATCGGACCTGCGGGCACCACGGTCTCCAGGGGATCCCGCCCCGGGGAGGCGTCGGCGACCCTCGTCTCGCCGTCCAGCGTCGGTGCGGCGGGCTCGTCCCCAGACCCCGGCCACAACGCCCACCCGAGCGCTGCGAGCACGAGGACGGCCAGCACCGCGGCTCCAAGCCCCACGACCCTTCGCGAGGGGGCGCGTCGCGTCCTGCGCCAGGTCTCCCGGGGACCCCGTTCGTCGTTCAGGCTGCGCTGGGGCGAAGCCAGCACAGCGTAGCTGCCGGCGCGCACGGTCCGGGCGCGGGATTCCTGCTCGGCTCCGGCGGTGGGCTCGTCCACCGTGGCCGCATCCGCCCCACCGATGGTAGCCCGCTCTCGTGGGGATGGCTCATGGAGATCGTAGGGCTCGCCGCCGCGGACGATGTGCTGATCCACCACCTGGTAGATCAGCGCGCGGCTTCCCGGAGCCAGCTCGAGAAATCGCACACCCATGCCGCTGAGCCGCTCCGGCCCGTCGTCGTTCTCCCGCACCCACATCACCTCCGCGATGCCCTGGATCAGGGGACCCTCTTCCTCCAGCGTCAGCTCGAAGTCGAACAGCGCCCCGACGGGCTGGGGATCCTCGGTGCGGAGGAACATGCCGCCGAGCGAGATGTTCTCCGACAGCTCGGTGACGAAACCTTCCAGATTCTTGAACTTGAGCGAGACGGTCCGTTCGAGGCGGACCCGCTTCTGACGCTGGAGGGGGTTTTCGTAGGAGGAGGTCATGGCGGTCGGCGAGCTGCCCGAGTATACCCGTGGGGGCTCCGGCTCGAACGGGACGCTGCCACGCAAACCGAACGCTCGTTCTGTATGATCCACCGGCTACAACGACTGCGAGCTTTTCGGTCTCCAGTGGCTCTCCTCCGGAGAGCGGGCGGCCCCAGAGCTCAACTATCACGACCGGACCAGGGCCGCCATGGTGCGCGACTTTGTCCTCGACGTGCTGGCCTACACGGGCCGCAGCCAGGTGGATCTGGTGACCCACTCGATGGGGGTGACGGTGGGGTTCCACGGCGTCGAATTCGGAGCCCTTTGGAACCGGGTACGCCGCTTCGTCGCCATCGGTGGCGGATTGCGGGGCCTCGCCTCGTGCTGGTACGCGGGCAACGCCAATCCCTGGGTGCCCGCCTGTGGCAGTCAGAACCTCTTCGACAGTCAGATCTTCGGCTTTTTCCCTCACACCTGGACCACGTGGAACCCACGCATGGGACGGTTACTCGAACGTGCGGGCTCAGCTCGACGTGGGAGAAGGTAGCACGGCGGCGCTGGTGGACTTCGACTTCAGCGATTGGTCGCCGTTCAATCTGGCGGGCGGTGATCTCGACGGCGTGGGGCACTTCCGGTCGAAGAACAACACCGGGCGGATCCAGGTGAGCTTCTTGACCACCTCGTGTACCGGCGCAGCGTGCTGCGCCGGGTACCCGGGAGCCTGCGGCCCCACCCCATAGCCCTCGAACGCGCTAGACTGAGGCCAATGCTCCCGGACAGCGCGTCATGAGCGACACCGTCACCGTCGACGGTCGCAAGATCGAGATCACGCATCCGGACAGACTGCTCTATCCGGATGCGGGGATCCCCAAGCACCTGGTGGTGGACTACTACCGGCGGATCGCGGAGCATCTGCTGCCCCACGTCCGTCACCGCCCCATTTCGATGCAGCGCTTTCCCGAAGGCATCGGCGGTCCGGGCTTCTACCAGAAGGAGATCCCGGACTACTTTCCGGACTGGATCGGCCGTATCGAGGTGCCGAAGAAAGAAGGGGGCTCCCTCGTCCAGGTCACCGTCGACAGCGCCGCCGCCCTCGTCTACCTGGTCAATCAGGGGTGTCTCACGCCCCACGTCTGGCTCAGCCGCAAGGAGCCTTCGGAGGAAGCGGGCCGTCTGGATTTCCCCGATCGCCTGATCTTCGACCTGGATCCTCCGGGGGAGTCCGCCCAGGACTTGTTCGACCACGTGCGCTTCACGGCGCGGGAGCTGGTGCGCTTGCTGGAGGAGCTCGGCCTCCGGCCCTTCGCCATGACCACCGGCTCGCGCGGGCTCCACGTCGCCGTGCCCCTCGACCGCTCCGAGCCCTTTGACGAGGTGCGGGCCTTCGCCCGCCAAGTTGCGGAGCTGCTGGCCCGACGCCACCCCGACCGCCTGACCACCGAGACCCGCAAGGACAAGCGCCGGGGCCGGCTGTTCCTCGACTATCTGCGCAACGGATACGGGCAGACGGCGGTGGCGCCCTACGCCCTGCGGCCCCGCCCCGGTGCCCCGGTGGCGGCACCGTTGTCGCTCCACGAGCTGGAGCGAGGGGATCTGTCCCCGTGCAGCTACCGCATGAGCAACGTCTTCCGCCGGCTGGCCCAGAAGAAGGATCCCTGGAAGGGCATCGGGGACGCCGCCCGCGGGCTGGACAAAGCCCGCAAAGGTCTGGCCCGGATCGAGAGCTAAGACGCTACGGCAGCGGCCCCCGCGGTCCGTCGAGAAACGGCCGCGTCAGGTCCTCGGGCTCCCCTTCGGTGCACAGCACGTCGTCCTCGATACGGATGCCGCCGTGGTCGGCCAGCCGGTCCACCAGGTCCCAGCTCACCACTTCGCCCTCGGCGCTCTCGCGCAACGGCCCCAGCAGCATCTCGATGAAATACAGCCCGGGCTCGATCGTCACCACGTGACCGGGCTCAAGGATCCGCGTGTTGCGCAGCGCCGGGTACTCCTCCGGCGGCGGCACCTCGCAGCCGTCGGGCCCCGCCTGGTGGCCGCCGATGTCGTGCACCTGGATGCCCAGGTGGTGACCGACGCCGTGCGGCAGAAAGGTCCGGGTCACCCCACGGTCGAAAGCCTCGTCGGCGGAGCAGGTCACCAGCCCCACCTCCGCCAGGAGCTGTGCGACGAGACGATGGGCCTCGACGTGGAGCTCCAGATACGGCCGTCCCGGGCGCACGCCCGCGACCAGCTCGCGTTCCACCCGGTCCATGCCGTGGAGCAGATCGACAAAGAGATCGTCCAGCCCCTCCGTCCGTCGTCGGACCCAGGTGCGGGTGATGTCGGAGGCGTAGCCCTCGCAGGCGGCGCCGGAGTCGCACAGCAGCACCTTGCCGGGCGCCGCCTCGGGGCCGCGCTTGTGCTGGTAGTGGAGGATCGACGCCTTGTGGTCCAGCGCCGTGATCATCTCGAACGGAAGCTCGATCTCCAGATGCCCCGAGCCGCGCACATAGGCCCAGTGGATCTCCCTCTCGGAGGCGCCGTCCAAAAAAGCGTCCCTTGCCTCCCGGTGGCCATCCGCGGAGCGGCGCGCCGCCTCGCGCAGCCGGCTGACCTCCCAGGGCGTCTTGTAGGCCCGGTGCCAGTCGAGGGGCAGCAGCACCTCGTCGGGCTCCACCCGCTCCTCGGGAATCCCCAGCTCCCCGGCCGCTTCCGGCGCCGGTCCGATGTACGCCAGCCGGATAGGGTCTCCCAGCTCCTCTCCCAGCGCCCCCGCGACCTCGTCGAACGACTCCACCTCCTCCAGATTCACCGCCTCCTCCCAGTACGCCTTTGGAGGCGGCGAGGTGTCGTACCAGTAATCTCTGGGCCGCACGCGCACCACCCGAGGCGTCCGTCCGGGGCGCGCGAGCACCGCGTGCTCCGGCCCGTCGAGCGGCACCCAGCGGCGGAAGTGTGGAGTGGAATGAAAGGCGATCAGGTGGTCGTCGGCGTGGTAGGTTGCCTGCCGCCCGGCGTGGAGCACCACGCCGTCGGTGGCCAGACCCCGATGGCCGGCGCGTTCGAGGGTCTCGGTGAGGATGCGGTCGAGGGTGCCCAGATGCTCGCGGTAGAGGTCGAGATCGCTCATGCGGCACAGAGTAGCAAGAAAGCGACGAAGCTCGGCACGAGGTTGACGCCGCCGCGGGGATGGCACAACCTTCGGCCATGCCGATGGCGTCCGCCCTGTCCCTTGCCATCCCGCAAGCCTGGCGCCGTCCGTGGCGCAAGCTGCGGGCCCGGTTGCTGAGCGGCCCGGCGGATTTCGTCTACAGTCGGACCTATCAGCTCGATCTGCCGGCGGTGCCGGTCGATCCGCTGCGCGGCGAGCGGGTGCTCTCCTATCTGGCCGGGGAGGGCTTGATCCACCGGGACCGGGTTCATCGCCCACGGGCCGCGTCGGTGCGCTCCCTCCGCCGGGTGCACACCGACGGGTACCTGGAGTCGCTGCGCGATCCGGACGCCCTCACCCGCGTGCTGGGCGTGCGCTTCGACGAGGGCACCCAGGACCGGATCCTCGATCTCCAGCGGTCGATGGTGGGAGGGACGGTGTTGGCCGTGCGGCGGGTGCTCACCACCGGCCGGATGGCGATCAATCTCGGCGGCGGCTTTCACCACGCCTTTGCGGACCGCGGCGAGCGCTTCTGCGTCCTCAACGATGTCGCGACGGCGATTCGGAGCGCCCGATGTCACGGCTTCCAGGGTCGCATCCTGGTGGTGGATCTCGACGTCCACGACGGCGACGGCACCCGGGCGCTCTTCGCCGCCGACTCCACCGTCCATACGTTCTCGATCCACAACCAGACCAACGATCCCGAGGAGGCGGTGGAGGCGACGACCGTCGAGCTCGGCTTCCACGTCGCCGACGAGACCTATCTGGAGGCCGTGGAGAGCCGGTTGCCGCCGGTCGTCGAGGCCTTTCGCCCGGAGTTGGCCATCTATCTGGCGGGCTGCGACGTGGCCTGCGACGACGAGATCGGAGACTGGGAGATCGGCTCCCGGGCGCTGTTGCGCCGCGATCGCTTCGTGACCCGCAGGTTTCAGCTCGGCGAAGGGCGCTCGGTGCCTCTGGCGGTGGTGCTGGCCGGCGGCTATGGGCGTGAGGCTTGGCGCTACACGGCCCGCTATGCGGCGTGGTTGCTCACCGGTCGCGATCTACCGGATCCACCCTCCACCGAGGACGTCACCCTGGCCCGCTACCGCAACTTGGCGCGGATCCTCTCGCCCGGCGAGCTCACCTCCGACGGGGACGAGGGCGAGTGGAGCCTGACCGAGGAGGACGTTCTCGGCGGGCTGACCGGTATGCCGTCCAACACCCGCTTCCTGGGGTATTACTCGAAGCACGGCATCGAGCTGGCATTGGAGAGGGGAGGGGTCTTCGACCGGCTGCGCTCCCTGGGCTTCCGGCCCGAGCTCGAGATGGACCTGTCCAATCCGGCCGGCGAGACGCTGCGGGTGTTCGGCGACCGGCAGCGCAACGATCTGATTTTCGAGCTGCGGGCGCGCCGCGACCGGCTGGCCCTGCGTGGTTTCGAGCTGTTGCGGGTGGAGTGGCTCTTGCTTCAGAACCCGCGGGCGTCGTTCAGCCACGAGCGCCCACCGCTGCCCGGCCAGGAGCATCCCGGTCTCGGCATGCTCAAAGACGCCATCGCCTTTCTGGTGCTGGCCTGCGATCGATTGGGGCTCGACGGGGTGGTCTTCGTGCCCTCGCACTACCATCTGGCGGCCCAGAGCCGGCGGCTGCTGCGCTTTGCGGATCCCGCGGACGAGGCGAGATTCCGTGCTTTCAGGGAAGCTCTGGCGGGTCGACCGCTGGCAGAGGCCACCCGCTTGGCGGACGAGGGGGAGATGCGCGACGCGGCCAGCGGCGAGCCCCGCCCCTGGCAGCCCGCGCCGATGGTGCTGCCGGTCAGCGACCGGCTCCAGGAGATGCTCGAGGGAGCCGACTACGAGCGCACCGTCCGCAAGGCCCGCGAGGCGATCCGATTGGAGCTGCCGGACGGCTAGGACCAGGGCTTGCAGGCCGGGTGAGGGCCCAGGTCGCCTCAGAGGCTCGGGCCGTTCCGAGCCGCTCGGAAGGTCGGTGACGGCACAAAAAAATTACCCCGACCCATACAGGGCCGGGGTCGTGAAGCGAAGCGCTCGGTCGACTCGAGGACCAGAAGGTGGAGTTGGAAACCCGCGTCGCGGATCGCGGGCTCCGTCTCCACTGTTGGAGTGCATCTCGACTCCCAAAGGGGGACGCTTTTTTTGCCGACGCTGCATGGCGGGCGATCGGGGCGGGCGGGATCAGTAGGCCGCCAGGCGCCGTGCCGCTCGTTCGATCCGCTCCTCACCGGGGAGAAAAGCGTCTTCCAGAGGCGGTGAATAGGGCACCGGGGTGTCGAGAGCGCCGACGATGCGGACCGGGGCGTCCAGGTACTCGAAGACGTCCTCCTGGATCTGCGCCGCCAGGCTCTCTCCCAGCCCGCCGGTGCGGGTGTCCTCGTGAGCCACGAGCACCCGACCGGTGTGGCGGGCCACTGCGAGGACCGCTTCCCGGTCGAGCGGCACCAGGCTCCGCAGGTCGAGCACCGAGGCTTCGATACCGTCTGCCGCCAGACGCTCCGCCACCCGCAGACAGACGTGGGTGTAGGCGCCGTACGAGACCAGGCCCAGATCCGAGCCCGTCCGCCGGAGCGCCGCACGGCCCAGGGGAAGCGGCGCCGGTGGGTCTTCCGGCAGCGCCTGCTTGATGCGTGGATCGCGATAGAGGGCGATGTGCTCGTAGAAGAGCACCGGGTCGGGATCCGCCACCGCGGCGGCCAGCAGCGCACGGGCGTCCTCGGGGGTCGACGGCACGACGATCTTGAGACCCGGGGTGCGGTAGAACCACGCCTCGGTGTTCTGGCTGTGGTAGGGACCGGCCCGGCGCAGCCCGCCCCAGGGCATGCGCACCACCATCGGTACCGAGGCACCCCACCGGTACCGGATCTTGGCGGCGTTGTTGACCAGTTGGTTGAAGCCGGTGGCCACGAAGTCGTTGAACTGGATCTCGCCGATCGGCCGCAATCCCGCCAGGGCGGCCCCGACGCAGACCCCCAACACGCCGCCCTCGGCGATGGGGGAGTTGATCAGCCGCTCGCCGTAGGCTTCCAGGAGAGGGCGCAGAAGCAGGAAGGCGTTGCCATACGAGCCGCCCACGTCCTCGCCGTAGACGAACACCCGCGGATCGCCCTCCAGGGCGTCGCGGACGCCGAGCATCACGGCATCGAGAAAGGTTCTCCCCTTGGGATCTGGAGGCAGCCCGGGCTCCAGTGCAGGGAGGGGCCGCCGGCGGCTCAGACGCTCGGGGCGATCCGCCAGGGGCTCACGGTGCCTCTCCGGCGGTCGGTCGGTGTAGACGTTTTCCCCGGCTTGCTCCGGGGCGGGCCATGGAGCCTCGATCACGCGGCGGGCCTCCGTCTCGACCCGCTCCTCCGCCTGCTCCTGGAGCCGTTCGAGCTCGCCGGCGGCCACCACGCCTTGCTCCTCCAGCTTGGCGGCATAGGTGGCGATGGGATCCTTCCGCGACCAGTGGGCCCAGGCCGCCGGGTCCGCGTAACCACCCTCCGTCAGCTCGGGGTACCCTCGCGAGACTTGGGGCTCGCGGCCGAGGTAGAGCATGTCGTCGTGGTGGGCGTGGCCGCACATGCGCATGGCGACCAGCTCGATCAAGGCCGGTCCCTTCCCCTCGCGCGCCCGGTCGGCGGCCCAGGCGAAGCCGGCGGCGATGGCCTCCGGGTCGGTGCCGTCGAGAGTGATGCCCGGAATGCCGTAGCCGATGGCCTTGTCGGCGAAGACCCGGACGGCGGACTGCTCCGGAACCGGTGTCGACAGAGCCGTCTGGTTGTTCTGGACGCAGAACACCGCGGGAAGCCGGTGCGCGGCGCACAGGTTGATGGCTTCGTGCCACTCCCCGAGCGAGGTGCCTCCCTCGCCGATGAAGGAGACCGTGACCCGCTCGTGGCCCCGTTCCTGGCGAGCAAAGGCGAACGCCAGCCCGGCCACCGTCAGGGCCGAGATGGAGAGCGGTGCCGCCGGTGGCAGCACACCGCGACCCCAATCGCCGATGTGCAGGTCCTTGCCGTCCATGGGCGGGCCGGCCTTGGCCATCTGGGCCGACAGGATCGCCCGCACCGTGTCGCTCGACGGATCCATGGCGAGAGCGGCACCCATGTCGCGGATCAGCGGTGCCACGACATCGCCCTTCCACGAGCCGTCTGCCGCCCGATGGGACGGACCCCGGTGCAGACGCAGCGGCGCCGCATAGATCGCTTCCTGGCCGAGCGACCGGAACCCCTTGCCCTGGAACGCCTTGCCTTCGAAGCGCACCTCGCCGCTGCCGAAAAAGCTCTTGAGACGATTGTCGACGGTGCGCGTGAGCACCATCCCCTGAAGGATCTCGCGCTTCTCCTCCGGTGTCAGCGACGCCGTGACGGCCTCCCGCACCAGAAAGCCGTCGCAGGCTTCGAGAAGCTCGGCGCCGGCCCGGATCAGCCGGGTATCCGCCGAGACTCCCGGCGTGGTCTCCGGTAGCTCGAGGACCTGGGAGCGTTCCAGCTCGCGGCCGAGCTCCTGCCGCAGCGAAGGCCGAAGCGAGCGTAGGAGGGCGGCCCCTGGCGGACCGGATTCGGGCCGGTCGAGGCCGTTGTCCCGAAGCACCCGGGCGAACGCGAAGCGCGTCATTTCCACAGCGAAAGGAAAGCGCTCGGCGACAAAGGCTCCGAATCGGTCTTGGAGCTTGGGCGCTTGAGACATGGACATGGGTGGGAGACGGCGCTTCCGATCCGGCGACCCGCGGCCGGCGAGAGGCTGCCGAAGATGCTAGCCGTTGGGCTCGGACGGGGCAAGGGGCGCCCACCAGCGCCCACGAATTGAGCGTCACGCTTTACCGCGTAGAGGCTACAAGGATTATTGATTGCAGATCATTGGACGTGGAAGCTCAGACCCGCGCCCGGTGGGCGCGGGGGGAGGAAGTATGACCCCCAAGCAGAAGATGCTGCTCCAGCTTTCTTACACTCAGATCAGCTCGGCCACCGACGAGGTCGCCGAGCGCTTTCACCGCCGTCTGCTGCGCCTGGATCCGGCCCTTCGCCGAGCGGATCTCAAGAGCGAGGGTCGCAAGCTGCTACAGCTCATCGGTCTGGCGGTCCGCAAGCTGGATCGCCCCGAGGAGGTGACCCAGGCCGCGAGAGACCTGGGGAGGGAGTACTCCGACCGCGGGCTGACCGAGGAGCACTTCGACACGATGGGAGAGGCGCTGTTGTGGACGCTCGAGCAGGTCTTGGGAGAGGACGGCCTGGATCGCATCGAGCGGACTGCCTGGATCCACGTGTACCGAACCCTCACGGGGTGGATGAAAGAGGGCGCCCAGGAAGTCACCGGCCAACCGGGAGCCGAGCCGACGGCCGCGACGGCAGGGTGAGCGGGGCTCCGCCCGGAGGGGCAAGAGATCAGCCCGGCTCTGGAATACTGGTCCTGCGAGCAATCGCGCTGGCCAGCTCGTGAAAGTCCTTTTCCGCATCCTGGACCGCATAGAGGTGAGCGCCGATGGCTCCATCCCTTGCGCCCCAGACGATCGGACCACTCCCGGCGCCAGGTGCGAAGCGTCGGCCCCAGGTTGCGCAACCCCTGGAGGGAGAACAGATCTGGTGAAAGGGGCACCACCACGTAGTCGGCGGCGAGGAGGGCCGCCCCGCAGCGCCCGCCAGAAGGCGGAGATCACCCGGAACGCCCGCTCCTTGCCGTCCAGGCAAGGAGCCCATTGATTCGACAGCTCGTCCTCGAAGTTGGAGAGCGAGAGGTCTCCGACGAGGAGGCTCAAATTGTGGTGGATGCGCTCAGGGCGTGGGTCCTCGATGTCGCCGATGCCTCTCACCAGAGGTTACAGAATGCCGTGGATGGTCGGTCGCCCGCCTTTCTCTTCCCAGATCTTCTCGAGACTCGCGTCGTCCAGAAACATGGCGGTCAGATTGGCCTGGGGATCCAGGTCGGCTGCAAGCACCCGAAGTCCCCTGGTCGGCGAACATCCAGGCGACGTGGTAGACGAGGGAGGTCTTTCCCACGCCGCCCTTGTTGTTGAAGAATGCGATATGGGGGGCTGTCACGAAGTACGCCTCCGAATCACGGCCAGAAAGGAGCCCTCGCTGGGTACCAGCTCGAGCTCGGGGTTGCCGTTTGCGGCCAGCTCCTTGCGCGCGACAGACCGGGCTCATCATGACCCGGCAGGTCGTTGGCGAAGGCACACAGTGTGCGAACGATCTTGTCCATCTCCGCCAGAGACGGCTTGAGCTCGACGCGGTCCGATTCGCCTCTTGCTACGAGATTTGCGATCTCTCGATCATCCATGATGGGAAGAAGCCTAGCGCAACAGCTCGTCCAACCGCGTGCCCGGGTGCACCTCCCGCGGCTTGGTGGCGCGACGGAAGATGCGGGCGTGGGTAGTGCCGCGTAGCTCCATCTCGTCGCCTTCGACACGCAGCAGCGAGCCTTCGCGCAAGGCGATCACCACCCGGTCGTTCTCCTCCAGGAACTGCATCAGACGCTCCTCCCGGGTCTCGCCCTGGTGAGTCGATCCGGGCTCTGGATCCAGGTAGTGGGGATTGATCTGGAACGGCACCAGGTCCAGCGCCTCGAAGCCGGTCGGCTCCACGATCGGCATGTCGTTGCTGGTGCGGATCGTCGGACACGCGACGTTCGAGCCGGCGCTCGAGCCCAGGTAGGGCATTCCCCCGGTCACCCGCTCCCGGATCGGTCCGATCAACCCCACCCTCTGCAGCCGATCGAGCAGGCGGAACGTGTTGCCACCCCCGACGAAGATCGCCTGCGCTTGGCGCACCGCCTGCACGGCGTCCTGCGCCCGGTGCACCGAGTCGAGCTCGAAGCCCATCCGTGTGAAGCGCTCGCGGGCGGTCGCAGCGTAGCCGTCCCGGTCGGCGAGGGCGAAGGGGACGAAGAGGACCCGCTCGACCGGAGCTCCGATGCGGCCCGGGCCGACGTTCCCCAGAAAGGCCCGGATCTCCGCCTCGCAGTGATCCAGGTAGCCGCCCCCGTGCTGGGTGGAGTTGCTGATCAAGAGCAGTCGTCGCATTCTCGTCTCTCCGTTGCCGTGGCGAGCTTCTCACATCGGGCGGCGCCGACCCCTCAGCCCGAAGCACGCCAAGGGGATCGGGATGAAACCCACCGCGACGCCGGTTGTACCCCGCGAGATGGACGAGACCTCCCGACAGGGCTCCGCATCCCCAGCGTCCCTCCTCCGGGACGGGCGGCGCGGCCCGGTCCGGCGCCACGACGGAGCCGCCTGGGCTGCGCTGGGGCTCCTGATCCTCCTCGTGGCGCTGGGTCTGGCGTGGGACCGGCTTCCCTCGTGGACCCCGGCACCCGACTTCTACCTCGGGGGGATCCAGGTCAACGAGGAGTCCAACCAGCGCTGGCTCGACCGGCTGGAGGCCAACGGCTTCAACACCGTCTCGGTCACCGACTACGCCCACCACGGCGACTGGGACAGCTACAACCTCTGGTTCGAAGGGGACAACGAAGGGGAAGTGGAGGAGATCCGCTCCGCCAAGGAACGGGGATTCCAGGTGGTGTTGATCCTGCGGGTCGCCCTCGATCACGCGTTTCCCCGCAACGAGTTCCTCTGGCACGGCATGATCCAGCCGAAGACCGAGGGCGAGCTCGAGGAGTGGTTCTACCGCTACCGCTCCTTCGTCCGCTGGTGGGCCGAGACCGCCGAGCGCGAGGGGGTCGACGTCCTGATGCTCGGCAGCGAGATGAACGCCCTCACCTCGACCCGCCCGGTGACCGAGCTGCCGTCCCTCGAAGAGTGGTACCTCGATCCGGAGAAGCGCCGCGAGCAGCGAACGAGGTTGATGGACCATGCGCAGCGCATCGAGGCACGGCACCTGGTGCCACCACTCCAGAAGGGCTACGACGACCTGGCGACCTATCTCGACTCGCGCATCGCCACCGAGCGGTCGTGGGCCGAGACGGTGGCGCCGGACCTCGATGCGATCAATCACCGCCGGGCGCTCCTCGAGCGGCACTGGAGGGATCTCGTCGCGGAGGTGCGCCGGATCTACTCGGGGTCGGTCGGCTACGCGGCGAACTTCGACCGGTACGACGAGGTCGGCTTCTGGGACGCCCTCGACGTGATGGGGATCAACGCCTACTTCCAGCTCCGGCGGCATCTGATCCCCGACGCCGAGCCGGAGGAGCTCGTTCCCCTGTTGCGGGAAGGCTGGCGCCAGGTCCTCGGAGGAATCGAGGCTTTCCGCCAGGAGCAGGGGCTGGAGGGCCAGCCGGTGATGTTCACCGAGATGGGGCTCACCTACCGGGAGAGCTCGACCATCGAGCCTTGGGCCTCGGAAGGCTTCTCGTTGGTCCCGGAAGCCCCTCTGAACGAGGCGCTGGCCGAGATGCGGGCTCGCCAGGCCGCCGAGGAGGCCCGCCGTGAAGCCAGATGGCGGGCCCGAGCGGCCGGCCGAGCTTTGTCTCCGGAGGAGCTCCCGCCCCTGCCCGCCACGCCCGAGCGACCCGAGCGGCTGGTGATCTGGCAGGATCAGCCCGAGGAGCCCCGGGAGCGCGCCCTCGCGGTGCGTGCGCTCTACGACACGTTGGGCGAGATGGAGGCGCCGTTTCTGCAGGGGATTCTCTACTGGAAGCTGTCGAGCCACCCCTGGCACCGGGACGACGAGCCCTTTGTCCTGCTCATCGACGAAACCTCGAGCGACCCGCTGCTCACCGAGCTCCGGCGGTTTGTAGAGTGACCTTTGTAGGGTGATCTGACAAGTGAAGGGAGACCCTGATGGAGATTCGCAAGATCAATCTCGACGAGGCCTTCGGGCGCATTCCCGAGCCCTGGCAACCTCATCTCGCCGGCCAGGTCAACGACGTCCACATCAAGCTCGCCAAGCTCGACGGCGAGTTTCACTGGCACCGACACGACGACGAGGACGAGCTTTTCCTGGTGGTGAAGGGGACGCTGCGCATGCGCTTCCGGGAGCGCGACGTCGTTCTGCAGGCTGGAGAGATGCTGGTCGTTCCACACGGTGTCGAGCACCTTCCGGTGGCGGAGGACGGCGAGGTCCATGTGCTGTTGGTCGAGCCGGTCGGCACCCTCAACACCGGCAACCTGGTCAACGAGCGCACGGTCCGCGATCTGAAGCGGATCTGAGCCGTTTTCTCGCCCGATTGCGCGTTGACGATTGGACGCCTCGGGGCCTCTTGGAGTGAGGGAAAACCCCCCTTCGATACGTCTAAGGGAAGTGAAGAGGTCCTTCTTGTTCTTTTGTCAACGGATTACGGGAGACTCCATGGCCTACCGAGTGAATGGCAGTGAGAGAAAGCGGATCGCCCACGACGTGCCGATCGTGCTGACCGGGTATGTGCGGCCCAACGACATGCCCTCCTTCTGTCGGGATGGCGCGGACTACTGGGTCGAGACCGTCGGCTGGCACAAGCATGTGAGGGTGTGCGCCGCGAACGAGGAAGCGTCCTGCGGCCTGGCCGAAGCCGTCAGCACCGGCGATGCCTGGGCGATCAGCGGTCTGCTCAAGCGTGGACCCATCCCCGGCTGCGACCTGCTGGAGGTCTACGCGGTCGATCCGGTGGATTGGATCGTGCAACGTTGGGCTCGGGCACCGGCGCCGTCAACGCAGGTTGACGACCTTCCCGTCCACCAGGTCGATGCGGTGGGCCTGGGGATCGGCGGAGAGTCCGGGCATGCGCAGGATGCTCCCCAGTAGGGGCACGATGAAGCCCGGACCTGCGGAGAGCACGGCGTCCCGGACCGTAATGTCGAAGTCCCGGGGCCTCCCGGCCAGCATCGGGTCGTCGGACAGGGAGGCCGGGGTCTTGGCCATGCACAGAGGCAGGTCGCCGTACCCCAGGGCCTCGAACTGTGCCAGGGCCTTGTCGGCTTCTTTGGTATAGACCACGTTCCGGGCGCCGTAGAATCGATGGGCGATCTTCTCGATCTTGGTCTTGACGGGATCCGAGAGCTCGTAGGTGAAGCGGGGCGTGAGCGGCTCCGGCGAGGCGTGATCCCGCACCGCCTCCGCCAGCGCCACGCCTCCTTCGCCTCCCCGGGCGAAACCGTCGCACACCGCGAAAGGGACCTTCCAGCCATCACAGGCCCCGCGTACGACGGTGATCTCGTCTTCGGTGTCCGAGCCGAAGCGGTTGAGCGCCACCACCGTGGGAATGCCGAGCGCACGGGCGCTCTCCAGGTGCTTCTCCAGGTTGGCCAGACCCGCTTCCACCGCCGACGGATTCGGAGTCTCGTAGTCCTGGGCACCGCCGTGATGCTTGAGCGCCCGCACCGTGGCGACGATCGCGACGGCCGAGACGTCGAGCCCGGCGCTGCGGCACTTGATGTCGAAGAACTTCTCCGCTCCCAGATCGAATCCGAAGCCGGCCTCGGTGACCACCCAGTCGGCGTAGCTGAGCGCGGTCTTGGTGGCGATCACCGAGTTGCAGCCGTGGGCGATGTTGGCGAAGGGACCGCCATGGACCAGCACCGGAACGCCTTCGCCGGTCTGCACCAGGTTGGGGTCCAGGGTGTCCTTGAGAATGACCATCATGCTGCCCACCGCTTGCAGATCCTTCGCGGTGACCGGCTCGCCGCCGTAGGTCAGGGCCACCAGCATGCGGGAGATCCGCCGCCGTAGATCCTCGGCGTTCTCCGCCAAACAGAGCGCCGCCATCACCTCGGACGCCGGGGTGATGTCGAAGCCGGTCTCCCTCGGCACCCCCTGCATCTTGCCGCCCAGCCCGACGATCACGTTGCGCAAGGCCCGGTCGTTGAGGTCGAGCACCCGACGCCACAGAACGGTGCGCGGGTCGATGCCCAGCGCGTTGCCCTGCTGGAGATGGTTGTCGAGCATCGCCGCCAGCAGGTTGTTGGCAGCCGAGATGGCGTGGAAGTCCCCGGTGAAGTGCAGGTTGATGTCGTCGGCGGGAGTGAGCACGGCCCGACCGCCACCGGTGGCCCCTCCCTTGAGACCGAAGGTGGGCCCGAGGGAGGGCTCGCGGAGCGCGGCGCAGACCTTCTCGCCGATCCGGGCGAACCCCTGGACCAGCCCGATCGAGGTCGTGGTCTTGCCTTCCCCCGCCCGAGTGGGAGTCACCGCGGACACCAGCACCAGCTTGCCGCTCTGCCCCCCGGGCTTGCGGGCGCGGATCTTGGCCTTGTCGTGGCCGTAGGGGAGCACATCCTTCGGTGGGACTCCCAGGGCCGTGGCGACTTCAGAGATGGGGCGCGGTGTCGTGCTCATGGAGGCTCGCTCTCCTCGGTTCCGTCAGTCAGATAAGGGCGAATCGGGTCCAAGTCGCGCAAGAACTTACCATGGCTGCAGGCAGAGACTGCTACCGGCCTTTCTTGATTCGGAGCGATGAGATATCTTCGTCCTAGAGACGATCTCAGGCTGAGCTGCAGACCCTCCTCCCAATCGTCGATTTCCCCATCCCCGACAACCCAGAGCACGACAACCAGGAGCCTCGACCATGGCGATGGATCTCGAATCGTTCATGAGCGGTCTGAAGTCACGCAACCCGGGGGAGAAGGTGTTTCACCAGGCGGTGAAGGAGGTGGCGGAGAAGGTCATCCCCTTCATCAACGAGAATCCCAGGTACGAGGCGGGGAGCATCCTCGAGCGGATGACCGAGCCGGACCGCATCATCATTTTCCGGGTGTGCTGGGAGGACGATGAAGGCAACGTGCGGGTCGACCGGGGATACCGGGTCCAGTTCAACGGAGCCATCGGGCCCTACAAGGGCGGGCTCCGGTTCGATTCCTCCGTGGACCAGGACACGCTCAAGTTCCTGGGCTTCGAGCAGACTTTCAAGAACAGCCTGACCACCCTGCCCATGGGCGGTGCCAAGGGCGGCTCCAACTTCAATCCGCGGGACAAGTCCGATCGGGAGATCATGCGCTTCTGCCAGTCGTTCATGAGCGAGCTGTTCCGCCACATCGGCAAGGACGTCGACGTGCCTGCGGGCGACATCGGCGTCGGTGCGCGCGAGATCGGTTACCTCTTCGGTCAGTACAAGCGGCTCCAGAACGAATGGACCGGTGCCATGACCGGCAAGGGCCCCGCGTTCGGTGGCAGCCTGATCCGTACCGAGGCCACCGGGTTCGGCACCGTCTACTTCGCCCGCGAGATGCTGCATCGGGTCGACGATGGTCTGAAGGGCAAGACTTGCGTGGTCTCGGGATCCGGCAACGTGGCCCAGTACACGGCGGCGAAGCTGATCGAGCTGGGTGCCAAGGTGGTCACGCTGTCGGACCGTTCCGGCGTTCTCCACTATCCCGACGGTCTGCAGGAAGAGCACGTCCGTTTCGTCATCGACCTCAAGACCAACCACCGCGGGTCGCTGGAGCGGTTCCGGGACAAGCTCGGCGGGGAGTTCCACCCCGGCAAGACGCCCTGGCATGTGCCCTGTGACGCCGCTTTTCCCTGTGCCACCCAGAACGAGCTCGACGCCGCCGACGCCCGGGCGCTGTTGGGCAACGGCTGCCGCCTGGTTTCCGAGGGCGCCAACATGCCGGCCACCTACGAGGCGGCCCAGCTCTTCCAGGACCGTCAAATCCTCTATGGTCCGGCCAAGGCGGCCAATGCCGGCGGGGTCGCCATCTCCGGGCTGGAGATGACCCAGAACGCCATGCGCCTCTCCTGGAGCCGAAAAGAGGTGGACGACAGGCTCCAGCAGATCATGGCCAAGATCCACAACAAGTGCGTCGAGTACGGCGAGGAAAACGGCGGCGTCAACTATGTCAAGGGGGCCAACATCGCCGGCTTCGTCAAGGTGGCGGACGCGATGCTCGCCTACGGCATTCTGTAGAAGGGTCGCACGGGATCGATCGGAATCGGGCTCGCGTGTCGTGATTCTCTCTGGATTTCCGTAACTGGTGGTGAAGGTAAGACTCACACCAGAAACCAAGAAAACCAAGGAGATCCCACCATGAGCCTTCGCAACATCCTTCTCGTCCTCCTCGTCGTCGCCGTCCTGGCTCCGGTCAGCGCCCAGGCGCAGCGTGTCTGCTTCAGCTTCGCTTCGGACGACAACAGCGACGGTCCGACCTTTTTCGGCGTGCCGCCGTTCAGCGTTTTCGACGGCTCGCTGGTCGATCCCAGCGGGTCGGTGGACGTCCGGCTCCTGATCCAGCCCTTCTGCAACAGCGGTCCGCTGTTCAGCCGCAAGGTACAGATGCTGTATCGGACCGAGATCGGCCCCTACCAGGCCTTCCCCTTCCTGGGCGGCTTCGCCGACACCTGGAACGCGGGCGGTCTGGTGCGCTTCATCGACGGGGCCACCGGCACGGTGTTTCTCGACATCGTCTTCAATCGTGCGCTGATGACCAGTTGGAGCACCGCTCCGAATCTGCTCGGCCCCACGGCCACGGTGCAGGACTCGGAGGATCTGGATCCCAACATCCGATTCATCGCCGGCCCCGAGCTCCTGGCGATCCTGGGTGCCGCGGGCTATCCGGCGGCGCTGCTGGACTTCGGCGAGGACTTCGCGTTCACCATGACCAACATCCGCGAGCCGGGTGCCGGTGGTGGTGCCGCGGTCGTGCCGGTCAACCCGGCGACCGGCGAGCTGCTCGACAAATGGGTCGCCGAGGGCAGCTTCTCGGCCGCGGCCGGACTGTAGCTTTCTGATTTCGAGCGGATCTCCTTCGCAAGCCCGATTCCGGTCACCCCGGGATCGGGCTTTTGCTTTCCATGGACCTGGACCCTGCTCTGGCCCGTGCCCCGCCGGTCCGCTGTCCACGGAGACCGGGGACCGGAGACGCAGGGATCTCCCTGGCCCGGCTTGCCAGGGGGTGCCGGTTGCTCCAGAATGACGCACCAGATTGCTCGCTCTTTCTCGGCCACCGATGCTCGACACCCTCCAGCCGCCCACGTCCCTTCCCCACAGCGAGGAGTCCGAAAGAGCGGTCCTGGCGGCGATCCTCCTCGACCCGCGGCTGCTGCCCACGGTATCCGGCCGGCTGACCGACGAGGATTACTTCTTTGAGAAGCACCAGGTCCTCTACCGGGCCATGCTCGACCTCCAGGAGGCCGGCACCGAGATCGATCTGCGCACCGTCCAGGCCAAGCTCGAGCAACAGAGCGAGCTCGAGAAGATCGGCGGCATCGCGTATCTCTCCGGTCTGGACCTGGACCTGCCCGACCTGGGCCGGATCGAGCACTACGCCGAGATCGTCAAGGAGCGCTCCATCCGCCGACGCCTGATCGAGGCGTCGCACCGGATCGTGCGCGATTGTCTGGACGGCGGCCTCGAGGCCCAGGAGGCCCTCGGCCGCGCCGAGCAAGCCATCCTGGGGCTCGGTGAAGAGGCCATCCGACGGGGTTTCGAGACGCTGGGCGACATCTTCGCCGACACGCTCGAGGAGCTCGAGGAGCGCCACGGCAGCGCCCTGCTCGGGGTGCCCACCGGCTTTGTCGATTTGGATCGCATGACCCACGGTCTGCACAAGGGCAACCTGATCGTGGTGGCGGGTCGGCCGGGCATGGGCAAGACCTCCCTCGCCCTCAACATCGCCCAGTACGTCGCCTTGCACGAAAAGGGGGGAGTGGGGGTCTTCTCGCTGGAGATGAGCCAACAGGAGCTCGCGCTGCGCATCCTGTGCTCGGAGGCGAAGATCCCCTTTGCCCGGCTGCGCGCCGGGCACCTGTCCAAGGACGAGTGGCGCAAGATCCACGAGGTCGAGCGCAGGACCAGGGAATCACCTCTGTTCATCGACGACTCGCCCAACCCGAGCCTGCTGGAAGTGGCCTCCAAGGCGAGGCGTTTGAAGGCGGAGAAGGGGCTGTCGCTGGTCATTCTCGACTACCTCCAGCTCATGCAGGCGGGGGGCAAGTACGAGAATCGCAACCTCGAGATCGGTGCCATCAGCCGGGGGCTCAAGCAACTCGCCAAGGAGCTCGAGCTGCCGGTCATCGCTCTTTCCCAGCTCTCCCGCCAGCCCGAGCGCAGGGGCTCCGATCATCGGCCACAGCTTGCAGACTTACGCGAGAGCGGATCGATTGAGCAAGACGCCGATCTCGTCGCCTTCGTCTACCGCGACGAGGTCTACCATCGGGACGATCCAGACAAGGAGGGCCTGGCGGAGCTGATCGTCGCCAAGCACCGCAACGGGGAGACCGGCACCGTGGACCTGGTGTTCCTGGGCGAAACCACCACCTTCCGCAATCGGGCCCGGGACGACTATGGCCCGTCCCACTGAGCCATGTCTCTTCGCACCGACGTGAGCGGGGAGCTCGCCGACCTCCTCCGCCCGGCCTGGGCCGACGTGGACCTCGACGCGCTCGAGGCCAACCACCTCTCGCTCACCCGGACGATGGGGAACGCTGCTCTCGTGGCGGTGGTCAAGGCCGACGCCTACGGCCACGGCGCTACCCGCGTGGCGCGCAAGCTGGAGGAGCTGGGGGTGGCGTGGATGGCGGTGGCGCTGCTGGAGGAAGGAGCCGAGCTGCGGCGCTCCGGCGTCCTGTCGCCGATTCTCGCCCTGGGGCCGGCGGCGCCGGTGCAGATGCCGCTCTATCGCCGCTACGACATCACTCCCACCGTGTCGGGGCTCGATCAGCTTGCGCACTGGGGCACCTGGGCCGAGGGACTCTCCGGGAACGAGCGCCAGAGGTTTCATCTCAAGGTGGACACCGGGATGTCCCGGCTCGGGCTGTCGGTGGAGGAGGTGCCGCGGGCGCTGGAGACGATCCGTGCCGAGCCCCGACTGGAGCTGACCGGTCTCCTCTCCCACTTCGCCGAGGCGGAGGACCTGGAGACATCGCGCAACCGCGAGCAGGAGGAGCGTTTCACCGCGGTGCGGGCCTTGCTCACCGAGGCTGAGAGGAGGCGCGTGCCGATCCACCTGGCCAACAGCGCGGCGGCTCTCCACCGGCCCGCTAGCCGGTTCCATCTGGTCCGTCTGGGGCTAGCGCTCTACGGGCTCGATCCGGCAGGTGTGGGAAGAGGGGAGGGGACCTCTGGAGGACTCCCCGGGGATCTGACCCCCGTGATGTCCGTACGGGCTCGCATCGTGTCCCTGCGCGAGGTGCCGGCCGGCACTCGGGTCAGCTACGGTGGCCGCTGGCGGGCTCCGCGGCCCAGTCGGGTGGCGGTGGTGCCCCTGGGCTACGCCGACGGGTACCCCTGGCGTCTCACCGCCGGCAGCGAGGCCCTGGTCGCCGGCCGCCGGGTGCCGGTCGCCGGAGCGGTGACCATGGATATGACGATGCTCGACGTCACCGATATCGAGGATGCCGAGGCAGGCGACGAGGTCGTGCTCCTGGGCCGGCAGGGGGAGGCGGAGATCGGCGCCCGCGAGCTTGCGGAGCGGGCCGGGACGATTCCCTACGAGGTCCTCTGTCGGCTGGGGCAACGGTTGCCACGGCGCTATTTCGAGCGCGGCCGGCTGGGTGGGGTGGCCTCCGCGCTGGTGCGGGAAGGTGGCGTGCCATGACCGCGGCGGCTGCAGAGCCGAAGCCGGCGAAGGCGAGCGCGGTGAGATCGCTGCCCACGCCCCTGGAGCGTTTCTTTCGCGAGATCGGCCGCTTTTTCCACATCCTCCGCCGGGTGCTGACCTGGACCTTTCGGCCGCCCTACGATTTCCGGCAGCTCTTCCAACAGATGGTGCGCGTGGGAGTGGAGTCCGTTCCCGTGGTATTGCTCACCGCCCTCTTCACCGGAGCGGTGCTGGCGCTTCAGACCTTTACCACCCTGGCCCGCTTCGGGGCCGAGCGTTGGGTGGGCTCGCTGGTGGCGTTGTCGATGCTGCGCGAGCTGTCGGCGGTGCTTTCGGGGTTGATGGTGGCCGGCCGTAGCGGCTCCGCCATGGCGGCCGAGCTCGGTACCATGCGGGTCACCGAGCAGATCGACGCCCTCGAGGTGATGGCCACGGACCCGGTCCATTACCTGATGGTGCCGCGGGTGTGGGCGGCGACGCTCACGCTGCCGTTGCTGGTGACGATCGGCGACCTCGTGGGCATCGTCGGGGGTTATCTGGTGGCGGTCGTGCTGCTGGGCTCGAATCCGGTGGCCTACACGGAGAGCACCTTCCAGTTCATGGAGCTCAACGACCTGTTTTCCGGTGTGATCAAGGCCACGGCCTTCGGCCTGCTGATCGGCGTCATCGGGTGCCAGAAGGGCTACTACACCCAGGGCGGGGCCGAGGGGGTCGGCCGTTCCACCACCCAGGCGGTGGTGCTGGCTTCGATCTCGATCCTGATCACCGACTTCTTTCTCACCAAGCTCCTGTTCTAGAGGTGCGCGATGCCCGTGGACGGATCCGCTGAGAGCCGCGCTGAGAGCCGCGCTGAGAGCCGCGCTGAAGGGCACGCTGGGGGTCCCTCGGGAGCCCACGTGGAAGGCTCGGACATCCAGATCCGGGTGAGGGGGGTCTCCAAGTCCTTCGGCGCCAAGAACGTGCTCGACGGCGTTGATCTGGAGGTCCTGCGCGGTGAGTCCCTGGTGGTCATCGGCGGCTCGGGAAGCGGCAAGAGCGTCCTGCTCAAACACCTGATCGGGTTGCTGCAGCCCGACGAGGGCACGGTGGAGGTGGACGGGGTTCCTCTTGGCTCTCTATCCAGCCGCGAGCTCACGGACTTCCGCCGCCGCTTCGGGATGTCGTTCCAGGAGGGTGCCCTGTTCGACTCCATGACCGTGGGGGAGAACGTCGCCTTTCCCCTGAGGCGTCAAACCCTTCTCGGCAAGTCCGAGATCCACCACCGGGTGCAGGAGTGCCTGGAGCTGGTCCACCTGGAGGGCGTCGAGGGCAAGATGCCGTCCGAGCTCTCCGGGGGCATGCGGCGGCGGGTGGGCTTCGCCAGGGCCCTGGCGGTGGAGCCGGAGATCTTGCTCTTCGACGAGCCCACCACCGGCCTCGATCCCATCACCACCGCGGTCATCGACGAGGTCATCTTGGAGATCCATCGCGCCACGAGCTCCACCTCGGTGACGATCACCCACGACATGGCGAGCGCTTTCCGCATCGCGGACCGCGTCGGCATGCTGTACGGCGGTAGGATCGTCGCGCTGGCACCTCCGGAAGACTTCCGCACCCTGGAGGACCCCAGGGTCCAGCAATTCCTCCAGGGTTTGACCGACAAGCAGATGGCGTCTTCGCATCGGGGGCCGGCCCATCGGGCAGCCGGCCGGACGCCGATCGAGCCATGATCAAGCCGACGACCTCGAAGACCCTTTGAAACCGCACCAGGAGACCCCCAGCCCATGCCCCAGGCCGTCAAAGTCGGCATCTTCGCGTTCATCGCCCTCGTTCTGCTCGGCTGGTTCATTCTGCGCATCGAGGACATCCGGCTGTTCGAGCCGCCGGGGGAGCGTCTGGCGGCCGACTTCGATTCCGTGGCCGGGCTCGACGACAAGGCCGCCGTGCGGGTGGCCGGCGTCCGCGTGGGCCGGGTGGACGGCATCTCCCTCGCGGACCGCAAGGCGCGGGTGGGTCTGTTGTTGGATCGGGATCTGGGTCTGACCGAGGGCACCCTCGCCCGCCTCGCCACCTCCGGGCTGCTGGGAGAGCGCTATGTCGAGCTGGTCCCCGGCCCCGCGGGAGCCGCGCCGCTGCCCCCCGGTGCGGTGGTACCCGGCGAGACCCCGGTGACCGTCGACCAGGCCATCGCACAGCTCTCCGAGGTCGGGCAGTCGATCCAGCGGCTCACCGGCTCGATGGAAGGAAGCCTGGCCGGTGGCAACCTGGACCGGCTGATCGACAACCTGGCGGCGACGGCGGAGGAGATCCGCAAGCTGGTCGAGACCAATCGCCACGAGGTCACGGCCACCGTCCACAACTTCTCCCTCGCCAGCGGCACGCTCGCCGAAGAGCTGCCCAAGCTGTCGCAGCAGATGCAGGGCCTGATGGCGCAAATCTCCGAGATCCTGGCGGAGAACCGTGGTCAGGTCCAGGGTAGCCTCGCCAACGTCCAGGATCTCACCGAGCGCATGAAGACCTCGGTCGACAACTTCAACGACATCTCCGGCAAGATCGCCCGCGGCGAGGGAACCCTCGGCAAGCTGGTGAGCTCGGAGGAGGCCCACGACCAGCTCGTCTCCACCCTCGACTCCATCGAGCAGGGGGTCGAGGGGTTGTCCGAGACGCTCGGCCAGGTGCGCCGGCTCCGGCTCGACCTGGGGCTCGAGGCCTTCTACCTGGAGGACGTGGAGGAGGCCCACACGAGCTTCCGGGTGGATCTCACTCCAGGCGAGGACTCGAAGCGGATGTACCGGCTGGCCCTGGTGGACGATCCGCGGGGCGACGAGAAGACCCGTTTCGAGCGCATCACCGTCACCAACCCGGACGGCACCGTGGAGACCACCGAGATCGAGACCCTGAGCCGCGACGACGACCCCACCTTCTCGGCCTTGTTCGGCTTCAAAGGGCCCCGCGATGCCGTCCTGTGGCTGGGTCTGATCGAGGAGAGCGGGGGCTTCCAGATCGACTATCCCGTGCTCCGGGACAAGCTGTGGTTGTCGATGGAGGCGTTCGATTTCGACCGCGCCGACGACCTCGACCCTCATCTGCGGCTCCTCGGCCGCTGGCAGGTGCACCGCAGCTTCTATTTGATGGGCGGCTACGACGACTTCCTGGAGTCCAGCCGCGACTCGTTTTTTCTGGGGGCCGGCGTCACCTGGAACGACGACGGCCTGAAAGCGCTGCTGGGTCCCGCGGTCTCGGCGGGATTCTAGGTCCTCCGTGCATCCTCCGCATGGCGGTCGGCGCCGCCCCGTGCGCTACTCGCCCGGCGTTCCGTGGGCGGAGACGGGATCCGCGAGGGGCAGCACGATGGCGGGATCGCCCAGCAGGTTGTAGACACCCACCATCGCTCCGGTTGTGGCATTGCCGGCACCGACCGTCCGTAGCTCGCTCAGCGCCCGGCGGATGGCTTCGCCCAGAGTCACCGGCTCGCCGGCGGGTCGGCCGTGGAACAGCTCGCGCAGGAATCGATCCCCCAGCACCACGGCATCGCGGCTGTCGGAGAGGCCGGAGGGCGCCCAAACCGCCACGGCCCCTTCGGGGCTGCGCAGCAGCTCGCCTCCCAGCGACGGGAAGGGCAGCTCGAAGCGGGCCAGCGTGCAGGTCAATGCGAAGACCACCGGCGGCTGGTCCGCCAGCGACAGTCCGGGCAGGTCGGCGGTGGTCAGCAGCCCTTCCGCCGCCATGCGGTCCTGCCCGCTGTGGCCCACCCAGCCGAAGAGGCTCACCCCGTCCCGGAGCGCCGTCTGGACCGCCTCCCGGGCGCTCGCCAGGGGCAGGGTCTCGAGCCCCACTCGGGTGAGTACGTCCTGGGGCATCAAGGGAGCCAGCCGATCGCCGTCGGTGGTGAAGTCACCGCCGAAGTCGGGGTTGTCGGTCGCCAACAGCGCACGCCGGGTCCACGTGTCTCCGGAGCCGGTCCTGTGCGCGGCCTCGTGGCGCTGGAGCCGTTCGACATAGGCCCACAGCTCGTCGGCGTCGGTCATCGGTAAGCGTCCGACGGCCAGGTCCGCCAGTCCGTCGCCGTCGAAGTCGGCGAACCGGGCGTCCGAGGCGAACAGCCCCTGCGACGTCGAGATCAACAGCGGAGTCAAGAGATTCCGACCCGCCGCCGTGTCTCCGAGGCCGAGCAGATCGCGCGGATCCACCGTGCCGGCACCCACCAGCACCACCCAGCGCGGAGCGGTCCGCCAGGTCTCCACGGCACGCTGGAGAAAACCGCGTACGGCCCGCGGGTCGGCCAAGCCGTGCGCCAGGTGATCGTAGATGTCCTCCAGGGCGACGACCGCCGAAGGCAGCCCGCGGGAGGCCCGAAGGTCGGCGAGGGCCCGCGCTGGCTCGATCAGCTCGCGAGGGGACACCACCAGGTACTCGGCACCGAGGTCGCGGTCCAGATCGGCTCCGCCCGCGGCGCGGATCCTCAAGGGCTCGCGGATCCCCTCCGGGGTCGACAGCAGGAAGCGGCCTTCGGAGCTCAGCAGCGGGTGCGAGGTGTCGAAGCTCACGCGGAAGCCGTCTCCCTGCGGGTCCGGGGTCACGGCGATCCGAACGAGCACCCGAGGCGCCCGCGGATTGGAGATGTCGAACACCTGCACGTCGTCCTGCGCAAAACCGGTGACGGACACCTCGCGGGCGCCGGCGGCTTCGACCTCGACCGAGGCGCCGACGACGCGGTAGCGGCGCAGGTACTCGATCTCGAAGCCGTCGACGAAGAGCTGGTTGGCGGGGGTGCCGGGCTCCTGGATGCCGGTGACCTCGACCCGCAGGTCTCCGTCTTCCAGCAGCTCGTGGGGCAAAGGGAGGGTGACCATGTGGGGGGCGATCCCGTCCCAGGTGGTCTCGCCCAGAAAGCTGCCGTCGGCGTAAATCTCCACCGGATGGGAGGTCGAGGCCGCACCCTGGAGATGGACCGTCAGCTCCGCTCCTGTGCCCACCGGGCTCGGCTCGGGGACCTCGAGATCGAAGGTCGCCGTGGCTTGTGCGGCTCGCGACGCGTTGACCGCGGCCCAGAGCCAGAAGTCGCCATCGGGGTCGAGCGGCAGAGCGGTGACCGGCGTGACGTCCTGCTCCAGACGCAACAGCTCGCGGAAGCCCTCACCGGGCTCCGACGAGCGGGGTGGCCGTCCGCGGACCGTGCGCATCCGCGGACCGCGATCGAGCCGCAGCCGGTAGACGTTGCGGTCGGTGAAGGGCTGGCCGTCGGGGAACAGAACGTCGACCGATTGGCCGTAGAAGAGGATTCCGTCGGCGTGACCTCCCGTGCGGTCATCGAGTGTCCAGGCCACCGGCTGGCCCTGGAGCGAGAGCTCCAGACCCCCGCTGAGGATGAGCTGGCGGACGAGTCGAGAACGCAGACCGAGGACCTCGGCCAGCCGCTCGGCCGACACGCGGTACAACCCCGTTTCGGTGATCTCGAGGAGCACCTCGGGACCGGAAACGTGCCGACGCGCTGGCGCCGCGGTGACGGCCAGGCCTTTCTCGGCTCGGACCGCTACGTCTCGGGCAGGCGTTTCTTCGATGCGAGGGACTTCGCGGGGCCACTGCTCGAAGGTCTCGAGGGCCTGCGCCGGAGAGGTGGTCGGAGAGGCGTGGGCGGTCAGGGAATGGGTGAGCGGCGATAGGCCGTCCGGGCTCGCGATGGCGGTCCCCGGGTAGGGTCCGTATTGGCGCTCGCGACCCGTGATCTCGACCTCGACCAGCAGATATTCGGTGTCCTCGCCTAGCGGGCCCCGCGGATCCGCCAACCGGTAGGTCGCTCCCTGAGGGCTTTGCCGGCGGCGGCTCAAGAGGCCCTGGTGGATCGGCGTCCACGGCGCCTCCGGGCTGTCGCGTCGGAGAACCCGGAAGCCGGCGCCTCCGGCCTCGGAGACGGTGCTCCACACGACCGCGGGGTCTCCGGCTACCTCCTCCACCCGGAAGGCGCTGACCGTGGCGTGGGTCAGCGCGTCGTCCTGCACCCGAAGCTCGCAGAGCGGTCCAAAGAGGAAGGTCTGCGCTCCGGTCTCGTCCAGGAAGAGGCTACGCGTGCCGTTGCTCGCCGGTGTGCCGGTGACCGGCAGATCGAAGCTGGCGGCGGCCGGGGTCACGTCGACCCGGTAGGCGAGCAGCTCGGTCTGCCCCACGGCGACCGTTCCCGGGTTCCACACCACGTTTCCCGTGCCTCCGATCGCCGGCTGCGAGACGAGGGTCCCCTGCGAGACCTGGGCGTTGCCGGCGTAGGTCACTCCGCCTCCGGGAACGTTGGCGGTGACGACGTCGGTCGGAGCGGAGAAGGTGATGGCGTGGGGCGTGGGGTTGACCAGCCGCACGGTCACCGACAGACGGGTCGTCTGGCCCTGGACCGGCGGATTGGGTCCGGACACGAAGGTCAGGAGCTGCTCCAGGTACGGTTTGGCGGGAGCGACCCCGGCATCGGTCGGCAGATAGACGCGGAAAGTGTTGGCTTCCGGGTTGGCGGTCGGCGGCGGAGCCGCCGCCTGGAAGCTCCCCAGGTACAGGTGTCCGTAGTTGCCGTTGGCGGCGTCGGTGGTGACGGTGAAGTCCGTGTCCCAGATGCCGTAGTCCCCGGCCACCTGGTCGGTGGTCCAGCCCGCAACCGTCCCTTGGAGCCACACGTCGTTGCCGGAGACCGGCAGCGTCTGTGTGAAGGCGCCGGTGCGGCTGGTGTGGGTCGTCGAGCCGTTGCTGTCCATGTCGAAGTCGTTGGAGCTCAAAGCACAGCTCGAGGTCACGTAGGGGTGGACGGGGTAGACCCGGGACAGGTTCGGATTGGTACCAAACGCGCTTTGCGAGAGGTAGTAGACGTTGAGCTCGGTGCCGCCGGCTCCGGGGCTGCCGTCGTGGGCGCGGATGCCGACGGCCTGGATGTCGTCGCCGCCGGTGACGGCGGTGGAGACGTCTATCTGGAGCTGCCAGTGACCCGGCGTCGGATTGACTCGTCCGTTTACCCGGATCTCCACATTGTCCACCTGGAAGGTCTCGTTGGCGCCGCCGTAGAGGTTGTTGACCCGGAAGCGCAGACGGAAATTGGCGGTCAGAAATGCCGGAGGGATGTTGTAGGCGCGGCTTCCGCTGGTGGCTCCGGTGATCCCGGTGAAATTCTCTGCCGTGACGTACGTGGTACCGCCGTTGTCCGACACCTCGAGCACCACCGAGTCGGTGGCGTCGACGCTCGCGGTGGTGGCGAAGTCGAACAGCAGGACGGCAGCTTGGAACGACGACAGGTTCGCCTGGCGCGCCACGCTGGGAGCCGGGTTGGGAGCGGTGTCGGGCTGGTCGTCGAGCGCGAGTTGGCCTCCGCCGATCTGCACGTTGCCGCCGGTGGGTCCGGCCGGCCCGGGACCGGAGTCCACCTCGATCCAGTTGGTCGCCCAGGTCTGGCTCCCGTCGTTTCTCGCGTACGAGGCGGTCGAGAACTCGTCCCGGAAGGTGCGCGAGCCGAAGGGGCTGGTCCATGCGTTGTCGAAGGTGCCGTTCTGGGCCGGGCCGAGGGCGAAGGTGGACACAGTCGTCCCGGCCGGATTGAGCAATCGGTAGGTGACGGTCGTGTTGAAGCCCCCCCTCGCCCGGTCCCGCTGCGCATTGCTCTCGGCTGCGCCACCCGCTCCGACATCGGCATCGAACAGATCGACGAACAGCTCAGGGGTCCCGGGGGGAACCTCGACAAAGTACCGGAAGGGCACGTCGAGCCCGCCGGACGAGGTGACAAACTCGCCCTGGGCGGTCGTCGTGCCGGAGCCCTGGGGAGTGAAGAGTGCGGTGGTGCCGGTGGTCCCGGCCCGGAGCGGGATGGCGTGAGTTAGAGAGAGCGCCGCGACGAGGGCTCCCGCTCCCAGGCACGACCGCTTGCGGGAACGGCTCTGTGTGTCGGGCGGTGTCTTCATCGTTCGAGTCCTCACGACGAGATCGGCCCGAACGGACACGAGGTCACGTCCGCCTTTCCCGGGGGAGAGGGCTGGCAGGAGACGGCGACGGCTTCCAGGGGCTCCCGGAAGAAGATGCGGGGCCTCTCCCATCGACGTTTGGCGCCCCACCGCGCGGAGACACTTTCTCCTTCGGGTCGACTGCGAGATGACATGCAAACCATCCCTTCAAAAGATTCGAGAAATCCGGTCCGGTACGGCAGTCCGGGCTTCGGAAAGAAGGGAGTCCGAAGGTAGATGGATTTCCCTATTCGGCATTCATATTCAGAATGTCCAGGACTGCACGAAGGTGCATATGCCCAAGCCAGAGGAGACGACGGAGGGTGGGTTGGAACGGTGGGGGGGTGGGCTGGAGCGCTTCACGTCCCGCGGGAGGTGAGCACGATCTTCAGTGTCCGCACGAGGATCGAGAGGTCCAGCCACAGCGAGCGGTTCGCCAGGTAGGCCAGGTCGTAGCGCAGCTTGTTCTGAGCGCTGGAGTGGTACTCGCCGTTGATCTGTGCCAGACCGGTGAGCCCCGGTGGAAGGGAGAACCGCTCGGCGTACCCGGGGATGTCCTGGAGATACCGGGCCACGAAGCCCGGCCGCTCCGGCCGCGGCCCGACCAGGCTCATGGTGCCACTCAGGACGTGCACGAGTTGGGGCAGCTCGTCGAGCCGATAGCGGCGAAGAAAGGCTCCGACCGGGGTGAGGCGCGGGTCCCCGGGCTGGGCCAGGACCTCGTCGCCGTCACCTTCGGCGCCTTCTTGCATCGTGCGGAACTTGAGCAGCGTAAAAGGCTGACGGTCCCGGCCGATGCGTACCTGGCGGTACAGCACGGGCCCAGGCGAGGTGGCGCGTACCAGCAGCGCGACGATCCCCATCATCGGCAGCGCCAGGATCGCGGCGGGGACGCCTACGATCAGGTCCAGCGAGCGCTTCCACGGCAGGCGTTGATGCCATTCGGACTCGCCCATCACCTCGATCACCGGAAGGTCGTGGACCCAGCGGTAGCGCATGCGCCCGATGAGGCTGTCGAAGGGTCCAGGGAGGAGCAGCACGCTGGACGCGGCGGGACGGATGCCGGCCAGTTGGTCGAGGAGCCGGCTCCGCCACTCGCGGCGGCCGGTGACCAGGATCACGTCGTCGATCTCACCGGCGGCGAGCAGGCGCGGCACGTCGTCCACGGTCCCCAGGAGAGGCCCTGGTGGGGGGCCCATGTCGTGCTCCTCCTGGTCCGGGGCGGGGACGAAGCCGGCGACCACCAGACCGTGATAGCGGTGGCTGTCGAGGGTCTCGGCGAGCTCACGGGCGGCGGAACCGGTTCCGATGATCGCGACACGACGTTGCTCGATCCGTTGGAGCTTGCCGATCGCCCAGCGCCAGAGGACCAGGCTGGGCAGCTCGAGAGCCACAAACAACACGAGGACCGAACGGGGGAACTCCCGGTTGCCCAGAAAGTAGACGCCGGCCAGGACCAGACCCTGTATCGTGACCACGGTGGTCAGCCCGCGAGCGATCTCGGGCCAGGCCCGCGGTCGTGGGAGATCGTAGAAGCCGAACAGATAGAGCAGGGGTAGCAGGCTCAGGACCGCCAGCACCCAGTCCGTCGCGAAGAGCTCGAGGCGGTCGCCGGGCAAGCGGGACTGGGTGAAGGGAAGGCTCACTTGGAGCCGGAGCTGGAACGCCAGGTAGAAGGTCGCCAGCGCCACCGCCACGTCGCCCAGCAGATGCAGAACCCGGCTGCCCCGCACCCCGGATCTCAGCCGGGCCATGGAGCCGGCTCCGTCGCGTGGTCCCAAGGGGGAAACATGTCGGGCACTCTATCGAAGAGCGGAAAGCTGCGGCCGCAAGAGCCCACGGCGCGCGAGCCCTCCCGGATCGGGAGGATTGGTAGGATGAGGGAGCTCTCGCGAGACCCCACCCTCCACAACCCAGGAATTCGAAACCGAGGACCATGAAGGTTACCGACCATCTCGAAAAGGCGAAGCGGCCCCTGATCAGCTTCGAGATCATTCCGCCCCTGCGCGGGGGCAACTTGCAGAAACTCCTCGCTCTCATCGATGATCTGGAAAAGTACAAGCCACCTTTCATCGACATCACGAGCCACGCTGCGGAGGTCATCTACGAAGAGACCTCGGACGGCATCCGGCGAAAGGTCAAGCGCAAACGTCCGGGAACCCTGGGCGTGTGCGCACTGATCCAGAACAAGTATCAGATCGATGCCGTCCCGCACGTGCTGTGCCAGGGCTTCACCCGTGAAGAGACCGAGGACTACCTCATCGAGCTGAAGTACCTGGGGATCGACAACGTGCTGGCGGTGCGGGGCGACGACAGCGGCTACAAGAAACCGCTGCAGCACGGCCGAAGCGCCAACCGTCACGCCCTGGATCTGGTCCAGCAGATCATGGGTATGAACCGCGGTCAGTACGTGGAGGAGGGTTTGCTGGACGCAGAGCCTTCGTCCTTCTGCGTCGGCGTGGCCGGATACCCGGAAAAGCACTTCGAGGCTCCGAATCTGGCGTCGGACATTCGCTGGGCGAAGGCCAAGGTGGGAGCCGGGGCCGAGTACATCGTGACCCAGATGTTCTTCGACAACCGGCACTACTTCGAGTACCTGGAGGGTTGCCGGGAAGCGGGTATCGACGTACCGGTGATCCCTGGGCTCAAGATCCTCACCACCCAGCGCCAGCTTCGCTCGATCCCGCGAACCTTCTACGCGGAGATCCCCCGTGAGCTTTCCGAGGCGGTGGAAGCGGCGAAGGACGATCGCGAGGTGCACGAAGCCGGGGTGGACTGGGCTCGCAGACAGGTGGAAGAGCTGCTGGAGGCCGACGTCCCGGCGGTTCACTTCTACGTGATGCAGAGCTCGGACGCCATCCGCGAGCTGATGACGCGCTTGGATTGGTAGGAGGAGCTACCGCTGCCACAGCGCGCACACGGCTCCGGCGGGATCGCGGATGACGCAGAACCTTCCTCCGGCCAGCCCGCGCGGGGCGACCACCACCTCGCCGCCCCCCTTCTCGGTCGCCGCCACGCTGGCTTCCAGGTCCTCGACCACGAAGTAGAGCAGCCACTGGGGCGGGATATCGGCGTTGGAGCCGCGAGCGTGGCAGATGCCGGCGACCCCGCTACTCCCATCCGGGGGGATCAGGCTGAAGTCGCTGTACTCGCCCATGTCCACCGGCTCGGTCTTCCAGCCGACCACGGTCTGGTAGAAGTCCCGAACCGCTTCGGCGTTCGGGACGGTGAGATCTTGCCAGCCGATGGTTCCGACTCGGGGTGTTTCATCTGCGCTCATGTCCTCTCCTCTTTGTGATCTGATCCTGGTGAGGGCGAGAGTATCTCACTCCCCTAGGCTGGCCACCTCGTTGCTATCGAGCCCGCCCAGAGGCAGTGGTGCTGCGCTGGTGACGTTCCAGGGCGGACTGCTAACCTCACGCCGACATGAGCTACGACCCACGGCGAGCCCTGGATCTCTTGCGCAAGGGGACGGGTCTTTCGGATGCACGGTTCCGCGACGGCCAAGAGGAGGCGATTCGCCATGTTGTCGAAGGACAGGGGCGTCTGTTGTTGGTGCAGAGAACCGGATGGGGCAAGAGCTTTGTCTATTTCATCGCCACGCGCCTCTTGCGTGATCAGGGGAAAGGCCCCGCCCTGCTGATCTCACCGCTGTTGTCGCTGATGCGCAACCAGATCGCGGCGGCCGAGCGAATGGGTGTTCGCGCCTTCACCATCAACTCGAGCAACATTGAGCAATGGGAAGGTGTCGAGGAGGAGCTGAAGCAAGACGAGATCGACATACTGTTGATTTCTCCGGAACGACTCACCAACGAGCGCTTCCGGGACCGGGCTCTCACCGCAGTCGGCGGACGGGTTGCGCTGCTGGTCATCGACGAAGCGCACTGCATCTCCGACTGGGGGCACGACTTCCGGCCCAACTATCGGCTCATCGAGCGGATCGTTCGCAACGCTCCGAAGAACCTCCGCTTGCTGGCGACCACCGCCACCGCCAACAAACGAGTTCAGAAAGACTTGCGGCAAGCGCTTGGACCCAGTCTTACAGTACAGCGCGGCGACCTGCATCGTCCTTCGCTGGTTTTGCAGACCATCCGGCTGACGACTCAGGCAGAGAGGCTGGCCTGGCTGGCCGAGCACGTCGCCGCACTGCCGGGCAACGGTATCGTGTACGTGTTGACCAAACGCGATGCTGTCCAGGTTGCCGACTGGCTGTGCTTGCACGGGCTCGAGGCCCATGCCTACAGTAGCGATACGGTACAGCGCGAAGAGCTGGAGCAAGCGTTGCTCGCCAACGAGATTAAAGTGTTGGTGGCGACTCCCGCTCTCGGGATGGGATTCGACAAGCCGGACCTGGCTTTTGTGATCCACTACCAAGCGCCAGGCTCGGTCGTGACGTACTACCAGCAGGTAGGCAGGGCGGGGCGCGCGCTCGACGCGGCCCATGGGGTGCTTCTCAGCGGCGAGGAGGAAACCGAGATTACCGGCTACTTCATCGACAGTGCCTTCCCGAGCCGCGAAGAGGTCGAGCGGGTGGTCGAAGCCCTGGAGACCCACCCGGACGGCCTCACCCAGCCGCAGATTCTCGCCGAGGTCAATATCAGCCACCAGCGGCTCAAACGAACCCTCAAGCTCCTCTCTTTGGAGTCCCCGGCACTGGTTGTGAAACAAGGGTCGAAATGGCAACTGACTGCGGCCGACCTGGGGGAAGCCTTCTGGGAACGCGCCGAGCGACTCACCCGGCTGCGGCGCGAGGAACAGCGGCAGATGCAGGAATACGTCTCGCTCGAATCTGGCCACATGGAGTTCCTCATTTCCGCTCTGGATGGCGATCCCGGGCGGGTAGAGGGTCCAAGTCTGCCTCCGCTGCCCACGCAGGCGGATCCGGAGCGGGTGCGCGAAGCGGAAGCGTTTCTCAAGCGCACCAGCTTGCCCGTCGAGCCACGCAAGCAATGGCCGCCGGGCGGCCTTCCGATCTACAAGGTCAAGGGAAACATCGCCGAGGAACGCCGCGCCCAACCCGGCAAGGCACTGTGCGTCTGGGGTGATGCCGGCTGGGGAGGACTGGTGCGGCGGGGCAAGTACAGCGTCGGGCTTTTCGCCGACGAGCTCGTCGCGGCGTGCGCCGACCTGGTACAGCAGTGGTCCCCGGACCCGGTACCGACGTGGGTCACCTGCATTCCGTCGCGACGCCACCCCGACCTCGTCCCGGACTTTGCGCAACGGCTGGCGAATCGCCTCGGCCTCCCCTTCGCTGCTGTGCTCGTACGCTGCGAAGATCGGCCCGAGCAAAAGAAGATGGCCAACAGCACGCGGCAGGCGCTCAATCTCGATGGAGCATTACAGATTGAAGGGGAGCTACCGCCCGGCCCTGTGTTTCTGATCGACGACATGATCGATTCGCGCTGGACGATGACTGTGGCCGCATGGCTGATACGCTCCAAGACAAGCGATGAGGTGTGGCCCCTTGCCCTCGCTCTGACGGGACCCGGCAGATGACCGAGCAGCTCTCCCCCAACACCCAGGCGATCCTGCTGCTGACCGCGCCGCTGCTCGTCGGCAGTAAGCGCTCTGGGGAGAAACCGCTGAGTCTTGGCGAGTACAAACGCCTCGCCCGTCGGTTGCGCGACGGCGAGCGAGAGCCCGCCGACCTGCTGGACGACCCACTGGACGATCTACTCGGAGATTGTGACCTCGATCCAGCGCGCGTCGGAAGCCTGTTGGCGCGCGGGCTGCAACTCAGCCAAGCGGTCGAACACTGGCAGGCGCGGTCGATCTGGGTGGTCAGCCGTGCCGACACCGAGTACCCGAAGCGATTCAAGCAACGCCTCGGCATGGACGCACCGCCGCTGCTTTACGGCTGCGGGGCCCGTGCCCTGCTGGCCACCGGCGGCCTGGCCGTCGTCGGCTCGCGACACGTTGACGAGAGACTGATTTGCTACACCGAGAAGATCGGCCGGCTGGCGGCAGAGGCTGAGCGGATGTTGGTTTCAGGCGGTGCCAGGGGGATCGATCAGGCATCGATGCGTGGCGCCCTCGCTGCAGGTGGAACGGCGGCCGGCGTGCTCGCCGATGGCGTCGAAAGGGCGGCCCTCAACGGCGAGAACCGCCGACTGTTGATGGACGGCCGGCTGGTGCTCGTCTCGCCCTACGATCCGGCGGCGCGCTTCAACGTCGGCCACGCCATGCAGCGCAACAAGCTGATTTACGCGTTGGCTGATGCCGCCCTTGTGGTCAATTCGAGCTTTGGCAAGGGCGGTACCTGGACCGGCGCCGTCGAGCAGCTCGACAAGCTTCGCTTCGTCCCGGTCTACACACGCGTTGATGGCAACGGTGACAGTGCCCTCGAAGCGCTAAGACGGAGCGGCGCCCGGGCATGGCCGGAGCCGGCAACGCCCGAGGAGCTGCGACGCCTGCTGGAGGTCGACGACACTGCCCCTGCGCCAGCACGGCAAGAGCGGCAGGCGAGCCTGTTCGGCGAGCCTCGCTGAGCGTGATCCGGGGCGGCAGGCCGAGAACCGTCCGGATACCGTCTATTCTCACTCCTCCTTCAACGTGACCATCGGGTCCACGCCGGCCGCACGCTGGGCGGGGAGCGGGCTGGCTGCTGCTGTGGTGATCGCCAGGAGGGTGGCCACCGACAGGTAGGAGGCGGGATCGGTCCGATGAGCGCGGTAGCCCGACCCATCACCAGCCCCAGGAGATCTCCCCTCTGGGCGACCAGCGAGAACAGACCGAGAAGCTGGGCGCTGAAGCGCTGCTGGGCCGTGGTCCGGATCCGGCGCTCCTCCATGGTGGTGATGCCGGTCAGCGGCACGGTGGGATCCCCCCAACGACCGGCCGGCTGCGGGCGCTCGGCTGCTCGTCCGGCGGGGCGTCGGGATGGCTCTCCAGAATCACGCTGTGACCGACGGCGACCGTCCGGCGGATTTCACCAGGGGATCCGTCGGTCGGTCGTTCTACCGCTTCACTGGCTCCCCTGGCATTTGACACTCTTTCCCGCCTGGATTAGTCTCGTCCTCAGCATCACGAGCGGCCCGGCAGGCCGCCAGAGGGCTCCTCGACATGAGCTTCTCGACGGCAACGCCGGGCACGGCAACCTGGGACGGACATCCAAGGTGCCTCTCGCGGAGCGAGGATGCGGTCGCCCCCCTCGGGGACACCGGCGGCAAGCCAAGTCCGGTGGTCGGAAGCTTCTCCGGCCGAACAAGCTCCGAAAAACATCGCGCTCGTGAGCGTCCTTAGAGACTCGGAGGAGGACGCCATGACCCAGCTCGAAGACATCGAAGCCCCCATTCCAGCTCGGCCCGGGGACCTGGAGGAGCGCACCACGGCGCTGCACGAGGCCCTGGCGGACCGGATCCTGGTGCTCGACGGTGCCACCGGCACCGCCTTCCAGGCCATGGACCTCACCGCCGAGGACTTCGGTGGCGCCGACCTCGAAGGCTGCAACGAGAACCTGGTGCTGACCCGGCCGGACGCCATCGCGCGGGTGCACGACGGTTATCTCGAAGCCGGCGCGGATATCGTCGAGACCGACACCTTCGGTGCCACCCCCCTGGTGCTCGCCGAGTACGGCCTCCAAGCGAAGACCTTCGAGATCAACCTTCGGGCCGCCGAGCTGGCCCGCGAAGCCTGCGCCCGGTTCGATGTGCCCGAGACACCCCGCTTCGTGTGCGGCTCCATGGGGCCCACCACCAAAGCCATCTCGGTCACCGGGGGGGTGACGTTCGAGGAGCTCCAGGAGCATTACCGGATCCAGGCCCTGGGTCTGATGGCCGGCGGCGCCGATTACCTGCTGCTCGAGACCTGCCAGGACACCCGCAACGTCAAGGCCGGGCTGCTGGCCGTCGAACGAGCCTTCGAGCAGGCCAGCTGGCGGCTGCCGGTGGCGGTCTCCGTCACCATCGAGACCACCGGCACCATGCTCGGCGGTCAGGATGCGGAGGCCCTGGCCGTGTCCCTCGCCCACACCGATCTGCTCTACGTCGGGCTCAACTGCGCCACCGGCCCGGAGCTGATGAGCGACCACCTGCGCACCCTCTCGGAGCTTGTGCAGACCCGGGTCGCCTGCGTTCCTAACGCCGGATTGCCGGACGAGGAAGGCGTCTACCGGGAAGGCCCCGAAGAGTTTCGGCGGGTCTTCACCCGCTTTCTCGACGCCGGCTGGCTCAACCTGGTCGGCGGTTGCTGCGGCACCACGGCGGCCCACGTCTCCACCCTGGCGGAGCTGGTCAAGCGCTACGAGCGCCGGGAGATCCCCAGCCATCACCGGGCGATGGTCTCCGGGCTCGAAGCGGTCGAGCTGACCGAGGACAACCGCCCCCTGCTGGTGGGGGAGCGCACCAACGTCCTCGGCTCGCGCAAGTTCAGGGAGTTGGTGGCGGCCGGCGACTGGGAGGGCGCCGCCGAGGTGGGCCGCGCCCAGGTCAAGGCCGGCGCCCAGGTGATCGACGTCTGTCTCCAGGATCCCGACCGGGACGAGGTCACGGACGTCGAGCTGTTTCTCGACCGTCTGGTACGGCTGGTCAAGGCGCCGCTGATGATCGACTCGACGGATCACGAGGTGATGGCCCGTGCGCTCACCTACTGCCAGGGCAAGGCGGTGCTCAACTCGATCAACCTGGAGGACGGTCTCGACCGCTTTGAGAAGGTGGTGCCGCTGGCCAGGTCCTTTGGCGCTGCGCTGGTGGTGGGCTGTATCGACGAGGAAGGCATGGCGGTCTCCACCGCCCGCAAGCTGGAGGTCGCCGAGCGCAGCCGGGAGATCCTCTGCGAGCGCTTCGGTATCCCCGAGGAGGATCTGTGGTTCGACCCTCTGGTCTTTCCTTGCGGCACCGGCGACGAAAACTACATCGGGTCCGGCCGGCGCACCATCGAGGGCGTGCGGCGAATCAAGGAGCGCGTCCCCGACTGCCGGACGATTCTGGGCATCTCCAACGTCAGCTTCGGTCTGCCGCTGGCAGGGCGCGAGGTCCTCAACTCGGTGTTCCTCTACCACGCCACCCGCGCCGGGCTCGACGCTGCCATCGTCAACACCGAGCGTCTGGCCCGCTACGCCGAGATTCCGGAAGAGGAACGCAAGCTCGCCGAGACCCTGCTGTTCCTGGACCCCGACGACGTGGCCGGCTCCGAGAAAGCGGTGGAGGCGTTCACCGCCCACTTCCGGGACCGCAGTGGGATCGAAGCTCGCACGCCCCGCGAAGACCTGCCGCTCGACGAGCGCCTCGCACGCGCCATCGTCGAGGGCTCGAAGGTGGGTCTCGAGGACGACCTGGCGGCAGCCCTCGACGACCCCCGCTGGCCCGAGCCGCTGGACATCATCAACGGACCGCTGATGACCGGCATGGCAGAGGTGGGCCGCCTGTTCAACGACAACCAGCTCATCGTCGCCGAGGTGCTCCAGAGCGCCGAGGTGATGAAGGCCGCCGTCGCCTACCTCGAGCCCCACATGGAGCGCACCGCAAACAGCAGCCGTGGCAAGGTGCTCCTCGCCACGGTCAAGGGCGACGTCCACGACATCGGCAAGAACCTGGTGGACATCATCCTCACCAACAACGGCTTCGAGGTGATCAACCTGGGCATCAAGGTGCCCAGCGAGCGGCTCATCCAGGCGGTCCGCGAGCACGAGCCGGACGTCATCGGGCTCTCCGGATTGCTGGTCAAGAGCGCCCAGCAGATGGTGCTCACCGCCGGGGACTTGGCGGCGCTGGAGATCTCGCTGCCGCTGATCGTCGGTGGTGCGGCCCTCACGAGGCGCTTCACCCACGGCAAGATCGCGCCGGCCTACGGGTCCTTTTGCACCTACGCCAAGGACGCGATGACCGGGCTGAGCCTGATGGAGCGTCTGACAGATCCGGTCAAGCGGAAGGAGCTGGAAGCCGAGATCGTCGCCCAACTGGACACCGACCGAGCGGCGATGGAGTCCAAGCGACGGCCGTCGGAGCCCAAGGCGGTGGTGGCCGAGCCCCCGGTCTCGCGTGACCTCGAGCCACCGCCCCCGCCGGACACCGAGCGCCACGTCGAGGAGCTCGAGCTGGACGAGGTGTGGGAGTACGTCAACCCTCAGATGATCTACGGCAAGCATCTGGGGCTCAAGGGCTCGGTGCGCAAGCTGCGCGAGCAGGGTGACCCCAAGCTCGCCAAGCTGGAGGCCGTGGTGGACGAGGTCAAGGCGGAGGCGAGGAAAGGAGTGATGCACGCTCGTGCGGTCTGGCGCTTCTTCCCGGCCCGGACTTCCCTGCACGGTCCGGCGGGCAACGGCCAGGACCCGAGCTGGCCCCAACGCCTGGAGCTCGTGGATTCTGAGAACGGGAAGGCCACGGCGGTGTGGGATCTCCCGCGTCAGGAGGGAGGCCACCGACTCTGCCTGGCGGACTACGTCCTCGACGGCGACCACGTCGCGCTCTTCGTCACCACCGTAGGAGGCTCGGTGCGCGAGACCGCCGAGCGCTGGAAGCAGGAGGGCGAATACCTCAAGAGCCACGTGCTGCTGGCGCTGGCGTTGGAGACCGCGGAAGCCGCCGCGGAGCTGATCCACCATCGGCTGCGGCGCCAGTGGGGCTACCCCGATCCGCCGGAGACGACGATGGAGGACCGCTTCGCGGCGCGCTACCGGGGTAAGCGCTACAGCTTCGGCTACCCGGCCTGTCCGGACCTGGAGCAGCAGGAGCAGCTCTTCGAGGCGCTCCGGCCCGAGGAGATCGGCGTGACGCTGACCGAGGGCCACATGATGGATCCGGAAGCCAGCGTCTCGGCCCTGGTGTTCCACCATCCGGATGCGCGGTACTTTGGGGTGTGAGCCTTCACCGAAGACAAGTTCACGTTTCTGTTAACCTGTCGATGTGCGCGAGATCCGCTTCTATCGATCACCCTCTGGTTCCTGTCCAGTGGAAGAGTTCCTGGATTCCCTGACAGGCAAGCAGGCACAGAAGGTGGTTTGGGTTCTCCGCCTGATCCGTGATCGCGAGCGCGTTTCAAGTCGGTATCTCAAGAAGCTGGTAGACACAAGAGAGATCTGGGAGGTCAGAGTCCAGCACGGGCGCACGAACTTTCGCATCCTCGGTTTCTTTGGCGAGACCGGCGAGCTCGTTTTGACGAACGGCTTTGGAAAGAAGCGCGACCGAGTGCCTCGTCGGGAGATTGGGCGGGCCGACAACCGGAGGAGTGAGTACTTGGAAAGGAGTCGAAACGATGGATGATCTTCTCTCTTACAGCCAGCGACGGGCTGCCAGGGATCCGGAGTTCGCCGACAACCTTGAGCAGGGGTACCAGGATTTCAAGGTCGGAGCTCTCCTTCGCCAAGCGCGAGAAGAGGCGGGCATGACTCAGGCGGAAGTTGCAAAACGACTCAAGACCAAGAAGTCTGCGATCAGCAGGATCGAGAACCATGCGGGAGACATTCGCCTCTCCACCCTCGAACGCTACGCCGAGGCGGTGGGCTACAGTCTGGCTCTGGAACTGCAGCCCGCTCGCGGCGCATAGTCCTGCAGCGGCTCGGCACCCGCGGGTCGACCACGACGAGATCGTGGTCGGTGCGGACGAAGGACGTTTCACGGCCCTGCGGCTCGGCGCTCGGCGCAGTGCGGTCAAAGTCGAGCGCGCCTCCGGATGGTGGAACACCAGACGACGATGGAGGACCGCTTCGCGGCGCGCTACCGGAGCAAGCGCTACAGCTTCGGCTACCCGGCCTGTCCGGACCTGGAGCAGCAGGAGCAGCTCTTCGAGGCGCTCAGGCCCGAGGAGATCGGTGTGACGCTGACCGAGGGCCACATGATGGATCCGGAAGCCAGCGTCTCGGCCCTGGTGTTCCACCATCCGGATGCGCGGTACTTCGGGGTGTGAGCCGACATTCCAGCGTGTAGGATGAAAGCCGTGTCCCGCAAACCTCATTCCTCGGAGAGACTTTCAGATACGTTGCCCGAGGTTAGGAAGATCCTCATCGAGGGCTACCGCCGCATGTCTCCCGAGCAAAAGCTACAGCGGGTGATCGACCTCAATCGGACAGTGGAGTCGATGGCCGCGGCACGCTTGCGCCGGGACTACGGTCCGGACCTGTCCAGACGTGAGCTCGTGCTACGGCTCGCCGCCCTCCGCCTCCCTCGCGAAACGATGATCGAGATCTGCGGATGGGATCCCGAAGTGGAGGGCTATTGAGGCTCGACCTCCGGGCGAAGGGGAAGTGATGGCGGCCGACTTCGGAGATTTCCCTACTGCCGAGGCAATCGAGGTCACCTCCCGGGTCGCTCGTCTGTTGGAGCGACTCGGGGTGAGCTACTGCGTAGGGGGCTCTCTGGCGAGCTCGCTCTATGGGATCCCCCGTTCGACCCAGGATGCGGACTTGGCGGTCGCGCTTCGGACCGAGCACGTGGAGCCTTTGATCGAGGGCCTGGAAGAGGACTTCTATGTGTCCCGGGAACGGGTCCTCGATGCAGTAGGTCGGCAAGCCTCGTTCAACGTCATCCATCTCCAGACGCTGTTCAAGATCGACATCTTCTGTGTCGGCGACGAGGCTCACGCACGGGCACAGCTCGAACGCTGCCAGCGCCTTACTGTAGGAGCTAGGTCCTTCGAAGTGGCCAGCCCGGAGGACACGGTGCTTCACAAGCTCGTCTGGTATCGGCGCGGTGGTGAAGTGTCGGATCGGCAATGGGAGGACTTGCGGGGCGTATTGGAAGTCCAGGCGCGGCGCCTGGATCGAGAGTACCTCCTGAGGTGGGCCCTGGAGCTTGGAGTATCTGACCTTCTGGGCAGAGCGCTTGAAGAGCTGGATGAGGGAGAGTTGAAGGGGTAACAGAGTCGAAGGGGTAACAGAGTTGAAGGGGTACAGAGGCCCTCCAAGCACTCGTTCCCACCCGGATCGCAGTCTGGACCGCAGGAATGTCCCCCGGCGAGCTTCGCCCTCGGCGTGCTCGTGGTTCTTGGGGTCAGCTTCTCAAGCCCGGCTCCAGCAGAAGCCGCCGACTGGCAGCGGCTGGGTTTCCGCACGGTCACCGATCGGGTCGAGCACGACGAGATCGTGGTTGGCGCCGACGAAGGACGCTACACGGCCCTGCGGCTCGGCGCTCGGCGCAGTGCGGTCAAAGTCAAGCGGATCGTCGTGCACTTCGGCAACGGCGATGAGCAGGTCTTCGAGCGCAACTTCAAGGTGCCCCAGGGCGGTCGCGGTCCGGTGCTGGATCTTGAGGGCGGCAAGCGGGTGATCCGCCGGGTGAGCTTCAAGTACGAAGCCGCCTCGCTGGGGCGCCGGGGGGCGGTGATGACCCTGTGGGGCCGGCACTGAGGGGGACCTGCGTTCCAAGGCGCCCACTTCGGGGGTCCGGTGCTTCGGAAGAGGCAAGTGCCACCCCTCGAAGCACCGGATCTCGTCAATGATTGATCCAGGCTACTGATTGATTTTGTAGCTGAATCCCACGAACCAGGTCTCCGCCCATTTGCTGGTGGTCGGTGGTGTTTCGAGATCCCCCACCTTGGGAGACCCCAGCTCAAAGTCGCCGTCCAGCTCGGTTTCCCGCCCGAGGGCCAGACCCAGGGTGAGGAACCAGTTGTCTCGCAAGGACAGGCTGACTCCCGTGGCGAACCCGAGCTTCACCTCGTTGTTGTCGAAGTCGAGGATCGGTCCCAGAGACGCATGGAGACCGAGATTCCGGCCCCGCGAGGTCCAGAACCGCGTGTGACCCAGGATGACCGGGCTCACCTGCTCGTCGGAGCTCTCCTTGGTGCCGACCTTCTGGACCAACATGGGGTCCTCCCCTTCCTCACCGGGCTCGAGCGAACCGATGAACTGGAAATCGCGTTCCTCGAGACCGGTGTATGAGAGACCCGTAGTGACGCTCAAGGAGGACGGACAAACGACGGTGGCGATCTGAGTCTTCGGCGGCGCGGGATCGTCGGGCTTGATCTCCGAAGGGGGCTTCCGGGGCGTGCAGGTGTAGAAGACTTTGACCGTCTTGGTCTTGCTGAACGGTGGGCCGCAACGGACGTGGATCCGTTGCTCCGTGGGAAGCACTGCGGCTTCTTCGAGCTGAGCCTTCAAGGCCGCCAGATCTCTCCGGGCGCTCGTGTATTTGGCGTGCTCCTCGCTGCTGTGTTCGAGCACTTCGAGATCGGCGAGCATCTGCTCGATCCGAGCTTGGCTCTTGTCGTACGCTTGTGCGTTGGGTGTATGGGAGTACCACTCCTGGAAGCCGGGCGCATGCCGGGGGAGTCGGTTGAGGATTGCCTGGAAGTCCCTGAGAGAGGCCCGCCTGTCGTCGATCTGCGGTTGCGGGGTCCAAGGTGTCTTCGCCAAAGTGGTGCCGAGCTTGGCAGCCAGCTCACGAGCCGCCGCCTGAGTGTGTTTCTGGCGAGCCTGGGCGAGGAAGGCAATTGCTGATGCCCTCTGCGAGCTCAGGCTCTTGATCGAGTCGAGGCTGGCCTTGAGTGCCTTCGTAAGATCCATTCTCAGCTCTTCGAGACCCTCATCTATCAACTCGAAGGTCTGGAGTAGCTCACGTGCTCGATTGTCTTCGCTCGTGGGAGCGACGAACTGATTGAGACGGCCGTGCCGACAGAATTCCCGCAGAACCTCTTGACCGTCCTCCCTGTGGTAACTTGCTTCCGCTCGAAACCCGCGGAACAGGTCACCCAAGGAGGCAACTCATGCGGTCTTCCAGGCTCCCTGCCAGAATCTCGTTCGCGCTGATCGTCCTCACTCTCTTCGTCCTGATGGCGCCGTCCGCCTTGCCCGCCCAGGACGAGCCCGAGGACGCCTCCAAGCTCCAGGCCAAGACCTTCAAGGGCCTGGAGCTGCGCGGCATCGGCCCGGCGCTGATGTCCGGCCGCATCGCCGACATCGCCATCCATCCGGAGGACCAGAGCGTCTGGTACGTCGGCGTCGGATCCGGCAACGTGTGGAAGACCACCAACGCCGGTACCACCTGGACCCCCGTCTTCGACGACCAGGGCTCGTACTCGATCGGCTGTATCACCGTCGATCCTCACAACCCCTCCACCGTCTGGGTGGGCACCGGCGAGAACGTCGGCGGACGCCACGTGGGCTACGGCGACGGCGTCTACAAGAGCCTCGACGGGGGAACCACCTGGACCCACATGGGGCTCGCGGAGTCCGAGCACCTCACCAAGATCGTCGTCCACCCAAAGGACCCGAACACCGTCTTTGTCGCCTCCGAAGGCCCGCTGTGGTCGCCCGGTGGTGACCGCGGTCTCTACAAGTCCACCGACGGCGGAGCCACCTGGAAGCTCATCCTCGACGGTGGTGACGAGCCGGGCGCCGATGTGCCTGGCAACGAATACACCGGCGTCAACGACTTCATCCTCCACCCCACCAACCCGGACGTGATGTGGGCCTCCACCCACCAGCACTTCCGCAACACGGCGGCTTTGATCAACGGCGGTCCGCTGTCCGGGATCCACAAGTCGACCGACGGCGGGGAAACCTGGCGGAAGGTGTCGAAGGGGCTGCCCGAGGAGGACATGGGCAAGATCGGTCTCGCGGTCTCACCCTTCGATCCCAACATCGTCTACGCCACCGTCGAGCTGGCCTGGCGGGAGGGCGGGTTCTATCGCTCCACCGACGGCGGCGAGTCGTGGGAGAAGCGCTCGGACTATCTCTCCGGTGGCACCGGCCCGCACTACTACCAGGAGATCTACGCTTCCCCCCACAAGCTCGACCGCGTGTACCAGATGGACGTCAATCTCCACGTCACCGAGGACGGCGGCAAGACCTTCACCGAGGTGGGGGAGGAGTGGAAGCACGGCGACAACCACGCCATGGCCTTCGACCCCAAGGATCCCAACTATCTGGTGGTGGGGTCCGACGGTGGGCTGTATGAGAGCTGGGACCTGGGCACGCACTGGAAGTTCGTCACCAATCTGCCGGTGACCCAGTTCTACAAGCTGGCCCTCGACAACGACCTGCCCTTCTACAACATTTACGGCGGCACCCAGGACAACAGCACCCAGGGCGGTCCTTCGCGCACCGACAACACCAGCGGCATCCGCTCCAGCGACTGGTTCATCACGCTGTTCGCCGACGGTCATCAGCCGGCGGTGGATCCCACCAACCCGGACATCGTCTACTCCGAGTGGCAGCAGGGCAATCCGGTGCGCTACGACCGCCGGACGGGTGAGATCGTCTACATCCAACCGCAGCCCGAGCCCGGGGATCCACCGGACCGCTGGAACTGGGACTCCCCCATCCTGATCAGCCCCCACGACCCGGCGCGGCTCTACTACGCCAGCCAGCGGGTGTGGCGAAGCGACGACCGGGGCGACTCCTGGCGGCCCATCTCCGGCGATCTCTCCCGCGGCATCGAGCGGCTCCAGGCGTCGATGATGAGCGGCCGGGTGTGGTCCATCGATGCGGTGTGGGATCTGTGGGCGATGTCCAACTACGGCAACGTCACCTCGGTCGACGAGTCACCGCTCCAGGAGGGCCTGATCTATGCCGGCACCGACGACGGGCTGATCCAGGTGACCGAGGACGGCGGTGCAACCTGGCGCCAAGCCGGGACGGTCCCCGGGGTGCCCGCGACCGCCTTCGTCAACAACCTGCGCGCCGATCTCCACGACGTCGACACGGTCTACGCGGTGCTCGACAACCACAAGACCGGCGACTTCGCGCCCTACGTCGTCAAGTCCACCGACCGCGGACGCACCTGGAGCTCGATCACCGGCGATCTGCCCGACCGCCACATCGTCTGGCGTATCGTCCAGGACCACGTGAACCCGAGCCTGCTCTTCGTCGGTACCGAATTCGGCATCTTCTTTACCCTCGACGGTGGGGGGAAGTGGATCGAGCTGGAGGGCGGTGTGCCCAACATCGCCTTCCGAGACCTGGCGATTCACAAGCGGGAGAACGACCTGGTGGGGGCCTCCTTCGGCCGCGGCTTCTACGTCTTCGACGACTACACCCCGCTGCGTCAGGTCACCGAGGAGGTCTTGGAGCAAGAGGTCACCTTGTTCCCGGTGCGCCGGGCCTACTGGTACATCCCGAGGCGACCTCTGGGAGGGGGGGAGAAGGCGAGCCAGGGCGCCGATTTCTTCACCGCCCCCAATCCGCCCTTCGGCGCGGTGTTCACCTACTACCTGGCGGACGGCTACTCCACCCGCAAGGAGACCCGGAACAAGGCGGAGAAGAAGGTCGCCGAAGAAGGTGGGGACAACCCCCATCCGCCGTGGGAGGAGCTGCGACAAGAGGCCGAGGAGGAAGCTCCGGCCATGATCCTCACCGTTCGGGACGCCGACGGCGAGGTGGTACGGCGGGTGACCGGGCCGGTCAAGCCGGGCTTTCACCGGGTGGCCTGGGACCTGCGCTATCCCGAGCGCACCGCCGAGACCGGCCGGGAAAGGGGCGGCTTCTTCGGTCCCGAGGGATTTCTCGCCGCGCCCGGCACCTACACCGTGGAGCTGGCCAAGCGGGTCGACGGTGAGGTGACCGACCTGGGCGAGCCGCAGACCTTCGAGGTCGTGCCGCTACCGGGCCGCGATCCGGTGCTCAACGGTATGGAGCCGGCGCAGCTCGCGGAGGTCCTCCAGGACGTGGAAGCGCTCCGGCGGTCGATGTCGGGGACCTCGGAGGTGATCGACCGCACCGCCGAGCGCCTCGAGAGGATTCGCGCCGCACTCGACCGCTCGACGGTGGCGGACCACAGCCTCGGCGAAGACACCCGAGCCCTTGAAGATCGGCTGTCGAATCTGCGTGTGGCCCTCGAGGGCAACGCCCAGAAGGACCGCATCGGCGAGCCTCGGGCGCCCTCGGTCGAGGACCGGCTCGGGGTGGTGCTGACCGGGGTTCGCCTGTCGACCTACGGACCGACCCCCACCCACCTGCGCAGCTTTGAGCTGGCGCAGCAGGGCTTGGTGACCCTCCGCGAGGATCTCAACGCGCTGGTCGAGCGGGATTTGCCGGCTCTGGAAGAGAGGCTGGAGGCCGCCGGGGTGCCCTGGACTCCCGGGCGCCCGGCTCCCGGCGGGTGAGCGGTGCGGGTCGTGTCGGGGGCTTTGCCAGCTCCTTCCGGAAGACGAGGCTTCCGGCACGCCGCCGCAGGATCGGCAGGAGCGCGACCGCCAGCAGCAGGGCTGCCAGGGTGACCAGGAGCCCCGCTTCGGGCCCGAAGGCGGTTCCGGTCCAGAGCGTGGGTCCATGGACCTCCACCGCCAGCAGCGAATGGGCCGGCACCGTACCGCTCACCGGCAGACCGAAGAGGGGGCCGCAGGCGAAGTTCCACGCGATGTGGAGCCCGATCGGCACCGCCAACGAGCCGGTGACCAGGTAGGGGAGCGCGAACACCGCTCCCAGCAACACCACGTTGACCAGCCCGAGCCAGCCGGCGTTGGGGTTGCCGGCGTGCATCAGACCGAAGAGCAGCGACGAGACGATCCAGCCCGCCACCAGCGCACCCCGCGCCCCCAAATGGCGTCCGTGGAGCCCCTCCGCGACGTTGCGCAGGAGATAGCCGCGGCACAGGGTTTCCTCGTAGAGCCCGGTGAGCGCGAAGAGACCCAACGCACCCGCCAGGGGCGCCAGCAGAGCCGGGCCGGAGAGGGTGATTCCGCGGATCTCGAGCCAGCCAAGGGCCCAGAGCCCGAGAAAGACGAGGCTGACGGCACCCAGGCCGAGCGCCAGGCCCAGGCCCAGATCGCGCCCGAAGCTGCGCTCGAACCGGTCTCGCCAGGCCAGCCCCAGGCTCGCCGGCGAGCGTCGGTCGAGCCACCGGATCGCCAGTAGCAGCACGGCGAAGGCGGCGAGTAGATAGACGGTGCGGGTGACACCGGCGCTCCAACCCAGGGAGCGGGACAGGTGGACGTAGACGGCGATCTGGGTGCCCAGGGTCGCCATCAGCAGCAGGAGAATGCGCCAGCCGGCGGGCAACCGGCCCTCCTCGCGGTTCCACAGCACGCGGGTCCAACCCTGTGGTTTGTGGTGCTCGTGTGGATCGCTGGCCATGGCTCGGCTCCTTTCGTCGGTGGTCTTACTCGCATGCTTGTCGTCACTCGTCGTGGCGAGCTCATCGTTTGGCTCTTGCCAAGTGGGCTCCTCAGGCTTCCCGCAGCACCACGGCGGGATCGGTGCGGATCGCGCGGCGCGCCGGGAGCCAGCTCGCACCCAGGGCGAGCAGGCTCAGGAGCGCCAGGCCGGCGACGAAGGTGAGGGGATCGAGCGGATCGACCCCGTAGAGGAAATGGGTGAGCAGGCGGCTCAGCAGCGCGGCCAGGATCAAGCCGATGCCTGCGCCGATCAGCGCCAGCCGCAGCCCCTGCCACAGGACCATGCGCAAAACGCTGGCGGCGCGGGCGCCCATAGCCATTCGGATACCGATCTCGCGGCTGCGCTGGCCGATGCTGTAGGCCAGGATGCCGTACAGACCCACGGCTGCCAGTAGAACCGCCAGGAGCCCGAACGCGTTGATCACCCAGGCCCCGGCCCGGACGGGGAGCAACGAGGCTTGCAGGTGCTCGTCCAGGGTCTGGACGTGAAACAGGGCCAGGGTGCCGTGCAACCGGCGCAGCTCGGTGCGGAGCGTGGGGAGGAAGCTCTCGGGACGGCTGCGGGTCTTGACCGCGAGCGTCATGCTCTGACGGTGCACCTGGTCCAGGGGCAGATAGAGGTAGCTCGTGGCGTCTTCCCCCACGCTTCCGTACTTGCCGTCGCGGGCGACACCGATCACCTGGTAGGGGGTGCCTTCCACGTCGAGACGACGCCCGAGCGGGCTGTCGTCGGGCCAGAAGCGCCGGGCCAGGGTCTGGTTGACGATGGCCTTGCGCGCCGTGTCCGCGCGGTCCAGGTGAGAATCGAAGCTACGTCCCGCGACCAGGGGGATGCCCAGGGTCTCGAAGTACCCTGCCGAGACCACCGAGTAGTCCACCAGGGGGGCTCCACCGTTGGTGGCCTGCACGTGGCCTTCTGGCTGGGTCCGGGTCTGGCCGCCCAGGGAGCTCAGGGGCAGAGTCATGGTCCAGGCGGCGGAGCGCACCTCCGGCAGGCTCTCCAGGTGCTGGACCGCCTGTCGATAGAAGCGTCGTCCGCGGTCGCCGTTCCAGCCGTGGCTGCTCAGGTCCACCGAGGCCACCGCCACGCCCTCCGGATCGAAGCCGAGCTCGATGGACTGGGCGTGCTGGAGCCCGCGAAGAAAGAGGCCGGCGGCGATGAGCAACACCAGGGAGACGGAGAGCTGCGCCACCACGAGGACGTTCTGCAGCCGCGATCTGCGCCGCACCTGTCCCGAGCTGCGGTCCTTGAGGGCGGAGACCAGATCCGTCTTGACGGATTGGAGCGCCGGTGCCAGCCCGAAGACGACGCCGGTCAGCACCGAGACGCCGAAAGCGAACAGAAGCACGCGGTGGTCGAGACCCAGATCGAGGGTGACCGGGAATCCCAGATCGGGGCTGAAAGACTCGATCAGCCGACCCAGGACGAACGCCAGGGCGAGACCGAGCCCACCCGCCGCCAACGCCAGCAGCAGGCTCTCAGTGACCAGTTGGCGGATCAGACGCAGTCGGCTGGCGCCCAGGGCGAGACGCACGGCGACCTCCTGGGTCCGGCGCGCCGCGCGGGAGACCAGCAGCGTCGCCACGTTGGCGCAGGCGATCAGCAGCACCAGACCCATCAAGACGTGGAGGAGCGCGACGAACGCCTCGACCGCGCCGCGGAAGATCGGATGCACGGCGCCTTCCCGCTCGGGGATCAGCGTCACGCTGGTCCCTTCGTTGGATTCCGGATAGGTCCGTGCCAACTCGGCGAATACCCGGTCGAGCGAGCCCTCCGCGCGTTCGAGCGAGACCCCCGGTGCCAGACGACCGATCACCAGCAGATTGCGCTCGTCGCGGGTGGTGAGCATCTCCGAGCCCGGGAAGAGACGGGGTTGGACGGACAGCGGTACCCAGAGATCCGGCGCGAAGCCCACCACCGTGCCGGTGAATTCCGCCGGAGCCACGCCGACCACGGTGAAGCGACGGTCGTTGAGGCTCAGCTCGCGGCCTACCACGCCGGGGTCGCCGTCGAAGCGGCGTCGCCACAGACTGTGGCTCAACACCGCGACCGCGCGCGTCTCCCGATCGTCCTCCGGCAGCAGCGCGCGCCCGCGGTCGGCATTCACACCCAGCAGCTCGAAGTAGCCTGCCGAGACGAGGGCTCCGAAGATCCGCTCCGAGCGGTCCACGGTGGTCACGTTGACGGCCATCACCTGCTCGGCGGCGAGCTCCACGCTGTCGTTCCCCATCTCCTGCAGGTCGCGGAAGTCGGGATGGGAGAAGACTCCCCACTGCAAACCGTCCTCGTAGCTGGTGTAGGCACGGACAAGGGAGTCCGGATCCTCCACCGGCAGGGGACGCAGGAAGAGAGCGTTGGCCAGCGTGAAGACGGTGGTGTTGGCGCCGATGCCGAGACCGAGGCAGAGCAGGGTCACCACTGTGAATGCGGGGCTGCCGATCAGGCTTCGCAACCCCTGCCGAAGATCTCTGGTCAAGCCGCTCATCGTGTCTCCTCCAGGCTGTGTCCTCCGGGCGGTGTCGTTGTGCCGGGCTCGTTGTCCCTTGGCGGACGCTGCCTGGAGAAGCTGCAAGGACGAGTCCAACTCGCCTCCCATTTCGACGCACGCGCGAGGGCCGAGGCGCCACAGTGGTGCCGCCAATCGTGGCCGGAGCTCGCGTGCGCCTTTGGTGATAGGGGTCTTCGCGCGAGCGCCGTACCTGCGGTGGGAGGGCGGCTCGAGCGCGGCTCGTCCTGCCGTCGCTCGAAGGGGCTCGGTTACCGGCCCCCGCCGTGAGTATCGGGTTACCCGGCGACGGGTAACCGGCTTCCCGACTTCCCCCTTCAGAGAACCCGTTGAGCGCGCAAACCCCCGGAAGTAGGGGGATCCAGCGGCTGGCATGGGCTGTGCTCCTACTCAAGGGCGGACGTCACGTGACCGACAACGACTAGCACGACGAACCGAAAACGAAGGGAAGAAACATGGATACCAAGACTCAGAATGACGAGCTTTTCGAAGAGCTGAGCGTGAACGAGCTCGAAGATCGCCTGGAGCTGGTCGACCGCTGCACCTGCCGGAACGACACTCCGAAGTAAGAACCCTTGCAGCCTGACGTCTCAGCTCGACGTTGCAGCTTGACGTTTCAGCTCGAGACGATCTGACCTCTCGAGGAGTGAGGAGCGATCGGTGGACTCAACCCACGCGGAAACGAGCTACGCTTTGGCCCCCGACGTCCAGACCTGGCCGCTGGACACAAGCACCCGCGGCGAGCGCTTTCTGGTCGAGGTTGGCACGGAGCGACGGTTCGAGGTCACCGCGGGGGTCCACCAGGTCCTCCAACTCCTTCGAGAGCGAGACCGCACGGTCGGCGATATCGCTTCCGAGCTGAGCGGGCGCGGCTACGCGCACGCCGCCCCGGAGCGCATCGCGAGGTTGATCGACAAGGTTCTGATCCCTCGCGGGATGGTCGAGGCACCGGACGGCCGGGAGATTCGGCTGGCCGCCGCAGGGCCCAAGCGGGCCGACTATCTGCGGGTTCAAGTGCCCCTCATCCGTCCCCAGACCGTGCGGCCCCTCACCGCTCTGCTATCCCGATTGTTCCATCCCGTCATGGCGCTGCCGTTGCTCGGGGTGGCGATCCTGGCACAATTTTACTTTTTTCTCGATGTCTCGCCAGAGTTTTCCTGGCAAGTGACCTCCCTGCCGCTCCTTCACTACGTTCTCCTGCTGCTGATCCTCAACGGCACCGCCATGCTCCACGAGCTGGGTCATGCGGCCGCCTGTCTGCGGTTCGGTTGTCCTCACGGACGGATCGGCTGGGGCATCTACCTGTTCATCCCCGTCCTCTTCACCGACGTCTCTCCGGCCTGGCGCCTGAATCGCAAACAGCGGGCGGTGGTGGACTCCGGTGGCATGTACATGGAAATCCTGGTGGCCTGCGCGGCGCTGGGTCTGTATCACTGGACGGGGAACGACCTGTACGTCTATCTCTTCATCTTTCTCGAGCTGAGCCTGCTGCGCTCCCTCAACCCCATCCTCCGACGGGACGGCTACTGGCTGATGGCGGACCTCTCGGGGCAGCCCCATCTGCGGGAGGCGAGCCTCGGCGCCCTGCGCCAGGGCGTCGCCGGGCTCCTGGGCCGCGAGGTCGAGGACGAGCCCCTGCTGCGCGGAATGCCCCGGTGGATGCGCCACTCGCTGTATCTCTACACCCTGGCCGCCGTGACCTTCACCGGGCTGATGGTGTACTGGGTGAGCCTTCGGATCCTGGGTGAGGTGATCCCCCGGGCTCCGGTGCTGCTCGCCGAGATGGTCCAGGGACTGACCCCCGGCTCCTTCGACGTTCCGGCCGTCCTGGACGCCAGCCTTCGGTTGGGATTCTCCCTCCTATTCCTGTACTTCGTGCTCTCGCTGGGCATCCGCCTGGTGGGGAGCTCGGCCCGGTGGCTGACCGGGAAGGAATCCCAGAGTCCGGAGGCGGCGGATGATGCGGAGGGCCGCGAAGCCTCGACAGAACAGAGACCCGCCAGCGAACGGAAGGAGAAGGAAGCGGCATGACCCCGACCCGCGACACGGTTTCCCACAGCGACACCGGACACGGAAACGGGAGTGAGAGTGGGCTGCGCTATGTACGCTCCCGACACCTGCAGATCGAGCAACAGGCCGGCGACGAGATGGTGCTGGTGCACTCGCTGCTCGGCAACCGCCTCGAGGTCAACGAGGCGACCTACCGCTTCCTCGAGCTCTTCGAGAAGCCGCGGTCTCTGGAGGATCTCGCGTCTCCGGCGGCGGTGGAGAAGGTGAGGCCCTCCTTCGAGAGGCTCCAGCGGGCGAGCTTTCTGATTCCCGAGGACCATCAGGAGACCCTGAGCGACAAGATCCTGCGACGGGTGAGCCCGGGGTTGTTCCGCAGCCCCGCCTACACCTCCCGCACGGAGACTCCCCCGGAGGTGGTCTTTCTCGGCGTGCCGTTCGACTACGGCAATCACAAGGATCCCGGGGCGCGCTACGGCCCCGAGGCCCTGCGTCGCCTGTCCCAAACCCTCCACTATGTCCTGGAGCACGACAACGGACGGCCGAAGGGCTGGTACGACAACCGTCTCGACCGGCCGATCCTCCAGGGGGTGACCCTCGGCGATGCCGGGGATCTGTTCATCGCGCCCAACGAGAGCCCGGGACAGGTCTTTCGCAAGCTGCGCGGGGCGGTGGAACGGATCCTGGATGTCGGTGGCCTCCCGGTGGCTTTGGGAGGCGACCACTCGATCACTTTCGCCACGGTGTCTGCCTACCGCCGGCCTCTCTCCATCTTCCAGATCGACGCCCACACCGACCTGGCGCCCTACTTCCCGAGCGTCGAAAACCACCATGGCAACGTGATGTCGAGGGCGCTGACCCTGGACCACGTGGAGGGGATCTACCAGGTCGGAGGACGCGGGACCACCGCGGCTCCCCTGGACCGCGGACGCGACGGGGTCGAGCTGTGTCTGTCGCCCCGGGCGCTCCGCGACGTGGGGATCGACGGGGTGCTCGAGCGGATGCCGGCGGACCGGGACTACTACGTGTCTCTCGACATCGACGCCCTGGACCCGGCGCAGGCTCCGGGCACCAGCACGCCGGTTCCCGGTGGCCTGGGCTTCGAGGAGGTCCTCGATCTCCTGAACGCGGTGGCCGGCCGGCGCCGCTGCATCGGCTTCGACCTGGTCGAGATCAACCCGCGCCGGGATCCCCAGGACCTCACCGCCGCGGTGGGCCTGGAGCTCCTCCTGGCGTTTCTGGGCTCCCATTTCCTGCAACCGGGTCGGCAAGGGGATCCGCGACAGGATCCGCGACAGGATCCGCGACAGGATCCGCAAGACTCGAACCGGCAGGATCCACGGGAGGGGGAAGACCCATGAGGACTCCGAGGATCCTCACGGCCTTCGCTTCACGAGTCTCTCTGCTCCGCGCCCTGGGAGCCGGACTCCTGCACCTGGTGGTGCGGGGACGCCTGGGCGAGTACCTGCGCCGTTTCCGCGAATCGCAGGCGATCCTGCAGCTCAACCTCTTTCTCGCCCTGCCGGAGCTTCGCGGCACGCGGCGGCTGAGCCGTCTGGCCCGACGGGTGGCCCTCCGGCGCCTGTACAACGACCTGGACTTCGCCACCTTGCGTTGGAATCCCTTCGAGGTGATGGGCCTGCAGCACCTGGAGTCGAGCCTGGAGCGCGGCCGCGGTGCGATCGTGTGCACCCAGCACCTGGGGCCCTACCGCCGGATCTTCCACGAGCTCCTGCGCCGGGGTCACGCCGTTCACCTACTGGTGGACGCCAAGGTGGCCCGCTCGTTCAAGCCCCAGGCTGCGACCCAGCTCCGGCGCCAGGGGTGGAGCATGGAGCGGATCGAGCAGCACCTCGGCGAGCTCGAGATCTTGAACGCCGAGCAGCCCGGATCGGTTCAGCAGATGTTGCGGGCCTTGCGCGCCAACGAGATGGTCCTCGTCTATCTGGACGGCAATACCGGCGTGAGCGCTCCGGGCGAGGGCACCCGGCGGCACGCCAACAACGTGACGGTGGGCTTCTTCGGTCATCCCATCACGGTGCGGCGGGGAGTCTGCCAGATCGCCCACGCGACCGGTGCTTCGCTGGTTCCCCTCTTCGCCCGGTGGGAGGCGGGTCACCGGCCGATGATGCGCTTTCTCGAGCCGGTGAGGCCCGAGCCCGACGAGGCGAGGGACACTTTCGCCCGGCGGGGCATGCGGCGGCTGTTCCAACTGAGCGAGCGGGCGATCCGGCGCGATCCGGAGCAGTACGAGGAGTGGGTCCACGTCCACCGCTGGCGGTCCACCGAGCGAGGATCCGAAAAGGAATCCGCCCGGGACGACGAGGATTTGGCAGCGGCGCGGCGGGAGCTGCGGGAGGTCCCCGACCGCCGGCTGCGGGTGGATCCCGGCCGCGCGGCGGTGCTGCAGGTGGGATCGCGCGAGGTCCTGGTGGACGGGGTGGAAGGACGGATCCTGCCCGCGGATCCGCTCACTGTCCGTCTGGCTCGGCGCTGCCAGCGAACCGTTCGCCTGGAGGAGCTGCTGCGCTCCTTCCGCGCCGACGAGCGCGAAGACGCCCTCGACCACCTCGCTCGTCTCCACGCCCTCGGAGTCCTCGAAGAGGTGCAGACGCAGCAACATGCCCGAGCTTCAACCAACGAGACAGATCGACCTACGGAGGCCCAGATGACCACCCACGATGCCACCGTCACCCCTCCGAAAAGGCCCTCGAAGGTCGCGCCGACAGACCCAGCGACCGCCGCCGGACGGACTGCGTCCCTTGGCGGCGACCCCTCCCGGGTCGAGCCCGCGCTGCGCTTTCTGCCCAGGTTGGCGATCCGCGCCCTCGCCCGGCCCGGCAAGCGGGCGTTTGTCCGCTCGCTGTTGAACACCTACCACGGCAACGTGCTCAATCTCTCGTTGGCCCTGCCGGAACGCTTCAGCCGTAGAGACATCCGCAAGATCGCCCGTGGAGCCGTCCTCACCTACCTGCGCAACGAGGCCGAGTATCTGGCACCGCGCCGCTGGGGTCGCCTGCCCGAGGGGAGCTCGGAGATGCTCGCCGACGCCCTGGAGCGGGGGAAGGGAGCCGTGGTGGCCTGCCAACATCTCGGCCCCCAGCGCTACGCGTTGCTCGAGGTGGCTCGCCGGAGCTCGAAGGTCCACGCCGCGGTGACCGAGAAATTCGTCTCCCGGCTCCGCAGTTGGCTCGACCGTCTGGCCCGCGACGCCGGCGACCGCGAGGAGGCGGAGCTGGCGAGCCGCGTGGAGATCCTGACCGTCGAGGAGCCCACCTGCGCCCTCAAGATGGTGCGCGCCCTCAAGCGCGGCGAGGTGGTGTTCTTCGACGTCGATGGCAACATCGGTGTCGGCGGTGAGAAGCGCACCCGCCAGGGCACCCTCACCCTGTCGTTCCTGGGCCGCGACATCCACGTGCGCAAGGGGGTGGCCTATCTCTCCCACCGGACCGGCGCTCCCATCGTGCCGGTGACCACCCTGTGGGAGGAGCAAGGACCGCGGGTCCGCTTCCAGCCGCCGCTCTCACCGGAGGAGAAAGAGGGCAAAGAAGAGTACACCGAGCGCGCCCTGACCCATCTCTACGGACAGCTCGAAAACCATCTCCTCCGGCATCCCGAGCAGTGGGAGATGTGGCCCCACTTCTTCAAGTGGATCACTCCGCCGGAGCCCCTGTCGCTCGACGAGGAGAGCCTGGCGAGCCTGCAGGACGATCTGCGGGCGGCGCTGCGGGAGGGCTCGGAAACCCGCCTGCACGCGGATCCGCAACGGGTCTTCGTCCTGCGGGTGCGCGACAAGCGGTTGCTGATCGACCGCGAGGGCTTCCGATTCTTCCTCACCTCGCGCGGTGGTGAGCTGTTGCTCGAGCGCCTGCACCGCGGGACGACCCTGGGCCGCCTGGTGCGGGAGCTGCGGTCGTCGCTGTCCGTCGACGACATCCTCCGCGAGCTCGCCCGCTTCCAGGTTCTGGGAGTCTGGAGACGGCTCGAGGAGAGCCCGTCATGATCGCCCGCCCCGATCCCCGTCCCCATCCCGAGGCCGCTGGCTCCGCGGACGGCCCCGCGGCGGATCCCTCCGAGGCTCTGCCTTCCTTCCCGTACGACGTGGAGACGCTGGCCGGGGTAGCCCGCGCGCGGGCGGCAGCGCATCCCGAGCGCGCCGCCTACGTGTTTCTGGGCAACGACGGGGACGAGCGGGGGCGACTGACCTACGGCGAGCTCGATCGGGGAGCCCGGGAGGTCGCCGCCGCGCTGATGCGCCGGGGGCTGACCGGCGAGCGGGCGCTTCTGCTCCATCCCCCCGGTCTGGAGTTCGTCCGGGCCTTTCTCGGCGCGCTCTACGCCGGCGTGGTGGCGGTGCCCCTCTTCCCACCCCGGCTGCAGGGCTCGCGGGTGCGCAGTCATGTGGCGCGGGTGGAAGCGGTGATCTCGGACGCCCGCCCGGCGCTGGCGCTGACCACCGTCGATCTCCGCACCCGGCTGCGCAAGGCCGGGGACGACGCGGGGACCCTGGCGGAGCTGCCGGTGCTGGCCACCGACGACGTGGAAGACGGGCTTCCCAGGGAGCGGGTGGACCTGCCCACGACCGGATCTGACGACCTGGCGTTTCTCCAGTACACCTCCGGCTCGACCTCCGCACCCCGCGGGGTGAAAGTCACCCACGGCAACCTGATGCACAACGAGGAAACCCTGCGCCAGGCCCACCGTCACCGCGAAGGCGACGTCACGGTCACCTGGCTGCCGGTCTTTCACGACATGGGCCTGATCGGACAGGTTCTCCAGTCGCTCTACACCGGAGGGCGATGCGTGTGCATGGCGCCGGTGACCTTCCTGCGCGACCCCTACCGCTGGTTGGAGGCGATCTCGGAGCACCGCGCGGTGACCAGCGGCGGTCCCAACTTCGCCTACGAGCTGTGTCTGCGGCGGATCCCGGAGGAGCGCCGCGAGGGTCTGGACCTCTCGTCGTGGCGGGTGGCGTTCAACGGTGCCGAGCCGGTGCGGGCGGAGACCCTCGATCGCTTCACCGAGGCCTTCGCGCCCTACGGTTTCCGCCACGTGGCGCACTTCCCCTGCTATGGGCTGGCCGAGGCGACCCTCTTTACCACCGGCGATCCGCTGGACGAGCCACCCCGCATCGAGGCCTTCGAGCCCGGGGCGCTGGAGCGGCGGGAGACCGTCCGTAGCGTCGGAGGAGGGCGCCGGCTGGTGGGCTGCGGCCGGACCTGGGGCGGCCAGGAGGTCGTGATCGCCGATCCCGACACCATCGAGCGCTGCCCCGCGGGAAGCATCGGGGAGATCTGGATCCGCGGCGACAGCGTCGCCGCCGGGTACTGGAACCGCACCGACGACAGCGGGGAAACTTTCGCAGCGAAGCTCGCCGACGGCGAAGGCCCCTATCTGCGGACCGGTGATCTGGGCTTTCTGCGGGGAGACCGGCTCTTCATCGCCGGCCGTCTCAAGGACCTGATCATCCTCCGGGGACGCAACCTCTACCCCCAGGATCTCGAGCTCACTGCCGAGCGCAGTCATCCGGGTCTGCATCCGGGTGGCGGCGCGGCCTTCTCGGTGGAGCTCGACGGGGAGGAGCGCTTGGTGCTGGCCCAGGAGGTAGAGCGCCGGCCGCAAGCGGAGCCGGAGGAGATGCTGACGGCGATCCGACAGGCGGTGGCCGAGGAGCATCAGGCGCAGCCCTGGGCGGTGGTCCTGCTGAAGCCCCGAACGCTGCCCAAGACCTCCAGCGGCAAAGTCCAGCGCGGAGCCTGCCGGCAGGGCTTTCTCGACGGTGCACTGCAGGAGGTGGCCCGCTGGGAGGAGCCTCGCGAGGGGGCAGCGGGGGGACGGGTCCTGCAGGACGGAGATTCGCCGGATGCAGACAGCGCTTCGCGGGCCGACGAGGCCCTCCGGTGGCTGCGGCGGTGGGCGGAGGAGCGCTTCGACGCCCGTCTCGCCGACGAGCGCCGCACCTTTCCGCCGCACGTCGTGCTGGACCTGGGCAACCGCGGTCTTCTGGGGCTCCAGGCGCCGCGGAAGGCCGGTGGGCTGGAGCTGACCACCCGCGACGCGCTCCGCGTGTACCGGCAACTGGCGGCGCTGGATCTCTCGTTGGCGACCTTCGTCACCGCGCACAACGGCCTCGGGCTGCGGACGCTGCAACGCTTCGCCACCCCGGAGCTACGCGACGAGCTGCTGCCCGCGATGGCCTCCGGCCGCGAGCTCGGCTCTTTGGCTCTCACCGAGCCCGGAGCCGGCTCGAACCCCGGCGCGCTCCAGGCCCGGGCGGTCACCGACGGCTCCGGCGGCTGGCGTCTGCACGGCGAGAAGATCTGGATCGGCTCCGCCGCCTGGGCGGGGGTGACCCACGCCTTCGTGCGCCACAAAGAGACCGGGGCGGTCTCGGGCTTCGCGCTGCGCCGGGGCACGCCGGGGCTGCACCCGGGTGCCGAGGCGCCGACCCTCGGGCTTCGCGGCATGGTGCAGAGCCGGGTGCTCCTGGACGGCGTGCCGGTGGGCACGGCCGAGCTTCTGGGCGAGCCTGGACAGGGACTGCAGGTGGCGCAGGACATCTTCCGCTTCGCCCGGGTGGGGCTGGGCGCCCTGAGCGTCGGCGCCCTCCAACGCTGCGCCCAGCTCTGGGTGCGCTACGCGGGACGCCGGTCGATCGCCACCGGCCGGCTGCTGGAGCACCCGGTGACCCTCGAGCGTCTGGCGCACCTGACCGCCGCGGTGACCGCCCTCGATGCCCTGGTGACGAAGATCGCGGCGCGGGCGGACGCCGGCCGCGAGCTGCCGCTCGACGCCACCCTGGCGGCCAAGGTGCTGGGCTCTGAGCTGCTGTGGCAGGGCGTGGACGACCTGATGCAGGCCCTCGGCGGCCGTGGCTACCTGGAGAGCAACCCGGCGGCCCGGCTCCTTCGCGACGCCCGCGTCTTCCGCATCTTCGAAGGCCCCACCGAGACCCTCACCGCCTACGCGGGATCCCGCGTCGCCCACGGCACCCCGGAGCTCGGCGAGCTGCTGGAGACCACGCTGGGTGCGCCGCAGGTCTACCGGGCCCTGGAGACCCTGCGCCACGACCTGAAAGACGAGCTGCGCGAGGTGCAGCGAGGGGGCGATCCGCTGCGCCAGCACCGTCTCGGAGAGGCGGCGCTGTGGGCGGTGCTGTGGGCGGCGGTCGAAGGGAGCTCCGGAAGCTCCGGAGCCGACGAGCGCGCCCGGATCTGGGCTCGCCGGGCCTTCGAGCGTGCCGCCGATCGGGCGAGGTCCCGGGAGCCCGGAGCCTGGCACGGAATGGATGCCCGGGCGGTCGAGGAGACCGTGGCGACCTACGCCGACACCATCGGCGACGTCGAGCCCTGGCGCTCCGGCGTCGAGGAAGCGGTCGATCCGCTCCTGCGCCGCGATGCGCCGACAGAGACGCCGAGCGTCGAGGCTTCGACCCCCGAGATCCAGGCGGAGAAGATCCGGGCGGAGAAAAACGGGGCGAAGCTGCCGAGCGAGGCGGGGAACGAAGCGGAGGAGAGCGAGCCCTCGGGTCCCGACGCCCGGGCGGTCGAGCGCTGGCTCACGGACTGGCTCCAGGACCAGCAGGGAATTCCCCGGGCCGACATCGACCCGGCCAAGCCCCTCGCCTCCTACGGGCTGGACTCGGTGACCGCGGTGCTCATGGTCACCGACATGGAGTCTTGGCTCGGGCGCAAGCTGGACGCCAGCATGGCCTGGGCGCACCCGACCCTGCGCAGCCTGGCCATCCGGCTGGCCGAGGGGGAGGAGGCGAGCCTGCCGCGGTCGGCGTAGCCGCGGCCGGCGTAGAATCGGCGGCGGATGCCCACGCCAACGCCCGCGCCCACCTATCTCGACCTCGCCACTTGGCCCCGGAAGCAGCACTTCGACTTCTTCCGGGGCTTCGACAACCCCTTCTTCAACGTCTGCGTCCAGGTGGACGTCACCGCGCTCCACGAGCATGCGCGCGCCGAGCGGCTGTCGTTCTTCCTCGCCTACACCTACCTCTCGACCCGGGCGGCCAACGCCGTCGAGCCCTTCCGCTACCGCCTGCGTGCGGACCCGAGCGGTGACCGGGTGCTGATCCACGACGTGATCCACGCGGGCTCGACCATCCTGCAGGACGACGACACCTTCACCTTCGGCTACTTCCGGTACCACGACGACTTTTCCCGCTTCCACGCCGAAGCCTCTGCCGAGCTCGACCGGATCCGTTCGAGACCGCAGCCGTTGGTGCCCTCGCAGGACCGCGACGACCTGATCCACTACTCGGTGCTGCCCTGGCTGTCCTTCACCAGCTTCGCCCACGCCCGCAACTGGGGGGGCGAGGACTCGGTGCCCAAGATCGTGTTCGGCAAGCGCTACCGGCAAGGCGAAGGAGAGGACCAGCGGCTCCTCATGCCGCTCTCGGTGGAGGTCCACCACGCCCTGATGGACGGCCTCCACGTGGGGCGCTACGTCGAGCGCTTCGAGGCGGACCTGGCGAGCCCGCGCACGGCCCTGGGGCGCAGATGAGAGAAAATAGGCATCTCGACAAAAAAGCAGTCCGGCGATAGGGTCACTTGCGCCATCGAGGCGCTGGATTTGCTCGATACGGCCGAAAGGAGACCGGCCCCCGTGAAGATCGGACGCAACGAGCCCTGTCCCTGCGGCTCCGGCAAGAAGCACAAGAAGTGTTGTCTGAAGCTCGATCGAATGGCCCAGGGTGCCGGCCCCGAGAGCCTGGCCGAGGGCCAGGTGCTGGCTTTCGCCAGGGGAGCGGAGGTGTGGGAGGTGGACATCCGGCCGGTGCCCCTCGTCTTCGAGGACAAGCCGGACGCGCGCCCCGCCAACGTGCTGGTGGTGGCCGACGGGATCCTCGTCGACACCGAGCCCCTGATCCGTCCCTCCCCGGAGCCCGAGGACGTGGCCGAGGTGCTCGAGCGGGCGGTGCTGCGGGCGGTGCAGAGGCTGGGAAAGGCACCTCACACGGTCGCGGTGCGCGAGGAAACGGTGGCGACCCACCTGGCCGAGCGTCTCGCCGAATCCGAGGACCCCGCCGTCTCCTCCATCGAGGTCGACGCCGACTACCTTCTGGATCTCGACGAGGTGGCCTGCGAGATGATCGAGTCGCTGACCGGACATCAGCCCGTCGCTTTCTATTCCTATCCGAATACCTGGGCGGGGTGGGGCTTGCCCGACGAGCGAGTGGCGGAGATCTTTCGCGCCGCCGCGGCCTTCTACCGTGCGGCTCCCTGGAAGCATCTCACCAACGAGGACCTGATCGAAGCCGAGTCCCCGCGGGGGAGCGTGTGGACGATGGTGGTGCTCGGCAATGAGGAGAAGGAATACGGCCTGTATCTCTATGCCTTCCGTGGAGATGCCGAAAGGGTCTGCGAGGGGACGGCGCCGGGTGACTTCTGGGATCTGGACGGACAGGTTCTCAGCCTGTCCTTCGAGAAGGGAAACAGGCTTTCGAAGCAGAAGCGGCGCGAGATCTCCCGCAAGGGATGGGAGGTCGCCGATGCCGCCGCCTACCCGGATCTCATCGCCTTCGAGACGCCGGCCGGCGGTCTCTTGAAACAAGACGCGGAAGACCTGATCGCGCTTCTCGGCGTGGTGCCGCGCTTCGTGGAAGACGAAGGGTGGGAGCTCGTGGACGAGGAGCTTCCCTGGGTCGATCCCGAAACCGACTTCGAGCTCGTCTACCTGCCGTACCAGCCCGACGTCAGGGAAGAGCTCAGAATTCTGGTCCTCCGGGAGCTCATCGAGCCGGGGGACGCTCAAGGCTCCGGCGCAAACCCCGAAGGCGCGCTCCGCAGGTTCGCAAAGCCCCTGGACACCTTCGAGGCCACCGAGGCGTTTCTCGGCGAGCTCTGGCACGAGGCCGTCCCGGTTCTTCACCGTTTCTCCCGCCACCTCTTGGAGGTCGAGGGCTTCGGCAAGAACACCGTCGGGCGGCACACACGCAATGCCGAGGGCTTCGCGAGGTATCTCACCCAGGAAGCCGGCGTTCCCCTGTCCGCGGTGCATCTGAAAGATCTGACCGCCTACCTCTGGGATTGGTACCCTCGCAAGAAGGCCCCCGGCCGGACGGCGGCACAGCAGGTTCCGGTGTCTCTCGAGAGGTTCTTCGACTATCTCGCCGTGGAGGAAGACATCGTCTGTCCCTGGGCCTTCGAGATCCTGGCGGAGCGGGACGAGATCGAGGTCCGCTGGGGAACCAGCCCCGGGGGCTTCTGGTTGGATGAAGACGGCCGCGACTGGTGGTCCTCGGGGTTCTCCGAGCAGCGGACGCTTTTGCTCCTTCCCGAGATGCTGTGTCTCGGCCACCCTCCCCCCGACGAGCTCGTGGGTCTCATGGGATCGAAGGAAGCCCTGCTGTGGATGGAGCTCGAGCGGCGATGGCTCCTCTGGCGTGACGCGATCCTCCGATCCGAGGACCTCGAGACACCGGAGGTCTTGGAACGTCTCTGCCGGCGTCAGAGGGACTGGGAAGAGACCGTCCACCCCCATCTCGACGGCCGAACCCCGGCCGAGGTCGTGATCGAGGAGCGGGCGAAACAGGAGGGGCGAGATGTAGATCCGAGCCGGGAGGAAGAAGGGACGAGCTGAGGGCGGACAGCCCCGTCAAGGTGGGAGCCGGGAGGCTCCGGGGGATGTCTCTCGTTGGAGCTGTCGGAGCCCGTAGCCGCTGACCGCGGCGATCGCCAACAACGACAGAAGGCATAGGTAGTAGCCGAATCGAAGATCGAGTGTCAGCAGCCCCTCGCCCTGTTTCTCGAGGTCCGCACCAAGCTTGACGGCGAGTAGAAGAAGACACAGAGCGCCTCCAGCACCGAAGGTCAGCAAGACCGGAGGACGTCCCCGGGTGAAGACGGCGAGAGCAAGGCCAGCGAGGACGCAGGTGAGAGCGCAGATGGCCAGAGGCTCGCGTGAAACCTCATTCTCCTCGACTTGACCGAATGCGGTAGGCATTTCGATGGTGGTTCCCATGGCGAGCTCGAGGCCTGAGAGGGTTATGTCCACCCCAGCACACGAGACCGTCGCAAACGGCAGGGCGAAACAGACAAGCGCAAAGCCAAAGGTCGAAACGGAGATCTTGCGGTTGGGTACCATCGTGCACCTCCTGGTTGTCCAGGAAGACACAGGTCCCAAACCAAAGGTTGATTCTTGGAGAGGACAACCCCCTCAAGCCTCGACCAGCTCCCCCTCCTCGTACGCCTCCATCGGCAGACAGGTGCAGACCAGGTTGCGGTCGCCGTAGGCGTTGTCGATGCGGCCCACCGGCGGCCAAAACTTGCGCTCCTTGACCCAGGGCGCCGGGAAGGCCGCTTCCTCACGGCCGTAGGGATGGCTCCAGTCGTCCGCAGCGATCGCCCGCGCCGTGTGCGGCGCTCCGTGGAGCACGTTGTCCTCGCGGTCCGCACGACCCTCCTCGATGGCGCGCAGCTCCTCGCGGATCGCGATCAGCGCGTCGCAGAAGCGGTCCAGCTCGGCCTTGGGCTCCGACTCCGTGGGCTCGATCATCATCGTTTCGTGCACCGGGAAGGAGACCGTCGGCGCGTGGAAGCCGTAGTCCATCAGCCGCTTGGCGATGTCTTCTACGGTCACCCCGGCGGTCTTCTTGAAGTCGCGCATGTCGGCGATGAATTCGTGGGCGACGAAGCCGGTTTCTCCCGTGTACAGCACCTTGTAGCTGTCCGACAGCCGCTTCGCCATGTAGTTGGCGTGGAGCACCGAGACCTGCGAGGCCAGGGTCAGCCCCTCCGCCCCCATCATCCGAATGTACATCCATGAGATAGGAAGAATCGAGGCGCTGCCCCAGGGCGCCGAGGCCACCGGACCGATGGCCTTCTCGCCGCCGGTGGCGATCAGCGGATGCCCGGGCAGGAAGGGCGCCAGGTGCTCGGCGGCGGCGATGGGACCGACCCCCGGACCGCCGCCGCCGTGGGGGATGCAGAAGGTCTTGTGCAGGTTGAGGTGACAGACGTCGGCACCGTAGTCGCCGGGGCGGGTGAGACCCACCTGGGCGTTCATGTTGGCGCCGTCGAGATAGACCTGGCCGCCGCGCCGGTGGACGATCTCGTTGATGCGCTCGATCTGCTGCTCGAACACCCCGTGCGTCGACGGGTAGGTGATCATCAGCGCGGCGAGGCGGTCCTTGTGGGTCTCCGCCTTCGCCTCCAGGTCCCCGAGATCGATGTCGCCCTGCTCGTCGCACTGCACCGGCACCACTTTCATTCCCGCCATCACCGCCGACGCCGGGTTGGTGCCGTGGGCGGAGGTGGGGATCAGACACACATTGCGATGGCCATCGCCGCGCTCGCGGTGGTGGGCACGGATCACCAAGAGCCCGGTCAGCTCCCCCTGCGAGCCCGCGTTCGGCTGCAGGGAGACACCTGTAAAGCCGGTGATCTCCGCCAGCCAGGCTTCGAGCTGACGGATCATCTCGGCGTAGCCCTGCGCTTGCTCCACTGGGGCGAAGGGGTGGATCTTGGCGAGCTCCGGCCAGCCGATGGGAATCATCTCGCTGGTGGCGTTGAGCTTCATCGTGCACGAGCCCAGCGGGATCATCGAGAAGGCCAGCGACAGGTCCCGCTCCTCGAGCTGCTTGATGTAGCGGAGCATCTCGTGCTCGGAGTGGTGACGGTGGAAGACCTCGTGGGTCAGATAGCCGCTCTCCCGGCGATGGGGCGCTTCGAGGGCCGGACGGCTCCCCCCGGGAAACAGCTCCGCCGCCAGGGAGTCCGGATCGATGCGGATCTCGCGCCCAAGGGCGAAGATCTCGAACAGGTCGGCGAGGTCCTCGCGACCGACGGTCTCGTCGAGGGCGATGCCGACGGCTTCCGGATCCCGGTCGTCGTCGCGGCGCAGGTTGATCCCCTCGGCCTCGGCGGCGGCGTGGATCTCCGCGGCGCTGCCGTGCCCGAGCCGCACCTTCAGCGTGTCGAAGAACGCGCCGTCGCCGGGGTCGTGCCCCAGCCTGCGCAGCCCCTCGGCCAGCACCCGGGTGGCGCCGTGGACCCGCTCGGCGATCTCCTTCAGGCCCTCCGGACCGTGGTAGACGGCGTACATCGACGCCATGACCGCGTGCAGCACCTGGGCGGTGCAGATGTTGCTCGTCGCCTTTTCGCGCCGGATGTGCTGCTCGCGGGTCTGGAGCGCCAGCCGAAAGGCGGGGCGGCCCTGGGCGTCCTTCGAGATACCGACGATGCGCCCCGGGATGCGGCGCTCGTGGCCCTCGGCGGCGGCCAGAAAGGCGGCGTGAGGACCGCCGTAGCCCATCGGCACGCCAAAGCGCTGGGCGGAGCCGATGGCGATGTCGGCTCCGAGCTCGCCCGGCGGGGTGAGCATCGTGAGGGCCAGCAGATCGGTCGCCATCACCACCAGCGCACCGCCGTCGTGGACGGTCTGGATCACCTGCCGCCAGTCCTCGATCCGTCCGTCGGTGGTGGGGTAATGGAGCAGGACGCCGCACAGCTCGAGCTCCTCGATTTTCCCGACGGTGAGCTCGCGCGGGTCGCCGACGTGGAGCTTCAGCCCGATGGCCTCGGCGCGGGTGCGCACCACGGCCAGCGTCTGCGGGTGACCGTCGTCGGAGACGAAGATGCCGTCGCGCTTGCCGCGGGCGGCGGCGTGGCACAAGGCCAGCGCTTCCGCCGCCGCCGTCCCCTCGTCGAGCAGCGAGGCGTTGGCGACCGGCAGCGCGGTCAGCTCGGTGATCAGGGTCTGGAAGTTGAGCAGCGCCTCCAGCCGCCCCTGGGCGATCTCCGCCTGGTAGGGCGTGTACTGGGTGTACCAGCCGGGGTTTTCCAGCACGTTGCGCAGGACCACCGGCGGAGTCACCGTGTCGTGGTAGCCGAGACCGATGTAGGAGCGCGCGACCCGGTTGCGGGAGGCGAGCTCGCGCAGCTCCTCCAACGCCTCCCGCTCGCTCGCCGCCGGGGGCAGGTCGAGGGGGCGCTGCAGACGGATGGAGTGCGGGATCACCGCGTCCATCAGGTCTTCCAGGTTGTCGAAGCCGAGGAGGTCGAGCATCTCCCGGATGTCGTGCTCCCGGGAGGCGACGTGGCGGCGGGCGAAGGTGTCGGTGGGATCGAGCAGACGGGTCTCGGTCATCACGGTCCTCGGAGCCTACATCATCCCCAGCTCGAGCTTGGCGACCTCGGACATCATCTCCATGCTCCAGGGCGGATCGAACACCAGGTCCACCTCGGCGCGGGCGATCTCGGGGAGCGACTCCACCTGGGTCTGGACGTCGTCGGCGAGCACCGGACCCATGCCGCAGCCGGGGGCGGTGAGGGTCATCTTGATGTCCGCCACCTTGCCCTCGTCGTCGTCCCGCACCTCGCAGCTATAGACCAGCCCGAGGTCGACGATGTTGACCGGGATCTCCGGGTCGTAGCACTTCTTGAGCTTGGCCCAGATGCGGTCCTCGAGGCTGCCTTCTTCCTCCTCCTTGGAGGGGGCCTTGGCTTGCTTGCCCAGCGCGTCGGCGTCCTCGCTCTCGATGCGAAGCATCTGACCGTAGTCGGTCATCACGGTCCAGTTGTCCCCCAGCGCCTGGGTGATGCGCACCTGGGTCCCCTCGGGCATGGTCACCTTGTTGCCGTCGGGAATCAGGGTGGCCGGGGTATCGCGCTGGAGGACCGTCATCTCGATCTGTCGCATGAGCTCTCCTCGGAGTCTCCTGAGTCACGGAATCGATACATATCGCACGTTCAGTATTGGAAGCAGGGCTGGCAGGAGCCTCGGCGCTACCGGATGGACAATCTTACCTCTGCACGTTTCCGCACCCGGTTCCGGGTGTCCCGACGGTCGGCCCCCAGGGTTTCATAACCCACCGGGGGAGGGGTGGATATTCCATCGGGGCGGGCAGCGGGAGCCCTCACCCTGACGGCCCGGCACCAGCGACCCGTGGTCGCACCCGAATCCAATCAACCCCAACCAAGGAGGGGAGCACCCACCATGAAGAGATGGTTTCTTTCGATCGCGCTCGCGTCACTGACCTGCCTGCTGTGGACCGGTCTGGCATTGCCCCGGGCCGCCGAGGCCCAGAACCCGTGCTTGATCTTCGTGCACGGCAAGCAGACGAACACCAACACCTTCACCAACTGGAACGCGGCCCGGAGCTACTGGATCAACGGCTCGCGGGACTTTATCGCCACCGCCACCAAGGGCTTCCAGGCGTCGTTCTACGTCGTCGGCTACAACGGCACACGGCCGTACTGGGAGCCCCAGGCCGCCGGGGAGGTGGCCAACGAGATCGTCAACGCCACCAACGGCGGGACGGACGGCGGCGGCAACCGCTGCGCCCTCACCGCCGCCCAGGGCGGGACCTTCTGGGTCATCGCCCACTCGATGGGCAATCCGGTGATGGACTTCATCCTGGGCAACAACGACGCCTCGGATCCCAACTTCAACTTCAACGGCCCCTACGACCAGGTGGCCAGCCGTATCTCGCTGGTGATCAGCCTCTCCGGCGCCCACCGCGGCTCGGAAGGCGCGGACGCCGTGTGCGGTGAGGGAGCGATTTTCTGCAGTCTCATCGCCGCCTTCATCCAGGACTGCGACGCCGCCACCTTCTGGCTGCGGAGCGACGACGGCGTCCAGGTGCGCTCGTTCTCCAACGCTCCGGCACGCAACGTCTGGCTCACCGGCGGCTACGAGGCGATCTTCGGGTCCTCGGTGTGTCTCTCCGGCGAGGACGACGGCGTGGTGCAGTACGCCTCCATCTACGCCTGCGGCGGCAGCGCCACGGCGAGCTACGACAACTCCAACGTGTGTAACAACTCCTTCAAGCAGGAGAGCGTCGGGTTCCGCAATCTCGACGGTGCCCACGAGAACCACGACGACATCCGGAACGACTCCGACCGTGACGACCGCCGGGCCATCCCGGACGGCATCTGGACCTGCGGCGGCGTGCCGTGCGCGCCCAACACCACGGTCCAGACGAGCATGAGCTCCGCCCAATTCGTCGCCATCCTGTACTAGGCGCTCACCACTGCCACTGCACACTGAAGAAGGAGAACGAAACATGCGCAACGCGCTGAAGTGGATACCACCCGTCCTGAGACTGCCCGTCCTGCTGCTGCCCCTTCTGCTGGTCGCTCCCGGTCTGATCGCCGACGTCGTGGCGCAGCCCGATCCGCAGGAGCTTTCCGGCTTCGTCGCCCTCCAGTCCGCCGCCGACTACCGTGCCCGGGCGCGCTTCCCGGAGAGCTCGCGCCCGCTGCAGGCCGGCGAAACCGATCCGGTCTTCGCCCGCCGGGTGCCGTCTCCCCATTCGCTGTCCACGCCGGGCACCGCCGGGACGCTTAGCATGTGGCCGGAGGAGGTCAGCTTCCCGGCCGGTGCGGCCGCCGACCTGCACGTCGCCCTGACCGGTCTGTCGCGCTCCGAGATCGCCCGCACGGTGATCACCGGCGAGGTGGTGGACCAGGACGGCAACGTGCTCGGCACCGTGACCTATCGGGATGACGGCCGAGACGCCGACGCGGTGCCCCGCGACGGCACGTTCGGAGCCCGGTTCACCCTCCCGGCCGGCCGTGAGCCGGAGCTCGCCGAGGCCTTCCTGGTGCGTATCACCGCCACCAAGCCGGACGGTGACGAGATCAAGGCCGCGGGTGGCTTTCTGGTGTCCAACCCCCACGCCCACCTCACCGGCGCGGTGGATCATCGGATCGCCGACGGCGACCTGGTGCTCTCGGTCGAGGTCGAGGTGGACCGCCCGGGCCGCTTCCACCTGGCCGGGACGCTGACCTCGATGAAGGGCGAGCCGGTGGCCTGGGCGCAGACCGCGCGGGAGCTCGACGCCGGCACCCACAAGCTCGAGCTGTCGTACCACGGTCTGATCTTCCACGACCGTGGCGTGGCGGGACCGTTCCGGGTCGCGAGCCTGGCGTTGAGCAACACGTCGGGCATGCCCAACGCCCTGGCACCGCTGGTCGAGAGCTCTGCGGTGATCCCGGCGCTGCCGCTGGCCAAGCTGACCCACAAGCCCTTTGGCGATTCGTCGCTGCTGGAGGCCGCCGAGCGGTTGGAGGCGTCGGTGGTGGGTCGGAGTAAGCGCTGAGGACCGCACCCCCGCGCCAGGATGAATCCTCGCGCGGGGTTGCTTCGTCTCACCGCCGCCGAGCCTTCTTTCGCCGGCGTGCCTTGGCCGCCCGCACCCTGTCTCCGCACCGATCCGAGCACCACTTGCCGACCCGGTTGTGCGAGGAGTCGTAGAAGACGCGCCCGCACTCCCGGCAGGGCTTGAGCCGTCTCCACGCCCTTGCATGCCGGGCTCGGACGAAGATCTCTACGAGCGCACCCAGGGCCCTTTCGGACCCGTTCGAGACCGGCTGGAAACGGGGGATGTCCCGGTCGTCGAAGGCGAGCTCGAACCGCAGGTCGCGGCACACGGTCTCGAGCCTCCTTTGCGCCTCCGGGTCGCGCTGCACGTGGCCGAGCAGGGCCGCGCGGAGCCCGAGAGCTCTCCGGTGCTGGCGGTCGCTCAGCTCGGAGCCCGTGGGGACGAGACCCTGGCTCGCGAGCCAGCGCGCCAGGGCTTCCGGGGAGCCCAGGAGATCCGGCCGGCCCTCGCGCGGCACGGTGTTGAGAAATCTGCGCAACGTCTCCAAGCCGCCGGACGTGTGTTTCCGACCTCGATTTCCCGCCATGAGCAGGAAACTATCAAGAGGAACGACGTGCCGGCAGGTTGGGTCCCGGACGTCAGCGTGACGTCCGTGATCCCCGGCCGGCTGAGTCCCGGACATCGGCGTGACGTCCGTGATCCCCGGCCGGCTGAGTCCCGGACATCAGCGTGACGTCCGTGATCCCCGGCCGACTGAGTCCCGGACATCAGCGTGACGTCCGTGATCCCCGGCCGGCTGAGTCCCGGACATCGGTGTGACGTCCGTGATCTTGACCGGCCGGTCCTCCAACTCACCGCGGTCGAGATCGGTCCCCTGCGGCGGTGAGCTCCGTCAGGGTCTTGAAGAGCTCATCTTGCGTGAACGGCTTCTGGAGAAAGCGGGAGCCCGGTTGGCGGTGGATCTCCGCGTCCGAGATGTACCCGCTCATGAAGACCACCGGCAGACGCGGAAACCTCTCTCGAACCCGCAGCACCAGGTCGTAGCCGGACATGTCCGGCATCACCATGTCGGCGAGCAGGAGATCGGGGGCACTCTCCCGCTCCTCCAGGCTGCGCAGGGCTTCGGCGGCGGTGGCGTAGGCGACGACTTGGCAGCCCTGGTGCTCGAGCATGTGGGAGATCACCTCGACCACGACCTGCGAGGCCAGCAGGTGCGACCACCCCGGCAGCCCGGCGTCCATGGAGGCGCCGGCCCCGATCAGGACGTTGAGATCACCGCTCCTGGCGGCCAGGAGGAGATCCTCTGGGAGATTGCTCCACATGGGGCTGGAACCTACGAAGCGATGAACGTGTCGGCATTGTAGGTTCGGCTGCAGGGTGCGTCAATGTGGACCAGTAGACGGCACCGTCTGAGAAATCGGAAAGTAGGGGCGGAGCTTGTATGTTGGTAGCAGTGTTTCGATCCCGGGCGGGGTGGCTCCTGGAGCCCCGCTAGCGCCGAAGGCGCGTCCGTAAACAGCCCGGGGCGAAAGCCCCGGGACAAGGTGGGGAGAGAGATTCCGAGCCCCGACAGGGGCGACATGTCGAAAGCCCAGGGTGGTAACCCTGGGCGGGCGGGAGATCTCGGTCGGCGATGGCCGGATTCCCTGGGCGGTCGCCAGCACCCCTTCCAGCCAGATGAGGAGCGCCTCGAGATCCTGCGCTTCATCGCGCACCGTGAAGGCCGTGACCTCGTGCAACGCCGATCCTGTGAGGCGGTGGCAACGCCAATCGACACCGTCGGTGAGCACCCCGACATACCGGCAGCCACAAGCTGCTCCCCTGCTTTCCCTTTGGAAGTGCCCGGTCGGGAGCCTCGAGGCCCAGGCGCCCTACCCACCCAGCTTGCGGTACTGGAATTCACACCCCTCCTCGTCGGTCACGCGCAGCGTGTCTCCTTCGGTGTCGTCCCCTTCGAGGTCGACGCGGTAGGTCACCATCTTGTCGTTGGCGATCTGGATCTTCAGACGGCCTTCGTCGGTCAGCTCCCAGTCGCCGGACTGCCACAGGCAGAACGCCTTGGGATCACCTTCCGACAGATAGATCCCGCCGGCGCGCACGTCGAGCTGGAGAGGGTAACGGTCGGCGCAGGGATCGTCGGTGACCTTCCGCCAGCGGCCGACCAGGGCGTCTGGATCTTGGGGTGTGGGCATGCTGTCTGTCCTTCCATCGGAGAGGAGGGGAGCGGGAGCTCGAGGCGGCGACGGAGACGGAGGCGGGGACGAGCCGCCTCCGCCGGTGCATGCGCCGAGGCACAGCACCAACAGAGCGGCCCATCCCCAGCCTGAACGCCGTGGGCTTGGACGCTGTGGCTTACAGGTCCTGGATCGCTTTGACGAGATCTTTGTCACCCAGCGACTTTACCTTCTTCTTGAGGGCACCCACGACCTTGTCCGCGGTCTCCTTCACCTTCTTGGTGCCCTTTTTGGCGTCCTTCACCAGATCGGCGACCTTCTCGAGCTCACGGCCGCTCAGCACCGACTTGTCGTCGAGAAACGACAACGCCTTGCCCAGATCCGGCTTGCGGTCGCCGAAGGACTTGGCGAGACGCTTGGCCTGGACCCAGGCGTAGTGAGGCCGCAACACCTTGTTGCCGAGCGCGGTGTCAAGGGCCTCGAGGCCGTTGTCGAGGTGGTCGCCGCCCACCGCCAGCACCAGCAGCAGGTCGGGGGAGTCGAGCACCTTCATCGCCGCGTCCGCGTGCGCCTCGTCCTGGGCGTCGAGCACGAAGACCGTGCTTTCACCCTGGAGCAGCATCTGCAGACCACCCAGATCCCACTCGACGTCGACCTCGACACGGTGGCGTCCGGCGGCGGCGAACAGCGCCCCCTGGGGACCCCGCAGCAGGGTCATGGAGTGCGTCAGGCTGTCGCCCGGGGCGAGCATCGTCAGCTCCTCCTCGTCGAGGCAGTGGATCAGCGGATGGAACTCGCGCACTGCACCGGACGTGTCCGTCACCCGGCCGCGCACGTGGCCGTGCTTGAGGCTCAGATGCGGCGGCACCGGCAGCGGGCGATCGGACCTGTTGGTGAGCGTCAGACCCACCCGCACCGGAGCGCCGAGCGGCACCGTGTCGTGCAACGGCTCGACGGCGAGCTCCAGCCCTTCGGCCGGCATCTTCTGGTCGTTCGGGCTGATCGGCGTCGTGTTGTAGGGCTGACCGAACGGAACGCCGCCGGGGCGCACCCAGATGTCCGGCATGTGCTTGAGACGCTTCTGGTCATCCGGCGCGTAGGCCCACGTGACGTTGCCCGGAAACACGCCCGGGCTGGCCGCGATGACACCGGTGGTGTTCATGAACCCGGTGTTCACCGTATTGTGGTAGAGCCCCATGGCGTGACCGAGCTCGTGGACCGCGGTCCGGAAGTACGGAGCGTCGGCGGTGCCAAAGCGCATCCCCTTGACCGTGCCCCAGGGGTCCGCGTTGGGGATCGTCCAGTGGGAGGAGATCGCCGCGCCCTCCCGCGGGATGTTGTTGGAGTCCCCGCCGTAGGCGTCGTACATGATGCCCCGGCTGGTGGAGTCCAGGCGGCGTACCGCCAGCAGGTGGTAGCGCCACTCGGTGTCGAGGTTCGCCGAATCGCGGCGGGCGAGCATCGCCTGGTGGAGCTCGGCGTCGGACCAGAACTCGCCCGACGGCTCGGCGACGTTGCTGTCCGAAACGTCGAGGGTGACATCCCAGCCGACCCCGTCGAAGACGTCCTTCCAGTCGACGCCGGAGCCGCTGTCCGACGGCAGCTCGGAGGCGGCGACGCGGTCGATTTCCACCACCGCGCGGCGCAGATAGCTCGACACCCAACCCATGGTCAACCGCCCGACGATGGTGCCGGAGTTGTTCTTGACGTCACCCTCCAGGTAATCCGACGAGCTGGGGAAGCCGACGGGCGCCGGCTTCCAGGTCATCAGGGCGGTGAACGGGCCTTCGTTGGTCCACGAGCTCGAGGCCGCGTTGAAGCGGTGCCGCTCGAAGCCGAGGGTGAAGCTGTTGGCGGAGGTCAACCCTTCGAGGATCTGGGTCACCCGCAGGTAGTAGCGGTACTGGCTCCTGGGGTAGATGGGGATCGTCGAGGCATCGGTCAGAGCCGCCAGCGACAGATCGGGCGTCAGCCCGCCAGGAGCCAATCCTCCAGGAGTCAATCCTCCAGGAGTCAATCCTCCCGGAGTCAAAGGTCCCGGATCCGGAATGAGCTCCGGTGTGCGCTCGATCCAGGGTCCCAGCCACGGCGGTCTCCAGCGGTGGAGGTAGAGATCCCCGCTGGCCACCGTGTTGGTGAAGCCCTGGCGCTCGACGCGCATCGTGCCTTCATAATGCACGAATGGGAAGGCCACGTTGGGGGTGAAGCGGATCCGGTAGCACCCGTGCCGGAGGCTCCGGAACAGCGGCCTCCAGCGCTCGAAGATCCGAGGATCGACGGGCTGGAAGTTGCGGGGTAGCGGCTGTGCGTCCGGGGTCGGGTCGGGTATGGGGTCGGGAAGAGGCGGGAAGGGGATGGGATCGAAGCCATCCCGCCTCGGGGTGCCGAGAGCCTGGTTTGACATGGTGCACCTCACGCGAAAGCGGATGAATCAAGGGTCGCGACAACACGTCGGGACCCTTTGCTTTTGAAATAGCACAGATGGTGCCAAAAGGCTGCGATCTTGGGAGACGTGCGCAGATTGTGGGTTTCAGGGGGTTCGGGGCCTGAAGCTCCCCCGGTAATGCGCCCTGGACCGGCGGTCCTGCCAACGCTCTAGGCGATACGAGTGTCTACGTTGTGGGCGGTTGGGGGGGTGAGGTCGAGATTCAGGCCGAGCCCGGTCAGCTCTTGAAGCGCTTGGGCGGCATGGCTCCGAAGACCCTGGCCAAGGTGCTGGAGACACTCCAGGAAATGTTCGCGGAGTAGCGAGGCTTTGGCTTCAGGGCGAGAAGGCCTGAGTCAACACCCCGTGATACCCTGCTTTCCCGATCTAAAACCCAACCGGAGCCCCCCGTGCCCATCATCGAGCGCGATCCCTGGCGCATGCAGTACTTCGAAGGCGCCGACTGCCCTGAGGACGTCCTCATCCCGACCGAGGAGCAGGACGCCTGGCACCTCTTCCCGAAGCACCGCTGGACCTTCAACAAGCTGCAGGTCGCCGAGTCCCAGGGGCTCGACTGCGGTCTGCACGGGATGGACCCCCCCGGGTATCCCGTCTTCAGCAAGCCGGTCTACAACATGCGCGGGATGGGCGCCGGCAGCCGGGTGCTGCGCAGCGACAAGGAATACCAGCGGTACCTCCGTCCGGGTCACATCTGGACGACGCTGCTGGAGGGCGAGCACGTCAGCTCGGACATCGCCGTGGTCCAGGGGCAGGCGGTCTGGTGGCGGCACGTGCTGGGCCGGGCGCTGGAGGACGGCAAGTTCGACTACTGGACGGTGCTGGCCGAGTCGCGGCCGGAGATCGAGCGGTACTGTGGCGAGTGGATCCGGCGCAACCTGCCCGACTACACCGGGATGGTGAACCTGGAGACGATCGGGGCGCGGATCATCGAGTGCCATCTGCGCTTTTCCGACCAGTGGCCGGATCTCTACGGGGAGGGCTGGCTCGACGCCCTGGTCCGGCTCTACGCCGAGGGTGTCTGGCACTATCAGGACCAAGACCGTCGCGACGGCTACAGCGTGGTGTTGTTCGGAGCGCACGGCATCGAATACAGTCATCCCGATCCGGCGCTGGTGCCGCGGTTGCTCGAGCACCCCTCGGTCTCCAGCATCCAGGTCACCTTCCACGCCGACAAGCCGAGCTGGGCGCACTCGATGCCGCCGGGTGGGTTTCGCCTGGCCATCGTCAACTGCTGGGATCTGGACGCGGGGCTCGCGGTCCGCCAGGAGCTGGCACTGGCGTTCTGGACCACGCAGCGCTTGGTCCGGCGCCGCGGGGCGGGTCGCAAGCCCGCCGCCGGCGCCTGAGCGCGCTACATGGGCCGTCCGACTGTCCGGCACGACCTGGTCTCGCGCATCCGCGAGATCGAGAACGTCTTCATCCCGCTGTCCGACGGGTGCCGGATCGCGGCCCGCCTCTGGATGCCCGACGATGCGCAAGAGCATCCCGTCCCCGCCATCCTCGAGTACATCCCCTACCGCAAGCGCGATTTCATGCGCGAGCGGGACGAGCCGATCCACCGCTACTTCGCGGGCCACGGCTACGCCGCGGTGCGCGTCGACATCCGCGGCTCGGGAGACAGCGACGGCATCCTGACCGACGAGTACACCGTCGAAGAGCACCGCGACGCCGTCGAGCTGATCGAGTGGATCGCGGGCCAGCCCTGGTGCGACGGATCGGTGGGGATGATGGGGATCTCCTGGGGCGGCTTCAACGCGTTGCAGGTCGCAGCCCTGCGACCGCCCGCCCTGAAGGCGGTGATCACGCTCTGCTCCACCGACGACCGGTACGCTGACGACGCGCACTACATGGGCGGCTGTCTGCTCAACGAGAACGTCCAGTGGGGCGCGATCTTGATGACCTACAACGCGCTGCCACCCGACCCCACGATCGTCGGCGAGCGTTGGCGCGAGATGTGGCTCCAGCGGCTGGAGCATGCGGTCCCCTTCGCCGATCTGTGGGCTCGCCATCCCTGGCGCGGCGCCTACTGGCGGCATGGCTCGGTGTGCGAGGACTACGAGGCGATCCGTTGCGCGGTCTACGCCGTCGGCGGCTGGGCCGACGGTTACAGCAACGCCGTGCCCCGTCTGCTCTCCGGGCTGCGCTGTCCGCGCAAGGGGTTGATCGGGCCCTGGGCGCACAACTTCCCGCACAACGGGCGTCCGGGGCCGTCGATCGGCTTCTTGCAAGAAGCCGTGCGCTGGTGGGACTGCTGGCTGCGGGGTCGCGAGACGGGGATCATGGACGAGCCGATCTACCGTGTCTGGATGCAAGAGAGCATCGCCCCCGCGCCGCAGTACGACGAGCGGCCGGGTCGCTGGGTGGCCGAGTCCCGCTGGCCGTCACCGCGCATCGAAACGCGACGGCTGGTCCTGCATCCCGGAAAGCTCGAGCCCGAGCCGTCCGAGCCGTCCGAGACGTCCGAGCCGTCCGAGCCGTCCGAGACGGTGGCGATCTCCTTCTCGTCACCGCAGACCACCGGGGTCGCGGCGGGGGAGTGGTGTGCGTTTGGGGCCGACGGCGAGATGCCGCTCGATCAGCGCCCGGACGACGGACGCTCGCTGGTTTTCGACGGCGAGCCGTTGACCGAGCGACTCGAGATCCTCGGTGCACCCATGGTGGAGCTGGAGCTGGCGGCGGACGCCCCCGTGGCCACGGTCGCCGTGCGGCTGAACGAGGTGGCCCCCGACGGCGCTTCGACCCGGGTGACCTACGGTCTGCTCAACCTGACCCATCGCGACGGACACGAGCGACCGAGCCCCCTCGAGCCGGGCCGTCGCTACCGCGTGCGCGTCCAGCTCAACGACGTGGCCCACGCGTTCTCCCCCGGCCACCAACTGCGTCTGGCGATCTCGTCGTCCTACTGGCCGATCGCCTGGCCGCCGCCCGCCGCCGTCCGGCTGACCGTCTATTGCGGCGCGAGCGATGGCGCCGCGAGCCTTCTCGAGCTGCCGGTGCGGCCGCCCGACCTCGGCGACGCCGCGCTCCGCGAGCTCGGGTTGCCGGAGGTCGCTCCGGGGTCCAAGCACCAACCCCTGCGACCGCTGCCCTTTCGGCGGACGGTCGAGCGGGATCTCACCACCGACGAGGTGGTCTACGAGCTGTCCAGCGACGGCGGCGAGCTCGGTGGGCACTCGCTGGTGCGGCTCGACGAGATCGACATGGAGCTCGGCTACCGGATCGTAAAGCGGCACCGCATCGGCGAGACGGAGCCGCTGACGGCCCACACCGAGATCCTGCAGCAGGTCGAGATGCGGCGCGGTGACTGGTCGGTCCGCGTGGAGACAAAGGTGCGTTTCGCCGCCGAGCGCGAGCACCTGCACGCCACCACCGAGCTCGTCGCCCATGAGGGCGACCGGCTCGTGTCCCGGCGCGAATGGGACGAGCGGATCCCGCGCAAGCTGTTCTAGCGGCTGGGTGCCGGAGGACGGCAGGCTACAGGCCCAGGCGGGCTCGCGCCGTCGTCAGGATCAGCCCCAGAAGCTCGGCGTAGCCGATTCCCCCAAAGGCGGCCATGATGGCCAGCTTGCCGTCCGAGCTCCAGGCCGGGTTCGGGTTGACTTCCAGCAGCTTGATCCGGCCGTCGGCCGCGGTGCGGAAATCGAAGCGCGCGTAGTCCCGGCACTGCAGTCGCTCAAAGAGCAGCTCGCTGATCTGGCGCATCTCGGCGAGCCGGTCCGGGCTCGGGCTGGCCGGCTGGATGCCCACCGAGAGATACGGGTTCGACGGGCCCGTCTTGGACTCGAACGCCAGGATCGGTGCCAGCTCGGTAGGCAGGCCGCTGTAGTCCACCTCCAGCGGTGGGAGCGCGGTGAAGCCCCGACCCGGGTTGCCGACCAGCGCCAACCCGTACTCGGTGCCCGGCAGGAACTCCTGCACCAGCGCGGCCCGCCCCGGCAGCTCTTGGCGGAACCGCTCGAGGTAACGGTGCGCCACGTCTTCGCTCTGGACGACGGAGTCCGGGCGGATGCCGACGCTGCCGTCGCCTTGCGCCGGTTTGATCAGCGACGGCCACGAGGCCTCGGACAGATCGGGTAGACCATCAGCCGGGACCAGCACTTCCCCCGGCACGGGCACGCCGTGGGCCTGGGCGATGGCGCGGACGATGCTCTTGTCGTAGCACAGAACCATGCCCGCGGGACCCGCTCCGGTGTAGGGGATGCCGTGCATTTCCAGCAGCGCCGGCACATGGAGCTCCTGCGTCGCCACATTGCGGAACCCGGTGTCGCAGAAGTTGAGCACCAGGTCCGGGGGGTCTTGCTCGATGCGTCGGGAGAGCGAGGCATGGTCGGTCAGAAAGTCGAAGCGGTATCCGGTCAGGCTCTCCAGGGCCTCTTGGGCCTGGTGGTGCATCTCGAAGTCGGCGGCGGAGAAGGCGCCGTCCCACTTCGTGGGGTCGGGTAGCCCGTGGTCGCCGGTGATCACCAGGACTCTCATGGGGTGACAGTTTAGCCGGGGGACCTAGGGGAGCCATCCCGGGGAGGCTACCGCTCGCGATACACTGAACCTCGATGACGACGATCACGCTCGCGGTGCCTGACGAGACGCTGGTGGCCCTGAAGGTGAGCCCGGAAGGGCTCGCTGCCGAGCTGCGTCTGGCGGCTGCCGTGAAGCTCTACGAGATGGGTCAGCTCTCCTCGGGAGCAGCGGCCGATCTGGCGGGTCTGCCCAAGCCCGCTTTTCTCTCGAAGCTCGGCGACTATGGAGTCGCGACCTTTCGCCTGAGTGAGGAGGAGCTTCGCGAGGACCTCGAGCGTGCTTGACGTCATTTCGAACACTTCCCCCCTCCAGTACCTTTTTCAGACCGATCACCTGGATCTCCTTCCCGCCTTGTACGGGCAGGTCCTTGTGCCGCAGGGAGTAGCAGAGGAGATTCAACGGGGCAGAGAGCTTGGCTTCACGTTGCCCGATCTGTCCTTGCTGGATTGGATCCAGATCGTGCCCGTGACGGCACTGCCTGTCCAGTTGCTTGCGGCCGACCTTGGCCTCGGAGAACGGGAGGTGCTGGCGCTTGGCAAGTCTAGATCGGAGTCGCTGACGATTCTCGACGATGCCCTAGCCCGGCGTCACGCCAGGCTCCTGGGTGTGAGCTTCACAGGAACTTTGGGCGTACTCTTGAGAGCCAAATCAGTCGGTCATCTGGATAGGGTTGCTCCGGTTGTGACAGAGATGGAGCGTTTGGGATTTCGGCTGGACCCGACCACGCGGGAAGCCGTACTGCGGTTGGCCAGCGAGACGTAGCGTCAGAGCTCTCGGAAGGCCGCGTGGTATCGGACCGTCCCGGATACCTCCGCCAGACAGCCAGGCTGGAGCTCGAGGGCCATGAAGACCTCGTCCGGCACGTCGTACTCGCAGCCGAGGCCAAAACGGGAGGCGGGTTGGAAGCCGAACCGCAGGTAGTACTCGGGATGACCCAGCACCACGACCGCACTAATAGCAAGCCGCTCGCACTCGGCGAGACCGGCGCGCACGAGGGCACTACCGATACCCGTGCGCTGGTGAGAGGGCAGCACCGCCATAGGTGCCAGCCCCATAATTTCGAGCTCCGGGTGGTCGGCATGCGTGACGGGGGAGAACAGGATGAAGCCGACCACCCGGTCGTCCAATTCGGCCACAAGGGAAACAAGGGGTTTCGCTTGCTGGCGCAGAGTGTCGACCAGCCGGGCCTCGCCCGGAGCTTCGAATGCGGTCTCGAGGACGGTGCGTATGCCGGCGTGGTCAGCGCGGGTCTCAGGGCGAATGAGCCCCGTCGCACCTCGACGGTTCTTCCCGAGCGCCCAGTCTACCCAGGTGACTAGATCATCGAAGTTCCGGCCTTCGAGCGCAAGGTGAGCGTCCAGGAACTGGATGGCATCTTTCGAGAAGTAGGAAGTTGTGAGAACCGCCCCCTTGGGGATCTGTCGTGCAGCGAGGCTGCCGAGTAGAGATCTGAGAATCCCCGGCCCGATCAGTTGGCGGGGAGAGTACCGCTTGCATTCGAAACCGAAGTGCACCCGGAGACCGTCGATCTCACGCTTCGCAAGAATGTCGAGACCACCATCCCGGGATCCAGGCGTTAGCTCGAGATCCTCCCAGCCGAGCTTCCCGAGCAACTCATACATGGCGATCTCGAACTTCCGAGGAGAGATCTCGCGGAGAAGGTCCGGTCTTCTACGCACCGCTTCCCAGAAATCCCGGTGGAGTCTTCCTACCTCGATGATGCGTACCGAGTCCTCTTCGGTCAGGGAGCCCGCATTACCAGACGGAGCCAAGGACAGCGCCGACAGATGGGTCTTTGGATCTCGAGGTGGCTCCGGGAGTGTCCGCTCCCAGCTCTCTGTTTCCCGTCCCCGTTCCTTGATCGCGGCTACGGTGGAATTGAGGACTTTGAAAGCGCTCAGGGAATGAGACAACAGGGTCAAACCCTGCCGGGTCGCGACCCTCGAGGCAACCTGGCGAACAAAGGAAGGGTCCAGGAGAGCGATCTCTTCGAAGTAGCTCGGTGATTCCCCAGCGTCCAGGTTACGAGCAGCTCTTTCTGCAAAGAAAGCACTTCTTTCGGTCATGGAAAGCTCCTCCTACGCCACCTGAGCCCCCGTCTCCCCGGCCCTGCCACCCACGCCCGAGCGCGCCGCCTCGCGCCGCTCGGCCCGCGCCTGCTGCCACTCCTTGAGACTCGAATACACCACCGGGATCAAGACCAACGTCACCAGCGTCGAGGTCAACAACCCGCCGATCACCACCCGCGCCATAGGGGCCTGCACCTCGCCGCCCTCGCCGAGCCCCAACGCCAGCGGCACCAAGCCCAGCACCGTGGTGAGCGTGGTCATCAGGATCGGCCGCAGACGCCTCCGGGCGCTTTCCAACACCGCTTCGAACAACGGCACACTGTCCCTGCGGCGCATCAGGTTGGTGTAGTCCACCAGGACGATGGCGTTGTTGACCACGATGCCGGTGAGCATGATCATCCCGATGTAGCTCTGGATGTTGAAGGTGGTGCCGGTCAGGTACAGCGTGGCGAAGACGCCGATGGCCGCCATGGGGATCGAGAACATGACCACAAGGGGGTCCAAGAGATTCTCGAACTGCGCCGCCATCACCATGTAGACCAGCAACACCGCCAGAAACATCGCGATGGCGAGCTGTCCCTTGGCCTTCTGTTGCTCCTCGTACTCCCCGGCCAGGGTCAGCGCGAAGCCGTCCGGCACCTCCACCCGGCGCAGCGCCTCGCGGACGTCCTGCGCCACCGAGCCGAGATCGCGGCCGGCGATGTTGGCGTTGACCGCGATCATGCGCTCCTGGTCCTTGCGGTCGACGATCACCGGACCGCGGGCGAAGGAGATGTCCACCACGCTCTGGAGCGGCACCGAGGCGCCCGTGGACGACACCAGCGACACCTGCTCGATGTCCTTGAGCAGGTCGCGGTCCGGCTCCGCCAGCCGTACTTGGATGTCGTACTCGCGGCCCTTCTGACGCAACGTGGTGGCGCGGGTGCCGGCCAGGTTGGTCTCGATCACCTCTGCCACCTGGTTCATGGACAAGCCCAGGCGGGCGATCTTCTCGCGGTCCACCCGGATCACCCGCTCCTTGCGGCCGGGGTCGCGCCCCACCCGGGCGTCGGACACTCCGGGCACGCCGGCGATGGCCTGCTGTACGCGCTGGGCGAGCTCGAAGCCCCGATCCAGGTCCTCGCCGTAGATTTCCACCGACAGCCCCTCGTCCCCGCCCCCGAAGGCGATGCGCAGGATGAACAGCCCGGAGCCCTCGCGGGTGCGCAGCGACTTGATGCCGGGGATGCCGGCCAGCTTGTCGCGCAGGTCCTCGGCGATCTCGGCGGAGGTGCGCTCGCGCTGGTCCTGGGGCACCAGGTTGATCCGCAGGTTGCCGGTGTGGCTGCCGCTGGCGTGCCAGCCGCCGCCGCCGATGTTGGCCAGCATGTGCTCCGCCTCCGGCACCTCGCGCTCGACGATCTCCTCGATCTGGCGGAAGGTCTCGGACATCAGCTCGAGCCGTGTGCCCACCGCCATCTCGGCGTTGACGCGGACCTCCCCTTCGTCCGACTTGGGCATCAGCTCCGAGCCGATAAAGGGCACCAGGGTCAGCGAGGCGACGAACATCAGCAGGGTCGCGACCACCACCTGGAGGCGGCGCTCCAGCGCCCATTCGAGGAGCCTGCGGTAGCGCGCTTCGACCCGGGTGAGCGACGTCTCGCTCCAGGTGTAGAGGCCCTGGATCCAGGCGGCGCGGGCCCTGGGATGCGCCTCGCCGCGGGCGAGGAGGTTCTTGGACAGCACCGGGATCAGGGTCAGCGCCACGGTCAGCGAGGCGAAGAGGGAGAAGGCGACCACGATCGCGAGCTGGCGGTACATCACCCCGGAGATGCCTTCCATGAACACGATGGGCAGAAACACCGCCATGGTGGTCAGCGTCGAGGCGGTGATCGCCAGCGCCACCTCGCTGGTGCCCACCACCGCGCTCTCTTCAGCGCCGGAGCCGCCCTCGCGTTTTCGGAAGATGTTCTCCAGCACCACGACGGCGTTGTCCACCAGCATGCCCACACCCAGGGCGAGGCCGCCAAAGGTCATGATGTTGAGGGTGTAGCCGCCAAAGTAGATGAGGGCGAAAGTGGCGATCACGGAGATCGGAATCGCCGTCGCGATGACCAGGGTCGAGCGGCCCGAGCGCAGAAAGAACAGCAGCACCACCACCGCCAGCAGCCCGCCCAGGATGGCCGAATCGCGCACGTTGGAGATCGACTGCCGGATGTACTCGCTGGTGTCGATGATGGGGATCAGCCGCACCTGGCCCATCGGGTTGGGGTGGCCGTAGTCGGCGTTGAGGCGCTCCATCTCGTCGAGCACGCCGCGGGCCACCTCGACGGTGTTGGCGCCGGACTGCTTGTAGAGGGCGATGCGGATCCCCGGCTCGCGGTCGATGCGCACCAGGCTGGTGATCTCCTCGACCCCGTCGGTGACCTGCGCGATGTCGCGCAGATAGATGGGGCTGCCGTTGCGCACGGCGACCACGGTGGCGCCGATCTCCGACGCCGCACGGTACTCGCCGAGGGTGCGCAGATAGATGTCGAGATTGCCCTCCTCCACCTTGCCGGCCGGCCGGTTGAGGTTCTCGTCGCGCAGCAGACGGGTGATGCGGTCGGCGGAGAGGCCGAGGTTGAGCATCTTCTCCCGGTTCAGGTTCACCTGCACCTGGCGCCGGAGGCCGCCGCGGATCTCGACCGAGGCGATGCCCGGCACCCGCTCCAGCCGCCGCTCGATGCGGTCTTCGGTGAACTCCCGAAGAGCCACCGGCGAGAGATCGGGGGAGTAGACGCCGAGATAGACGATGGCGAAGGAGGCGAGATCGAACTTGAACACCCGCGGCGTGTCGGCCTCCTCCGGGAGCTGGTTGCGGATGCGGTCGACGCGGGTGCGCACCTCGTCGGAGGCTTCGTCGAGGTCGGTGCCCCAGGTGAATTCGATGCGGACGGTGGACTGGCCCTCGGAGGAGCTCGAGGTGATGGTCTCGACCCCGGCGATGGCGGCGACGGCTTCCTCGATCGGCCGGGTGACCAGGTCCTCGACCTCCTGCGGTCCGACGTTGGGGTAGTCGGTGCGAACCGTGAGGGTGGGGTAGGTGAGCTCCGGCATCAGGTCCACCGGCAGCTTGGAGAAGGCGATGCCGCCGAGGAGGATCACGATGAGGAAGAACATCACCGTGGTGATGGGGCGGCGCACGGAAGCGGATGCCAGGCTCATGGACGTCCTCGGGTAGCGGAGCGGTGGACCGGAGTCGGCGCGGCACTCGGAGGGCCAGGCTTCATTGTAAAGCGACATCGCAGAGCCACGCGACACGGGGACACGGCACAGACAACAGACCCAGGGAGGTGGAATCTTCCCGGGTCGTGTTCCATCGAGTCGGCGCTATGTTATATTCACATAAACCTGAGTCCAAAGTCAGGAGGATGCCCATGCGGTCCCTGGTTATCGTTCTCTTCTTCGCAGTCGTTTTCAGCTTCGCCAGCTTCTCCACCTTCGCCGCAGGCCCCCTCGAAGCGCAGGAGCCCATCGAGGTGCGCCCTCGAAACCCCCGCCCGACGGATGTGTTCGAGATCGTGCTGCGCCACACCACGAGCTGCCCCACCCTGCGGGTGGAAAGCCGGGTGGCCGGCCGGGTCGTGGTTGTGACCTGGGTCGAAGGAGGCCCTTGTCTACCGGGTCTGCCGACGTTCGAGACCGAGTCGGTGTTCGTGGGTCCCTTGGCGGTTCCGGGAACTTACACCGTCCGGCTCTTCGTGCTCCACGAGGAGGTCGGGATCGCCGGGCTGCCTTCGCTGATCGCCACCGGCACCTTCGAGGTACGGGTCGGGGGTGACCCCGGCCGGCTGTCGCTGGAGCCGGTGCGGCCGACCCTGGACGATCCCTTCCGGCTCACCGTGCGCTCGCCGTGTCCGGCACAGACCTCGGTCGAGCCGCCCGAGATCTCGGACCGGACGATCGCGGTGGTCGAGCGCGTCAACCACGCGATTCTCGCCCCCTGCTTCGATCGCAACGTGGACCTGGAGAAATTCGAGCTGGGCACGCTCGACCCCGGGGACTACACCGTGCGGCTGTTCACGGTGGAGACCGACCCTCTGGGCAAGGGAGAGGTGCCGGAGAATCCCAGCCTGGAGGCGCAGCTCACGGTGACCGGGGCGCCGCCGAAGCTGACGCTGGCCAACGGCCGGTTCACCGTCGAAGCCCGCTGGAAGGAGCCCGGCGGAAACGGCGGCTTCGGCGAGCCGATGGAGCTGACCTCGGATACGGGGTATTTCTGGTTCTTCAACCCGGACAACGTCGAGGTGGTCGTCAAGGTGCTCGACGCGTGCTCGTTCGCCGATCGCTTCTGGGTCTTCGCCGCGGGCCTGACCAACGTCGAGGTCGAGCTGACGGTGTTCGACACCCTGGCGCAGGTGGAGCAGGTCTACAACAACCCGTTGGGCCGTCCTTTCGAGCCGATTCAGGACACCCACGCGTTCGCCACGTGCAACGCGCTGCCCTGAGCGACGTTCCGACGCCCTAAGGGTCGCCCGGCGTCACCATTCCCGGTCCGGCGCCTCCGGCTCCGGAGTGGGCGGGGCGGCTGTCCGGGCCTCCCGCGATGTGCACCTCGGCGCCGTCGCGCAGGTCCTCCTGGCCGAGGGTCACCACCTGCTGGCCGGGCTCGAGGAGCGCTCCGCGGGGCTCGATGGCGACCCGCGCCTGACCGCTTCCCAGGCTGCCGCCCAGGGTCTCGACCGGGATCCGGCGTACCTTCCACGTTGCGGCCCACCCGGCGGCTTCAGGGGCCCCGTCTCCGGACGCGGGCCGCGGGCCGAGGGACTCGTCGGCTTCCCGCTCGGTGACGAAGATCCAGGTCTCACGGCCTTCTTCCACCACGGCCTCGGCGGGCACCAGCAATGCCTGCTCCATCTGCTGCAGCTCGATCGTCACCGTGGCGAACATGCCGGGCTTGAGCGCTCCGTCGGCGTTGTCGATCTCGATCTCCGCCTCGGTGGTGTGGGTCTGGGGGTCGAACACCGACGCCATGCGCGCCACCCGCCCTTCGATCCGGCGGTCCGGGAACGTCTCGGTGCTCAGCGTCGCGGGCTGGCCGGGGGACACCCGCGCGGCGTCGCGCTCGGTGAGCGGCACGGTGGTTTTGATCACCGAGAGGTCGACCACGGAGAACACCGGCTCGTTGGTGCCGGCGCGGGCACCGACGTCGAGATAACGCTTGCCGATACGGCCGTCGAAGGGCGCCTCGATGCGCGTACGGTCGAGCTGCACCTGGGCGGCGTCGACCTCGGAGCTCGCCTCGGTCACCTGTGCCTCGGCCACCTCGACCTGGGCTTGCGCACCGAGCACCTGGGCCTCGGCATCGTCGAGATCCTGTTGGGGCACGAGGCTCTGTCGGGAGAGATTGCGGATCCGCTGGGCGGTGGTCTCGGCGATCTCCTGGGCGGCCTGGCGCTGGGCGAGGGTGGCCTCCGCCATGCGCAGCGAGGCGCGGGCCTGGGCGAGCTGCTGCTGCTGGGTGTCGTTCTCGATGCGGGCGAGGAGTTGGCCGGCGCGGACCGGGTCGCCGGTGTCGACCAGCACGGCCTCGAGCTGACCGGAGGTCTTGGCGTAGAGGTCCGCGCGGGCGTTGGCGCGCAGGGTGCCGACAAACTCGGCGCGGAAGTCGTAGGTGCCCCGCTCGATGACCGCGGTCTCGACCACCGCGGGAGCCGCGGGTCCGCTTCCGCCCCAGCCTCCGAAGTCTCCGGACGGTCCGCCGGTATCGGTGGAGTCCCTGCCGGAGAGCGAAGGCACCAGGACGGCGATCCCCGCACCCAGAACGGCCGCACCGAGGGCGACCCACACTGTGGTCTTGTTCATGAGGCTCGCGGGTCCTCCTTGAACCGATCCGTCCGGGGAGGGCGTGGACGGACCTTCAAATGATGACTGTTGGAACAGGGAACGTCGGGGAATCCCTGACCCATATCGGCGACCGACACCCGTAGTAACCCCGGCGTGGGAATGTCCATTCCGCTCCCGCTTCGGGGGTCAAGCCAGTCCCGCCATCTTCTCGAAGGGCTTCAAGAGCTGCTCCGGGGTGCGGCTCGGACGGCCGGTCTCACGGTCCACCCAGATATGGTCCGTGGCCCCGTGGCACAGGCGTCCCGCGGATCCCCGGACCTCGTAGGCGAAGCGCACCCCACGGCTCTGCATCTTCTCGATCCAGCAGTGGATCTCGACGGTGTCTCCGTACCGCGCCGGCTGCCGGTAGCGCAGCTCGACGCCGGTGACCATCAACAGATAGCCGAGCTCCTCGATCTGCGAGTAGTGGAACCCGCTCTGGGCGCACAGCTTGGTCCGGGCCAGCTCGAACCACACGACATAGTTGGCGTGGTGGACCACCGCCATCTGGTCGGTCTCGGCGTAGCGCACCTCGATCTCGACCACCTCCTCGACCGGGCGGTGTCCGGCGTGTTTTCTCTCCAGGGGCTCTTCCGACTTGACTGCACGAGCGCTCATCGTCCCTCTCCTCGTCCTTCTCCTCGTCCCTCTCCTTCGGCTCCTCGCTGCATGGAGCCAAGACTGTACCGCAGGACGGTCCACAGGATCTTGTAGCCGGCGAGAACCGTGCCCTTGACCGTGCCGGTGATCTTCGACACCCCGACCCGCTTGCGGTAGGAAACCGGCACCTCGGTGACCCGCAGCTCGTGGCGCAGCGCCTTGACCTGCATCTCGGCGGTCCAGCCGAAGTCCGGGTCGGACATCTTCAGACGCTCCAGAGCGTCCCAGCGGACGGCGCGGAAGGGGCCCAGATCGGTGTAGCGGTGGCCGTAGAGGATGCGGATGAGGAGACAGGCGACCAGATTGCCTGCCCGCGCCTGCGGCAGCAGCGCCCCCGGCTCGCGCTCGCCCAGCACCCGCGAGCCGATCACCAGGTCCGCACGGTCGTCGAGCAGGGGGGCGACCACCCGGGGTAGCTCCTCGGGGTGATCCGAGTAGTCGGCGTCGAGAAAGACGACCTGGTCGGGAGGGTCGTGGTGCCGGATCCAGTCGAGCCCGGCGAGACAGGCGCTGCCGTAGCCGGGGCGGGGCGCGGGCACCACCACCGCACCGCCCTCGCGCGCCACCTCCGCGGTGCGGTCGGTGGAGCCGTTGTCCGCCACCACCACCCGCCGTACGGGCGGCGACGGGATGTCCGCCAGCACCAGCGGCAGCGAGGCTTCCTCGTCGAGGGCCGGGATCACCACGTCGATAGTTGGGGGGGAATCGGGAACGTCGGACATCCCGGGGATTCTACGTCAGGCGCAGGGCGGGATTGTCTGACGCAGAGAAGACGCAAAAAGCCGGACGATGGGACCTGGGAAGATCCCACCGTCCGGTGGGCGGGAGAGTGAGGGTTGTGAGGAGCCTTCCGGGACAGCTTTCGAAAGGCTCCTCAGGGGCCGGTGATTGCGGCAGCGGTGCTCGCTGCTACGGCGACGCTCTTACGGCGCCGTCTCCTCGGAGCAATGACCCGGGCCGGTGATGCCGTTGTTGTACTCGTCCAGCAAGAAGGCCCAGCCGAGGATCATCGCCCGCTTGTCCTTGTCCTTGCCCTTGAAGCCGGCCACCTCGTCCGGGGTGTAGGTCTCGAAGACCGTCCGACCCTGGTCGAAGGCGTCCAGCACGTCCGCCGGGATCGAGGCGCCGTTGAGCTGGTTGAGCTCGGCGGCGATCCAGGCGTGGGCCAGGATGTAGTAGGCATTGCCACCCTTGGGCGGCGTCCACATCACCTCCAGATAGGTCTGTCCGGAGAGGAAGAACGGGCTGTTCTCCGCCGCCGGCAGGATCTGGTCCCAGGTGTCGTCGAAGGGCGCCGGACCCTGGGCCGAATGGGTCTTCCAATAGCCCGGGGTGAGCGTGCAGCCCTGGCCGCACGGCACCGTCACGGTGATCGTGTGGGTGTCTTCGCCGGTGGTCCCGGTGTCGTGGGTCTGGAACGAGGCGGTGTTGTCCACCAGGTTCTCGCCGCAGTCCTCGGGATTGCTGAACGGCCCGATCTCGAAGTCGTAGACGAAGTCCATCGGAGCCTCGGCGGCGCACACCGTGCCGAGGAAGCCGACGTGGGTGTCGTCCACGTCCGCGCACTCGTCGATCACCTCCGTGGGATCGCCGAAGACCACCGCGGCGTTGCCGGAGAAGTCCGTCGTGCCGGTGGGCGTGGCGGCTCCGGTCGGGTCGAAGCTCCGGTTCTGGAGCGTCGCCGTCGCGGTGTTGGTGCGGTCCGTGCCGTCCGGCAGATCGGCCTCGTAGGTGCAATGGAGCGAGCCGCCCGCCGGCACCACCAGAGCCGGGCAGTCCACCGTCGCCGGCACGCCGCCGACCGAGTCGGAGACGCCCGTCAGCGGTGCGTCGAGCACCGGGTTCGGGTTGGCGATCCAGATCTCACCGGTCGCCGCCCAGTCGCTGTCGACCGCCGAGGCGTCCACGCTCACCGTGTACTCCACCACGAAGACCTGGCCCGGAGACAGCGTCAGCTCGTCGTGGCCGGCGCTCTTGAGGACGTCCCAATCCCAGGTGCGGGTGAACGACGTCTCAGCGGTCTTGGTCACCGTCAGCTCGTAGCAGACCACGGTCACCGAGGCGCTGTCGCTGTCGCCGGTCTCGACGATGGTCGCGATGTTGGGGTGGGTGCCCTGGTCACCGCCGCAGGTGAAGGTCCGGTCGTACATCCAGGTCGTGGTCTCCGACACCGGGCCGAAGCTCGGACCGTTGGTGTCGGTCACGTTCACCTCATCGTTGACCACCGTGGTCGGATCGGCAAAGACCACGTCCGCCGTCGCCTCGCCGCCCCCGACGATGCCGGAGGTGGTGACGGTGGCGGTGTTGACGCGCGGGTCACCGTTGGGCAGCGGGGTCAGGGCGTAGGTGCAATGGAGCGAGCCCTGCGGCGCGATTGCCTGCGGGAAGGCGCCCCCGCAGTCGACCGCCGGGCTGAAGCCTCCCGTGACCGCATCCGAGACGTCGGTGATCGTGGCCTCGAAGGGGGTGTCGTTGTCGATCCAGATCTCTCCTTCGACCGCCCAGTCGCTGTCGGTAAAGCTCTCCTTGGTGGCGGTGATGGTGTACTTCGAGGTGCCCGAGTCGCCGTTGAACAGGCTCCAGGTCTCGGGGGTCACGCTCTTCTCGATGTCCCAATCCCAGGTGCGGGTGAACGACGTCTCGGCGGTCTTGGTCACCGTGACCTCGTAGTCGTAGCACACCTCGATGTGGCTGATGGCGAAGGGCCGGCCGTTGTTCGGGTTGATCGGCGAGCTCAGCCCCGTGTCGGAGGTCTCCTCCGGGTTGTAGATGTACACGTTGGCGTTGGGTCCGCCTTTGACGATGACGGCGTCGATCGCCAGCGTCGAGCTCCAGTCAAAGAACGTGCCGTCGCTGACCAGGGTCAGCTCGTGGATGCCGTCCGGGAAGGGATAGGTGCCGGACGGCGGGGGCTCCGGCTGCGGCTTGAAGCCGAAATCGAAGCCGAGGTCGGCGCAGTCGGGGTTTCCGTCGACGAAGACCGGTGTGACGTGCGTTGCGAAAGCGGGCGAGGCGGCCACCAGCCAGAGCAGGGCCGCCAGGATCGTCAGGGAACGCGCCCAGCGGGCGCGGATGGTTGCGGTCATAAAGATCTCCCAACAGAGTCGAGCGTGGCGCTTCGAGGCGGGTCTTCGAGTAGGAACATCCGGCCGGGGCTCTCTGGGGAACAGAAGGACAAATAAACTCGAGATGGCCAGACTGTCCGGACCCTACAAATACCTCCAGCTTCAGGACTTAGCTTAAGAGGGAATGGGCCAGTGGGGCAATTCCCCGGATGTACCAATTCTCTGGTATAGGTGGATCAATCGGTGAGATTTCAGGATTTCTTGGAGCGCAGAAACAGTCGTAGATGCGGTCTGTTCCGGTCCGATCCGGGGCTCGATCCGCGGTCAGATCAACCGGCGCCGGAAGGCCAGGGCGACGGCTTCCGCCTTGCTGTGGATCCCCAGCTTGCGCATCAGGTTCTGGAAGTGCCGCCGCACGGTGTGGACGCTGATGTGGAGCTCGTGGGCGATTTGCTCGTTCGACCGGCCGTCCGCGACTTTTTGCAGCACCTGCCGTTCCCGGGGGGTCAGCCGGGGCAGGTCGTCTTCCTCCGATCCCGTGCCCCGCAGGCTCTCGCCCCCGGCGCCCGACCCCCCTTGCGCCAGCAGCCGATCCAGCAGCTCGTCGGAGCGCCGCCGCCGCCGTCGTTCCTTGAGCAGGTGGACGAGCTGGCAGGCGTCGGGTGCTGGGCCGAGCACGGCGACCACCGAGACGCCGATCCGGGCCTGGGCGCCGGAGGCTTTGCGGATGTCCATCTCGAAGCCCTGGATCGCCTCGCCCTCCTCCAGCATGATCTGGAGCGGGCTCTCCTCCGGGCTCAGCCGGTTGCCGAAGACGTCCCGCGCCTCGAGCGCCGCGTGGAAAAGGCGTCCTTCGCGGAGCACCTCACCCTTGACGTCTTCCAGGAGCTTCCGCGCCTCCGGATTCCAGAACGTGATCCGGCCGAGGGAATCCGTCGCGATCGCGGGATCCCGGGCACGCTGCACGATCTGGTGAGCTTCGAAGGATGGACCGTCGCCCTGCATAAACCAGCCTTTGCAACCCAAGCCATCGAGAGCATTGTGGATTTCGGAGCCTTGAAGAAAAACAAAGGAAAGGAATCGGCTGGATTCTATCGCATTGGAAGCGATCCCGAGCGATCTCGGCTGCCTGCGCTACAGATCACCGCAGTTGACGAGATGGTGAACGTGCCGCAGCTCGTCGAGGCGGTGCACACCACCGGGCGCCCAGGACCCAGGGGCCGAGCAGGGCAAAGTCTTTTCTTGAAGACATGACATCAGCGCTGGGGCGTGCCGTATAGACTCGCCGTCCGATGACTCATCGACGGCTCACCCTCCGGCATCCCTCCGGCGAGACCGCGATTCTGGCCGGCCACGGAGCTCTCGAAGCCGCCCGTGAGGAGCTGATCGGCTGGCTCGCCGGACGGACGGTCTTTCTGCTCACCACGCCACGGGTGCGCGAGCTCCACGGCGAGCGTCTGGGACCGCTGGCGGAGGCCGCGGCCCGATGGGTGCCGATGGAGGTTCCGGAGGGCGAGGAGGCCAAGAGCGTGGCCACCGCCAACCGGCTGTGGAACGAGATGCTGCGGGAGGGTGGCAAGCGGGACAGCCGGCTGCTCGCCTTCGGCGGCGGCAGCGTCGGCGACCTGGGGGGGTTCGTCGCCGGGTGCTTCCTGCGCGGCATCGAGCTGGTCCAGATCCCCACCACCCTGCTGGCCCAGGTCGACGCCGCGATCGGGGGCAAGACCGGGGTCGATCTGGCCGACGGCAAGAACACCGTGGGGTTGTTCAACCATCCCTACCGGGTGGTCGAGGAGACGGCGTTTCTCGCCACGCTGCCACGGGAGGAGCTGCGTTCCGGTCTGGTCGAGGTGGTGAAGATGGCGCTGCTGCTGGATCCCGGGCTGCTGGAAAGGGTCGAGGCGGAGCTGCCCCGGCTCCTGACCGGGGACCCGGAGACCCTGGCTCCGGTGGTGGCGGGCGCGGCGGCGGCGAAGATCGGTGTGGTGGAACGCGATCCGGTGGAGAACGGCGAGCGCAAGCTGCTCAATTTCGGTCACTCCCTCGGTCACGCGCTGGAGGCCGAGCTGGCCTACCGCGGCCTTCGTCACGGCGAGGCGGTGGCCTACGGCATCCTGTTCGCTCTGCGCCTGGCGGCGGACCGTGGTCTGGATCCGACGGTCGCCGGCCGCATGCGCGAGCTGCTCCACCGGTTCGAGCTACCGCCCTTGCCGTCCCTCGATGCCGCCACCCTGATCGGGTACATGCGGCGGGACAAGAAGGCCCGCGAGTCGGGGCTCGCCTGGGTGCTGCCGGCGGCGCTCGGTCGCGGCGAGATCGTCGAGGGTCTGGCCTTCGACGTGGTGGAAGCGCGGTTGCGCGGTTTTCTGGAGGATCCCTGGGCGCCCGCCTGAGCGCTGCACCCGGCCCGGGAGTGGAGCCGTCGGCTATACTTTCGTTGCCACTTTGGGCTGGATCGTCATGAGCCACCTCCCCGGTACTCTGCGCCGATTGAGACTGCGCCACGTGGTCTTCGGGGCTTTGCTCCTGGCGGGGATCATCCCGCTGGCGGTCAGCTCGTCGCTGCTCATCTGGCAGAACCGCGATCTGATCCGCAACCAGAAGGAGGAGGAGCTCCTGCGGTCGGCACGATCCCTGTCTCGCGAGGTGGACATCTACCTCGGGGAAGTCCGCCGCAGCCTGGGCCAGCTCGGCTCCGAGCTGGTCGCCCTCCAGCCACGGGGGGTGTCGCTGTCCCGGCAGCTCCGGTCCGCGGCGGTTCACGACTATCTCGATCGATTCCGGCGCGAGCGGGGCCTCTTGGGCCTGGTCGTAGCGCCCACCGTGGGCTCCGGACCCAGTCTCAAGGGGTCGAGCCTGTCGGATGTCGCGCGCGAGGCGTTCGATCTGGCGCAGGAGGACGCGCTGGCTCAGGAGAGCACCGCCTTCCGCTTTGTCGACGACTCCGGTCTGGGGAGCCCGGCGGTGGCCGTCGCGGTGCCCGTGTTCGACGCCGAGGAGCGGCTGAGGCTGCTGGTAATCGGCATGGCGCAGCTCGGCCTGCTCAACGAGCTCTTCCCACCCGACGTCCAGGACGGGGTGGAGGTCTACCTGATCGCTTCCCGGGAGGAGCTGCTGTGGTCCGCCGGAACCACGCCCAAGAGCGCGGCGGCGTTCGTTCGCTCCGGCGGCCTGCGCCAGTTCGCCAGCAGCCCGGTGCACATGTCCACCCGGTTGAAAGATCCGAACGGGACCATGATGTCGACGCTGATCAGCCGCATCGAGGAGACCGGTTGGACGGTGCTGGTGCGCCGGCCTGCAGCACTGGCCTTCGAGGAAGTGAACAAGATGGTCTTCAACACCGTGATCTCCTCGGTGATCCTGGTGCTCCTCGCACTGCTCCTGTCGCTGGTGGCGGCGCGTCAGGTGAGCCAGCCGATCCAGAAGCTGGCCCGCACCAGCCACGAGATCGCCGACGGCAACTTCGGCCATCGCGTCGAGACCCAGGGGCTGCTGTTCGAGCTGGCGGACCTGGGCGACGATTTCAACCGGATGAGCGCCCACGTCGAGAGCTACATCGGTCGGCTCAAACAGGCGGCGCAGGCCAACCGGGACCTGTTTATCGGCTCGCTGCGCGCGTTCGTCGCCGCCATCGACGCCAAAGACCCCTACACCCGCGGTCACTCCGAGCGGGTGGCCAAGGTCGCCCGGATCGTCGCCCGCTTTCTCGGCCAGACCGCCGAGCAGCAGGAGAGGATCTGGATCGCGGCTCTGCTGCACGACGTCGGCAAGATCGGGGTCGAGGACCGCGTGCTGCAGAAGATCGGCCGGCTGACCGACGAGGAGTTCACGCTGATGAAGCGCCATCCGGTCATCGGGGCCGAGATCGTCGCACCCATCGAGCAGCTCAAGCACACCCTGCCGGTGATCCGCTGGCACCATGAGAATTGGAACGGCCGCGGCTATCCGGACCGGCTCAAGGGCGAGGAGATTCCGCTCGAAGCGCGGGTCGTCGCGGTCGCCGACACCTTCGACGCCATCACCACCAACCGTCCCTACCAGCAGGCGTTCACCCTCGAGTTCGCGGTCGAGACGATCACCAAGCTGACCGGCAAGCGGTTTGACGCCAAGGTCACGACGGCCTTTCTCAACGCCTACGAGAACGGCGAGATCACCGTCGTCAGCCCGTCGCTCGACGGCCAGCGGGAGCGCAGTCCGATCGAGGTCGAGAAGCGGGTCCTGAGCATGACCTGACGGAGGGCGGCAACGGACGGTGGAGCCGAGGGCCCGGAGGTTGTATCCTTCCCTTCATGCCGGTGGACTACATTCTCGCCAACCTGCTGGCCACCAACGATCGGGCGATGGGCGCTCTTTTTCTCGACGAGAGCGGGGAGACGGTGGACCTGGCCTGCTCGGACAGCCTCACGCCCTACCAGGCCCGCATCATCGGGGCCTATCTGGGCATCTATCTGCGCCAGCTCGAGAAGATCTGCGCTCGCAACCGGTGGGGGGAGCCGCAGCAGATGCACATCGAGAAGGACGGCCTCCACATCTACGCCCAGGCCTTGCCCGAGGGCTACTACGTCGTCCTGCTCCAGGCGCGTCCCGGGATGGTGGCCCAGGCCTGGCGCTCGCTGGCCGGGGCAGTGGACGACCTCCACCGAGAGTTTTTCGAGACTTAGTCTTCGAGACCCAGGGATGAGCGACGACCGGCGCGACAGCGAGCGGGACTTCGAAGGGGACGACGGACCGGGCTCCGGCGTCCTCGAGCTGGCCCCCGAGAGCAAGCTCTTCGCGGGCGAGAGCGAGGAGAACCGCAAGGGCTTCTGGAAGAAGCTCAAACGCGGCCTCTTCATGACCCACACCGAGATCCTCGACCGGGTGGGCTCGGCCATGAGCGGCCGCGCCACCCTCGACGAGGAGACCCTGGAGATCCTCGAAGAGGCGCTGATCGGTGCCGATCTGGGGGTCGAGACCGCCCTCGAGCTGGTCGACAGCGTCCGCCGCGACCCGCCCCGGGGCGGCGGCGGAGACCTGGTGGCGCTCAAGGAGCGGCTGGTGGACGAGATGTCCGTGCTGTTGCTCGACGCGCCCCAGCCACCCAGCTCCGACGGGGCCGGGACGCCCCGGGTGACGCTGGTGGTGGGCGTCAACGGCGTCGGCAAGACCACCACCATCGCCAAGCTCGCCCGTCTGGCCCAGCGGCGCGACGAGTCGGTGCTGCTGGCGGCCGGGGACACCTTCCGTGCGGCGGCCATCGAGCAGCTCGAGACCTGGGGCGAACGGCTGGGGGTCGAGGTCGTCCGTCAGTCCGCCGGCGCCGATCCGGCGGCGGTGGTGTACGACGCGCTCCAGGCCGCGCGCGCCCGCAAGGTGCGGCACGTGATCGTCGACACCGCCGGCCGGCTCCACACCAAGGAGCACCTGATGCGCGAGCTGGGAAAGATCGGCCGGGTGATCGACAAAGAGGCCGCCGGCTGGGAGAAACGGACGCTCCTGGTGCTCGACGCCACCACCGGCCAGAATGCCATCGCCCAGGCCCGTTCCTTCACCCGGGTGGTGCCGGTGGACGGGATCGTTCTCACCAAGCTGGACGGCACCGCCAAGGGCGGCATGGCGGTGGCCGTGGCGCGCGATCTCCGGGTTCCCATCCTCTACCTGGGAGTCGGGGAGACCGCCGAGGATCTGGTGCCCTTCCGGCCGCGGGAGCTCGCCGCCGCGCTGCTCGGATGAGCCCCGACCCGCGACATCTCCGGCACCTCCGGCGCGCTCTCGAGCTGGCCGCCCGCGGGCGCTACCGCGTGTCCCCCAACCCCCGGGTCGGCGCCGTGGTGGTGGGGGACGGAGGCGAGGTGGTGGGGGAGGGTTACCACGCCCGGGTCGGCGGGCCCCACGCCGAGCGGGTGGCGTTGGCGGAGGCCGGGGAGCGCGCCCGCGGCGCCACCCTCTACGTCACCCTCGAGCCCTGCGCCCACCACGGCCGGACGCCGCCGTGCACCGAGGCGGTGCTGGAAGCCGGCCTCACCCGCGTCGTCGCCTGTCATCGGGATCCCAATCCGGAGGTCGACGGCGGTGGCTTCGCCCACTTGCGGCAGGCCGGCGTCGAGGTCGAGCACGGCTTGCTGGTCGAGGAGGCGGTGAGGCTCAATCTGGCCTTCTTGACCGCCGCGGTGCGGCGGCGGCCGGCGGTGACCCTCAAATGGGCGATGAGCCTGGACGGCAAGATCGCCACCGTCGCCGGTGACAGCCAGTGGATCTCCTCGCCGGAGGCGCGCCGTGCGTCGCTCGACCTGCGCGAAGAGCACGACGCGATCCTGGTGGGCAGCGAGACCGCGCTGGCCGACGATCCGCGGCTCACCCGCCGGCCGCCGGCCGAGGAAACGCTCGATGCGGCCGAGGCGATCGGGAGGGCGGAGGGCCCCAACGTCCGGGTGGTCCTGGATCGCCGGCTGCGCCTGCCCCCGACGTCCCGGCTCTTCGAGGAGGTGGGGCCGGTGCTGATATACACTCGCGACGGTCCGACGGCCGCGGAGAAGGCCGCTGGAGACGAGGGCGCCCGGGCCGAACGGAGGCGAGCGTTGGAGCGACGCGGGGCCACCGTGGTCGGTCTGGCGGAGGGTACGGATCCCATGGCGGTGCTGGCGGATCTGTGGCGCCGAGATGTGCTCAGCCTGTTGGTGGAAGGAGGCGGGGAGATCCACGCCGCCTTTGTCGCCGCCGGTCTCTACGACCGCGTCCTCGTCGACATCGGTCCGATGCTGCTGGGGGGGCGGACGGCCCCCGGTCCCCTCGGCGGCGCGGGAATCGCCCGTCTCGCTGCGGCGCCGCGGCTGGATGGGCTGGAGATCCGGCGCTGCGGCGCCGACGCGATCGTAGAAGGGTTCCGACCGGGATGTTTACAGGCATTGTGCTCGAGCGTGGGCGGCTGACCGAGCCGCCGCAGCCCTCCTCGCAGGGTGGCGTGCGGCTGACGCTGGGTCTGTCCGCCGGGCTGCTGGGGCGGCTGGCCGTGGGCGGCAGCCTGGCGGTCGACGGCGTATGCCTGACGGTCACCGAGCGGCGTGAAGCCAGCCCCGCCGTCGTCGTCGAGCTGTCTCCTGAAACCCTGCGCCGCACCCATCTGGGCGCTCTCACCGCCGGGGACGAGGTGAATCTCGAGCCCGCGCTGCGGGCCGGTGACGCCCTCGGGGGGCATTGGGTCCAGGGTCACGTCGACGGCACCGTGCGGGTGCTCGAGCGGCGCGACCTCACCGAGCACCGGGAGCTCGCCTTCGAGGTGCCGCCGGAGCACGAGCCCTTCCTGGTCGAGAAAGGCTCGGTGACCCTGGACGGGGTCAGCCTCACCCTCTCCGCCCGGGCACCGGGCCACTTCGAGGTGGCGCTGATCCCCCACACCCTGGAGGTCACCACCCTCGGCCGTCTCCGGGTCGGCGACCTCGTCCACCTGGAGGTCGACATCCTCGCCAAGTACGTCGCCACCGCCATCGAAGGGATGGCCGAGAAAGCCATCGAGCGGGCCGTCGAACGAGCTGTCGAACGAGCTGTCGAACGGGCTCTCGCCGACCGCGGGCTCGCCGGGTGATCGACGTGCCCCGGGACGACGCCCCGCCTGCCGCTCCCGCGCTGGACCTGGCGGCGGAGTCGGCGGACGGGCGGGCGCAGCGCTCGTGGGGCTGGCGCTCCCAACTGCCCGAGCCCGCGCACTTGTGGATCCGCTTTCGCCCCGCGGGCGGCAAGGGTTGGCGGGATTGGCCCGGCCCCGAGCGCCCGTGGCTGGACTTTGCCCACGGCGGTCCGCCGGTGTGGACCCCCGGCGACGGCGCCCTGCCGGAGCCGGACGGCGAGCCGCTCGGCGACGTGGCACTCGTGCCGCCGGTGGCGGCGGAGCACACCGCGGATCGGAAGGCTCTGATCGAGCGCCTCGCGAGCCATGGCACCCCGGTGCTGGACCAGAGGTTGGCTCCGGACACCCCGTCGGTGTCGTCTTCGCCGCTTCCGGAAGGCGTGGTGGTGGTCTACGACCTCCTGGCGCCGCTACTGGGCGGAGACCTGGAGACCCTGGCGCGTCTGCCGGCGGGATCGACGGCCGTCTGGCCTTTGCTGGCGGGGATCACCGACGATCCGGGGCTCTGGCGCGAGGGCTGTCGGAAGCTGGCAGCGGCGGGGGTGGCGACCCTGCAGGCGATGAGCCCGCCCCTGGGACCCGCGGATCGCCGCCGTCTCGCCGACGGGCGGGACGAGAGCGTGTTCGAGGCGCTCTTCCACCGTCCGGCGCCGGAGCCCCGCGGGCTCGCGTGCGAGGCCTGGCGCCACGGGTTGAGCCCGCTTCTCGAACGCCCGCTACCGCGGCCTCCTTTGCGTGGCCGAGGCAACCGGCGCGTCGCCGGCCGGCTGGCCCTGATCGCCGAGCTGTGGCATCGGCTGGATCGCCCGGCGGCCCGGGGCCAGGACCTGTTCCGCGCCGCGCGCGAGATCGACCGCACGAGCTGGGATCTGGCGGCCCTGGCCCGCGACGGCAACCTCGGGGTGCTGACCTGGCTGCGGCCCGCCGACCGGAAGCTGGTGGAAGAGATCCTGGCCGGCGAGCGCCCCGGCCTTCTCGACGAGCTGTGGAACGAGTACCTTTCGTAGGTAGCCTTCATAGGAGGACGCTCATGGGAGATGTATCGACGAGGATCCTGCTTCTGCTGTTCGGGGTGGTCCTGCTCGCCGCCGAGCCGGCCGGCGCCTGGGATCTGCGCACCGATCCCCCGCGGGAGGACTTCGTCGCCTTCCACGACCGCTTCAGCTCCAGCGCCTACTTCTACCCGCGCCACAGCGCGAAGCCGCTGGGCTGGACCGGCTTCGAGATCTGGGGAGATCTGTCCATCGATCCCGGCTTTGGCGACGAGAGCTTCGCGCAAACGACGATCGACGGCGATCTGCCGGGGGACGCCCTGTCGTTCGTCCGCGTCGGGGTGCGCAAGGGCTTGCCCCGGGGGTTCGATCTGGGTCTGGCCTACGGCCGCACGGTGGACGGCGGCCTCGAGCTGGTCTCCGGCGAGCTTGGCTGGGCGCTGGTGCGCGGCGGCACGGTCAAACCGTCGGTCGGATTCCGCCTCACCGGTACCCAGACCCTCGACGATGGGCTCGACGCCGGCAGCTACGAGCTGGACCAGTACGGATTGGAGCTGCTCGCGAGCAAGGGATTTCCCCTGGTGACGATCTTCGGAGGAGCCGGCGTGGTGCGCAGCGAGAGCACGCTGGACCGCACCCTCGGCGGCCGTCTGAGCGAGGAGACCACCCACGAGGTGCTCTTCGCGGGGGTGACCCTCAAGCTCCTCCTACCGCGTCTCACCTTCTCGCTGGAGCAGGGCGAGGAGCTGCAGGGAGCGGTGCGGCTGGGGTTCGGGTTTTGAGGTGCAGCCCCGGTTCCCAGGGAGACCGCGAGACGGGGGGGCCTGGCAACCATCGGGGAGCCGGTGGTCGGGGATTCTGGTCGGGATTCCGGGGCAGCGAGCTGTCTGCTACCCCGTCTCCTCCGGCACCTCATCCACGTCCGGCTCCGCGATCTCGACGATCTCGCCCGACGCGGTGCGCCAGCCGTCGGGCATCCGCTCGTCTTCCTTGGGGATGTAGAACGGGCGCTGTTGGAACCAGCTCAGCTCGGCGATCCGGCCATCCTTGGGGGTGTACTCCTGTACCGGTTCGGTGCCCTCGAGAAAGGCCTCCTCGATCACCCGCTCGGCGCCGGGTCCGGGGAGCAGACCGGTGAGGTACTCCACCGGTTGCAGCGTCACGCCGGCGGGCACCGGGAATTCCTCGCCCTCGGTGAGCCAGCCGTCCTCTAGCCCCCGCTCGACGATCTGCTTCCAGATCGGCAGCGCGGCCTCGGCGCCGGTCATGTTGCGGCCGATGGACTTCTTGGTGTTGTGACCTACCCAGGCGAGGATCGTGTAGCGGGGGGTGAAGCCCCCGAACCAGGCGTCGGAGTAGTCGTCCGTGGTACCCGTCTTGCCGGCCAGATCCAGCGGAAGCTGTGCCAGCCGGGCACCTGTGCCCCGGTCCACGACCCCTTCCATGATGTGGCTCAGCACGTAGGCGATGCGCGGATCGATGGCGCTCTGGGTGTTGGGCAGGTGCTCCTCCATCCCCCGTCCGTCCGCCGAGACCACGCTTTCGATGAGATAGGGCTCCACCCAGGTGCCCTGGTTGGCGATGGTGGCGTAGGCCGCCGCCAGCTCCATGGGGGTCAGCTCCGCGGTGCCCAGGGCCAGGCTGGGGTAGGGGGGCAGGTCGCTTTCGACCCCCGCCCGGCGGGCGAAGTCGATCACCCGCTCCACCCCGATCATGTCCAGCAGCTTGACCGAGGAGACGTTCATGGACAGCTCCAGCACCCGCCGCAGGGTGAGGATGCCGAAGTGCCTTCGGTAGTAGTTGCGCGGCCGGTAGGACAGCTCCTGGTCCGCACCGGGGAAGCGGGTGGGGGCGTCGAACACGGTGTCGGCGGGGGTGTAGCCCATCTCCAGCGCGGCACCGACGACGAAGGGCTTGAAGGCGGAGCCCACTTGCCGGCGGGCCTGGGTGGCGCGGTTGAACTTCGAGCGCTGGAAGCTCCAGCCGCCGGTCATGGCCCGCACCGCGCCGGTGGCCGACTCCAGCACCACCACCGCGCCCTCGACCTGTGGCTCCTGCTCGAGGAACAGCTCCAGATCCTCCGGTGCCCACACCGGGAGCGTCTCGTCTCCATTTCCCTCTCTCCCGCTGGCCTTTTTGCCGCCGACTTCAGCCTCCTCCGCGTCCTCTCCGTCTTCATCTGTGCCGGCCTCGGGTCCGGAGTCCCCGGTCTCGTAGGGTGAGACGGTGCCTTCGGGGGCTTCGAGCCGGAACCAGGCCAGGTCGCCGGCTTCGAGCACCTGGCTGGGCCGGGTTTGGCGCAGCCACTTCATGCCCTCCGGCGTCAGCTCGAACACCTCCTGCTCGATCTTCACCTGCGCCCGACGGCCGTCGACGGCGAGCACCAGCCCCTGGTACCAGCGGTCCGGCCGGACCGGCTCGCCGTGCCAGGAGGGCAGCTCGTGGGATGGCAGATCGCCGTCCTCGACGTGGGCGATGGGTCCGCGCCAGGCTTTTCGGTGCTCGATGCTCACCAGACCGTCCCGCAGCGCCTTCTCCGCCGCCCGTTGGATCGCCGGGTCGAGGGTGGTCTGCACCTGGAGCCCGCCGTGGACCACCGCGTCGGTACCGTAGGTGGCGTCGAGGTACTTGCGGACGTCCTCGGCGAAGTAGGGTCCCAGGCGGTCCTCGGGCTCCTCCGAGCGCAGAAGCAAGGGCTCCTCCTTGGCCCGGTCGTGCTCCTCCGCGGTGATCGCCCCCGAGGCGCGCATCCTCCGCAGCACGGTGTTGCGCCGCTGGAGCACCAGGTCGGGACGCCGATAGGGGTTGTAGCGGCTGGGCGCCGGCAGGATGCCCACCAGGGTCGCCGCCTCCGGCAGCGTCAGCTCGTCGACGTCCTTGTTGAAGTAGTCCCGGGCCGCCGCGGCCATCCCGTAGTTGCCGTTGCCGACGTTCATCAGGTTCAGATACAGGGTGAGGATCTGTTGCTTGGAGAGGCTCTTCTCCAGCTCGACGGCGTAGAGGGCCTCGACGATCTTGCGGCTCCACACGCGCTCCCGGTTCAGAAACACCGCCCGGGCGAGCTGCATGGTCAGGGTCGAAGCCCCCTCGGTGATCTCGCCGGCCCGCCAGTTGGCGAGCTGGGCGCGGAAGATCGCCAGCGGGTCCACCCCGCCGTGCTCGAAAAACCCCTGGTCCTCGGAAGCGAGCAGAGCCTGCACCAGCAGATCGGGGATTTCTTCCTCGGTGAGCAGGATCCGACGCTCGAGCGAGAAGTGGGCGAACGGCTCGCCGTGACGGTCCCGGATCTGAGTGATCAGGCTGGGGGTGAAGTCGGTGAGCGACTTCACCTCCGGCATGCGGATGGCGGAGGCGAAGGTGATGCCGCCCACCACGCCGAGGACGATGGCCACCACTACCGGCAGCCCCCACTTGAGGGCGCTGCGCCAGGAAACGCCGCCCGAGCCATCCGAGCCACCCGCGCCGCTCGGCTCGCCCGGCGGGGTATCCCGGGATTCTGCCCGGGCCGCAGGCCGCCTGTGTACTCGGAGGCCGGCCCGACTCTCGGCCCGACTCTCGGGTCGACGGTCGGGTCGGCTCTCGGTCGGACTCTCGGTCGGACTCTCAGTCGGGATTTCGGCCCGGCTTTCGGTCGGGCTCGGGTCTTGGCGCTCTGGGCGGGAGGGGGAGGGCTCAGGCGGCTTCGATTCGTGCTCCACGGTTGCGATTATAGATCGGCCGGTGATACACACTGGGCATGAGTGAGCCGACGAGCTTCGCGAACGATTCCTCCACCGGCCCGGAGGCCTTCGAGCCGCAGCCCGTTCCGGCCGGCAAATCGGGACCCGGCTGCAGCCGGCTGCTTCTCATCGGCTGCGGGCTGCTGTTGGTGCTGCTCGGCATCGGAGCCGTGCTGCTCGTCGCCAATGGTGACAAGGTGCTCGGCTGGATGTTCGGGGTGCTCGAGAATCAGGTTCTCGCCACCCTGCCGGACGACGTTCCAGCGGCGGATCGCGAGCGCCTGGAGAGAGCCTTCGATCGGGCGGAGACCGCCCTCCACGAGGGCAGGTTAGACCCGGCGAAGCTGCAACAGGCCCAGGGCAAGATGACCGGGATGGCGCGCGACCCGGAGAGCATCACTGCCGAGGACGTCCGCGAGCTGGCGGAGCTGCTGGAAGCGGCGGCCGGCGGCGCAGGCGAGAGCGGCGGGAACGGCGGAGAGTCTCCCGCCGAGGCCCCGACCGACGGCTGAGGCGTCCGGGAACAGCGTCCCTCTCCGCCGCGTTACCTCTCAGGCCATGGACCGCTTCCAGCTCGTTTCCCGGTTCACCCCGCAGGGCGATCAACCCGAAGCCATCCGCCAGCTCACCGAAGGTCTCGAGCGGGGCGACCGCGAGCAGGTGCTGCTGGGGGTCACCGGCTCCGGCAAGACCTTCTCCATCGCCAAGGTGATCGAGGAGGTCAACCGCCCCACCCTGGTGCTCTCGCACAACAAGACCCTGGCGGCGCAGCTCTACCAGGAGCTCAGGAGCTTCTTCCCCCACAACGCCGTCGAGTACTTCGTCTCCTACTACGACTACTACCAGCCGGAGGCGTACGTCCCGGCCAGCGACACTTACATCGAGAAGGAAACCTCGATCAACGAGGAGATCGACCGGCTGCGGCTGCGCGCCACCCGGGTGTTGTTCGACCGGCGCGACGTCTTGATCGTGGCCTCGGTCTCGTGCATCTACGGTCTCGGCTCGCCGGAGGCGTTCTTTGGCATGCTGCAATTCTTCGAGGTCGGCGACGACTCCGGGATGGAGGGGGCGCTGTCGGCGCTGGTGGCGATGCAATACGATCGCACGCCGCTCGATCTCTTCCACGGTGCCTTCCGGGTGCGCGGCGACATCCTCGAGATCCTCCCCGCCTACGAGGACGTGGGCATCCGGGTCGAGTACTTCGGCGACGAGATCGAGCGCATCACCCGCTTCGACGTCCTGCGCGGCGACGTGTTGGAGGAGCTGGACAAGATCTCCGTCTTCCCCAAGACCCACTACGTGACGCCCAAGGACCGGCTCCAAACCGCCATCGAGGGGATCCGTCTCGAGCTGGCCGAGCGGCTGGCGGAGCTCTCCGACCAGGGCAAGCTGCTCGAGCTGCAGCGCTTGGAGCAGCGCACCCGCTTCGATCTGGAGATGCTGCGGGAAATAGGCTACTGCCACGGCATCGAGAACTACTCGCGCCATCTCTCCGGCCGCGGGCCGGGGGAGCCTCCGCCCACGTTGCTCGACTACCTGCCAGACGACTTCTTGCTGGTGGTCGACGAGAGCCACCAGACCCTGCCCCAGGTGCGCGGCATGTACCACGGCGACCGCTCGCGCAAGGAGACCCTGGTCGAGCACGGCTTCCGGTTGCCCTCCGCGCTCGACAACCGGCCGTTGACGTTCGAGGAGTTCGACGCCCGGGTGGGCCAGAGGATCTACGTCTCGGCCACCCCCGGACCGATGGAGCTCGAGCGCACCGGCGGCGTGGTGGTCGAGCAGCTCATCCGGCCCACCGGGCTGCTCGATCCGGTCATCGACGTCCGCCCCGCCAGTGGCCAGGTGGACGACCTGGTGGGGGAGATCCGCAAGGTGGTAGCGCGCCAGGAGCGGGTGCTGGTCACCACCCTCACCAAGCGCATGGCGGAGGAGCTGACCCAGTATCTGACCGAGCTCGACATGCGGGTGCGCTACATGCACAGCGACATCGACACCCTGGAGCGCGTGGAGATCGTCACCGGGCTGCGCCGCGGGGAGTTCGACGTCCTGGTGGGCATCAACCTCCTGCGTGAGGGGCTCGACCTGCCGGAGGTCTCGCTGGTGGCGATCCTCGACGCCGACCGCGAGGGCTTTCTGCGCTCGGAGACCTCGCTGGTGCAGACCGCCGGCCGCGCGGCGCGCAACGTCGAAGGGCGGGTCGTCTTCTACGCCGACAAGGTGACGAATTCGATGAAGGCAGCCCTCGACGAAACCGAGCGCCGCCGCGAGATGCAGGCGGAGTTCAACGAAGAGCACGGCATCGAGCCGACGACCATCCTCAAGGACATCCACAGCCCGCTGGTGGCGATGCAGAACCTCGATGCCTACGGGGTGCAGGTGGCGCAGCTTTCCGAGCGCCTGGAGGCGATGGATCTCCCCGTCGCCGAGCGCATCAAGCGGCTGGAGAAGGAGATGCGCGAGCACGCCAAGCGGCTGGAGTTCGAGGAGGCCGCGCTGGTCCGCGACCAGATCAAGGAGCTGCGCGAGCTGCAGATCTACGCTGGTTGAGGGCTCTCGAAGAGCCGATTCCCGCCGGAAGGGGGTCCTCTGAGTGCTACGATGGTACGGGTCGAAACGGTACGGTAGGAGTTGGAGTCTGGGGGATACTCGAACATGCGGAATGCACTGCACAAAGAAACCACGGTCAAGGCCGGGGGACGAGTCGAGGTGACGGATCCTGAGCTTGCGGATGGTACGACAGTGGATGTCTTTGTGCTTCCACGGGATCGTGACGTCAGACGCCGCTCCGCTCTAGACATCCTGCGGGAAGCCACGGGACATCGTCTCTTCAAGACGGCGGAGGAAGCGGACGAGTATCTCCGTGAAGAGCGCGCGGCATGGGAACGCTAGACCTGCCTGAGGCTGGTCCCGTCTATCTCGATGCCAACGGTTTCATTTATAGCGTGGAGAGGCTCGAGCCTTACGCTGACTTCCTCAAACCCTTGTGGACAGCGGCTCGAGACCGGCAACTCGAGATCGTGTGTAGCGAGCTATTGATCGTGGAGGTCCTGGTAAAGCCTCTTCGTGAACAAGACGATGAGCTCTGCGACCTTTTCCGCACTCTGCTCTTCGACTCGTTGGAAGTTCGTCTGATCCCAACGACTCGGGCCATCTGGGAATCAGCGGCTGACCTGAGAGCCCGGCTTGATTTCAAGACGCCCGATGCCATTCATGCCGCCTCCGCTCTAGCGGTGAAGAGCAGGCTCTTGGTGACCAACGACCCCCACTTTCGGCGTCTGAAGGATCCCCCAGTCGTCATCCTGAGCGACGCTGTGCAAGCCGGGCCGGGGCAAGCGCCGCCCTAGGCGTGACTCGCTCGCCGGCGCCGGGTGCGGCCGCCGCCTACAAAATAGGCGAATCTCGTGCTTCAATCCGCCCACGGTGTGGGCGGCCCTCCCTCCAGGCCCCTTTCAGAATCTCTCCCCGGTAGACCTGGCCGCGTCTCAGACTCCTGGAAAATCAGGGGTTCGAGCGAGGTCGGTACAAGCGAGCCCACCCTCGGCACGCAGCATGCTCCTTCTTTCTTCGGGAGCGGGAAGGCGAACGCTGCTCAATGACGGATCCCACTGGGATTCCGACCGACCAAAGGAGGTCTTCATGTGTCCTGTCCAGCCCTCTAGGAGGAGACGGCGCCGGGCTCCCCGTCTGTGGGGAGCCGCCGTCGTGCTCTGTGTGCTTTTCGCTGGCCCGGTCCTGGGTCAGAACGTGTCCATCGACTCGTGGACGTTGCCCGGCAACGTGCGCTCGGCCGACGTCCGCATCCTCTCGCCGTCCACGGTGGCGGCGGATCTCTTCATCCAGCCGGAAGCGGTCAGTCTGATCAAGAACGAAAACGCGATCTACGTCCGCTTCCACAACAACGGCCCGACGATCGTCCAGGACGGCGGGGTGGGCGTCGGCGGGGTGACCGTCAACGCGGAGTACGCGGAGGCGACTCCGGGGCTGGCGGCGGGGGTTCTCGCCGCCACGGCGGCGGCGCTGCCGGGGGCGTCTTGGCGCCCGCTCGGCAGCTACGACATGGACCTGGAGATCCTGCCCTCGGATCCGCCCGGATTCGGGCTGCTTCCGGGGAGCAGCTACCCCACGGCTCGCGAGGTGGGGATGCCGAATCGGTACCGGCTGACCTGCACCATCGATTGCCTGCAGCCCTTGCCCACGGCCTTCTTTCTCAGGGTCCGGCTGTCCCTCACCGGAGACACCGATACCAGCGACAACGTGGCGCTGGCCTACTACGACCTCACCGGGGGGATCCCCCCGGCGGACGTGGTGCTGCTTCACGACCTGTCGGGCAGCATGATCGGCGATCTGCCGCTGGTCAAGGAGCGGGCCAAGCTCTTCCTCGATCTGCTCAACGCCGGAGACCGTACCGGAATCGTCGCCTTCTCGACCCAGTTCGCGGGCGACACTCACACCTATCTCGGTCTCAACACCATCACCACCATCCATCCGACCGATCCGACCAAGACGACCGCCCGCGGACACATCAACTCGTTCGTGGCCAACGGACTGACCCCGATGGGGAGCGGCGTGGTCGCCGCCCAGGGGGTGCTCAACGCCGGTCTGGCGCCCTTCCCGGACGCCCGGGCCATCGTCATGCTCACCGACGGCCGGGAGAATCAGAATCCGCGGCTCAAGGACCCCCCGGGCTATCCCATCTTGACCGGTCTCAACACCGACGCCAACGGTGGCATCGCTTTGTATCCGCTGTGGTTCGGAGCCGTCAGCCACTGGGGCAAGAGCCTGCTGGAGGACATCGTTCTCCACGTCGACGAAGGCAAGCTGGTGGACCAGCCGGAGGACGATCTCGAGCTGGCCAAGGCCTATCTGATGATCCGCGGCATTTTGCTGGCGGACGACATCTTCGCCATCCACCGCGGAACGACCGGAGACGGTTACGAGGGTCTGGTCCACGTCGACAACGTCAGCCACGAGCTGGTCTTGACGGCGGCCTGGCGGACCTTCCGCCGCGAGCTCGACATCGAAGTGATGCCACCGGGAGCCGCGAGCTGGCAACCCGCCACCGCGGTGGCCGGGAGCACCTCGCGCGGCGCGGTGCATGTCGTCCACCGGATCCAGAATCCTCAGTCCGGCCCGTGGCGCTACCGTCTGCGGGAAACCGGAGCGGGAGAGCAGTACGTGCTGTCGGCTCTCGCCGACCAGGTGGAGGTGCTGTTCCAGACCAAGCTGCCCCGGGCCGCGGTGCCCGCCGGCCAGCCGCTCGAAATCCAGGCCCGCCTGTCCCGCGCCGGGCAACCGGTGACGGGCGCGCGGGTCCAGGCCACCATCCAGGTGCCGGACTCGGGTCTCGGCACGCTGTTGTGGAAAGTGCGCGACCGGCTGCGGGTGCCCGACGTCGTGGCCGGCGGCGAGAAGACCCGCGCCGTGGCCATTGCGGACCAGCTCCGCGAGATCCTCGGCCGCGACAAGATCTTCAAGTACGACCCGCATCAGGTGACGCTGACCGATCCGGACGGCGATGGGCTCTACACGGCGAAATTCACCGACACCAAGGTGGCGGGGACCTACCGCGTCACGCTCGAGGCCGATGGCGGACGCAGCGGCTACCAGTTCGAGCGTCAGCACGAGCTCGCGGCGGTGGTCTCGGTGGGCCGCATCGACCCGGCGCAGTCCAAGGTGGACGTCGCCCTGGTCGACCGCATCAGCCGCACCGGGGCTCGGGTCTGGCGGACGACGGTGACCCCGGTCGACGTCTACGGCAACGTGCTGGATCCCGGCTACGCCGACCGCATCCAGGTCAAGGCGCAGGAGGGCCGGTGGCTCAAGGCCCTCGAGGACAACCAGGACGGTACCTACAGCCGGCTGATCGAGGTGGCGCCGCAGAAGAAGCCGGAGATCTCCATCTCCGTCTCGCGTCAGGAGCTGATCGTGCGGCCGGAGAATTTCCGCGAGCTCCTGGAGATCGACCCGAGGCTCCAGCCCCGGCGGCCGGTGCTGCGGCCACGCCCCCCGGGCGACGAGAAGCCGGAGGGCAATGAAGAGCCTCCCACCAACGACAACGGCCCCCGTGGGTCGAAGGAGTCAGGACGATGACACCCGCACTCAGAATCCTCAGAACAGGAATCGCCCTCTGTGCCGCGCTCGGGCTGCTGTCGCTGACCGCGACACCCGCGGCGGCCCAGGTCAGCTACTTCATCTTCGGCCAGGCGACGAGCGTTCACACGCCCGTCACCGAGGTCGAGTCCGAGGTCACCTTGGCGATTCCCGGGGTCGTCCCGGAGGATCCGGAGCCGGCGGCCGCGGCCTCCGGGCCGGTGCCGCTGCCCGGCGTGACCGTCGAAGCCTACGACGCCGCGACCAACGCCCTGCTGGGCCTCGGTCAGGCCAACCGTCAGGGCTTTTACAACCTGACCTACAACCGTGCCGTGGAAGCCAACCACCAGGTGCGCTTCCTTCTCTTCTACGACTTCAAGGACGGCGGCCGCGAGCTGGTGGGGTCGGTAGACACCAACCCCGCGGGTGATCCGATCGTGGTGAACAACCGTCTGTTCAGCTTCAACTTGCAGCTCATCAACAACGAGGCGGTCAAGGCGGGCGAGGCGGCGTTCAGCCCCACCGGTGAGTTTCTCTTCATCGAGGTCGGCGACATCGACATGGACGACATCTGGGACCAGCAGGCGGACGCCGGCAACCCGGCGTCGGTCGGCAAGCTGGGTCTCACCAAGCCGCCCAGCGCCGGGCATTCGCTGGGACCGGATCTCGCCTTCGGCGCCACCCTCGAGCTGTACGGGCTGTTCGGTGAAGGGACCAATGCTGCCAACACCGCCCGCTACTACCGGATCAACTACACCGGCGCCGCGTCGGGCTCGGTGTGTGACCCGCTGTACAAGAAGAACTATGTTCTGGGGGCGGGCTCGAGCGTCGAGGTGTTCCGGGTGCTGTTGGGACCCAAGGACCCGGCGACGCTACCGCCGGGGCTGGGAAATTGCGTCTACGAGCTGGACGAGAGGCTCGCCGGCCAGCCGATCCCCGGCACCATGCCGGCGCAGTTCTACTCGGCTTTCTGGACCGAGCTCGGCATGAGGGCCAAGTGGAACACCCGCACGGTGGCCAACGGCGACTACGTGCTCTCCGTCGAGTCGTGGAACGCGGTGGGTAACCCCCTGCCGGCGTCCGGCAACGACTTCTCGACGCTCAACCTGAAGATCAACAACCAGGCGCCGACGTCTGCGATCCACAACATCCAGTATCTGGACGGCTCGATCGTGCTGAGCGACGCCAACCCGTGCCAGAGCGTGATCTTGAACCAGGTCACCGCGTCGCCTCTCGACGACAACCTGCAGTTCCTGATCACCGCCACGCATCCGGCGAATCTGTTGCGTCAGTGGCAGCTCTTCGCCTGGCACGGCCACAACACGGCGGACGGTGAGATTGCAGGGGACGTCTACCCGTTGAGCGCCCCGCCGCCGGTGAGCCAGGTGTTCCAGACGCCGGCAGCGATCACGTACCAGACCTGCGCCTATAGGTTCCGGCTGCGGGTCTGGCCGCGGATCACCAACGGCTACCAGATCGTCTACATCCGGGACGACAACTGGTACGCGGCGATCTCGGTGCAGACGCCGTAACTCCCCTCCTTCAGGGGTAAGCAGTTGCAGGACCGGGAGCCCTTCGGGGCTCCCTTTTCTCGTTGCCGCTCCGGACAAGCTGTGCCCCTACATCTCAGGGTCGCGCACACAAGAATGGAAAGTAGGGGAGGAGCTTGTCTCCTCCCGGGTGGGGGAGAGGCGATCCCGACCGCTGCGGCAAGGAATCGAGCCTTCGGTTCAGTACGCCTTATCCCTCGGCAAGATCCGTAGATCACCAACCGCCCAGCACTTGGTGCCCGCCGCGTGAAATGCAGCTCCCACTTCACCCGAGGCTGAGCTCCCGGCGAACCTCTTCCAAGGAAAGAAAATTTCCGTATTGCGTCTCGCGGCGGGCCTCGGTCAGGCCTCCGTCGGCATCGTCGCGGTCCGGTTCGTCATCCAGTGGGGCGGTGAGGAGCTTCTGAAGAAGCGGATCCCGTGTGAGCACCAAGGCTGCGAGCATGCGCTCAGCGGTCTTCACGTCCTCTTCGGGGAGGTCGTTGACAAGTCGGTCCTGAATCTCTTTGAGCAATCGGGTTGGCACCTCTTGCTAACTCCCCTGCACTCAGCGCTTACCTTCCGCTTGCCATTCTGGGCTCGCAAGGTCTTCCTCATCAAGCTCGGTATCGGCCGCCTTAGTGTGCTTTGCGTAGAGCGTCCGAAGTCTTCGTGCAAAGTAGTTGACTCGCCTACGGCGCCGCCGGGACGGTGGGCGCCCCCATACGTACGCATCCCGAATTGCAAGGTCCAAGGCGTTGCGTAACCGATTGCCGTCAGCCCAGAGCTCCTGGGCAACCTCGGGGAGATCATGCGTGTGTTCCAGCCAGTTCGGAAGTCTGGAGATTACTCGTAAGCCCTCGTGGATTCCCCAGAGCGGGTATCTGAGCTCCGAGCGAAACCCCTTGATCCTCCCTTGGGCGTCGGCCGCCCGCTTTCGCCAATTCTCGCGAGACTTGTCGGTCCGCGCCTTGGAGAGAATCGTGGCTGACGCCAAGACTTCGTGCAGGGAGCGTGCAAGATCATTGAGGTGTGGTCCTAGAAGCGCGCGATTCGCTTGCCTGACTTCGGCCCGCGATTGCGCGACCAAGTTGAGAACCAAACCGGCGACGGAAGCCAACGCAGCTACGGCGGCTGCAATGAGGGTGGCTGTTTCGGTCGACATCGGTCGTTGCTAATCGTAACCACCGCTGGCATTGGTGATCCGGGGGTGTTGGCCCTGCCTGGGGTAGACGCGGAGTGTAGCTCCGTTAGCACATGTTACGAAGTAGTAGTCGTTTGTTTGTGTTCCCCGAGCCACGACTTCCTCGCAGTCCCAGCCATAAGTGTTGTGGGCGTGCCAGGCAATATCCGCCTTGGTGAGACCCACACTCGTTCCCGCCTTCGTGATGTCGCTATTGTAGGCCGACTGACTGGCATGCGTTGGTTCGGGTGGTGGTTCAACAGCGGGAGCTGTGCATCCCAGGGCACTGAGCCAGGTGGATATCACGAGAGGCACAGCTCTGCTGATGGCGACCCTCCATTTCAACCCGTTCACCAAGTCCTTAGCGCTCTTTACCAACAGCCTCAAAGTCACTGGTCCGCCTTCTTTGGCCCCCTCGGGATCTTCGGCCTTCCTTTTATACGAGTCTCTTTCATGTCCAGAGCGCTCCTGAGGAAGCGCTCGAGCATCCGCGGGAATTCCATGGCAACCATGTGGTGCTCCTTGCTCCAAAGGAACTCGCCCAGGGGGCCGCGATGCATGAGATCGGTAAAACGGCGAAGGCGGCCTAGCTCAAACATGATATCTTCAATATTGCCAGTCTTCACGGCTCGATATACTTCCATTGAAAGCTCATAGAGCCAAGGCATGTCATCGCGGAAGAGGCTTGCGGCCATGAGGATGGAGATAGGGTCGTCGAGTCCATCAGGAGAGTGCATCAGCTCCTCAAGCATCATCGGGTGAAAACGATGCATTCGACGACGCCGTAGCGGGTCTACCTCACTAGCTAGCCGTTCGGCAACACGTGAGGGAAGAGTCTTCATCTCTTCGGCTAGCTTTGCCAAAGATCTCTCTTCGGTGTCCTTGGCTAATGCCTTTTTCCCTCCTGCCGAAGCAAGGGAACTTACTATCGTTTCCTCAGTCGCTTTGAAGGCCTGTACCTGACTCTTCACAACGTCTGCATCAAGCTCCAAGCCTGGTACCCTACGGGCGAGTTGATGAACCAACTTCGTTAGATCCTCTTTACTGTCGTCCATATTCTGGAATTGATAAAAGGGTCCAGCGCTGACCCGGGTCAGCGACACTCCCAATGCAATGCCTACAACTGGTGTATCGAGTTTCCCTTTGGCAACCCCCGCTTCGAAGAGGATCCAGGGCCTATCAAGGCTCCGCTCAGTAAAAAGGCAGACAACATCTGAAGTCGACTGGAGTTTATTCATAAGTCGCTTATACCACTCCTCACCAAAATCGATGCCATCGGCGCCCTTTTTGTCAGTGGATCGAAAAGTCTTGATCATGCCCGCGCTAACGCTCTTGAGAAGCTTGCCGAAAGCCTCTGCTAGTTCCGCATCGCGGGAATCATGGCTGATGAATACGAGCGGCCCGGAGCCTAGGACTTCAGGCGCCGGCGTAATGTCTTCAGGTTTGCTAGACTCTGCCATCTTGGTTACCTATTTTGTTTGATCTAAGAGGGACATCGATCTTGGAGATGGCGAGCGAGGCGAATCAGGGCTTCACGTAGACCCACTCGACGGTGCAGTCTGCCACTTCCTGCGCTCGACGGCCAGGTTCTTGACACTCATAATGGAATCCTACTGCATTGGCCTTGGCGCCGGGCGGGGAGGACCCCCGAGAGCAGCCCGGTCAGCAGGCTCACCCCCAACGCCAGGGCGATGAAAGTCAACGGGGTCGACACCGGCAAGCCCGGCACTGCCAACGCCAGCAGCTCCACCGCTCACCGTCATTCACGGTTGGGTGACTCGCCGGCACGCTCTAGCCAGTACATCGGCTCCCGACTCGTATGGGCCACCGTCAAGAGCACAACCCGATCGGGAAGCACCTGATATCCGATCGCAAAGGGAAAGTGGTTGAGAACGACTCGTCGTACCGGAGGCTCCAGAGGTGGGGTGTCCGGCCAATGTGGCCAGCGGCGTGGCGCTTCGCGAATCAGGTCGAATCCACGTCGAACCTCGACCAAGAGCTCCTGGCCAAGACCGGGCCGCCGTTCATCGTAGAAGTCACAAGCCTCCTCGATCTCTGCCTCGGCTTCGACGTGGAGCTCAAGCTTCACGCCGATCCCGGAGACGGCGTGAGATGCGGTCCAGGGCCTCGTCCGCGTCGACCAACTCAGCGGTACCCTCTGCCACTTCCCGCGCCCGCCGGGTCAAAGTGGCGGCGATGTCCTGTCGTGTGGGAGGCTCTTCATGCAGACTCCGCAGGAGCTCGTAAGCGAGGGTCGCTCGCTCTTGCGAGGGTAGGTCCAGCACGACGGGCAGCAGCTCTTTGGAGGTCATGCCGCCATTCTACTTCAGCCGGTTCCCCCTCCTCACTCCGCCCGCAACGCCTCGATGGGCTCGAGCTGCGCCGCCCGGCGGGCGGGGAGGACCCCCGAGAGCAGCCCGGTCAACAGGCTCACCCCCAACGCCACAGCGATGAAGGCCAACGGCGTCGACACCGGCAGCCCGGGCACCGCCAACCGCAGCAGCTCCGCGAGCCCCATGCCCACCGCGATGCCGATCGCTCCCCCCACCGTCGCCAAGGCCGCCGCCTCGGTGAGAAACAACGCCTGAATCTGCCCGGCGGTGGCTCCCAGCGCCTTGAGCAAACCGATCTCGGGCGTTCGCTCACCCACCGCGATCCACATCACCGTTAGAATCCCCAGCGACCCCACCAGCAGCGAGATGCCGGCGATGGCGGCGACTCCGGCCGTGATCATGTCCATCACGTTGCCAAACACCTCCAGCATCTGCGTCTGGGTGGTGAGCGTGAAGTCCTCCTTGCCGTGGCGCTCGGTCAGCAGCTCGCGCACCGACTTCTCCACCTGGCTCTCGATGCGGGCGTTGTTGAACACCACGTCGATCTCGAGCAGCTCGTCCAGGTTGAACAGCTTCATCGCTCGCGCCAGCGGCACGTAGGCGACGTCGTCGATGTCGTAGCCGAGGATCTGGCCCTTGGGCTCCATCACACCGATCACCCGAAAGCGCTGGCCGCCGATGCGCACCCAGCGGCCGAGGGCGTTGTCCTCGTCGAACAGCTCGCGTTTGAGCTTGGGGCCGAGCACCGCCACCGCGGCCCCCCGGCGGGGATCCCCCGGCGGCAGAAAGCTCCCCTGGCGGGCGGTGAACTTGAGCACGTGGGGCAACGCGTCAGTGGCGCCGTAGATGTAGACGCTGCGGCCGAGATTTTCGTACTCGACCCGTGCCGTGCCGAGCGCGAACGGGGCCACCCGCTCGACCCCGGGCAGCCGGGTGATCGCCTCGGCATCGTCGATGGTGAGCTTCTTGGTGGTGCCGCCCAGGACCCCCGGTATGCCGAAGGTCTCCTCCTTGCCCGGGTTGATGGCCAGGATGTTGGTGCCGAACTGGGTGAACTGGTCGAGGACGTAGCGCCGGGTGCCTTCGCCGATCGAGGTCAGCAGGATCACCGCGCAGATGCCGATGGCGATGCCCAGCATCGAGAGGGCCGTGCGCAGACGGTGACCCTGCAGGGCGCCGAGGGCGAAGGTGGTGAGATCGCGGCCGGTCATGACAGGTCGGCTCCGTAGGTGTCAGCTCCTCAGAGCCCGGATCGGGTCGAGCTCGGTGGCCTGGCGCGCCGGTAGCACGCCAAACACGGCGCCGACCAGCAGCGAGACGCCGAACGCCGCGGCGACGGCCCAGAGGGGTGGATGGGCGGGGAAAGTGGGATAAAGGGCGACGACCGCTTTGACCATCCCCCAGCCGGCGAGCAGCCCGACGACGCCCCCCGCCAGCGACAGCAGGATCGCCTCGACGAGAAACGCCGCAAGGATCTGCCGGCGGTGGGCCCCCACCGCCTTGAGCAGCCCGATCTCCGGGGTACGCTCGCTCACCGAGACCAGCATCACGTTCATGATCCCGATCCCGGCGACGGTCAGCGAGATGGCGGCGATACCGGCGATGGCGAGGGTCAGCACCTCGAGGATCCCGGCGAAGGACGACATCACCGCATCCTGGGTGATGAGGGTGAAGTCCTCCTCGCCGCTGTGCCGGTCCTCGAGCAGGGCGATGATGTCCTGCTTCGCTTTCTCGGCGCTCGCCTGCGGCCGCAGCGTGAGCAGGATCCGGAACAGCGAGGTGCGGTTGAACATCCGCATGCCGGTGGCCACCGGCACCATCACCAGGTTGTCGAAGTCGACCCCCAGGCTGACCCCCTGGGACGCCAGCACCCCGATCACCCGCATGCGGAAGTCGCCGATCCGGACCACCTGGCCGACCGGATTGCGGCCGGGGAAGAGGTCTGCCGCCAGATCGTGACCGAGCACGGCGACCGAGACGCCGCGGTCCCAGTCGCTCTCGGGCAGGAACTGGCCGTTGGCCATCTCCAAGCGGCGTACCTTCAGCATCTCGGCGGTGGTGCCGATCACCGCCACGTCCTTGCTGCGCTCGCCGGAGGAGACCCGCTCGTTGCCCATCGAGACCGGCGACACCCGCTCCGCCGCAGGGATGCCGCGGACGACCGCGATGGCGTCCTCGAGGGTCAGGTCGCGCGGCACGCCGCCGAGGCCGGGAAGCCCACCGGTGGTCTCGGTCTTGCCGGGCAGCACGATGAGGATGTTGGTGCCCAGCGAGGCGAACTGGTCGGTGACGTAGTCGCGGGCACCGACGCCGAGCGAGGTCAACACGATCACCGCGGCGACGCCAATCGCCACCCCCAGCATGCTCAGACCGGTGCGCAGACGATGTCCGCGAAGCGCTCCGGAGGCGAAACGGAGGAGGTCGGGAAAGCTCATGGGCCCGCCTCCGGACGGACGGCCTCCGCGGTCTCCTCGTGCCCCTCGTGCTCCGTCTCCTCGGCCGCCACGAAGGGGTTGACCTCACCCAGGGCCGAGCCCGGCATCCGGTTGACGATGCGGCCGTCGACCAGGGTGATCACGCGGTCCGCCCGGCGGGCGACGTTGGGATCGTGGGTGACCACCAGCAGCGTGATGCCGTCAGCGTTGAGCCGGTCCAGCAGATCCAGCACCTGGGTGCCGGAGCGGGTGTCCAGGTTGCCGGTGGGCTCGTCGGCCAGCAGCACCCGGGGGTCCATGGTGAGCGCGCGGGCCATGGCGACCCGCTGACGCTCGCCGCCGGAGAGCTGGTCCGGCCGGTGGTCGGCCCGCTGCTCCATGCCCACCGAGCGCAGCGCTTCTTCCGCCCGCCTGTGCCGCTCGGTGCGAGGGACCTCGGCGAACATCATCGGCAGCTCGACGTTGCCGCGCGCGTCGAGACGGCTCACCAGGTGGAAGGACTGAAAGACGAAACCGATCTGGTGCCGTCGGACCTCCGCCAGCTCGTGCTCGGAGAGATCGGCCACCTCACGTCCGGCGAGCTGGTAGGAGCCTTGGGTCGGCCGGTCGAGACACCCGACCACGTTGAGCAGCGTCGACTTGCCGGAGCCGGACGGTCCCATGATCGCCAGGTGCTCCGCCTCGGCGATGGTCTCGTGGATCTCGCGCAGGGCGTGGAGCGGCCGGCCACCCACGTCGTAGGTGCGCCAGATGTCTTCCAGGCGGATCATGGAGGTCATGGAGGAGGGGCTCCCGAGGGTCAGGTCTCCCCGTCGGTACCGTCGGCGCTGTCGGTGCCCTCGACCCCGTCGGGTTCTTCGATCACCACCTCGGCGCCGGCCTGGATCTCCTCTCGGTCGAACGAGGCGACCACCGCCTCGCCCTCGGTGAGCCCGCCCAGGACCTCGGAATAGTCCCAGTTGCGCAGGCCGATTTCGATCTGCCGGCGCTCCAAGACTCCGCTGTCGACGCTCAGGACCGCATTGCCCGGCAGCAGCGCGGGAGTCGGGAGGCGCAGGACGTCCTCGTGCACCTCGAGGATCACCTCGACGTCGGCGGAGGTTCCCGGCAGCAGCTCGGGTACCGTCTGGCCGTCGGTTTCGGCGTCCAGCTCCACTTCGATCTCCACCGTGCGGTTCTGGGCCTCGACGTCGAGCACGTAGGGAGCCACCCGGGTGACGGTGCCGTCGAAGGTTTCTCCGGGATGCGAGTCGATGGTGACCCGCACCGGTTGACCGGTCCGGATGCGGGCCGAGTCGACCTCGTCCATCGGTGCGCTGATGTAGAGGGATTGCGGGTCGAGCAGCTCGATCACCGGCGGCACCGGCAGGGCGGGCGGCGACGGGGTGGTCCATTCACCGACCTCGATGGTCAGCTCGGCGACGATGCCGTCGAAGGGAGCGGTGAGCGCCGTCTTGCGCAGCTCGTTCTCCAGCACGGCGACCGCGGCCCGGGCGGTCTCCACCGCGGCGGCGGCCGCCTCGCAGGTGGCGTCCCCGGTGTCGGCGGCGGTCTCGAGCTGGTCGAGCCGGTCCTCCGGGACGATGCCCTCTCGCGTCAGCGAGCGGCTGCGCTCGACCTCGCGGTGGGCGAGCTCGGCGGCCAGGCACGCGCGGCGGTGCTCGGCCTCGGCGCTGGCGAGCTCCCGCCGGGCGCGGACCAGCTCCGCCTGCTGGGTCGAGTCGTCGAGCCGTAAGAGCACCTCGCCGCGACGGACGTGGGAGCCCTCGCGGTGGCGGATCTCGACCACCCGGCCACCGATCTCCGGTGACAGACGAGCACGGCGATGGGTCTCGACGGTGCCGGCCTTCGAGTTGGTGACGGTGGATTCGACCCGCCCCCGCGCGACGGTCACGACCTCGACAGGAACGGGTTTGGGAGCGAAGACGGTCCAACGCAGCACAAGAAACGCCGCCACCAGAGCTGCGAGCACGAGGGCGCGGCGTAGCCACTTCCTCACAGAGCTACCGTAGCACCGTCCCGGGTGGGAGACGCTGCCTGTTGGGGTGGGGAGGCATTGACGGCTCAGTGCAAGTCCTGCCACAGCGCGGCCGGTACGAGACGGGAGAGATGACCGACGTTGGTTGTGGCGACGACGATCTGCTCTCTCTCGAGACCGAGAGTCAGCGCCTGGGCGCTGAGAATCACGTCGACATCGAGAGCCTTGGGGTCTGCTGTCGGCTTGCCTGCCTGGCGAAGCTCCGCCCACAGCTCGGCAGCTCGTCGCATCGTGCTGGTTGTGAGAGGGGAATACTCGAGAGCCAGGATCAGGGCATCCAGGCGCGCGATGCCATGGCTCTTCTCGGCTCGTAACAGCTCGCAACGGATCTCATAATCGGCGATCTCGGGGACGATGACCCGACTGCCTTCCCGAAGCAGCCGAGAAAGCCACAGCTTGCAAGCATCGATTTCCTGGACACCTCCCCGATGGGTGAGCATGCCCAAGGGGCCGGAATCGAGGACTACTACATTGCTCAAGGAAAAAGAGTCCGGTCGGAGTCGTGACTCGAGTTGAGAGCCGTCTTCATCTCCTCCCAGTCCGCTCGCCGCTGTTCGATCTCGCTACCGCTCTCGGTGGCGTCTTCCTCTTCCCAGGCGTCCAGGAGAGCGATCGCAGCTCGGTTGGCTTTCGGAGCCACGATCTTCTCGAGCCGAGAAGCCATGTAGGCGCGCACCGTCATTCCTTCCTGACGCGCGCGAGATTGAAGGCGGAAATCCAATGCAAGCTCAGCGGTTCTGACCATTCGAGGCTCCTTAGTTGTTATCGTAGCAAAGCCGTCTGAATGTGAGCGGAACCACCCTGGATGCGACCATTTCGGCATGGTTGAGCCCCATCGACGATGGAGTTCCGAGGAGTATCTCGTCTACGAGCGTGAGTCCGACGAGAAGCACGAGTTTCTCCAGGGAGAGATCTTCACCATGGTGGGCGCCAGCCTTTCCCACAACACGTCAGTTGGGAGGAGCGAAGTCATCATCGTTCTATCCAACCAACCGGCGGGCTTGGAGGGGCTTGCCTCCACGATGGGAGAGCTTCATGTTTCGATAACACAATCCCCACCCCACTCTCTCGGCGTTCCCGGCGATCGCGGCCGTGGCCCTTTCGCTGGCCCTGGTCGGGCTGCCGCTGGCGGCCCAATCCGGGGACGCTCCGCCCTTTGCGCGTGATCTCACGGTCACCGTGGACTGCGACGCCGGGGACACCCACGATCGAGGCGAGCGACAACGTCGTCGGTGTCATCGCCAGCACCGGCTCCGCGATCGAAGGATCCGCGACGCTCCCCTGGAGCCCATGGCTCTGGGGGAGGGTTCTCCTGTCCGCGCTCGAACGCCTCTGCGACAATTGAAGCGTCATGCTCACCTGGGTCACCCTCTTCCTCGCTCTGGTCGCCGGGTCCCACCAGGTCGCGGTCTCCGCCGACCAGAGCGTCGCTCGAATCGAGCTGCTTCTCGATGGCCGTTCGGTCGGGGTGCGCGAGGCGCCGCCGTGGACTTTCGATATCGACCTCGGTCGCCGGCTGGCACCCCACCGGCTGGAGGCGGTGGCCTGGGATGCCGACGGGACCGAGCGGTCGCGGATTCAGCAGACGGTCAACCTGCCGCGGCCACAGGCGGAGGCCCGCATCGCCCTCGAAGAGGGTCGCGATGGCCGCTACCGTTCCGCCCGACTGGTCTGGGACGTGGTGGGGGATCTCGGGTTGGAGGGCTTCCGCGTGCTCCTGGACGGCGAGCCGATCGCCGCGGAGGATCCGGACCACGTCCCGCTGCCTGACTACGACCCGGACAGCATCCATCACCTCGCCGCCGAGCTCGAGCTGGAGGACGAGCTCACCGCCCACGCTGCGGTGACCTTCGGGGGAAGGTTCAGCGGCAGCACCGAGAGCGACCTCACCCCCCTCGCGGTGCGCTGGATCGCCAAGGAGCTGCCGAGCGAGCCGCCGTCTCCAGAGATGGCCGCGGCGTGGTTTCTCCACGACGGGGAGCCGGTGCGGGTGTTCACGGTCGATCGTCCGCCGGTGGACGTGTTGATCCTCCGTAGCCGCACCACCGAGCCCCGTCTGGCTCGACTCGGGAGCGACGCCTGGAAGGGGGAGACCCCACGGGTCGGCGGGGGTCCGCCGCCTTCCGAGGTGGCGGAGAGGCTCGGGGTCGGTCTGGAGACGGAAGACCGGCTCCGCTTCGTATGCCCGATACCCAACTGGACAGCGGATCGCTCCGGCGCGCTCTTTCCGGCCACCGGAGACGTGGCGGAGAGCACCGGCAGCTTGGGCTTCGCGCTCACGCACCTGGCCGCCTGCCCGCCTCGTGGGGAAGCCGGGGACCGAGCCGAGCCAGAGCGTCTGGCGGACGCGGTGGCGGCGGCGGGAGTGCTGGCGACGGCCAGGGGGAGGCGCCGGGCGGTGGTGCTCGTGGTCCATCCCCACGCCCGCGACACCAGTCAGAACCTGCCCGGGCCGGTCAAGGGTTACCTGGAGACGCTGCGGGTGCCGCTGCGGGTGTGGTCGCCGGTGGGTGGGCACACCCACTGGGGCAGGAGCGTGGGAATCGGCAAGCCCAAGCGGCTCCGGCGGGCGGTCCACGACCTGCGCCGCGACCTGGACCGCCAGTGGGTGGTGTGGCTCGAAGGCCGCTGGCTGCCACAGGAGATTGAGCTGTCCGACGAGGCTCGACGGTTCTTCGGGTGGGCGGGAGACGATGGCCCCAGGGGCCCTTAGCACGTTGGAAGTTGCGCTCCTGCGACCGCTGTGGTAGGTTTCGCCAACATTTCCTGTAACCCTTGAGGCCCTCGCCGCATCCAGAGGGCGTCCTTCTCCAGAGCGGCAACCACCTAGATCCTGTCTCGGCAAGCGGACTTGCCGACGGAAGGTGGGCCGGAATGCGGGCGACGAGGACCAGCTCTGAAGGTGCGAGCGCGCGACGAGGCGTCTGGAAGACGCTGGCGGTGGTGCTGATGGTTGTACCGCTGGTCGGGGTGGCGCTCGGCTGCGGACCGGAGCTCTTCGACTTCCTCGAACAGCCGACCCCGCCGACCCTCCAGATCCTCAACACCTTCGGCCAGCTCACTGTCGAAGGCGTAGAGGAGGTGCCGGCCCACTATCTGACCATCCACTTCGATCCGGTCGACTTTGCGATTCCCTCGCCGGCCAGCGGCACGGTGCGCTACGTAGCGGACCTCAACGGCCTGACCTCCTGTCTGGAGCTGCGGTCGCAGGTCACCTCCGACCTGCCCACCGAGGTGGAGGCCGAGCTTGAGCTGCTGGACCCGAGCCTGCCCGCTGCCGGCGGCCTGCGCTTCGCTCTGTGCAACTTCGAAAACGGAAACGACGAGCTGCGCGACGCCGTGCAGACGCTCTTCGAGGCGGCTTTTACCCGCGACGCGCGGGGCGATGATCCCCAGGAAGCGGCCGAGAAATTCCTCGGCATCCAGTCCGACCCGGCGGGCGAGTACGCTTCGGTCGAGGTCTGGAAGGACGACATCCAGAACGCCGACTCGGTGCTGGGCATCGCCACCGCCGGTGAGCTGAAGGTGGCCGCCTTCACCTCGCTGGACCTCGACCTGGATCAGATCGACGACATCGAGGAACGCACCTTCGTCAATCCGTCTCTCTACCTGGCTCCCTACCTGCGAGGGACGTTGATCGGCGACGCCTTCGATCTGCAGCGGCCGCTCATCGACAAGGTGGTGGTCGAGGCCTCGCAGCCGATCGAGCTGCAGGAGGGTGGCTCCGCAACCGAAACGGTGCCCTCGGAGCCGGTGCGTATCCGGTTCTTGCTCGAAGAGATTCAGGCGAGCTCGCCCGGGGGGCCGACCCTCGTTCCGTACGAGGTCCGGTACGAGATGAGCCTGGTGACCCGCAGCGGTGCGACGATCACCAGCCGCGACTTGCGGTCCCACGGCGTGGGGCATATGAACGAGTTCAAGACCCACGAAGGGGCGACGCCCGATCACGTGGCGCCGGACGTGGCCGACCGGCTCTACGCGAGCCAGAGCGCGATCCCGACCGCCTCCTTCTGGCTTTACCTGCCGCTGGACGCCACGTCGCCGGTGCCGGCGGATCCCTCGCTCCAGAACCTGACCACCGCCACCTTCGACCGCGAGCTCGACCTCGCTGCCACCGACGGCGCCAACCGCGTCTTTCCGCCCGGCGAGTACGAGCTGTCGGTGAAGATCAAGGAGCCGTTCTCGCAGGCAGAGGACGAGTTTCTTGGCTACTTCAACCTGGCGGATGGCCAGGTGGTACCGCGATTCGTGGATCCCTCGGCCGAGTACGAGGAGAGAGATGCCTTTGCGACCGGTGCCGGAACGACGGTGGCCTTCACCTACGAGATCGTCGGCGCGGCGGCCGTCGACGACGTGCAATGGCGCGTGGTCGACGGCGGCAGCACGGCGGTGGCGACCGGCTCGATCACCACCTCGGTGACGTCCACTTCGTTCACCTGGGACGGCAAGCGCACGGTGGCACCCGTCGGAACCGTCGTCCCCACCGGTGTCTACACCGTGGAGATCGACGCCCGCCAGGGGGGCAACGTGATCGGCTCGGCGGAGCCACACACCTTTGTCGTCTATGCGCTGGGTCTGACGGCGGCGTCGGCGCCGCTCACCGGTGGCCCTCCGGACCAGGTGGTCTATGTGGGCGGAGCTCTCGGACAGATCGACCTGACCGTCGAGCCGCTGCCGGGCGTGGGCACACTGGAGATCCGTGCCGTCACCGGAGTCGCAAGCTCGAAGCTCTGGGAGGACGCCGCCAAGACGACGGCGCTCGCTTTGCCGGCGCAGTACGACGTGGCGAGCTCGGTGATCCCGCTCACCGTCTTCGCCGAGGGCCTGGCGGCCGGTCAGACAGAGTACGAGCTCCGGTTGCTGGACTCCGAGTCCAACACGGTCAAGACGTTTCTATTCACCCTCTTCGTGGGCACCGTCGATCTCGACGTCGACACCGACATGGACGGCACGGTCGACGCCACCGACGACGCCGCGGAGATGAACGACCGCGCGATCATCATCGACGTCAACAACAACCAGGACGGCGGTACCACCGACAGCCTGAACGGGACGATCGACGGCGCCGCGGACAAGGCCGAGCTGACGGATCTGACTCTCCTGCAGATCACGCACGTTCCCACCGGAGGCAAGGTCGAGCTGAGCGTCAGCAGCAAAGACGGACTCCGGATTTTCGACGACAGCGACACCGCGCGCATCGGACCGGACGCGACCTGGGGCGGCCCCAATGTGGCCACCTTCGATGTGCCCACCGCCTCGATCTCTGCGGGGGATCTCGACTACCACATCGAATGTGTGAGCTACGGCCGCCGCACGCTGACCCTCCGTGTGCTCGACAGCGGCGGCAACGAGCTCGGCAAGGACGAGCTCAAAGTCGTCCTCAACGTCGACAGGGAACCTGGTGCGTCGTACACCACGGTCCGCAATCACGTGCAGGTTCTGAAGAGTCGTGCAAACCTGGAAGGCATCGAAGCGCGCCTGAAGGGTAACAAGCCACTCATCTCCTGGGCGCCGAGCCTGAGACAAACCAAGAGTACTTCGTACTGGGTCAGTGTGCAGGACTCAGCGGCGAATTCCTGGCTTCAGACGGGTGTTCGCACCCTCCGCTCGACGGCGGGAGTCGACTCCGAGGAGCTTTACTTCGAGCTCGTTCCCGACTTTGCAGGCTTCAGCGCCGGAACCGACCCCAACGGCTACCTGATCTTCACCAAGGCGGGAGCCACGTGGACCGATGGCAAGTTCAAGGTGGAGATCACCGATCGGACCACCGGGGAAGCCCAGGTGTATCTCGACGGCACGAGCTGGAAGACCAAGACCCACGCCAACTTCATGGCGGCGACCTTCGACAACTACCAGATAGGCACCGAGCCCAAAATGTCGGTTTCCCGAGCTCCAGGAAGCACGGCCACGCATGCCAAGGTCTCCGAGTGTAGCTACAAGGACGCCGCGGGCTGGCACAACACCAGCTTTGCCAAGGGTGACATCTCCATGGATCTCACCGATGGCAAGGGAGTGACGGCGACAGGGACGATCGGCGCAGGGACCACCGCCAGCCAAGAAGATCGCAGCATCCAGTTCATCGACGGCCGCACCTATGAGATCTGGGATGCGAGGAGCTTCTGAGGAGATCACAGGGATGAGAAAGCAGCGATATCTTGCGGTCTCGTACTGGCCAGTCGCCCTGATCGTGTCGATGATTGCGGCGCAGGCCTGTACGGAGAAGCTGGGCACGGAGCAACGGCAGAGGATCGAGGAGGTCCTGGGCGGTGCGCCGATCCAGAAGACCTCCAGGAAGCCACCGAGACATCGTGTGCCTTTCCTCAAGACCCCGGCGGTGACTCCAGTCGCCGTGCAGCACGCGATCGGGGTCGGTCCGGGAAAAACGGAGCTGCGAATGGAGTCGTTCTTCGACGCCGAAGGCCGCTTTCTGGGCGCGCAGTCGCTCAACCAGATCGACGATCCTCGGCGGCGATCGGTCGAAGACGTCGAAGAAGTGATGCGCACCACGGGAGAGATCGTCGTCGGCCGACCCGCTCCTACGACAAAGCTCGACCTGTCAAAGATCTGGCGTGCAGTCGGCCAGCGGGTCGACCTGACCCAGATTGAAGAATTCGATCTCTCGTTCGTCGTCTATCGCTTCCACGACGGAGGCGAGCGGCCCGCAGTCATCCTCGATATTTGGGGCCCCGACAACCCTCTCGGTATGCCCGAAGAGCTGCCCGATCTCCTCAAGGACCGCATCCGGATCGTCTACGACCTGAAGAACGAAACCTATCAAGCGGACAACGTCCTCTGATCGGCACCATGCAGCGCATCGATCCCATCGCCGCCAAGGCTCTTCGCTTGCTCGCCTTCTCGGGGTGCGTGGTTTGGGCCGCGCTCTGGCTTCTGGAGCCGTCCGCCCTCGCCGACCCCTACTTCCCACCGCTGAGCGCGCAGGTCGACACCTCTACGTTCCCGCAGGACATGGTCACCTCCGAGGGCGGCTCGTTCTGGGACAACGTGCGGGTCAAGAATTTCAGCTACGAGGAGATCCCGTCCGCCGACGGCACCCACGACATCGGGGCGACGATGGATCTCCAACTGGTGGTCGAGAAGGGCATCGAATTCGGGCTGCCCGGTCTGGACGAGATCTTCACCCTCGAGCTGGGCGCCGCCGAGTACCACGCGGTGGTCACCGCGCGAGAGGAGGAGTCGGCGGTGCCGGACGAGAATTTCCCCTTCATCGCCACCATCTCGGCCAGCCCGATGCCGTTCAAGCTGCTGCTCGACAACCGGTTTCTCAAGCCGTTGGATCCGGCGACCCTCGAGCCGCTGACCGACCCGACGATCCGAGCGGGGGTGGTTCTGGTCAGCGAGGCGGAGCTGGTCCTGCGGGCCACCTGGGAGGGCGAGCTGTCGATCTCCTTCGAGCTCGACACCGGCGTTCCGGAATTCGCTCTCGACCGACCGGTGATGCTGGGCGATTCCGGCATCGTGCTCGAAGTCGGCGGCATTACCCTCGACCTGAGCGAGGTCGGTCCGAGCACCGATCCCGACCCGGCTTGGCGTGGCGTGCGGCTCGACGCCTTCAAGGTCCACTTCACCAACGGTCTGGAGATGCCCGACGCCGAGGTGACCGCCGGGGACACCACCAGCCCCGACTGGCCCGGGGTCGAATTCACCGACTTCGAGATCGGCACCGGGGGCTTCAGCGGCCGCATGTGCGGCACCGGGCTGGGGCTGGCGCTGCCCGACCCCGGTCTCTTCGGGCTCGACTTCCAGGTGGACGATCTCTGTCTCGAATTCACCCGCAACGCGCTGACCGCCTCCGAGATCGTCGGCACCGTCGCCGATTTCCCCTTCTTCGACACCGACGTTCAGCTTTCGCTGGCGCTCGATCTCGACGGCGACTTCGCCATCGGTCTGGCGGACCCCGATCCCGCCGACACCGAGGACCGGATCAAGTGGGAGGTCCCCGACGTCCTCAATTTCTACGTCGACGCGATCTCGTTCGAGCTTCGCGAGGACGTGTTCCTGGTCAGCGTCAACGGGGATCTGGAGCCGTTGTTCCTGTCCGGGGCCGAGGGTCTGCAATCGGTGGAGGCCGACGGCGCTGCCGCCTCGGGCGACGACGCGCTGATCCCGATCGACGGGCTCACCATCACCTCGGAAGGCGACGTGTCGATCGACGGCGGCTGGATCGTGCTGCCGGACAAGCGCTACATCGACTTCAAAAGCTTCAAGATCACGCTGTCGCAGATCGGCTTCGGTACCAACAAGGACACCACGGGCCAGAGCTGGTTCGGTTTCACCGGCGGCGTCGAGCTGGTGAGCGGTCTGGACGCCGCGGCGGAGGTCAAGCGTCTCCAGTTTCTGTGGCCGGGCACCGGTGGCAAGGCCGTCGACGTCAAGCTGGAGGGCATCCAGGTGGCCTTCGAGCAACCCGGGGTGCTGCGCTTCGAAGGGGCGGTGGACTGGTTCGAGACCACCGGCACCGAGGGCACCCCGGGGACCGAGGGATTCGCCGGCAAGCTGGACATCGGGTTGCCGGCGATCAATCTCGACATCAACGGCCGGGTGGTGATCGGCGCTGCCGACGAGACCCCGGGCGTCGCCGGCGGCGACTTCAAATTCTTCTACATCGATCTGGAGACCCAGTTCCCGGCCGGGGTGCCGGTCTTCACCGGCATCTCGCTCTACGGTCTGTCGGGGCTCTTCGCCTACAACATGAGCCCCAACATCTCCGCCTTCACCTCGCCGGTCGAGTGGTACAACGCCTACCGCTCGGCCGCCAACGTGATCGCCCCCGACGGGGGCGACCCGGCCACCTGGACCGTGGAGGGGGGCGCGCTGGCCTTTGGTGCCGGGGTGATCCTAGGCACCGCCGACAACGGCTTCACGGTCAACGGCAAGGTGGCGCTGACCATCGCCCTGCCGGGGCCGGTGGTGATTCTGAGCGGTCAGGCCAACATCCTCGAGAACCGCTCGCAGCTCTCGGATACCGGCGACACCCCGGACTTCGTCGCACTGGCGGTCTTCGACCCCGGCAGCGGCGTCTTCCTGATCAACATCGGGGTGTTTTACAACCTGATCGACGTGGTCGAGGTGAGCGGCGAGGCCGAGGCGTTCTTCGATCTCGAGGATCCCTCGAATTGGCATCTGTATCTCGGCCAGAAGGACCCCGAGGACCGGCGCATCACCGCCACCGTGCTGAGCCTGGTCACCGCCTCCTCGTACTACATGATCGAGCCCGACGGCCTCGTCTTCGGCGCCAAGATGCAGTGGGGCGATTCCTGGAAGTTCGGCCCGCTCAAGGTGACGCTGATGGCCTGGTTCGCTTACGACTCGGCGATCAGTTGGCGGCCGATCCAGGTGTGGGGGAGCATCGACGTGGGCGGCTCGGTCGAGCTGAAGGCCTTTGGCATCGGGGTGGGGCTGACCGCATCGGCCAACCTGGAGCTGGAGACCCCCAAGCCCTATCGCATCGAGGGCAGCTTCAAGGTCAAGCTCAACGTTCCCTGGCCGCTCGATGACCCGTCGGCCACGGTCAAGCTCAAATGGGGGTCCAAGGGCGGCGACCAGGGGCCCTTGGACGAAGTGATCACCGCGATCACCCTCCACAGCCGCAAGCAGTCGTGGGTGATCCAGCCGGAGCTGCTGGCCAGTGCCGACGCGACGGTGACCGAGGGCGAGCTGTGCGATCCGGGGGACAGCATCCCCCAGCCGGGCTCGCTCGACGTCGACGTCTCCGCCGGCTGTGGCATTCCCATGGTGCCGCTCGACAGCTTTGTCAGCGCCCGCTTCGACCGCAGCCTCAACGATCCCACCGACCTCGGCTTTGGCAACGCCTACGACGTGACCGATCCCGACCATCGCCACCTCGACGTGGTCGACAAGAAGACCTTCCAATACGACCTGACCGATTATGAGCTGGTCTACGGCGCCAAGGAGGACGGCTTCCCGGTCACCCTGTCGACGGTCCCGACCGGTCTCTACGCCAGTTGGACCTCGATCCCCAACACCGCCGCCGAGGAGATGCACAACAACCTCGACGTGCTGAGCAAGAACCCCTACCGCTACTACGAGGACGCCACCTATCTCGGCTACGCGGACAACGACGACACGTGGACCGACTGGGCCGCCGGTCACTACGGGGCCACCTACTGTCTGGAAGGGGCGACGCGCAACGACGAGATCTACCAGCTCTGGGATCGCTACCTCTACGACCCGGCCGACGCGGAGGATCCTGCAGGTGCACGCGGTGCGGCCGTGCTCCGTCAAGCCGCGAGACCGAAGCGGCTCTGTCCGCTCGACCTGAGCTGGCTCGACGACGACGATTTCGTGCTGCCGCCCTACAGCGTCTTCCGTTTCACCGCCGACGGCGAGGTGGCGGAGCCGGACGACAGCGTCAGCTACGACACCTACCACAAGGCGGTCTACTTCCACACCGAAGGTCCGCCGCTGGAGCTCGACGACTACGTCGAGCAGACCGTGCCCGAGTCCGCCAGCCGTCCGCATTACCGCGGCTACGACGTCACGCTGCGCTTCGACGAGAACTACATCGACAAGCTCTACCGCGAGTCGGCCGACCAGTTCTTCCAGGTCCAGGTGCTCGACGGCAGCGAGAACCCGGTGACGCCGCCGGACGGCTCCCCGGCCACCGTCACCACCACCTGGGGGGAGGCCGAGGACACCCTGCTCAACGACACCGAGGCGGCGTGGATCGAGGTGCTGGGGGCGCTCGGCGTCTACTCCGGCGACAGCTTGCCCAAGGACGATCTGGTCACCGGCTCGCTCGACGACGACACCGCGATGCGTCCGGGCCAGCGCCACATCGTCCGCGTCTGGTTGGAGGACGATCGTCTGGCCACAGACTCCCGGCTGGACGACTCGGATTGGCTGGCGGGTCACAAGGTGCGTTACGTCAGCCCGGACCAGCGGCGGGTGGTGCTCTACGACTTCGACTTCACCGCCTCGCGCTACTCCAACCTGACAGGTCTCTTCGAGCCCTTCACCACCGCCGGCACGTGGTTTGGGCTCGAAGCGAGCGCCGATCTCGCGGCGCTGGGCGACGCGGTGGCTCCCCTGGACCAGGACTTCGCGCTGCCGGGCGTCGGGGTCAACCTTGGCGACACCGAGGCCATCGGGGTCTTCCTGCGCCATCTGCTGGCCCCCGCGACCCCGACGGATTTCAGCCGCGAGACCTTCCTCGGCTACGCCGCCCGCACGCCGGGCTTCAACGGCGACGCCGAGAGTCTCTCGGAGTCCCAGATCGCCGACATCGAGGAGCGCTGGACCGCGGCGCTGGAGGCGTTCGAGACCGTCCATGCGATGCTCGGTCTAGAGCTCGATCGTCAGCCCTTGCCCGAGGAGGTGGAAGTGACGGTGCTCCAGGACGGCGGCGCGACCTTCGGCTATCTGGTGGAGCTTCCCGAGGCCCTCGATCTGTCGCGGGTCGAGATCACGGCGGAAGCCCCCGGAGTCGGTGCGTACCGGCCGACGGTGGTGCCCGATTCCAATGGCACCCGGCTCTTCGTCTTCCGCCGCTCCGGCGGCTCGGTCGGCACGCTGGCCGACGGTCAGCACTCGCTGATCTTCACCTTCCACGGCGATCTCGGGACGCGCAACCCCGTGGTCACCCAGGGGGGGACGGCGGTGGCCGAGACGGCACGGATCGACTTTGCGGTCCCCGGCGACCGCTTCGAGCCGGAGGGGGGACCGTGACCTTCTGCCACCTGCTTCTCGCGCTGACCCTGGCGGCGCTGTTTCTGGCGCTGGTGCCGCTGCTCTTCGAAGCTCTGCGTGGCACCCTCCGTGAGCTTCTGGGCCGCTACTGCGAGACGCTCTGCCGTCTGTGGATCTGGCTCGCCTTCCTCGCCGGGCTGGTGCTCGGTGCGCTGCTCTTCTGCTGCCGCGAGGAGCTGGCGGCGTGGTGGGGGGAGGGGTGGTGCCGGCGCACGCTGCTGCTGGCGTTCCTGGTGCTGCTCTGGCTGCTGTTTCGGTATCTGCGCTGGCTCGGCCGCTGTGGAATCGAGCGCCTTCCGAGGATCGACCTCGCCGCCTTCGGTCTGTCCCTCGGCTGGCTCGTCGTGCTCCTTCTCCTTCTCCTGCTGGCCCTGCTGTGGATGTGTTGTAGTGAGCTTCTGACCCTCGCCGGCGGTGGATGGTCGACATGCCACACCCTGCTTCTGCTTCTGGTCCTGCTTCTGGTGCTGGCCGGCTGGCTGCGCTACCTGGCGGAGATGGTGTGCGGTGATTCCAAGGACTGCAAAGGCTTGGAGCTCGGTGCCTGGCAGCTCGTGGTCTGGCTGGCCCTGCTCCTCGTCCTGGTCTTCGTCTGCTGCGACGAGCTGGCGGACGAGGACTTCGATCTGGCGATGGTGGGCATCTGGTGGAAGGGAGGCTACGAGGGGGAAGCGGGATTCCACCTGCGCTGGAGCTTCCGCCACGGTCTGACCTTCCCGGAGCAGGGCTTCGACCTCGAACGCCGCGAATCGAACGGCGGCACCTGGGAGACGGTCAACGCCGACCGCATCTTCCCGGTGACCGAGTGGGGTACCGCCCCTCCCGTCGGCGAGATGTGGATCGCCCAGGGAATCGAGAGGCTGCACGAGGACTCCTGGAGCCGGTTCGAAGACGTGCCGTTCGACGAGCTGCTCGACACCCTGGCTCGCGCCCCGTACGACGAGCTGTTCTACGTCGAGGAGCCCGATCCGCCGGTGGCGGTGATGCCCTCGAACCCCTACCCCGACGAGGCGTCGCGCGACGCGTATCTGGACACCTACTACGCGCTCGATCCCAACCTGCCGGCGCTCGGCACCTGGTCGATGGAGCCGATGACCACGCTCGAGATCACGGCGCTGTTTCCGGAGATGTCACGTCTGCTGGGTCTGTACTACATCGACCGGGAGGCTGACCCGGACATCGAATACGACTATCGCGTGGTGGGCTACTGGAACGATCGCACGCGCAGCTACACCGTGTCCGACCTGAGCCGCCCGGGGACCGTGCCGCTCGGCCAGCCGGCGCTCACCCGCGCCGACACGCCGGTGGATCTGGGCAACGTGGGTGGCGTCGACCTGATCGACGACCGGCAGGTGGCCCTGGCCTGGACACCCCCCACCGAGGATCCCGACGACCTGGTGGGACCGATCGACATCATCGATTCGGTGGTCTTCCACGTCGAGCACAAGCCGCTGGAGGCGCTGTCCGGCGGTGCCTGCCCGGCCTCCACCCCGGTAGCCGATTTCGCGCCGATCGACCGTCTCGACGAGGAAGGGCAGCGGGTCGAGGCCGCACCGGTGACGGTGATCGCCGAAGAGGACGAGACCACCGGTGACCTCTTCTGGCCGCAGTACTACTACCGCGACATGGGGCGCGACTACGGTTGCCAGGCCTACCGCGTCCTCGGCCAGGATGTCTTTGGACGCCCCTCCCCCTACTCGCTGGCCCGCATCGTGTCGGTCGACGACCTCACCGGTCCGCCGCCACCGACCCTGGTGCAGTCCACCTTCTACCAGCGCGACGACCTCTCGCTGCCCGACGCGGTGCGCAACGAGCACTTTCCCGCCACCGGGAGCAACCAATTCGCGCTGGTGGTTTCGTGGGTGTGGCCGGATCACGTCCAGGAGCTGGCCGACGACGTCAAGGAGCTCCGGATCCACCTTCAGCACACCGGCTACGACACCTTCGTCGTGCCGGACGACCCCAATCCCGCCTGGAGGTCGCACGGGTCGTGGGAGCTCCACTTCAGCCGCCGCATCGCCTTTGCCGACACCCAGCCGATGCCGGATCGCTACACCTCGCTCCCGCAACCGGTCGCGGGGCGCTACTACGAGACGGCGTTTACCGACACCGACGTGACGATCGCCAGTCTGGGTCTCGACGCCGACGACGACACCCCGGTCGAGCACGCCTGGGTGGGGGTTTCGGCGGTGGATCGCGACCCGTACAACAACGAAGGGCCGGTGTCGGCGCCGGTCCTGGTCCTGGGACGGGACCTGGTGCCACCCGACCCGCCGGACCCGCCGCCGGCGCTGCTGGGGAGAGTCTTTCCGGCCGACGAGTCGGGCAACCGCTCGTTGCGCCTCGGCTGGCCGGGCGACGACCGCTACACCTACACGCTCCATCGGGTGGACGTGTCGGATCTGACTCTCGGGGGGCCGTTCACCCTCGCCGACCTCGTCGACTGCCCGGCGGTGACCGAGCCGACGTGCGATCCCGCGGACGACGCCTGCGCCGAGGAGCTCGCCGACTTCCAGATCCGGGCCACGCTGGTGGTGGATCCTTCGCCGTTGCAAAGGGTCTCGGCGCTGCCGCTCGAGGTCGGCGGTACCGACGTCGAGACCTCCGACACGGTCGACGGCACGGTCTCGCGGCGCTATGTCTACGCCGCCACCGCGATCGACCCGGCGGGCAACGAGAGCGAGCTGTCGTGCCCGAGCGAGGTGATCCTGGTCGAGGACGGGGTACCTCCGCGCACGCCGGTGATCACCTCGACGCTGGGCGAGGACGGTGCCATCGCCGTCACTTGGGCGCTCAACCCCGATCCCGATCTGGCGCGCTACACGCTCTACCGGACGGCGGTGGAGGAGAATGCGCGGAGCCGTCGTCGGATGGTGGAAGTCGCGGCGGTCTGTCACGATGCCTCGTCGACGTCCTGTGTCGCGGGTGACGCCGGGGGAGCGGGTGCCTACCAGACCCGCACCTGGCACGACGGGGAGATCGCGGCGGATACCACCTATCTCTATCGGCTGGACGCGGTGGATCTGGCCGGCAACCGATCGCCGCTGTCCGAGATCGTCACCGCTCGCGCCTTCGACGCCACACCACCGGACCCGCCGGAGTGGGAGGCGAGCCCGCTGACCCTGGGTACCGACGGCGACGGCAAGCCGCAGGTGACGCTGCGCTGGCAGGCGGTCGCCGCCGACCCGGATCTAAGCATCCTGGTCCAGCGCCGCGAGACCGGCACGCCCCTGTGGCGCGCGCGGAGCGAGTGGCTCGCCGCCGGCACGCTCGAGCACATCGACGGCGGGCTGCGGGCCGGAGAGAGCTACGACTATCGCGTGCGCGCGATGGATCCGTCGGGCAACCGCGGCGACTGGAGCGACGTCGAGACGGTCGCCGTGCCGCCTTGAGCCTCCCGTGGGCCCTTGTCTTCATGCCGTGCTATCGTTGATAGCAGCGGAGGACAGAAGAGCATGGCTCAACTCATCGTGCGCAATCTGGAAGAAGATCTCGTGCGGAGGCTCAAGGTCCGGGCGGCGGAGAAGGGTCGATCCGCAGAGGCCGAGCATCGGGAGATTCTGCGACAAGCGCTCGCGCCACCCACACCGATCAAGTCGCTGAAGGAGCTACTTCTTGCAATGCCGGATGTCGGTGAGGACACGGACTTCGAGCGGAACCGAGACCTCGGGCGCGAGATCGATCTGTGAGCTATCTGCTCGACACCAACGTGATCTCCGAGCTTCGTAAGGGCTCGCGGTGCAATCGGGGAGTGTCTACGTGGTTCGACGAGCTGGCAGACGACGAGATCTTTCTCAGCGTGTTGACCCTCGGTGAGATCCGCAAAGGGATTGGGCTCACCAGCCGGCGAGACCCGACCGCCGCCGCTGCGCTCACCGGGTGGCTGGCCGGGTTGGTTGCAGCCTACGGAGATCGAATCCTACCGATCGACCTCGAGGTCGCCGAAGAATGGGGATCGCTGAATGTGCCGGACCCCTTGCCGGTGGTCGATGGGCTTCTGGCCGCTACCGCGCGAGTCCACGATCTGACTTTGGCTACTCGCAACGCCCGAGACATCGAGCGAACCGGGGCCGCGTTCTTCAACCCGTTTCGCGAGTAGCGACCCGCCGCTGGTAACCGGCTAGGAGCTGCCGATCCGAAAAAAACAAAGCCTCTGACCGGCTAAGAACACCTGTTCCGAAATGATCCTGGGGCTCTTAGCGGCTAAGAACCCCCGTTCCAAAAGAAACCTGGCCTTCTTAGCCGCTATGGATACGGGTTCCAAAAAATCTGGCCTTCTTAGCCGCTAGGAACGCCCGATCCAAAAAATACCGGGCTTCTTAGCGGCTTGGAGCAACAGATTTTTGGAGCAACAGATTTATTGTGCTCGTTAGAGAACCACATCTCAATGCCGCCAAGAATGTCCGAGTACTGGCTTGTCACCGGCATACCCTTGTGAGATGCCCGCTGACCGCCAAACACATCCACCGGTACCTGCAATGTCCAGCTCTTACGCAACTAGCGAGGAAGCGGCGGCTGTTCATGCTGGGTAGGCTCCGGGGAGGATCCCGGAGGGCGCGCGCCGAGGGGAAAGATCCGTAGCGGCCGGTGAGCCAGCCCCCGTCCCTTTTTCTCTCGCAGCGCGATGGTGAGGAGACCTCCGGTCGGGGGGATCGCCTGGCCGTCGATCTGGAGGACGTAGTAGCCGCTGACCGCCTGCACCAGCCCGCGCCAGGCCTGGCCCGGAAAGTTGTAGGTGCGGGCGAAAGTGCCGCCAGTCCTGCCCGCCAGGTTGCGCAAACCGATCTCCAGCGAGTGGGCCGGCCCCACGCCGCCGCTGCCGCGCTCGACCTCGTAGGGGGTGACGTCCAGCACGTGGACCGCGGTGTGGCTCCGGTGGAGGCTCTGGATGGCCGGGAACAGCTCGTGGCGGTTGTCGGAGATCCCGAACGAGGTCCGCTCCCCGATCCCCCAGCCCAGAAAGATCATCGACTTCTCCTCGGTCTCGATCTCCGGATGCTCCCGGCTCAGAGCTTCGAGGGCGTCGGCGGTGACTCCCAGACCGGCCTCCACCTTGGCCGCCTTCCGCGCCGCCTGGAAGCGGAAGTGCTCGGCGAGGCTCGGAGCGCCTTCATCGGCGGGGCCGGGGACTTCCGGAACCGCGCCGAAGCGCACCGCCTGCTCGATCGCCCGGTAAGCGGCGTCGCGGTCGTGGGTGAAGTCCTGCCACAGCTCGAGATGCGAGCCGAAGGCGACCACCGCCACCCGGTCCTCGGGTGCCAGAGTGCGCAGCATCGAGCGCACGTTGGGAAGAAAGGAGAGATGCCCCTTGATGCGCTGGGCGTTGAAGTCGGATTGGACGAAGACGACGACGAGCTGGCCCGGATCGGGCCGGATCAGCCCCAGCTCGCGCCATTGCTCGGGCGAGAGCTGCAGCTCCAGCTCGTCGGTCCAGGGCTGGTCCGGACGCACCCAGTCCACCGCCGTGACCGGTACCTCGGTGTCGTCCACCCAGGCGCGGAAGTCGTCGGCTCGCAGATCCGGCACCGGCCGTCCGTGGCGATCGAGCACCCGCACCGAGGTGGAGAAGAGCGACACGTCGATCTGCTCGGAGTAGACCTCGATGGGCTCGACACCGGTGGGGACGGGCGGTGGGCCGTCCTTGGCCTCCCGCACCACGCTGCCCCGGTGGGCGTCGGGAGGGGGCTCGAAACGCAGCGACGCCAGCTCGTCCGGCCCCGGCTCCGGCGTCCGGCGTGCGGCTTTCACCTCGTGGCGGACACGAATCCAGACGTGGCTTCCGGAGGAGCCGACGACATACCCTTCACTCTCTTCACTCCCTGTGTCCTCCGATCCGCTCTCCTCCGGATACTGCTCGGAGGTCGCCTCCCTTTCGAGCTCCAGACGGCGGACGCGGCCTTCCGGCGCCTTCCGGCGGCCCTCGGTCTCCTCGATCCACAACCGGAGCCGGCCCTCGCCGGTGGTGGCGCTGAGCATCCGGCAGGTGTCCCCGGAGCCGTCGCCGCAGGGCTGCGCCGGCTCGACCGCGATCTGGTCGGCCCACGGGGGCTCGCCGCCGGCGAGCAGCCGCGGGACCAGCAGCGCCGCACCGAGATCCGGGTCGGGGAGGGTGGCGGCGAGCGACGGTACCTCGGCCCAGGTCTCCGTCGACGCGTCGTATCGGTACAGCGCACCCCCCTCCCGCCAGAGGACGAATCCGGTATCGGGTGCCTCGCCGGCTGCCCTATCGGCCGCCTCCTCGTCCGCGGGGGGACGCTCCACGAGCAGCCGAAATCCGTCCGGCGGGGCGGCGCCAGTGGAGAAGCGCCAGCTCTCCACGTGCTGGGCGCCATCGGCGAAACGGGTGATCTCGACCGACCCACGGTCCTCATACCAGGCGAGCTCCCGGTACGAGCGCGCCAGGGCTTCGAGGGGCGGGAGGTTCTTCGCGGTGGCCGCCGTTGCCGGTGCGGGACCTGGCACGAAGAGCGCCAGAAGAGTGACGAGGAGCAGCGCCTGGGCGAGCATCGAACGGACAATCCGAGACCTAGCCCTCGAGCCACGGGAGCGTCCCCTGTGGAGGTCAGCGCTTGCGTGTCTCCGATGTTTCTCGTGCATGATCGAGCGGGCATCTTCGGCCGTCTCCTCGTCCCAGCCTATCGATCAAGCAAGACGGGTTCCAGGCTCCGATCCGTCCTCCGGGCGTCGCCGGGATGACGCGGCTGTCGGGCTCCACGGGAGAGGACCTGTGGTTGAATGAGACGGGACCGTCCGCGGAGAATGACGCATGACCCAACGAGAACACCGAGTGACCATCGTCGGAGGCGGGGCGAGCGCCCATGTCCTCATCCCGTTTCTGTCGGGCGCGGGACACAGCGTCCAGCTCCTGACCCGCCGTCCCGACCGCTGGTCGGAAGAGATTCGACTCGAGCTCCAGACCATCGACGAGGAGGTCGAGCGCGTCTTCACCGGCAATCTGGAGCGGGTCTCCGCCGAACCGGGCGAGGTCATCCCCGGCAGCGACGTGGTCATCCTCTGCATGCCCGTCTGTCGCTATCGGGAAGCGCTGCGACGGCTCGCCCCCCACCTGGCGAAAGATCGGGAGGTCGCCGTCGGAACCATCTACGGACAGGCCGGCTTCCACTGGATGACGGGCGAGATCGAGCGAGAACACGGTCTCGAGAATCTCACGACCTTTGCGGTCGGGCTCATTCCCTGGATCTGCCGGGCCCGGGAGTATGGCTCGATCGGCGTGACCTACGGATGCAAGGCAGTCAATCTCGTGGCCGTGTCGCCGCGCGATCGATTCCCGGCTCTCGACAAGAGCTTCTTCCACGACGTCTGCGCACGTTGGCTCGGTCGCGGCGCCTTCGAGCTTTCCGACAGCTTCCTGTCGATCGCCCTCTCCGTGGACAATCAGATCATCCATCCTTCCCGCTGCTACGGCCTGTTCCGCCGCTACGGCGGCCGCTGGTCGTCGAAAGAGGAGATTCCCTACTTCTATCGCGACTTCGACCAGCTCTCGGCCGACCTCCTCCGGGCCCTGGATGCGGACTACTCCCGCGTGAGGGACGGGATCCGCGCCCGCTTCCCGAAGCGGGACTTCCCCCACATGTTGGATTATCTCGCCCTGGAGCGTTTTTCGTATCAGTCGGAGAACACCGACATCCGGGAGTCCTTCACGACCTCGAAGACGCTGGGTGCCATCAAGCCACCGGTCCGACAGGTCGACAATGGAGACTGGGTCATCGACACCGACCACCGCTTCTTCACCGACGACGTCTCGTACGGGGTCTGCATCGCCAAGTGGATGGCCCAGGAGATGGATCTGGAGGTTCCGGCGATGGACGAGATCATCGGGTGGGTGCAGGGGATTCGCGGGGAACGATACATTCGGGACGGCCGACTTCTCGAGGACAGCCCGAGCCTCAGGGCCGACCTGGCATCGGGCATCCCACCGGTGTACGGGATCGATTCGATCGAGGGAGTCGTGGACTGATCGGGTGGGGTACCCCCGAAGAGCCCAGGTGGTGTGGGACACGGTCGAGAAGCGGAAGCTCACGAGCCTCGAGCTGCGTTTCGACGGGGAGCCCTTGCCGGTGGAGCACCCCATGGGTGCGGTGAACAGGTGCGGTGACCGGGTGCGATGACAAGACGGGCTCTCCAGTGCAATAGCATCGGGGCATGGCTCGGCCCGACACGCTGCCCGGCTACCCGACCCCCGAGGTGGCCCGCATCCTCGGCATCTCCGAATCCCAGGTCCGGTCCTTCGTCCGCGCGGGTTTCCTCTCGCCACGGCGGGGACCCCGGGGGGCGTTCCGTTTTTCCTTCCAGGATCTGGTGATCCTGCGCGCCGCCCAGGGGCTGCGCGACGCGAAGATGCCGGCGCAGCGGATCCGCAAGGCGCTGGCTCGGCTCGCCGATCAACTGCCCCGTGGCCGCTCGCTGGCGGCGGTGTCGATCTCCGCCCAGGGTGGTGAGATCGTGGTGCGCGAAGGGGGCGTCGCCTGGGAGCCGGTCACCGGGCAGCGGGTCCTGGACTTCGACTTCGAAGTCTCGGAGCTGGCGGAGAAGGCCGCGCCGTTGGCTCCACGGGCGGTGGAGGAGGCCCGGGACCGCGGTGAGGACTACGGGGCCGACGACTGGTTCGAGCTCGGCTGCGAGCTGGAGGCCACGTCTCCTGTGGACGCGCGGGGTGCCTACCACCGCGCCCTCGAGCTCGACTCGACCCACGCCGACGCCCATCTCAACCTCGGGCGCTTGCTGCACGAGGAAGGGGAGCTGGAAGAAGCCGAGCGCTGCTATCGCGAGGCGGTGGGGCTGCGTCCCCGGGATCCCACCGCTCGATTCAATCTCGGAGTCCTGCTCCAGGATCAGGAGCGCCCGGAAGAGGCCCTCTGCGCCTACCGGGAGACCTTGATGGAGGATCCCCGCTACGCCGACGCCTGGTACAACCTGGCGAGCCTGTTGGAGGCGGCGGGGGAGCGTGGGGCGGCGTTTCGCAGCCTCAAGCGGTACCGGGAGCTGACGAAAGACAGGGGCTGAGACGGAGAGGGCTTCGGGACAGCCCGCCGAGGGCTCGAGATGTCGAGATCACCATGCAAGCTCGCGGAGAAGGAGTCGAGAAGCACTATTCGATCTACTGGGGGTCCAAGTGGGGAGTCTGGAGAGGCAATCCGAGAACAACTTCGTACAGTGGCCTTCCACACGGTGCGCGACCCCACCGTACGGCTCCTCGAGCGGATTTTGGTGCTCCAACGGTCGACCTCGGTGGTCGACTCGAGGTTTGGGCGGCGAAGGGCCGGAAGGGCCCGGTCAGCCGTGCCGCGGCGTCAGCCGCTCCACCGGCAACCCGGCGCACTCCCGGAGCGCGGCCTCGACGTACTTGCCGACCACGGCGCCCCGCCACTGGGCCTGGAAGTCCGTGTTGTCCATCGGCGTGGCGTGCTTGCGGGCGACCGCGGCGGCCTCGGCGATGGTCTCCTCGTCGAGCCGTCGGCCGATCAGGGCCTCCACCGTCTTCTTCGCCGGAACGGGGTAGGAGGCCACCGCCCCGAGGAAGATCCGCGCGTCGGTGACCTCGGCGTCGGGGCCGTCACCGTCCAGCCACACCGCGGCACCCACCGAAAGCACCGCGAAGTCGATCGAGCCCCGGCGGCGGAGCTTCCAGAACGCCGACCGGCAATACCCGGCGTCCGAGCCCTCGGGCACCAGGATCCGGGTGACGATCTCCTCCGGACGCTTGGCGAGGTAATCGATGCCGTCGTTGTTGTAGAGGTCTTCCAGATCGAGCACGCGTTCCTGGAGCTCTCCCTCGTGCGATGCCAGATGGATGCGGGCGCGGAGCGCGGCGAGCATGGGAGCGGAGTCCGACGCCGAGTGGGCCCAGCAGCGCGGGCTGGACGGGGCCACCCAGCAGATCTCCCCCTCCTCCTTCATGCAGTAGTCGATCGAGCGTCGCCACTCCTCGGTCTGGTTGTAGTAGGTGCAACGGGTGTCGACGCACACGTTGCCGCCCACCGTGCCCATGTTGCGCAGTGGCGGCGAGGAGATCGAGCGGACGGCGCGGGCCAGGGCCGGCCAGCGCTCGCGCACGACGGGGTGGCGCTCGACTTCGGTCAGCGTGGCGGTGGCACCGAGGGTCAGCTCCCCGTCAGCGGAGATACCGCGCAGCTCGGGGACGGAGGCGAGCCCGATGACGGTCTCCGCCTTCTGGTGGCGGCGCTTCATGTTGGGCCACAGATCCGTGCCGCCGGCGACCAGGCGAGCCCGGCCCTCGGCGGCCCCCTCGCCGGCGAGCAGAGAAGCCGCGTCCTCCAGCGAGCGGGCGGGACGGAAGATGAACGGGGGAAGACGGAGCATGAAGGGACGTACGGTCAACCAGCTTCGGCGAGCTTTTCTCTCAGGAGATCGTTGATCAGAGTGTCGGAGCTGACTCTTTGCTGCCGGGCTTTTGCCGCGATCTTCCCGCTGACATCCTCTTGCAGCACCGCGAGGTGTGTCCGTTTCCGAAGATCCACGTCGAAGTGGGCCTCTGGAAGCTCGTCCCAGTAGTCTCCCATGTCCTGGGTGTCGAAGAATTCGATCAGATCCTCGAGCGATCCCCGGGGTATCGAATTGGTCTTATTTTCGCTCATAGAGCTTCCGCTCTTTGTCTACGATCGAATTGAGCCAAGTCACTCCTTCGATGCGCACTCAAGCTGCCTGCCAAAATAGCCTAGCATGCTCGCCCGAAGGGCCTCTCACGGACACGTCGCAAAGGCATTCGTGTCCTGGATCGGCTGGAACGGTTGTCCCAGGATGTTGCCGTAGGTCTTCGTCTCGGGCTTTTGGGTGTCCGTGACCGTGATCTTGACCTCGACGTTGGTCAGCCCGCCGGCGAAGACCCAGTACCGGTTGAAGGTGGTGTCGCACGCGTCCAGCACCTTGATCACCAGCTCGACGTTCTCTTCGTTGAAGAACCAGAAATAGCCGGTGTCGTCGGTCAGGTCCTTCGCCATCCCCAGGCCGGAGGTCCCGAGCTGGGTGCGCCAGTCGACCTTGACCTCGAAGCGTCCGTCGTTGAGACACAGGGTGGTGAGGTCCGGGATGCACTCTCGGGGCTCGGGCGGCTCGGGGGTCTGATCGTCGGCACGAGGCCGGACCCTGCCGTCGAGATCGGGCACCACGAAATTGGGGTCGAACCGGCAGGGGCCGGAGGCCAGGTCGCCGGCGGCGAGCGCCTCGCAGGTCCCCTGGAGGTCGTTGGGGCTCGGTTGGGGAGCCCCGGCGACCCAGCCGCGGAGGATCTCCCACGCGGCGAGCACCTCGGCTTCGTTGAATCCGCAGTGGGTGGGCTCGTCCTCGACCACGATGCCGGTGGTCAGGTTGGCGGCCGGCACGACGCTCGCGTACGCGCTCTCGTTTTCGACCAGCACGAGGCCGTCCTTGTCGGTGTGGATGGAGACGATCTTGACATCGCCCACGTTTCCGGTGGGGGTGTAGCTGTCGAACAGCCGCTGGCGGGCGGCGGGATCCGGCTTCACCCGGGCGATCCCCGCGTTGATCGCCGCGTCGCCGTAGTCGACGTTCTCGTTGCCCAGGGCCGTGGCGCCGCCGAGCTTGTCGGGATCGTGGACCAGGTTGGAAAGCCCGAAGGTGACGAAGTCCATGTCGACGAGAAAGAAGCTCTCGGGGAGGCCGGTGAGATCGAGAATTCGCTGGAGGCGTTGGTCTTGGGCCGGTGTGGCGATATCCGGCAGGACGGCACCCGTACAGGCTTGGACCGCCCCGGCGAGCTGCAACCGGTTGAGGTCGGTCGGTTGCGTCCCCGGCGGCAGGCCGTCGGCACCGCCGGCGATGTCGGCACCGGGCACCCCATCGCAGACGAAGTCGTAGAGCAACCGTAGATCGACCCCTCCCTCCCACAGCCGGCTACCGGCCAGAGCGCCGCAGATCGGCAGCGCACCGACGACGTTGCCGAGCAGCCCGGCTTCGATGTCGCGGGCGGTGACGATGCCTCCCAGCGAGGCGCCGGTGACGAAGACGTGCTCCGGGACGCCGAATTGGGACTCGAAGACGTCGAGCAGCTCCGCGTTGTCCTTGTGGGTTTCGAACACCGCCCAGCCGGTGAGGCTGTAGCTCGACGCGGCGATGGCGTAGCCTTCGGCCCTCTGCACGTCGACCAGGGGACCAAGGCTGGGATTGGGCTCGATGGGGTCGAGGTCGAAGCCGTGATTCCAGATCACCAGACCGTCGGCGGGGGTCCACCCGTCGGGTACCAGGATGCGGTAGAAAGCCCCCCCGGGGGTCTGGCCGCTGAGCTCGGTCTGGGCCCCGGCGGGAACGGGCAGTGCCGTGAGGACGAGCCCACAGAGCGCCGTGGACAGGATGGAAGAGAACGTCGATTTCGACAAATACCTCGACGGAGATCTCGACTTGGAGCTCGCCATGGTGACTCCCCCTCATCGTACGGGTTGTGTGTGACCGATCGTAGGCAAACCTACCACGCGTCGGAATTTATCGGATCACTGGAATCTCAGGCTGTTCTACTTCGGTCACCCTTCGCGTTTGGCTTCCTGTCGCCGCTCAGTGATCAGCTCTCGGGCCAGGCTTCGCCCCTCGGCCGCGTCCTTGAGAAGTCCACGAGGAGCCTGAGCGGCTTTACGGGCGCGGACCAGCCGCAACCTCCCGCTCGAGCCCGTCGAGTCTGTCGGTCGCTGTCAACGTAACCCCCTCCCCTTCGTATTCGTATACAGAGACAACGCCCAGCCCCGGCACGACTGGTACGAACCCGCGGAGGCTCCCCATGTTCCAGCTCAAGCTCGCTCTGCGCAATCTCCGGAAGACCCCCTTCGTGACCCTGGTTGCAGCGCTGTCGCTGGCTCTGGGCATCGGTGCCAACACCGCGATCTTCTCGCTCTTCGATCAGCTCCTGATGCGGCCGCTGCCGGTGCCGGAGCCCAACGAGCTGGTCAACCTGGCGACCCCCGGTCCCAAGTCCGGGTCGACCTCCTGCAACAACGCCGGGGACTGCGACGAGATCTTCAGCTACCCGATGTTCCTCGACCTTGAGCGCGAGCAGAGGTCCTTCGCGGGTCTGGCCGCCCACCGGCTGTTCGGGGCCAATTTCGCTGCCGACGGCCAGACCTCGACCACCGACGGCGTGCTCGTCTCCGGCAGCTACTTCTCGACCCTCGGCCTGACTCCCGCCCTCGGCCGCCTGATCGACACCGGGGACGATGAGGTGGCGGGGGAGTCCCCGGTGGTCGTGCTCAGCCACGGGGCGTGGCGCAACCGCTTTGGCGAGGACCCCGACGTCGTCGGTCGCGCCGTGGTGGTCAACGGCCACACCCTGACCGTCATCGGCGTAGCTCCGGAGGGCTTTACCGGCACCACCTTGGGCAACCAGCCGGAGGTCTTCGTTCCCATCACGATGCGCGGTCTCATGTCTCCCGGCTTCGACGGCTTCGAAAACCGCCTCAATTACTGGGCCTACGTCTTCGGCCGTCTCAAGCCCGGGGTGACGCTGGAGCAGGCGTTGACCGACCTCAACGTCACCTATCGGAGAATCCTCCAGGAGGTCGAGGCGCCGCTCCAGGACGGCGCGAGCGAGAGCTACATGGAACGGTTCCGAGCCAAGCAGCTCATGATGGAACCGGGAGCCCTCGGCCAGAGCTCGACCCACGAGGAGGCGCGCGCGCCGATGCTGCTGCTCTTTGCGGTCGCCGGGGTGGTGCTGCTGATCGCCTGCGCCAACATCGCCAATCTGCTCCTGGCGCGCTCGGCGGCGCGGGCCGGGGAGATGGCCGTGCGCCTGTCGGTCGGCGCCAGCCGTTCCCGGCTCATCGCCCAGCTCTTGACCGAGGCGTGCCTGCTGGCGGTGCTCGGCGGCCTCGCGGGGATCGCCGTCGCGCGCTGGACGCTGGTGCTGATCGCGTCGATCCTGCCGCCGGAAGCGGCGACCACCCTGGATCTCCAGCTCAACCTGACGATCCTCGGCTTCGCCGCGGCGCTGGCCTTGGGGACGGGTTTGCTGTTCGGCTTGTTTCCCGCGCTCCACAGCACGCGCCTGGATCTGACCTCGTCCCTCAAGGGGCAGGCGGGCCAGCCGTCCGGCTCGCGCTCGGCGGCACGCTTTCGCACCGGGCTGGTGATGGCCCAGATCGCCCTCTCGACGGCCCTGCTGGTCGGCGCCGGGCTGTTCACCAAGAGCCTGGTCAACGTCAGCCGTGTCGATCTCGGTATCGAGGTGGATCACCTGGTGACCTTCGGGATCTCCCCGGAGCTCAACGGCTACACCTCCGACCAATCCCGCGACCTGTTCATCCGGGTGGAGGAGGAGCTCGCTTCGATGCCGGGCGTCGAGGGTGTGACCGCTTCCATGGTGCCCCTGATCGCCGGCAGCAACTGGGGGACCAACGTCAAGGTCGAAGGCTTCGAGGCGGAGCCCGACACCGACACCAACTCGCGCTTTAGCGAGGTCGGTCCCGGATACTTCCGGACCGTCGGCATCTCTCTGATTTCGGGTCGGGAATTCACCGACGCCGACATCCTCGACCGTCCCAAGGTGGCGGTGGTCAACGAGGTGTTCGCCAAGAAGTTCGATCTGGGTCGCGAGGCGGTGGGCCGGCGCATGGCCATCGGTGGCGGCGATGCCGACCTCGACATCGAGATCGTCGGGTTGGTGGAGAACGCCAAGTACAGCGACGTCAAGCAGGAGATTCCGCCGCTGTTTTATCTTCCCTACCGGCAGGACGAAACACTCGGCTTCATGAATTTCTACGTCCGGACGGCGCTCGACCCCGAACAGATTCTTCCGTCGATCCCCAAGGTGATGGCGCGGCTCGACCCCAACCTGCCGGTGGAGGAGCTGAAGACCATGCCGCAGCAGGTGGAGGAGAACATCTTCCTGGACCGCTTCCTCACCACTCTCGCGGCCGCGTTCGCCTTGCTGGCGACCGTGTTGGCGGCGGTCGGCCTCTACGGCGTGCTGGCCTACACGGTGACGCAGCGCACCCGGGAGATCGGTCTGCGGATGGCCCTGGGCGCCGATGGCAGCCGGGTTCGGCGGCTGGTGCTCAAGCAGGTCGGCAAGCTGACGATCGTCGGCGGCGTCGTCGGCTTGCTGGCAGCCGTGGCGATCGGGCGCGTCGCGACGGGGATGCTCTACGACATGGATGGCAACGACCCGGTCGTGTTCCTGGTGTCGGCCGCGCTGCTGGCGCTGGTGGCGCTGGGCGCCGGTCTGGCGCCGGCGGTCAAGGCGTCGCGCGTCGATCCCATGCTGGCGCTGCGCTACGACTGACGGAGAAGAGCGAGGGCGGGCGGATGCGTCGGGGTGCGATAGCATGGCCTCCGCTATGACGACCCCGTCGAGCCCCTCGACCCCTTTGACCCGCGCGACGGGCCGTGCGACCGGGACCTCCGGGGACCGTCCTTCCGTGACTCGCCGAGCCGCGGGCTACCTCGGAGGCGCCTTTGTGGGTGCCGTCCTGCTGGTCGCCGCCTACGCCAAGGCGCTGGACCCCCTGGCGTTCGCCGAGCAGATCCGTACCGAGGGTCTCGACTTTCTGCTCTCCGCGGAGGTCGTCGCGTTCGTCGCCGTGGGGCTCGAGGTGGCGCTCGGGCTGGCTTTGGTGCTGGGAATCCGCCGGCTGTGGATCCTGGTGCCGGCGTCGCTTCTCGTCGTCTTCTTCACCTTTCTCACCGGCCGGACCTACTGGCTCGACGCCCACGGGCTGCTCGAGGAGGGCTCGTCGTGCGGCTGCTTTGGCAACCTCGTGGACCGCACCGCGGCCGAGGCGTTCTGGCAGGACCTCTTTCTGCTGGTGCCGCCGCTGCTCCTGGCCTGGATCGGACGCGACCCGGGGCGCCCGGTCGTGCCGCCGGTGCGCACGGCGGTGGTCGGAGCGGCGACCGCGGCGGCGGTGGTCTTTGCGATCCAGGCTCCCGATCTGCCGCTCGACGATCTCGCCACGCGTCTCAAGCCCGGCGTGGAGATCGAGGATCTGTGCACCGGAGCCGAGGACGCCCGCGTGTGCATGAATCTGATCGTGCCCGAGCTGGCCGAGGGGCGGCACGTGGTGATCCTGGCCCGTCTCGAGGAAGAAGCGACCGAGGACGGAACGCCCACCGACGGCGCGGCTCAGAACGGAGCCGCCCGGGACGGAGCCACCCGAGACGGAGCCGGCCAGGAGGGCTCCGACGGGATCGCGGAAGCCGTGCCCGCCTTGAACGAGTATGCTCTCGAGGGCACCGGACCCCGTCTGTGGGTGGTCGGAGAGGTGACCCCGGAGCGGGAAAGCCAGCTCTACTGGCAATGGGGGCCGGTCTTCGACATCCGTGCCGCGCCGCTCTCGCTCCTGCGACCGTTGTACCGTACACTGCCGCGATCCTTTCTGGTGGAAGACGGAGAGGTGGTGGCGACGTTTGAAGGGTTGCCGCCCCTGACGGAGCTGGCGAACGGCTCCGAGACCGCATCGAGGATTCCTGACAGCTCCGACCTGGACCGATCCAGCAACCTGAGCAGCAACCATCGAAAGCAGCAACTTGCAGCAACCAATCGAGGCCTGATCTCATGACCCTACGGAAATCCCGCTTTGTCTCGTCCTGTGCCCCGCTCCTCCGCGCCACCGTCGTCACCCTCCTGGTGGCTGCTCCGTGCTGGTTCTGTCCGTGGAGCTCCCCGGCGGCGGCTCAGCTCCAGACGCCCCAGTTCGAGCATCTGGTCCCGATCGGGGACTTCCAGGTCCGGATCGACGGCGAGGTCGTCCCGAACGCCAAGATCTATCGTGGGGCCCGGCCGCCGGCATTTCTCATCATGACCCCGGCGCTGCCCGCACCGACCCTGCTGGTCCCCGGGCAGAGGGGTCAGGTGATGACCCTCAATCTGATGAAGCTGGCCAAGCGCGGTGACGGCAGCATCGATGTCCTGCCGGGAGCGATTCTGGCGTCGCAGGGGTCGTTCGAGGTGGACGGCCAGGCGCTCGACTTCACGGTCGAGGGGAAGAAGGTGCGGGTGGAGGAGAAGCCGCCTCTGCTGGGCCTCCACGGGGCGAGCGAGCTCAAGAGCTACAGCGCCAACTACGAGGAGGGCGCCGCCGACTACACGCCGGACGCCGGGCTCCTCTCACAGCTCAAGAGCGAGCAGAAGCCGGTGCGGGTACGCATCTTCTTCGGCTCCTGGTGTCCGCTGTGCTCGAGGACCGTGCCCCACATCGTGCGGATCGCGGACGAGCTAAAGGGGACACAGATCGACTTCGAGTTCTACGGTCTGCCCCGTGGCTTCGGCGATGACCCGGAGGCGGCCAAGCACGGGGTCACCGCCGTGCCCACCGGCATCGTCTTTGTCGAGGGCGAGGAGGCCGGCCGAATCCAGGGCAACGGCTGGCTCCGCCCCGAGCAGGTCCTGCAGGACATTTTGAGCGAGGGCTAGTCGATCCGCTGCGCCGATCCGCTGCGCCGATCCGCCGCGTCTGGAGCGGCTAGGTCGGGTGGATCGCCAACCAGGCGATATAGCCGGCGTACGCCAGCAGCAACAGCCCGCCCTCCCAGCGGCCGATCCGGTAGTCGAGACGCAGGAACGGCCAGATCAGCAGGCTGAAGCCCATCATCACGAGCAGATCCAGGCGGGCTTCGGCGGCGGGGACGGTCACCGGGCTGGCGAGGGCGGTGGAGCCAAAAATCACCAGCGTGTTGAACACGTTGGAGCCGATGATGTTGCCAAGGAGGATGTCGCCCTCGCGCTTGAGGGCGGCGGCGACGGCGCTCGCCAGCTCCGGCAGGCTGGTGCCGGCGGCCACCACCGTCAAACCCACCACCCGCTCGGAAACGCCGAGCCGGAGCGCCAGCCCGACCGCTCCTTGCACCAGCGCCTGGGCGCCCAGCACGAGCAGGACGATCCCGGCAATCACCCGTATCAGCGCCCGCCCGGTGGAAGGCACGGCCCCATCGCCGTACTCGGCTCGGAACTCGGCGCGTACCCGTGCCGACTCCCTCCGGCCCTGGAGCAGGAGAACCGCCAGGTAGGGGATGATGAGAAAGAGGAGAAAGGCGCCGGCCAGCCGGCCGGTCGAGCCGTCCAGCATCGAGGCCGTGAGGAGGAGACCGGCGAGGATCATCACCGGCACCTCGCGGCTGAGGAAGCGGGCGTCCGCGGGTAGCGGGCGGAACAGCGCCGCGGCGCCCAGAATCAATCCCAGGTTGGCGATGTTGGAGCCCACCACGTTGCCAAAGGCGATCTCCGGGTTGTTCCGGAAGGCCGCCACCAGGGTTGCCGCGAGCTCCGGCGCCGAGGTGCCGAAGGCGACCACCGTCAGCCCGATCACCATCGGGGTCATGCCCAGCGCCTGGGCCAGCTTGACCGAGCCCTCGACCAGTTGGTCGCCACCCAGATAGAGAAACGCAGCTCCGACGACCAGAAACACGACGTCCAGCAAAAGACTCTCCACGGCGGGAGAGTGTATCTCGGGAAGGCGGTGCTCGGACCGGGGTGCTCGGACCGGCGTGCTCGGACCGGCGTGCTCGGACCGGCGTGCTCGGACCGACGGTCGGCGGACGTGTCCGGGACCGGCGACCAGGCGTGGTAGCATCCCCGGGCACCTCGCCGTCTCCTCGCCCCTCAACGGACCGCCCCCCGGGCTCGTACGAGGAGTTGAGGACACAAGATGCGAGGAGCCCCGATGAGCCCACCTGCCGACGCCACGGCCGACACCACGGCCGACACCATCGCCGACACCATCGCCGACACCGAAAGCCAGACCGCGACGCTCCTTGCGATGCCCGATCCCGCGAGCCCCGAGACCGCGAGCCCCGGGGCCACCTCCGACGGGGAGACCGAGCCGCGGCCGTTGGAGGAGATCCGGCCGCCGTGGATCCAGGACCAGCTCCGCAAAGGAGTCCTGGGGCAGGAGCGCTCGCTCCGCTTCGTCGCGGTGGCGATGTACAAGCACACCACCGGCAAGGTCTCCGGCAACCTGTTGCTGATCGGCAATTCCGGTACCGGCAAGACCACCATCATGAACAACATCCAGCGTCTGTACGACACGGTGCCCGAGTGGCGGCCGTTCCGGGTGCTGACCATCCTCAACGCCAACCTGCTGGTGGACAGCGAGCGTACCGAGTTCCGTCCCGACCGCATTTTCAAAGCGGTCGAGCAGCGGGCGCGGACCCTGCTGCCGGCAAAGCCCACGCCGGCCGAGCTCAAGGCGGCCATCGAGCGGGCCACGGTCTGCATCGACGAGATCGACAAGATGAGCACCGTGGTGGCCGGCAAGCCGAATCCCATCGGCGTCGTGCTCCAACAGGGGCTGCTCACCCTGATGGAAGGCGAGCGGATGCCCTACGATACCCACGCCTGGGTGGATGGCCAGGAGAAGACCGTCCATCTGGAGATCGAGACCGGGAGCATGATGTTCGTCTGCGGTGGCGCCTTCGAGGGCCTCTACGACCAGGTGTACGAGAGGGTCACCAAACCCGGCAGCGGCACCAAGCTGCGCTCGGAGGCCATCCGCACCGCCGAGGGTCAGGTGCGGATCGAGACCCGCTTCGCCCTCGCCGAGTTCTTCAAGATCAAGGATCTCTTCACCTATGGCATGGTGCCCCAGTTCATGGCCCGCTTCGACAAGGTCGTGATCCTCAACGACCTGGCGGTCGACGTGCTCAAGGAGATCCTGCTCCACTCGTACGATTCCCCCTACGTGCGCACGAAGAGGTTCTTCGCCACCCTCGGTATCGAGCTCGAAATCGAGGACCTCGCGGCCAGCATGATCGCCGAGGAAGCGGTGAAGGAAAGCCGCACCGGCGCCCGTGCCCTGCGCGACATCTTTAGCGAGGTGATCAACCCCTACGAGTTCGATCCCTGGGGTCCCGGAGGCATCGTCGAGACCGAGGACGGCGGCTGGCGACTCGACATCACCCCCGAGATCGTGCGCGCAGCCCTGCAGGACAACCCCTAGGCTCGACTCGCGTGACCACCCTTCTCCTTCGGGGGCTGCTGTCTGTACTATTCGGTTCATTCCTTGGACGTCTCCGGAATACTCTCCGTGCTCATTTTGTACTAATAGGTACAAGTGGCGAGAGATCGCCTCTCCGTCGCCTGTCCAAGACGACCAGACAACCGACGAATCCCCCTTGATTCGCGAAGTCCGCGAAGGAGATGTTTTCAATGAGCGACTACACGATCTACACCCTTGAGAATGCGCCCGAGAAGTCCAAGCCGATCCTCACCAAGACCCAGGAGAAGTACGGCTTCGTACCCAACCTGATGGGTGTCCTCGCCGGGGCGCCTGCCGCGGTCCAGGGCTATGCGGCGGTCGCCGACGCCTTCGCCGGCTCCTCGTTGTCGCCGGTGGAGCAGCAGGTGGTGCTGCTGAGCACCAGCTTCGAGAACGAATGCCACTACTGCATGGCCGCTCACAGCACCGTGGCGGGGATGGTGAATTTGCCGGAGGACGTGCTGAAGGCCCTGCGCGACGGCACCGAGATCGAGAGCGACGCCAAGCTGGAGACCCTGCGACAGACCACCCGCAAGGTGGTCGAGGATCGCGGTTGGCTGGACGACGAGGACATCCAGACGTTCTTGAATGCCGGGTACACCCGCGGCCAGCTTCTCGAGGTGATCGTCGGTGTGGCGCAGAAGACGATCAGCAACTACACCAATCACCTCGCCGAAACGCCGGTCGACGAGCAGTTGGCGGCCCAGGCGTGGACGCCACCCGAGGAGCGCGACGAGCGGGCGGCGTGAGCTCTGGTAGGCGGGTCTGGTAAGCTTTCTGTACGAGCCCGTACAGAAAACGGTGCCGGAGAGCCTGGCCCCGGGCGGTCCGGGAGGTGATCGAGGATGCCCACCGAGCCCAAGACCTCACGCGGACGCCAAAGCCGTGAGCGGATCCTCGCCGCGGCGGCGGACCTGATCCACCGGCACGGGGTCCACGGCACCTCGATCGACCAGGTGCTGGAGACCTCAGGTGTCGGCAAGAGCCAGCTCTACCACTACTTCGACGGCAAGGACGACCTGGTGCGAGGGGTGCTGGACTACCAGGTCCGCCGGATCTTCGACCATCAGGCCCCCTATCTGGAGCGTCTCGACTCCTTCGACGGCATCGCCGCCTGGCTCGCCGACCTGGTGGCGAGCCACGAGGAGCGGCACCTGGTGGGGGGCTGCCCGATCGGCACCCTCGCCGCCGAGATGGTGGATTGGGACCCGGATCTGGCTTCGGAGATCGACGCGGTCTTCGGCCGCTGGCAGCGACGCCTCGCCCAGGGTCTGCGGCGTATGCAGGCACGCGGTGAGCTGCGAGCTGACGCCGACCCGGAGTCCCTGGCCGCCTTTGTGGTGGCGGTGCAACAAGGCGGCGTCCTGCTGGCCCGCACCGGCAAGGACATCGCGCCGCTACGCACCGCGCTCGATCACGCGCTACGCTATCTGGCGAGCTACCGGGTCGGGACCCGGGAAGGGGCTTTGAGTCTGGATCGCCGGGGGCCGGACGCGGCCCCGAAGAAGTCCGGCTGGGCCTCCTGGATGTGAGGCCGGACGTGAAGTGGCCCGAGGCGGCGGGGACGGGAGAGCTGAAGCGTCAGGGAGGAGGCTCCGGGACGTCGCGACGACCCCGGAGCCCATGGAACATTCAAAGAGACGGGCTTCCTAGACGGCGCCGCAGCCGATCTCGTAGGTCAACACGCAGCCCACGACGCAGCATTCGAGGGATCCGCTGCAGGAGCAGCTCGCTTCCTCGCAGTTGACGGATCCCGAGCATGACTGGGCCAAGGACTCCCCCTCGAGACCCGGGAACGGCTCCGGCCGCGAGAAAGAGACCTGGCCACCGTCGGTTCCCGGTCGACCCAGATCGAGGTTGTGGGTACCCTGCTGCGGCGGGGGAGTCCGGTCTTCCGGAGGATCCGCCATGCCCTCGAAGGGCCAGGTGAGAGCCACGGTCAACACCACCATGAGAGTCCACTTCCAGCCTTGATTGCGAGTCATCTTGGTTCTCCTTGGCGGCCCGGCGCCGAGAATGGGGCCAGGCCAGCAGTTGATAGGTACAATTAGATGAAAACTGAGGACAATTCTAAGAAGCGCCATCCTTGACTGTCAACAACCTTCCCCCAACGATCCAAAGGATGACCCGTGGCTGGATGTAGACTCGTTCCAGAGGCTCAGGGTCCATCCCGTCTACCTTGCAACCAACCCGGTCCCGTTTCCGACGTACTTCCAGCCATGAACCGTCTCGCAACGACAAACCGTCTCTCGGCGTTGCTGTGGTTGCTACCGTGGTTGCTACCGTGGTTGCTTGTCTTGCCCCTGCCATGGGTGCGGGCTCTGCCCGCCCGGGCCGACGAGCCCATCACGCCCCGCGAGCTCGACAACCGTCTGGTGGGCATTTGGGTGCTCGACTTCCAGCTCACCGAGCAGCTCTCGGGCCAGCGTCTGGGGCTCGGGGATTCCTCGATTCAGCTCCGATTCACCCCTCAGCCGGAGCTGAGCCCGGAGGACCTGGAGCTGCCCGCGGAGCTGGAGCAGATCGAGGAGCTGCCCGCCGCCGAAGAGGTGCGCTCGGCGGGACGGTTGGCGTTTGGCGATCTGGGGGAGGGCGTGTACTTCATCACCGGCCCAGATGAAGAGCTCTTGTTGCACTACGTCAGGGAAAACCAGGAGGGCGGGCTCGGAGCGCCGTGGACCTTCCGTCTCACCCTCCATCCCAAGGAGCCCCCGCGCCAGGACCTCCTCATCCTCGGCGGCGGCGATCGGTTCAACGACCCACCGCTGGTCTATGCGCGGCGCTCCCGCGAGGTGCCTTGAGCGGCGGGCCGGGCTGGAGGAGCTGCGTGTCGTTGCGCCGCCAGCCCGAGATCGCGTAGCCGTCCACCGTGTGGCGCACCGCCACCCGCACCCTCCGGTCGAGGCCGCCATAGTGCGCCCACGCGCGGACCTGCCAGCGCTCGGCTCCGATCTGTAACACCTCGCTGCCCAGCGTGCCGCCACCGAAGGGATGGTCGGGCTGGCCGGTGAATCCGGGGCTCTGGGCCAGCCGCGCCAGGGCCTCGGCCAGGGCGGCGTCGGTGAGCGCCATCAGCTTGATGCTGCGCAGCTCGTGGCGTACCCCACGCATCGCGGTCTGCAGCGAGGCCGCCACCAGCGCCACCGCCAGCGATACCAGCAACAGCACGAAGAGCGCGGTAATCAGGGCATGCCCCGCCTCTCCGGATCCCTGCCTGGACCCTTGCCTGGACCCTTGTCTGGCCCCGCGCGTCACCATCGGTTCCACCTTGGCTGCCCGCGGGGGTGTGCCTGCACCACCACCCGCTCCTCGCGGATCACCTCCGGTGGCAGGCTCGGGGTGGTTACGTAGCGCAACATCGCGCCGCGCCGGTAGGAGAAGACCGCCGTCACCAGCGAGCCGTCCCAGCTCCAGATCCAGGTCTCCACCCGTTGCAACATCACCCGCCGGCTGCGAATCTGTCCGTCCTCGGCGAACGCGGTGCGCCACAGCTCCTCCCCGCGGCGCTCCCAACGCAGGGTGCCCTCCGGATGTCCGGTGAGCAGCAGCGCCCCGTCGGTGGCGCTCTGCGCTCCCGAGGCGCTCTGCACGTCGCTGGTGAGCCGGGCAAAGGCGTAGCTCGCCATCGGCTCCAGAGCCGCCCGCCCGGCGAGGGCAAAGGTGCGTTGGGCCTCGAGCAGCAACTGGGTCGCGAGCGTCAGCGCCAGCACCATCAGGACCATCGAGACCAGCAGCTCGAGCAAGGTGAAACCGGCGCTCGCGGAAGCTCGGTGTCCGGCGCTCCGGTCGACCCGCTGTCCGGTCCGCGTCATGGCCGTCTCCAGGTGAGCGTCTCGACTCGGCGTTCGAGGAGCTGGCCTCGGACGGTGTAGGAGGCGACCGCGGTCACCCGTGAGAGCCCTGGGACGTCGGGGTCCGGATCCACCGTCAGCCGCACCACCAGACCGTCGGCGGCGATCGGTGTGACGGGCGACGGCGAGACCGCACCGGAGGCCACCGGCACCGTCCCGGCGCGCAGACCTTCGAGCACCCGGGCCAGCGCCGCATGGGCTTCCTGGTGGGCGCGCAGCTTGAGCTGGATCTTGGGCTGCTGGGTGAGGATGCTCAGCCCCAGCAGCAGAGCCACGGTCAGGATCACCAGCGCGACGAGGGTCTCCACCAGTGTGAAGCCCGCCTGTGGACGTTCCCGATGGGGCATGGTCGGGGTCTCTCGGGGTCTTGCCGGGTGTCTCTCCGAGTGTCGCTGCCGGAGCTCTCAGGTCACCCGGGCCTTGCGGATCATGCGGTGGAAGAGCCCGGGGAAGAAACGATGCAGCCGCACGGCCCACACCTCGCTGCCGCCGACCAGCACCTCCCGCGCCTCCCGTTCGACGGCCCGGACGATCCGCTCGGCGCACGCCTCGGGGTCCATGCCGTGGGCCTGGGCGTCGTCCATGGTTCCCTGCTCGCTGCCGTCGCCGGTCAGCGCGTGAAGAGTGATCGAGGTGCGGATGAACCCGGGGCACACCATCGTCACCCGGATCCCGCGGTCGTGGAGCTCCGCCCGCAGCGCGTCGAAGAACCCGTGGAGCGCGTGCTTCGAGGCCGAGTAGCCGGAGCGCAGCGGCGTCGAGATCTTGCCCACCAGGCTGCTGACCACCACGAAGTGCCCCGTGCCGCGTTCGAGCATCGCGGGCAGCGCCGCCTTGGTCAGCGCCACCGCACCCAAGAAGTTGACCTCCATCAGGCGCCGGTCGACCGACACATCCGTGTCGGCCACGCGCGACCGCTGGGTGACGCCGGCGTTGTGGATCAACACGTCCACCGGACCGTGGGCGAACGCCGCCTGGACGTGCTCGGCCGCGCGGTCGGTGTCGGTGACGTCGAGTGGCAGCACCTGGTGATCGTCCGGCCGGCTGAGCGCCGTGCGCAGCTCCCGGAGCTTGTCCTCGCGCCGCGCCGAGAGCACCAGCCGAGCTCCCCGCCGATCCAGCACCCGCGCCAGCGCCTCGCCGATGCCGGACGAAGCGCCGGTGATCCAGACCCGCCGGTCGTTCCAGGACATGGCCGGGATCGTACCATCGCCGCCGATCTGCCTACCTCGGCAGATCTTGCGCCGCACTGCGGCAAGGGATAAGGTCTAGTCATGATCCTCGGAGTCCCCAGAGAGACCCACCGGCACGAGCACCGCGTCGGGTTGACGCCCTCGGGAGCGGCCCGGCTGGTGCGCGCCGGCCACGCCGTGGTGGTCGAGAAGGACGCCGGCCACGACGCTCATTTCCGCGACCGCGACTACGAGCGCGCCGGGGCTCAGATCGTCTACAGCCGGGAGGAGGCCTACCGCCGTGCCGAGCTGGTGTGCCGCGTCGGCGGCGTGCCGGCGGACGAGCTCGATCTGCTGCCACCCGGTGCCGTGGTGTGCGGCTTCCATCACCTCGCGGTGACCCCGAAGCCGACGGTGGAAAAGCTCATGGAGCTCGAGACCACGATCCTCGGTTACGAGGTGATCGAGAGCTCCGCCGGCCGCCGGCCGGTGCTGCTGCCGGTGTCCGAGATGGCGGGGCAGATGGCGGTGCACCTGGCGGCTTCGCTGCTGCAGAACGAGAGCGGCGGCCGCGGGATCCTGCTTGGCAACGTGCCGGGCGTGCCGCCCCCCACCGTCCTGATTCTGGGAGCGGGAACCGTCGGGCGCACCGCGGCGGCGCAGGCCCTGGCCTCCGGCGCCCACGTCATTTTGATGGACGCCGATCCCGTACGTCTGCGGGAGGCCCACAAGGAGGTGGGCGCCGGGGTGGTCACCGCGGTCACCGGCGTCGAGCGGTTGGAGCGCTTTACCGCCATCGCCGACGTGATCCTCGGAGCGGTTCTGATACCTGGGGGGCGGGCGCCCTTCCTCGTCACCGAGGAGATGGTGCGGGCGATGAAACCGGGCAGCGCAATCATCGACATCGCCATCGACCAGGGAGGCTGCGTCGAGACCAGCCGGCCCACCCATCTCGGCAGCCCCACCTTCGTCGCCCACGGCGTGGTGCACTACTGCGTACCCAACTTCACCGCCAACATCGCCCGCACCGCTTCGCGGGCGCTCACCGACGCCGCGTTGCCGTATCTGCGGGCGCTGGCGGACCGGGGCCTCGAAGCGTGTCTGCGGGACGTGGCCGGGCTGGCGCGGGGGCTGTACCTCTACCGCGGCCGGATGGTGCACGCGCTGGCGGGGGAGACCCTGGGGTTCGAGGTCGTACCGCTGGAGGAGCTGTTGAACGTCCGGACCCGCGGGTCGAGAGGCGACGTCGGGGACTCGCGGGGGGAGACCGGGACATGACCTGGATCGACGCCTACCGGCGCAAGCTGATGTCCGCGGCGGACGCGGTGGGGTTGATCGAGAGCGGCCAGCGGGTCTACTACGGGGGCAACGCCGCCATCCCGCAAGCGCTGATCCGGGCGCTGGCCGAGCGGCGGGGCGAGCTCGAGAACGTCCAGCTCAACCACGTGCTCCTGCTCGGCGACGACCCGCTGTCGGCTCCGGGCACCGAAGGCCGGTTCCGTCACAACTCGCTCTTCGTCGGTCCCGCCGATCGGCGTGCGGTCAACGAGGGGCGGGCGGACTACGTCCCCATCTTTCTACACCAGATCCCGCGCTTGTTCCGCGAGGGCATCGTGCCCCTCGACGTGGCGATGGTCCAGGTGTCGCCCCCCGACGAGCACGGCTTTCTGAGCCTCGGCGTCGAGGTGCTGGCCTCCAAGGCCGCGTGCGCGGCCGCCCAGCGGGTGATCGTCCAGGTCAACGAGAGGATGCCGCGGGTGCTCGGCGACTCCTTTCTCCACGTCTCGCGGGTGGACGCCATCGTCGAGCACACCGAGCCGTTGCCGACCCTCGAAGGCACCGAGGCGACCGAGGTGGAGAAGGCCATCGGCCGCCACGTGGTGGAGCTCATCGAGCCCGGTGCGACGCTCCAGATGGGGATCGGCGGCATCCCGGACTCGGTCTACGAGGCCCTCGACGGTCCCCTCGAGCTCGGTATCCACACCGAGATGATCTCCAACGGCGCGATGCGCGCCATCGAGCGGGGCGTGGTCACCGGCAACCTCAAGACCCTGCATCCAGGCAAGGCGGTGATCACGTTTGCTCTGGGCACCGAGGAGCTCTATGACTTCATCGACAACAACCCGTTTCTCGAAGCCCACCCGGTGGACTATGTGAACGACCCGTTCGTGGCGGCGCAGAACGAGCGGCTGGTGGCGGTGAACTCCGCCATCGAGGTGGATCTCACCGGCCAGGTGTGCTCGGACTCCATCGGCGACCGCATCTACAGCGGCTTTGGCGGCCAGGTGGACTTCATTCGCGGCGCGGCCCGCTCCAAGGGGGGCAAGCCGATCATCGCGTTGCCGGCCACGGCCAAGGGGGGTGAGCTGTCGCGCATCGTGCCCCAGCTCAAGCCCGGCGCGGGGGTGGTGACCAGCCGCGGCGACGTCCACTGGTTGGTCACCGAGCTCGGCGCGGTGAATCTCTTCGGCAAGAACCTGCGCGAGCGCGCCGAGGCCCTGATCTCCATCGCCCACCCGGAATTCCGGGACGAGCTCGAAAAGGCGGCGAAGAGGCGGAGGCTGTTGCCGTAAGGGAGCAGAAACGGGGCGACTCCGAGCACCTCGACCGATGCTCGCTCAAGCCCGCAGTGTCTTCCATGCTGTCTCTCTTGCTTGGGAGCGGAGTGCCCGGCGCCGGCAGCTGCTGGACAAACTTCCTAAGCGCCGCCAGCTTGGGGAGGGGGGGCAGGCTGGCGGCGGCGTTGATCAGCACGCTGTGGCCCGGCTGGATGCGGTCGCCCCGCAGGTTGTTCAAGGTGATGATTCCCGCGGTCTGGACAACGGCCTTCATCATGGAGCCTATTCTGTCACCGGCAAAAGCTGGGTGGGGGGCGCCGGCCAGCCAGAGGGGAGGCGTCGGGGGGCGGGGCCGAGGATCGATCCGTCCCGCGGGTACCTCCGGCTTTGGTTGAGCCTGCTCGCAGAATTTCCCGTAAGAGATGTGCAAGATCGCGGCCCGTTTCTCCGTCTTATAGTCTGCATGAGTTCTCGTGCCCCTCGGTATCTCCCCCAAGGCGGCGCGTTGGTCGAGGTCACCTATCGGACGATCCAGGGACGCATGTTGCTGCGTCCGAGCCGTAGGCTCAACGAGATCGTGGTGGGGACCCTTGCTCGCGCCCGGAGTCTCTGCAGCGAGGAAGCTCGCGATCCTGTAGAGCTCATCGGAATCGTCGTTCTCAGTAACCACATCCACCTCTTGCTCTGGGTCAAGACCCAGTACCAGCTTTCCAAGCTGTTGGAGCACTTCGCGGGCAACACGGCCCGGGAGGTGAATCGCTTGCACGACTGGTCGGGCTCCTTGTGGCAGCGTCGGTATCAAGGCATCTGTGTCACCACGGAGGAGTCGGCCCAGGTGGCGAGGTTGGAGTACCTACTCGCCCAGGGAGTCAAAGAGCATCTGGTCGAGAAGGTCGAGGACTGGCCGGGGATCCACTTCGGCAAGACGCTGCTGGAGGGCCGGAGCCTTCTGGTGGGCAAGTGGATCGACCGCACCAAGAAATACCGCACGAAGGTGCAGGGCAAGGAGCTACGTCGGGAAGAGTACGAGGAGACCCTGACGGTGGAGCTCAAGCCCCTGCCGTGTTGGGCGCACCTGGGCTGGGGCAAGTATCTCGCCCGGATCCGCGAGATGATCCAGAAGATCGAGGCCGACGCGGCGGTGGAGAGAGCCCTTCAGGAGTCGGAGGTTGTGGGCGTCGAGGAGATCTGCGAGAAGGATCCGCAGACGCGACCGAACACGATCAGTACCTCGCCCGCGCCGAGGGTCCACGCGGCGACAAAGAAAGAGCGCAAGGCGTGGTGGAAGGCGTTCACGTGGTTCGTGGTGGCGTATCGGGCTGCTGCGGATCTATTGAAAAAGGGCCATCTCGACGCGCCGTTCCCGGAGGGCTGTTTCCCGCCGGGCCTGCCGTTCGTGGGCGACACGGGCTGACGGAAGCGCTCCCGGTCTGTCGCCTGCTGAGGATGCGATCCTGAGACGGGGGTCCTGCCCGAAGTGCGTTCAGATACATCGACAAGATTGAATATCTCCCCTCATAGGCTCTCCAGGGTCCGACTTCCCGACAGGGTCGCCCCAGAGAGAGGGTGCGGGAGGTGCTTCAGAGGGTGAGTGAGGCTCTCAATGAGCTCTTGTCGAGAGGCTCTCCTACAAGTCCCTGGAATCTGATTTGGAATCTGATTTGGCTCGAAGGGAGGCAAGCCGATCATCGCGCTCCCGGCCACGGCGAGGGGAGGCGAGCTGTCGCGCATCGTGCCTCAGCTCAAGCCCGGCGCGGGGGTGGTGACCAGCCGCGGCGACGTCCGGCGGCGGCGAAGAAGCGGAGGCTGTTGCCGTGACGACTCCGAGCACCTCGACGATACCCGCTCGGGCGTGCAGCGTCTTCGAGCCTCGGGCTACGGCCGGCTACGGCCTGACGACGACTCTCCCAAGTGGGCACCCCTCCGCCAAATACCGGAGGGCTTGGGGAACCTCGCTCAGGGAGAACGCTCTGTCCACGACGGGTGTGAGCTTCCCGGACGCCAGCAGCTCCCGCAGCACCTCCATGCTGTCTCGCTTGCTTGGGAGCGGAGTGCCCGGCGCCGGCAGATGCTGGACAAACCTCCTGAGCGCCGCCAGCTTGAGGAGGGGGGGCAGGCTGCCGAGCACGCGCCCGCGTCCACGGCCAAAATGATCGTGGCCGATGAAGACGTAGATGCCGGTGGGCGTGAACGAGCCCTTGCAGGCGGCCAGCGACAGCGTCGACGCCACATCGAGGATCAAGTCGTAGCGCTCACCGTTTCGGGTGAAGTCCTCTCGGGTGTAGTCGATCACGTGGCCGGCGCCGAGGGTCCGGAGCAGCTCCAGCTTTTCGGTGCGATCGACGCCGGTCACCTGCGCTCCGCGCGCCTTGGCGAGCTGCACCGCGATCGAGCCGACGCCACCGGCGGCGCCGTTGATCAGCACGCTGAGACCCGGCTGGATCCGGTCGCCCCGCAGGTTGTTCAAGGCGATGATTCCTGCGGTGGGGACGGTTGCGGCTTGCTCGAACGAGACGCCGCCGGGCTTGCGAGCCAGCGTCTCCTCGGGGGTGGCGACGTACTCGGCGAAGGTGCCGCCGTTCTTCCACTGGAGCTCCCGGAAGCTCTCGCCGAAGACCTCGTCTCCGACCTCGAGCCGTGAGACGTCCCGACCGGCCGCCACGACCTCACCGGCGAAATCCGTACCGGGAATCGGGTCCTTGGGCCGCAACAGCCCGCCGCTCATGGGTCGCAGGATGTAGGGCCGGCCGGTGACCAGGTGCCAGACGTCCGGGTGGACCGAAGCGGCGCGCACCCGGACCAGCACCTCGTGGTCCGCCGGCACCGGTTTGTCGACCTCCCGAACCTCGAGCACCGTGTCGGGCGAGCCGTACCTTTCTTGGACGACCGCTTTCATTACGGCGCCCATTCTGTCACCTGCTTCCTCCCCCACGCCCGCTCTCCGACCTCCCGACATGAGCTCACCCCGAGCTGCTGACATGGTGTCTTACATCCTTGAGAAGGTAGGGTAACCGGGCCCTATCACCGCAACTGTCCGCCAACAGACCGGTCTCGACATGGAACTGATCTCTAGAAAATGAGAGTATGAGTCGAGCCAAGAGGATGAAAGCAAGGGGGCTTTTAGCCCATCTGTTTTTCAAGACGTATTACAGCAGCATTCACTATTCATCGGATTCGGCGGAGCGAGATATACCCGCGACGTGGCTTCGCCGGGTCGACCCTCCTACAAGTCCCTGGAATCTGATTTGGGAATCTGATTTGGCGCACGTTCCAGTGGGCGGTTCAGGCCCTCGAAGTCCAGCGAGTCGAGTCGAGCTTCTTTTCCGACGAGTCCCGGTTCCCGAAGGGTTCCGTGACATTCGATTGTGCTCTGCTGATGCGGAACTTGCAGCACGAGTGGCTCTCCCGGGAGCCCATCTGCTGCCAAGGCGTTGCTGGGGATCCGTGAAGAGCCAGCCCTGAGTTCCGCTTACCCCGCCCGCCTCCTCGATTGGACAGATTGAAGACTCTGTGGTAATTTAAAATGTCAACAGATCATTATTGATGTGGGACGGGCTTTGGGGTAGCTCCACCGGCAGGAAGTGGAGGTAGGCCCTTGCTCAATCCCATCCTTCCAGAAATTCCACAGAACCCTCGAGCTCGCTGACTCGGCCGTGTCATCGGCCGCGATGTCGGGCACTTCCCGGGTCCCCGGAGGCTGAAGCGAGCCGTCGGTGAGTCCTGCTCGAGACTCCCCTCTACAAGCTCCTGGAGCTTGGTGGAAGCCTGATTGCTCGTGCGGTCGGTGAGCCAGACGGCCCGGAGACAAGAGGATCTCTATTCAGCCAAAGTCTCGGATCACCAGGAGAATCGAAATGGCCACGAGTCGGACACCGCAAGTTACTGACTTTAGCCGGGACATTCTCGGCCGCTACGTCTGCAACGGGCTCGACGAAGCTTTGAGGAGCGCCGATCCCAGCGTACGGCCGGACGTCCGCCCCTTTGACGTTGTGGTCATCGGTGGCGGTGCGTTCGGACTCGTCTTTGCGCAGCACCTGATGTTTCAGGACAAGGCTCACCGGCACCGGATTCTCGTCCTGGAGGCCGGCCCCGTGGCGGTCCCCGAGCACGTCCAAAACTTGCCTCGGCTCGGCCTCCACCCGCCAGGGCCGAGCCGCATTGCCGACCTGCGGGCCATCGGTGCGGCGGATCAAGCGCGCAGCGAGGTCTGGGGGCTCGCCTGGCACTCGCCGATCGGCTTCCCCGGGCTCGCTTATTGTGTCGGTGGACGGTCGATCTTCTTCGGTGGTTGGTCACCGAGGCTGCTTGCCGAGGAGATGCCGGAGGACCGCTGGCCCGCGGAGGTCAGGGCGGACCTGAACGATCGCTATTTCGACGAGGCCGCGGAACAGATCGGCACTGACGTGACGAACGATTTCATCGGCGGACCTCTCCACCGGGCCTTGCGGCGCCAGCTCTTGGAGGGTGTCAACGGGGGGCACATCCGGGGAGCGATTCCCCTCGGGGACCTGCCGTCCCACCTGAAGCAGAAAGCGCCCCGGGCCGATTCCGACGAGCTCAAGCTGGAAGCCCCCCTCGCCGTCCAGAGCAAGACCCGGTCGGGCTTCTTTCCGTTCAACAAGTTCAGCTCCGTGCAACTCGCCATGAAGGCAACCCGGCTCGCATGGGAGGAGGCCCGTGCAGGCAATGGAACGAGAGCCGATCCGCTCGAGTCCGGGGCCGACGACTTCAAAAAGCGGCTGATGCTGGTGCCCCACTGCCACGTCAAACGCCTGGTCACCGAGGGTGGGCGGGTCACCCGGATCGAGACAAACCGGGGCGACGTGTCCCTTCCGGAGGGAGGCAAGGCCATCGTTGCCATCGGCACGATCGAAAGCGCCCGGCTTGCCTTGTTGTCATTTGGCGGCCTCGCTGGCTCCGACCAGATTGGCAAGAACCTGATCGCCCACCTCCGCTCCAATGTCACCATCCGAATTCCCCGTGCCGCCATCGACTCCCTGCCCAAGAAAGTACGGGAGCTCCAGGCGTCGGCCCTCTTTCTCAAGGGCCGGCACGAGGACGGGGGTCTCGGTCATTTCCACATCCAGATCACGGCGGCCGGGCTCGACCGACCCAGTGGCGACTCGGAAGCGGAGCTGTTCAAGAAGGTGCCCGACATCGACACCTATGACGATCTGAGGCAGGTGAGCGACACCCAGGTGGTTCTCACCCTGCGCGGTATCGGCGAGATGGAGCCGGACAACGCCGCGAGCTTCGTGCGACTCGACCCGGAGCCGGACGAGCTCGGTGTCCAGCGCGCCTACGTGGAGATCGAGCCGAGCGACCGGGACCGAGCCTTGTGGGAGACCATGGACCAGGCGACGGACGACCTGGCAAGGGTCTTCGCCGGCAATCATCCTTACGAGGTGAAAACTGCCGCCGGCTTCGTTCCCCTCGCCCCAGGCCAGGAGCTGTCCGAGGTGCTCCCCTTCGAGGCACGTCACGACGGCTTGGGCACGACCCACCACGAGGCCGGCACCCTGAGGATGGGAACCGATCCTGTGGAATCACCCGTGGACCCGGATGGGAAGTTCCACGGCCTCTCCAATGTCTATGCTTGCGGTCCAGCCACCTTTCCCACCGTCGGGTCGCCGAACCCGATGCTGACCGGCGTAGCCCTGGCGCGGCGTCTTGCGGAGCATCTGGAGCCCGGCCCCCCGCCCTACCGGCCCGAGGCGGGCTTTACCGCTCTTTTCGATGGGCTCTCGCTCCACAATTGGCGGATGGCTGGGCGGGGAGGATTCCGCCTCGTTGACGGAACCCTCGAGTCGGTGCCCGGGGATAACCTGGGTCTTCTCTGGTGCACGATCCCGACGGATCCCGACTTTGTCTTGAGGCTGCAGTGGCTCCGGTGGCGTCACGAGGCCAACTCCGGGATCTTCCTGCGATTTCCCAGCCCCGAGAGCAAGGGCTACGAGAACGAGGCGTACGTAGGTGTCCATTTTGGTTTCGAAGTCCAGATCGATGAGGTGGGCGCCCCCGATGGTGCCGACATCCACAAGACCGGTGCCCTGTACGGCCAGCAAGGGCAGGATCTCAGCCTCCGGCCAGCCAGGTCCCCGGGGGAGTGGAACGACTTCGAGATCCGGGTCGAGGAGCAGATCTACACGGTTCTGCTCAACGGCGAGCAGGTGACACGGTTCACCTTCGAGGTGGGGTCCGACCCGGAGCATCCGGGCCGTGGCCTTCCCAGCACGCCGGAAGTACCGCGATTCATCGGTCTGCAGAGCCACCCCTCCGCCGACCTGGGTTCGCGCGTCGCCTTCCGCAACATCCGCATCCGAGCGCTGTAGCGCTCCATGGAGCCTTGCGCCCATGCTCGCGTCGCACAGGTCGGATCCGCCTCGGGGAAGCGATAGCTCGGGGTCTGAACCGGTCCGGGTGCTCCATCTGACGCCGGAATTTCCACCCGTCATCTGGGGCGGTCTCGGGACGGCGGTGGGCGGGTTGGTCGCGGCCTTGGCCAGGACCAGGGTCGAGGTCGGGGTGCTCCTGGTGGGGGGGACCCTGGTGCTCGGCGGTCCCCGTCGCTATGGACGCGGAACGGTTGGGAGGGGCCTCCTCGCGCCGGCTGGCTCGGCGAGGGGTGTGGTCCGTTCCGATGGCGTGCTGTTTTTCCACGTGGCCCCCGACAACGCGGTCGACAGGGGTGCGGACCTCGCCGAGGAATGGCAGCCCCACATCCTCCATCTCCATAGTGCTTGGCTGTGGCCGGTCGCTCAGGTCATCCAGGCTCGAACCGGGGCTCCCATGGTTTTTACGGTCCACTCCCTCGACCGGGCCGAGTACGAGATCGGTGAGCTGCCGACCGACTGGATCGCGCAGGAGGAGGCCATGGCAGGTGCGTCGCGGATCATCGCCGTCTCTTCCAGTGAGTCGGCACTTATCTGCCGTTACTGCCCGGCGGTGGCCGGCCGGGTCCGGGTCGTGGGCAATGGCATCGCCGACTCCAGGCAGGCACGACAGGCCGTCGGCAACCCCTGTCCGGAGCCCGATCCCCTCGTCCTCTACAGCGGCCGCTTTGTGGCCCGAAAAGGTATCGAAGGGCTCCTCGCGACCATCCCGAAGATTCTCGACCGAACACCCAAGGTGCAGTTTGTCCTGGTGGGAGGTTATGGCGGCGGACCCGAGATTGAACAAGAGTGGCTGAAGGAGAGCCTGACCCCCTACAAGGAGCAGATTCGCTTTACCGGCTGGCTGCTTCCCGACGAGGTCAACGCCTGGTACCGAAGGGCTGACGTCCTGGTGGTCCCGAGCTGGTACGAGCCCTTTGGGATGGTGATTCTCGAGGGCATGCTGCACGGGCTGGCCATTGCCGCTTCCGCGGTGGGAGGTCCAGCAGAGATCCTCGAGCACGATTTGACTGCGTTGCTGTTTCCACCGAGAGACGTCGAGGCTCTGTCCCGCTGCCTCCTTCGCCTTGTGTTGGATCCCGATCTGAGGATTCGCCTGGGTGAGGCGGCGGCAGCGGAGGTTCGCCGGAGATGGTTGTGGCCGCAACAGGCTGCAAGGATGGAAGGTGTCTACCGGGAAGTCCTTCCAAGCCGATAGACGGAGGACTCCCTCGGAGTCTTCGGCTCGAGCGGGCTGGTCCCGGCGCCTTCCAGGTCCCCGGCGGATGCCACTCACCCCACCACCCCCCGCACCGCCGCCTCCAGCCCACCCGGCTCCACTTCTTCAAGCTCGTAGGTCACGTTGGCGATGGGCTTGTCGATGTCCAGGATGCGCGACAGCTCGATGGGCGTGCCTTCCACCACTACGTCCGCCGGGGTCGCGTTGATCGTCGCCTCCAGCTCTCTCATCTGCGCCTCACCGTAACCCATGGCAGGGAGGATCTTCCTCGCGTTGGGATACTTGGCATAGGTGTCGCGGATCGAGCCCACCGCGTAGGGCACCGGATCGACGATCTCCGCCGCTCCCGCGTCCTTCGCCGCCAACCAGCCGGCGCCAAAGGTCATGCCGCCATGGGTGAGGGTGGGACCGTCCTCGACCACCAGCGCTCGCTTGCCGCGGATCAGCTCCGGCTGCTCGACGTGGACCTCCGAGCGTGCCTGGATCACCCGCGCGTCCGGGTTGTGCTCGCGGCAGGTGGCGAGGAGCTGCTCGACCGCCTGCGGCTCCGCCGTGCCCACCTTGTTGATCAACAGCACGTCCGCCAGCAGAAAGTTGGTCTCGCCCGGGAAGTACGTGCGCTCGTGGCCGAGCCGGTGCGGATCGAGCAAGGTGATGTGGAGATCCGGCTTGAGGAACGGTGTGTCGTTGTTGCCGCCGTCCCACAGGATCACGTCGGCTTCCTTCTCGGCCTCGGCCAGGATCTGCTGGTAGTCGATGCCGGCGTAGACGACGAATCCGTTGTCGATGTGGGGCTCGTACTCTTCGCGCTCCTCGATGGTGGTGTCGTGGCGGTCCAGGTCCTCGTAGGTGGCGAAGCGTTGACAGCCCTGCCGCGCCAGGTCACCGTAGGGCATGGGGTGACGCACCGCCACCACTTTCTTGTCCAGCTTCTTGAGGATGCGGGAGAGATAGCGGGTGGTCTGCGACTTGCCGACTCCGGTACGCACGGCGGTGACCGCGATCACCGGCTTGGACGAAGGCAGCATGGTGCGCTGGACCGAGCACAGACCGAATTGGGCACCCCAGCCGATCACCCGGCTGGCCAGGTGCATGACGTAGAGGTGCTCGACGTCCGAATAGGAGAACCAGGCCTCGTCGACGTCGAGATCGTGGATCAGACGCTCCAGCTCCTCCTCGGGGTGGATCGGGATGCCTTCCGGGTACAGCGGGCCAGCGAGCTCCGGGGGATAGGAGCGGTCCTCGATGTTGGGGATCTGGGTGGCGGTAAAGGCCACCACCCGGTAGCGGTCGTCCTCGCGGGCCAGGCAGTTGAAGTTGTGGAAGTCCCGTCCGGCGGCACCCAGGATCACGACGTTGCGGCGCTCTTTCGGCGGCGTCTGGCTCCTCGTCTCGGTCATCGGCATGGCTCCTTCCGTGGGTCGGGTTCGATGGCGCCCACGGAGATTTATCATGACAGGTGGGGCGATCCCGTGACCCCTCCCCATGGGTAGCGGATCGGATGGAGTTCTGCGGTAAGCTTTTAGCATGCTTGCAGGAAAATTGCGGAATCGCCAGGAGGAGATCATGGCTGCAACCATTCGCCGTGTCGGGTACTTTCATTGCAACGTCCAAGATCGACCCGGGGAAGCCTACCGTCTGCTCTCCAGCCTGGCCGCCGGCAAGGTCAACCTGCACGCCTTCACCGCCGTTCCGGTCGGTCCCGACCGGGTGCAGCTCACGATCTTTCCGGACGACGTCGAGGCGGTGGCGCGGGCGGCCAAGCGCGCCGGCGTGGTGCTCGAAGGTCCGCAAAAGGCTCTGCTGGTCCAGGGGGACGACGAGCTCGGAGCGCTGGTCGAAGTCCACCGGCGGCTCGCGGACGCCCGCATCAACGTCTACGCCTCCAGCGGGGTCACCAACGGACGGGGTGGCTACGGCTACGTGATCTACGTCAAGCCCGGCGATTTCCGCGAGGCGGCGCGGGCGCTCGGGGTGTGATCGCCAGCCGATACGTCCTCCACGGGGCGTCGGCGGACCGGCGTTGACCCGGGGCCGTCCCGGTGTGTAGGGTTTTCCCCATGCCGATCTCAGCGCTGATTCTCTCCCTGTCACCTCTCTCTCCGCGTCGTCGAATCCTTCTCTTTCCCGTGAGCTTGGGTCTTGCCGCGGGTCTCACCGTGTCTGCCGGGTCGCTGCAAGCGCAGGCGGTCCCCGAGGAACCGGCCGCAGACGCCGCCGAGGTCACGGCCGCCGAGGTCACGGCCGCCGAGGTCACGACCGCCGAGACGACGGCCGCCGAGACGCTGGCGGTTGAGACCGCCCCCGAAGACGTGGCCGAAGAGGCCCCCGATGGCACTTCGCTCGAAGACCGTGCCCACCGGGAGGTCGAAGAGCTGCACCAGTTCTTCGAGGACTGGTTCAACGGCGAGGCGGAAAACACCGACGAGGCCTACGCCCGCTTCTCAGACGTGCTGGCGGACGGTTTCGTCATCATCGTCCCCTCCGGTCAGCTCCAGGATCGGGACACCCTGGTCGAAGGGCTGCGGCCCCACTACGCCCCCGAGGGCAGCGAGCCGATCCGGCTCTGGATCGAGAATTTCCAGCTCCGGCTCCGGTTCCCCGGGGAGGACGGCGACGTGGTGCTGGTGACTTACGAGCAATGGCAGCAGCGGGGCGAGAGCCGCCGCGGCCGGCTGAGCAGCGCGCTGCTGCGGGAGCGGGCCGACACCCCCAACGGCCTGGAGTGGCTCCACGTCCACGAGACCTGGCTGCCGAACCGCTGAGATGGGTGACGCCGGGCGGCGTGAGCCGCCCGGGGACCTCGGATCGCCAGAGCGGTTGACTCGACGGCTCACTCCACGGGGCTCAATTGCCGGACTGCCCCGGCGGCACTATCTGGATCGTTCCCAGAGCCGTTTCGTTGTCCGCGGTGGCGGTGAATCCCACGGTGCGGCGCCGGCCTCCCTTGTCCGCGGTGTAGGACACCGTCGCCAGCCCGTCAATGGTGGGTGCCGAGAAGGGCGAGATCGACCCCTCGTCCACCGCGAAGGCCACCGCAATGCCGTCCGGCACCGAGCATTCGGTCACAGGCTGTCCGTCCGAATCGACGGTGAAGCCGGCGGACAGCGGGGTGGACTCGCCACCGCCCACCGTCGTCGTCGAGCCCGAGAGCACCAGCCAGGGAGAGAAGGTGATCAACGAGCGGCCGGAGAAGGCGAGCTCCCCGCAGCCCGGCGTGTCGGGGCCCGTGTTGCACCCCCACCAGTTACGTTCCGCGGAGACGCTGCCATTGTCCTTGAGGATGTCCATGGCGTGGAGCCGGTTGTCGAAGATGCGGTTGCAACGCAGCACGGCCTGGCCGCCTGTGCCGAGCCCGAAGGAGCGCTCGTTGCCCACCAGGTCGTTGCCGAGGAAGACCACCGGCTCGAAGGGGGAGAGATCGCCCCCGAGGGACCACTGAAAGGCCACCTCGGCGCCGACCACACGATTGTTCTCATAGAGAACCGTGGAGGTGGTGGTGGAATGGGCACGCAGCAGGAAGGCGGTCTGCTTGTTCAGGGTCGGGTCGTTGCCCGGGTCGAGGTTGACGAAGGTATTGTTGCGGAAGGTCATGTTGCTGCCATGGGCCGACGACAGGTCGAAGACGCCGCGGATCAGCTCCGGACGGGGGCTGGCCTGGGCTCGAAGGACGTGGAAGGAGTTGTTCTCGAAGAGAAAGCCGTCGTAGACCGTGGGATCCAAGGCCACGACCTGGAGCTCCACTCCCATGGACGTGGATTCCGGGGTCGAGCCGAGGGGCGCACCGACGCCGTCGCCGGGAATCTCGATCCGGTTGCCGGTCAGAGTTTGGTTTCGGCCTGAAGCCAGCCGGATCCCGAAATTGCGGGAGAAGTCCGAGGGAAAGAAATGCCGGTCCAGGTCCGCAGGAACACGAAGGCGATTGTCCGAAAAACGGGTATCGGTGAAGTCGGCGGATGCGCTCTGGACGAAGTGGAATCCGGCGTCGATGTCCAGGACCTCCAAGTTGGAGAACACCCAGCTCCGGTTGGGGCCCGGAAAGAAGAGAAACGTTTCCTGGTCCCGGAACGGCAGATCGCCCGGCCCCTGGATCGTCCCCTGGCCCAGGGTGGCGGCGGTGAGGGTGACCCTGTCGAGCCCCGCCGGGACGGTGATCCGATAGTCGTCGGCGGTGCCGGCGGCGCCGTCGCTGCCGCGGGACCAGGTCGTCTGGGCGTTGGCCTCGGTCCAGTCGAAGGTGCCCTCGAGGATCAGGACCGTGCCGGGGGAGGCGGTGCGAACCGCCAGGTCGAGACGGGTGAAATCGTTGTCCGTCGCGGTAGGCGCGACTCCGTCCCCACCGACCGAACGGACGGTGGTCTGAGCGTGGAGCGGTGAGCCGGCGGCGGCCGCGAGCCCGACGAGAAGGACGACGACAGCGACGACGGTGAGAGGAGCGGGGGCGAGCCGGAGCGATAGCGCCGGGGTCCTGCCAACCAGCCGAGACGTGAGTTGCATAGTGCGACCTCCTGAGCACAGGTCCTGTGGGTAGATTCGAGACAGGCCGAGACTCTCGTGCTCGACCCATGCGTAACGTAACAGAAGTGTAATTCTCGAATATGGCCTCAGAACGTCAGACCGTGACGCCGGGAAGGAGGTTCCCGGCCTTGGAGTGGCCTGGGATCTCAGTCATGCAAGCGACGGCTCGTGCTAGGTTCTCGTCCATGGGATCTTGGATTCGGCCCGGTCTTCGCGTCTGTCGCATCGGGGCGCTGGCGCTCACCGTGCTCACCGCTCTGGTGGTCGGGTGCTCGTCCGACGCTGCCGACGCGGCGGAGGCGGAGCGCATCGCCGAGCTGCTGGAGCTGCGGCCCGGGATGCGGGTCGCCGACGTCGGCGCCGGGGACGGCGAGTGGACCGTCGACCTGGCGCGTCGGGTCGGCGGTGCCGGCCATGTCTGGGCCACCGAGGTGAAGGAGGAGCATCTCGCCGAGATCCGCGAGCGGGTCGAGGAGGCGGGGCTGCACAACGTTACGGTCGCGCGCGGCGACCAGACCACCAACGGTCTGCCGGACGCCTGCTGCGACGCGATCCTGCTACGGCTCGTCTATCACCACTTCACCGACCCTGCGCGGATGCGCCGCGAGCTGGTGAGGGCGCTACGCCCGGGTGGGATCGTGGCGGTGATCGACATCGAGCCCCAGGAGCACTGGCGCAAATTGGAGGGCGTTCCGGAGCGCGGGGGGCACGGGATCCCTGCCGAGGAGCTGATCGCCGAGATGGCGCAGGACGGCTTCCGGGTGCTCCGCCGGCAGACCGGCTGGAACGGCGACGAGGATCGCTACGGCGTCGTGTTCGGGCGCGGTAAGGAAGGAGGGCGCCCCCGCCGGCTTCGGTCGAGCGGGCCGGCGGGGACACCCCGTGGGGAGGGAGAGGAGGAGGGACAGCGACCGGGAGCGCGCTAGGGCGCGCCTCCGGAGACCGGCTCTCCGGTGAAGGCCTTGGCGTCGCCGATGCTGGCGAAGGTCCCCGCCGGATTCTTCCGAATCCAGCTTCGGCCGTTGGCGGTGTCGGTGACCAACACCTCGAATTCGACGTTGGTCAGCGCACCCAGGAACACCCAGTAGTGGCCGTTGACGATCCGGCCATCGATCACCTTGACCATCAGCTCCAGGTTGTCGGGGTCGAAGAACCAGAAGGCCCCGGTGTCCCGGGTCAGCGGGACGGTCTTTCCCTGACCGCGATTGCCCTGGAAGTCGCTCCACAGCACCTGCACGCGGAATCGGCCGTCCTGCAGACACAGGTTGGTCCGGCCGCAGCGCTCGGTGATCCCCGCCGGTGCCGGCCGGAGCTCGGAAGCGGAGGCGAGGGCTGCGGCTCCAACGTCGGCGGTCCCGACACCCGCGTTCGCATCGCCCGGCTGCTCGTCGAGCGGCACGAGCACCATCGAGGGCTCGGTCGAGCCCGCGTCCAAGCCCTCGAAGGCCCGGGTCTCCCCGACGCTGGCGAACCGGTTGCGTGGGTTGCTGAAGTCGCGGGACCGCCCGGTCACGGTGTCGGTGACCGTCAGCTCGAAGGCCACGTTGGACAGCGAGCCGTAGAACACCCAGAAGTGGCCGTTGACGGTGCGGCCGTCGATCACCTTGACCATCAGCTCGAGGTTGTCGGGGGTGAAGAACCAGAAGGTCCCGGTGTCGTCGGTCACCGGCCGGGTGCGTCCCGGGCCGGTGCCGCCTTGGAAGTCCTCCCAGCCCACCTGCAGCCGGAAGCGGCCGCCGAGCAGACAGAGGGTGGTGGGTCCCGGGGTGCAGGCCGGCGGACCGGCCAGCGCCTGCGGACCCGTGGCGGTGCCCACCCACACCGTGCGCGGCTCGGTGGCGGAGACGCCGAGCGGACCCACCAGGCGATCCGGAGCCAGCGAGCCGGTGAGATCGCGCCAGGTGGCGCCGCCGTCGGAGCTGCGGAACACTCCGCGGTCTTCCACCAGCACATAGACCACGTCCGTCAGGGGATCTACGGTCACGTCGAGCAAACGTCCCGCGGGCAGACCGGCGCCCGCCGGTACCGCGGTCAGCCCGCCGTCGTCGCTGCGCATCAGGGTGGAGCCGCCGGCGAGCCACAGCCTGCCGGGGCGCGTCGAGTCCGCCGCCACGTGCTCGAGCGAGGTCAGCGTGCCAAAGGTCGCCAGGGGCTCCCAGAGGTCACCCGCCGAGCGGCTGACTCGCAGCCCCTGGTCGGTCGCGGCGTAGAGCACGTCGGAGTCGAACGGATCGACCGTCAGGTCGAGAGCGGCCAGACCCTGTCGGTTCCAGATGCCCTGCCAGGTCGCGCCCCCGTTCCGGCTGCGGCGTACGTTCTCGCGCTCGGTGACCAGGAAGGGGAAGACCCGGAAGAAGCGGTCGCTGACGAACAGCGTGTCCGGATCGGTCGGGTCGACCGCCAGCGCGCGGAAGGTCACGGTCTCGCGGTCGTCCGCGGCGCTGAGCGGGAACGAGCCGGTGTCGAGAGTCTGGCCGCCGTTGCGGCTGACCAGGAAGGGCTCGGGGAGGGTAGACGAGCCGTAGACCCTCGACGCCTCGCTCGGATGCACGGTCAAAGACGCCACCGTCTGCGAGATCCGCTCCCACGAGACCCCGCCGTCGACGGAGCGGAAGCCGTTGCCCAGGGTGTCGACCCACAGGACCAGGTCCGGATCCGCCGGCGACAGGTCGAGGTCGCGGACGGGCCGGGCGAAGAACCCGGTGTCGAGGGCCGTCCACGGTTGTGCCGTCGCGGGCCGCTGGAACGGCCCCTCGGTGGTTCCGGCCAGCACCCGGTCGGCGTCGCGGGGGTCGAGCGCCAGGCTCAGCGGCTCGCCGGCCAGACCGCCGGTCAACGGTAGCCAGGTCGCGCCGCCGTCGGTGGTCCGGAAGATGCCGGTGCGGGGCTGCGAGCTGGCCGCAAACCGCCGGCCGATGAGATGGGCGACGTCGGGATCGTCGGGATCCACCACCAGGTCGAGGACGTCGGAGCTCCCCGGGCCGGTGAAAGTCCAGGTCGCGCCGCGATCCACGCTCCGGAACAGCGCTCCGATCAGCCCGGCGTAGATCGTCTCCGGCGCCGCGGGGCTGGCCGCCAGGGTGCGCACCGGGCCCGGGGGCGGATCATTGATGGAGAAGATGTGGCTGCTCCAGGTGAGACCGCCGTCGGTGCCGGTCAGCACCTCGTTGGTGCGCCCGACATAGATGCGCGACGGGTCGTCGAGATCGAGCAGCAGCGAGAAGGCGGGCAGCCCGGCGGTGGGGCCGTCGAACGGCCGTTGCCACGTGACACCCCGGTCCGGGCTGCGGAAGATGCCCTCCTTGCCGACCGCCCACACCACGTCCGTGTCCACCGGGTCGACGGCGAGGTCGAGCACGCTGGGCGTCGCGAGCTGACGGGTCCAGCTCACGCCGCCGTTTTCGGTGCGGTAGACGCCGCCACCGCCGTCCTCGCCCAGCCCGTCGTCCCCGAGCGCCGCATAGATGCGGCTGGGGAGGTCCGGGTCGAAGGCGAGGGCGTGCACCTCGCCGGAGAACGGACTGCCGGGGAGCTCCCGCCAGGTGGCGCCACCATCGGTGCTGCGGAAGATCCCGCTGCCCGAGGTGCCGGCGAGCACGATCTCGGGATCCGCGGAATGGAAGGCGAAGGCCGTCACCGAGCCGCCTTCGGGGCCGCGAGGCACCCAGACGCCCTCCTGGGCGTCGGCGGGGACGGCCAGACCGGAGGCGAGCACGAGCGCCGCGATCAGCAGAGGGGTGAGGAGCCGTGCGGGTGTCTGGACCATGGTAGGTCTCCTGCCTTATGTTGTTCTGACATGAAGAGATCGAGACGGCGACCCTCCGATCCGTGGATCGGAGGGCCGACAAGGGCTCGGTTTCAGTTGCCCGGGAACGCGTTGAGGTCGACGATGCTGGCGAAGGTGCCGGCGGGAACGAGATAGGTGTTGAGGGCTCCGGTGGCCGTGTCGGTCACCTTCAGCTCGAAGGTCGGGAGGGCGAGAGAGCCCGCGAGGACCCAGAAGCTCCCGTTCAAGGCCCGCCCGTCGACGATGCGCACAAACACCTCCAAGTCGGCGGGGCGGGTGAGCCAGAAGGCGCCGGTGTCCGGCGTCAGCGAGACCGCAAAGCCGCGGCGGGAGACGTCCTGCGGCGTCTGCCAGGTGACCTCCATCAAGAAGCGGTCGTCGACCAGACAGAGCCCGGTCGCCGCGGTGCAGGGGGGCGTCCGAGTCGCCGGAGACGCCAGGCTCGACCCGCCGGCCACGACAGAGAGCTCCGTCCCGCCCGGCGTGCTCTCACCCGGCCGGCCGGCCGGCTCGGTCCAAAGCGTCAAGGGAGCCGGCACGGTGCCCGGGCCGGGATCGGCGGCGAAGGCCTCGGCGAGCCCGCCGCCGGCGAAAGTCCCCAGCGGGTTGACGAAAGCGAGCACCTGGCCGGTGGCGGTGTCGGTGACCGTCAGCCCGAAGCCGACGTTGGTCACCGAGCCGTAGAACACGCCGAAGTAGCCGTTCTGTGCCCGTGTGTCGACGATCCTCACCATCAGCTCGAGGCTGTTGGGATCGAAGAACCAGAAGGCCCCGGTGTGATCGGTCACCGGCCGGGGGACGCCCGGGCCGCTGGTGCCGAAGAAGGTCTGCCACACGACCGTCACGGCGAACCGGCCCCGCTGCAGACAGAGAGTGTCGCCGCTCGGCGTGCAGCCGAAGAGCCCCGGGGCGTCAGTGCCCTGGGCGAGGGCGGGCGCCGGCGCCAGCGTGGGCGCGAGCAAGATCGTGAGCAAGGTCAGGGCGAGAAGGGCGCGGACGGTAGAGGACGTCAGAGCACGGGGGGATGGCTGGGGATTGCGGGGGCTGGGTCGCAGGGTGGGCTGCATGGTGGACTCCGGGAAGAATCTTGGGGGTTGTCACAGGTTGCGTCATGGGTCGGGTTACGGGCTGGGAAGAGAACCCGGAAACGCCCGCGGGTCTCCGGTGCTGGCAAAGACGCCGGAGGGGTTGTCGTAGCTCCAGACGGTGCCGGTGGCCGTATCGGTGACCGTCACCGAGAAGCCGACGTTGGAAAGAGAGCCGAGAAAGACCCAGAAATGGCCGTTGATCGTCCGACCGTCGAGGACCTTGACGGTCAGCTCGAGGTTGTCCGGATCGAAAAACCAGAAGGCACCGGTGTCCGGGGTCAGCGGCCGGCTCGAACGTCCGCCCGCCGTCCCGGCTGACCCGCAACGGCGAGTCGCCGTTCGCCTGCCGGAAGAGATAGACGCGGCTCGGATCGGAGGCGGCGAAGGCCACCTGCTCGACGCGGGTCGCGACCCGCAACCATGTCACACCACCATCGCCGGTGCGCCAGGTCTCGCCCGCGGCATCGACCGCCAGCAGCACGTCCGGATCGGTCGGATGCGCCCTCAGTTGCTCGATGGGCTGGCCCAGCCCGGGGATCGGGATCTCGGTCCATAAAGCGGCGGCAGTTGCAGGGGCAGCCGTGACAGCAGCGGCCAGGACACAAGCCATCGCCCACGCTGCGGGCCTAGCGGCGCGCCGCGCTCCCGACCCCGGTCGCCATGGGCTCCTTCGTGTTTTGGTCGTCATCTCTATGCTTTTCTAGCATAGAAAGATCACATTGGCAAGGGGCGGCTATACTGAGCTTCGGGACGGAGCTTCGGGACGGAGCTTCGGGACGGAACCTCGGGACAGAACCTCGAGATTATTGCTGCGTACCAACCTTCGGACACCGCACAGCTCAGACCCCGAACAGCACCGTATCGGCTCATCGGACCTCGCGGGTCGTTCATCCCACAGATCGAGCCTTGGGAAGATCGGAGGGTTGCCTTTGACCTCGTTGCCACCGTATTCGTGCTCCGCCGAGCCCGGTCAGCGCCGGAGGACGGCTCTCTGCGGGACCCTGGTCCTGGTGCTGGGAGGCCTGTCGATGCTGGCGACCGCACGACCTTTGGCGGCGCAGCCCGGCCAGGGGCCGGCCCCGGTCGGCTGGACCGAAGCGCGCGAGCACCAGATCCGCCGCAGCGTCACGTTGTCCGGCACCGTCGAGGCCCGTCGCACCAGCGTGGTGGCCTCCGAGGTGGCGGGTCTGGTGGTCGAGCTGGCGGTGCGCGAAGGCGATGCGGTGCGCCGCGGCCAGCCACTGGTGCGTCTGCGGCTGGAGAACCTCGAGCTGCGCATGAAGGCCCGCCAAGCGGACCTGGTGGAAGCCCAGGCGCGTCTGGAGCTGGCCGAGCGCACGCGGGAGCGGCGCCAGGAGCTGTTCGAGTCCGATGTGATCAGCCGCGAGAGGCTGGACGACGCGGCCACCGAGCTGGCCGCCTGGCAGGGCCGGGTGGCGAGCCTCGAGGCCGAGATCGCCCAGGTCCAGGACGACCTCGAGCGCTCCGTGGTGCGCGCGCCCTTCACCGGCGTGGTGGTCGAGGAGCACACCCAGGTGGGCGAGTGGATCCCGGTCGGCGGCCCGGTGGTCGCCCTCCTCGACGTCGAGGAGCTGGAGGTGGAGCTCGACGTCCCGGAACGCTACTTCGCGCGGCTGGAGCCGGGCTCCCCGGCACGGGTGACTCTCGAATCGCTGCCCGGGACCGAGATCTCCGGCAAGATCGGCGCCATCATTCCCCAGGCCGACCGCCAGAGCCGCACCTTCCCGGTCAAGGTTCGCTTCTCCAACCGGCAGCAAAGGGTGGCGGTGGGCATGCTGGCGCAGGTGGCGTTTCCGGTGGGGGAGCCCGAGCCCGCCGTCCTCATTCCCAAGGACGCGGTGGTCCGCAGCGGCAGCCGCGAGACGGTCTACCGGGTGACCGACGGCCGGGTGGAGCCGGTGACCGTCACCACCGGCGCGGCGACCGGGCCCTGGATCGCCGTCGAGGGTCCCGTCCACCCCGGCGACCGCATCGTCACCCGCGGCAACGAGCGGCTGCGGCCGGGTCAGGAGATCCAGGGCAAACCCGTGGCCTACGAGCCTCCTTGAGCGCCCCGAGCCCAGCGCGCTCGACGCCCGCACGGAACGCCGCATCCGGAACGATCTTGCTGCGAAAGGTGTTTTTCAGACCATGACCCTCGTCCGTCAGGCCATTCGCTTTCCCGTCACCACCGCCGTCGGGGTCATCCTGCTCATCCTTTTCGGGACCATCGCGCTGTTCCGCATCCCGGTGCAGCTCACGCCGGCGGTGGAGGAGCCCCAGATCTCGGTCAACACCTTCTGGCCGGGGGCGAGCCCGCTGGAGATCGAGCGCGAGATCGTCGACGAGCAAGAGGAGCAGCTCAAGAGCCTCGAGGGGCTGGTCGAGATGGAGAGCACCAGCAGCGACAGCCAGGGCTCGATCACCCTCACCTTCCAGGTCGGCACCGACAACGACGCCAACCTGCTCAAGGCCTCCAACCGGCTCGAGCAGGTGCCGAGCTATCCGCCGGACGCCGACAAGCCGGTGATCTCCACCGTCGGCGCCAACCAGCAGGCGATCGCCTGGTTCATCCTGCTGGCCGACGGCGACGAGCCCTTCGAGGGCGACATCTCGACCCTCTACAACTTCGTCGACGACCAGATCAAGCCGGAGCTGGAGCGGGTGCCCGGCGTCGCCCAGTCCAACGTCTTCGGCGGCCGCGAGCGCGAGATGCACGTGGTGGTCGATCCGGCGGAGTTGGCCGCCCGCGGCGTCACCGTCAACCAGCTCGCGGCCGCCCTCGACCGGGAGAACCGCAACTACAGCGGCGGCGATTTCAACGAAGGCAAGCGCCGCTACGTGGTGCGCACCGTCGGCGAGTACGAATCGCCCCGCGACATCGAGGACGTAGTGGTCGCCGTGCGCAACGGGGTGCCGATCTACGTCGGCGACGTGGGCCACGCCGAGGTCGGCTATCGCAAGGCCGGGGCCCGCACGTACTACAAGGGCCGGCCGATGATCGCCATCAATGCGATCAAAGAGCCCGGTGCCAACGTGCTGGAGGTGATGGACGGGATCAAGGAGCAGGTGCGCACCCTCAACCGCGAGGTTCTGCAGGAGCGCGGTCTCGCCATGCTCCAGGCCTACGACGAGACGGAGTACATCGAGAGCTCCATCTCACTGGTGCAGCAGAGCTTGATCCTCGGCGGCGTGCTCGCCATCGTCATCCTGCTGCTCTTTCTGCGCAGCCCGACCTCCACCCTGGTGGTGGCGGTGGCGATCCCCATCTCGATCGTCGGCACCTTTCTGATGATGGCGTGGTTCGAGCGCACGCTCAACGTCATCAGCCTGGCGGGCATGGCCTTCGCCGTCGGCATGGTGGTCGACAACTCCATCGTCGTGCTGGAGAACATCTACCGCCACCGGCAGATGGGCAAGCGCCGCGTCGAAGCGGCCTACGAAGGGGCCCGGGAGGTCTGGGGCGCGGTGCTGGCCTCGACCCTGACCACCATTGCGGTGTTCGTGCCCGTGGTGTTCATCCAGCAGGAAGCCGGCCAGCTCTTCCGCGACATCGCGATCGCCATCAGTTGTGCCGTCGGGTTGTCGCTGATTGTCGCCATGACCGTGATCCCCTCGCTGTCGGCCAAGATCCTCGACGCGGTCGAGCACCGGCGGGAGGAGTCCGAGGGCAAGCACCCCCACGGCTTCCACAACCTTTGGGGTCTGGCCGACACCGTCGGCAGGCTGCGCAATCGGGTGGCGGACTTCGTCTACTGGCTGTGTGGCTCGACGGCACGCCGGCTGGTGGTGGTGGTCGGCCTCACCGGGCTCGCCGTCGGGCTCTCCTTCGTGCTGGCGCCCAAGGCCGAGTATCTGCCGGTGGGCAACCGCAACTTCCTCTTCGGCATCGTCTTCCCGCCCCCCGGCTACAGCGTGGACCAGGTGGCGAAGATCCAGGACAGCTACGTCGCCCGGCTGGAGAAGCTGTGGACCGCGTCCGACGAAGAGGCGGTGGATCTCCCTGGCGGCGGGGTGGAGAATTTCTTCTTCGTCGCGCTGGCGGATCGGGCCTTCATGGGAGCCCAGGCGCGGGATCCACTGCGGGTGCGCGAGCTGCTGCCGGAGTTCCAGGCGGTCAACGCGGACATTCCCGGCGGCATCGCCATCATCAACCAGGCGAGCCTGTTCGCCCGCGGCATCGCCGAGGGCCGCAACATCGACATCGAGCTCACCGGACCGGAGCTCGAGCGGCTCATCGAGCTGGGCGGCCGCATCTTCGGCGAGGTGATGCAGGTCGTGCCCGGATCGCAGGTGGTGCCCCGGCCAAGCCTCGATCTGGGCAACCCGGAGGTGCGCGTGGTCACCCATCGCCGGCGCGCGGCGGAGCTGGGGATCAGCAACCGCGAGCTGGGCTTTGTCGTCGACTCGCTGGTCGATGGCGCCAAGGCCAGCGAGTACCGCTACCAGGGCGACGAGATCGACCTCAAGGTGACCGTCGGAGAGGAGACCGAGGGGCGCTACCGCACCCATCTCATCGAGCAGATGCCCATCGCCACGACTGACGGCCGACTGGTGACCCTGGGCTCGGTGGCGGAGGTGCGGGTAGAGAACGGACCGGTGTCGATCCAGCACCGGGAGCGCCAGCGGGCGATCACCATCCAGGTCACGCCGCCGGAGGAAACGCCGCTCCAGACCGCCATGGAGGATATCGAGGCCCGCATCCTTGCGCCCCTGCGCGAGGAGGGCGCCCTGGGCGGTCTCTACCAGGCGCGGCTCTCGGGCACCGCCGACAAGCTCACCGAGGCCGCCGCCGCCCTCCAATGGAACCTGATCCTGGCGCTGATCATCACCTATTTGCTGATGGCGGCGCTGTTCGAGAGCTTCCTCTATCCCCTGGTCATCATGTTCAGCGTGCCGCTGGCGGCCCTCGGCGGCTTCCTGGGGCTCGCGGTGCTCAACCTCTTCACCTACCAGGCGCTCGACATCCTCACCATGCTCGGCTTCATCATCCTGGTGGGCACGGTGGTCAACAACGCGATCCTGGTGGTGCATCAATCACTGAACCACATCCGCGAGGACCAGATGCGCCCGCGGGAGGCGATCCGCGAGGCCACCTCGAACCGCATCCGGCCGATCCTCATGAGCGTCACCACCAGCGTCGTCGGCATGCTGCCGCTGGTGCTCTTCCCCGGCGCCGGCTCGGAGCTGTACCGCGGGCTGGGCTCGGTGGTGGTGGGCGGTCTGGTGGTGTCGACCGTGTTCACCCTCTTCCTGGTGCCCGCGTTGTTCAGCCTGGTGCTCGATCTGCGTGAGGCCCTCGCCCGCCGCATCTCGGGGCTCACCGAGGAGATGTCCCGCGAGGAGGCCCCGGCGGCGGAGTGAGCTCGGGCAGCGCTGCACCTGCCGTCGAGCCGATTTGAGGAATCGCGCGCCGTCAGCCGTCGTCCCTTCCAGAAAGCCGTTCTCTCGAAATTTCACGAGAGCGTTATCCAAGAATTGGCAACTCTTTCTGGGAGGCTGTATGTGCTTTTCTCGTAGTGGGTCTTTGACGTCGATGCTACTTCTTGTGGTGGGAGCGCTGATGCCTGCGCTCCCGATCCTGGCCGACGGTGAATGCAATTCCGGGGGCGGCTCCAGGGAAATCTACGCCCTGGTGGATGTCAACGGACATCTCTTGCTCAACGATCGCGACCCGGTCGGCTGTGTGTTCTGGGGCCAGAAGTCCCCGCCCTGCGCACAACTGGGATTCGACCAGATTTCCACCGGACCGGCGTCGTGCAAGGCTTGTTTCTCGTCGCAGACGGCCCTGCAGTCCGGGCGGCAGGTGAGCTTCAAGGAGCAGGTCGGGGACGGGGCCTTCGGTCTCTTCCGCACCAAGGTCAAGTTCGCCCGCCCTCCGGCCGAGATGCACTGTCTCGAGATGGTCGGGGCGACGCCCACGGAGGAAAGCCTCTGGTGGATCTGGGGCAATGACTGCCCTTCGCTAAAGGTGGCGCCGATCGATTTCTGGACCTTTGACCGCGGCTTCCGGAGCGCCATGGCCGATCTGGAGCTCCTCCCGGTCACGGGTGCGGCTCCCGACCTGGTCGCCGGTCGCGTCGACCGGGCGGTGGAGCTGGGTGCGGTTCTCCGGCTTCCCGAGGCCGATGCCGCGGGTCTGCTGGACGTGGGGGATCGGGATTTCTCGCTCGAGGGTTGGATTCGGACCGATCCGCACAAGAGTGTGCGGGTCGTTCTGAGCAAGCGCCAGGGCCCGTCGGGGCCGTTCATCCCTCTCAACGCCAAGTATGTGGGCTATCAGCTCTATCTATACAACGGTCAGCTCGGTCTCCAGATGGCGGACGGACAGCCGAAGGGGAAAGGCGGTCAAACCTGGTCGAACTACACCGTTCCGGGCTCCGACCCGGCCAACCGGGTCGATGACGGTCGCTGGCATCACTTCGCGGTGAGCGTGGACCGGGATCAGCCGGACGGCATCCGTTTCTTTCGCGACGGGAAGGAGGTCGGCCAGAGGAATCCCCTGGGTCGTCAGGCCACCCTGGACAACGATGCGGACCTGCGGGTCGGCGGGCAGGGCTCCGCGGCCGGCAAGGTCGCGGTGCAGCTCGACGAGCTGGGAGTGTACTGGGAAGCCTTGAGCGCAGGGGACGTGTCGGCGCTCCACCAAGCCAGCGTGCAAGGCAGGTGCATCTTGCGCAGCGGGCACCTGTAGAGGCGCCACCTCGGGGTCGCCACGCCCGGCCCGAACCCCGGGCCGGGCGCTGAGACATGGTATCTGCCGCCGGGCTCTTTGGAGCTCCGGTTCCTGCGGCAGACGCCTTGGACCGCGATCCAAGGGCCACGAGATATGCTTTCGCCGACATGTACGAGGATCGGGAAGAGCTCTTGCGCAAGATTCGGCTCGGCGAGGATTCGTCCCTCGAGCTGAAGGAGATCCAGTTTCGAGGCCCGCGAATCATCGGACCCCACCCAAGAGAGCTCGCCGATGAGCTGGCGGCGATGGTGAACACGGCCCAAGGAGTTTTGGTTCTCGGGGTTCGGGATCGAGAGCGCGAAGTCGTGGGGATTCCCCTCGATCGGCTCGACGCGGTCGAGGAGCTCGTGAGGTCCGTCTGCAACGACAGTATCGAGCCGCCTTTGGCGGTAAGGATCCATCGGATGGAGCTGGCGGATGCCCGAAACGAGCTCCAGCCCGTCTTGAAGGTGGATGTGCCACGCAGCCTCTTCGTCCACAAGAGCGGTGGCAGATACTTTCAACGCATCGGCAGCTCGAAGCGTGAGCTTTCGTCGGAACAGCTCGCCCGACTGTTTCAGCAGCGCAGCCAGGCGCGGTTGATCCGCTTCGAAGAGCAAATCATTCCCGACGCCGGCTTCGAGGATCTCGTAGAGAATTTGTGGCGTCGCTTCTTGGGTCCGTTCTCCGACGATCCGCGTACCACCCTCCACAAGCTCAAGCTCCTGGGTCGGACAGAGGACGGTACCGAGAGCGCCACCGTCGCCGGGGTCTTGATGTGCTCTTGGAATCCCGAGCAGTGGCTTTCGAGTGCGATCGTGGAGGCTGTACGGTACAAGGGGATCGATCAGGATTCGAATCGCCAGATGGATGCCCAGACCCTCACCGGACCGCTGGACGAGCAGATCCGGGGAGCGCTCACTTTTGTGCGCCGCAACATGACCGTGGCCGCGACCAAGGAGCCGGAGCGAGTCGAGGTGCCTCAATTCAGCATCCGGGCTGTGTTCGAGGCGGTGGTCAATGCCGTAGCCCACCGCGACTACTCGATCGCTGGTTCCAAGATCCGGTTGTTTCTCTTCGACGATCGACTGGAGCTGTACTCGCCTGGGGCGCTGCCCAACTCGGTGACCGTGGACAGCCTCGCTCTTCGCCAGTCCACCCGCAACGAGCTCCTCACCACGCTGTTGGCCCGGTGCCCGGTCGCCGAGAAGATCGCCTTCGACGTCCATCGGAGGTTCTATATGGAGAAGCGCGGCGATGGCGTCCCGATCATTCTCGAAGAGAGCCGAGCGCTGTCGGGCCGGGTGCCCGAGTATCGGGTGATCGACGATCAGGAGCTGCTCTTGAAAATCTGGTCGGCAGAGCTTCCAAACCAGCCCGAGGCTTGAGGTTGCGTTTTGCTTGCGCTATCATGGGCTCGGAAAGGGGTCCGAGATGACCGCAGACACATTCTCACTGCACAAAATCCGCCGCGAGCTGCGCCAGGCGCCCCACCGCGTCTGGCTGGCCGGGATCGGTGCCTTGGTGAGCCGAGGGGCGCGCAGCGCCGATCTGTTCCAGGAGCTGGTCGAGACCGGCCGCCGGGCGGAGCTGGCCTGGTGCGGCACCCAGGGGGCGCTGGTACCCCTGCTGCGGGTGCGCGAGATCTTCGACCTCAACCAGACCGAGCTCGGGGAGCTGTTCGGCACCTCGCGCCAAGCGGTGGCGTCGTGGCAGGAACGGGGGGTTCCCACGATCCGCCAGCCCAAGCTCCACACCCTGCTCGAGATCGGTGACCTGCTGATGCACAAGCTCAAGCCGGGTCGCGTGCCGGGGGTCTTCCGCAAGCAGGCCGCCGCCTACGGCGGCGAGTCGATGTTCGACTGGGTCCGCGACGACCGCCACGAGGAGGTCCTGGAGAAGGTCCGCGAGACCTTCGACTGGGCCGCCACCGCGTAGCGGCCCCGTGAAGCTGCGACGCATCCGCCGCGGTGGCGAGCACTATCGCGTCGCGGATCCCTCCTGGAAGAACCCCCTCGACGGCCGATTCGCCGGACGGCGGGGTGGCCGTTGGAACCCGCCGGACTCCTTCCCCGTCGTCTATCTCAACGCCTCGCTGGAGGTCGCGCGGGCCAACGTGCTGCGTAGGTTCGCCGGCCAGCCCTTCGGTCCCGAGGATCTGGACTCGGAGGAGGCCCCCGTGCTGGTGATCGCCGAGGTGCCGCGGGACCGGTACGTCGACGTGGTCACCGACGAGGGTTGCGAGGCGGCCGGGCTGCCCGTGACGTACCCCCGGGATGGGGATGCGCTGGTGGGCTGGGATCGGTGTCAGCCGGTGGGGCAGAGGGCCTGGGACGAGGGAGCTCCGGGCATCGCCGGCCGCAGCGCCGCCCCCGGGATGGCGCCGGAGGACGAGGAGCTCGCCTGGCTCGATCGGGGCACCGGCGGTACTACCTCCGGCAAGAGACTCCGCAAGGTCCGCATCGAGCCGTTCGAGGAGTGGTTCTGGCCGGGGTGAGGGCCGGGACTCGAGCTAGCCCCTCGCCAGCCGCACCACCTCTTCGGCGCAACCCCACGACAGCGTGTACCCCGCTCCGCCGTGGCCGTAGTTGTGGATTACCGGGCCGCCCGGGGCGCCGTTGGTACCCGCCAGCTCCTCGCGCTCGACCCGCACCTCGGTACGGCCGGGACGCAGCCCCACCTTCACCTCCAGCACCCGGGCGCCGGAGACCTCCGGCTTGAGGCGCTCCGCCTTGCCGCGGATCTCCTCCGTCACCGCCGGATCCGGCGTCAGGTCCCACTCGTCCCGCTCCGCGGTGCCGCCCAGGATCACGTCCCGATCCCGTGGGATCACGTAGGCGACGGAGAGCGGTCCCTCCTCGTCCGCCACCGCCGAGGTGAGCCCGGTCTGGCTCACCCGCACGATCTGGCCGCGGATGGGGTAGACCTCGCGGTCGCCGGTGAGCTCCCGGGCGCCCAGCCCGGTGCAGTTGACCACCAACCGGTCGGAGCCGGTCAACCCTCGCAGCTCCGCCAGATCGCGCACTCCTTCCGGACGCTGCTCCAGCGCCCCGCCCAGCTCCTCGAAGCGCCGCAGCAGCCAGGGGAGATAAACCGGGGTCTCGATGCGCGGGATCTCCAGCACGTAGGCGGCGCCGAATCCCACAGGCAGCTCCTCGGGAGTGGCCCGGCGGCCGGTGCGCAGCAGCCCGATCCAGGCGGGCTCGGGCTCCGGAAGCACCTCGAACAGCTCCAGCATGGTGAGCATCGACACCCCGGAGCCGGGGTCCTCGGCCATTTCGTAGAGCACCTCCAGGGTGCGTCCAGCCCACGGCACGACCTTCTCTTCCGGGAAGGCGCGGTAGGGGTGCCAGATGGCCGGCGCCACGCCCGAGGTGGCGCGGAAGGGGAGCTCGCGGGTGAGGATCCGGACCCGGTGCCCTGCTTCCAGCAACCGGATGGCGGTGGTGAGACCCGAGACTCCGCAGCCCACAACGAGGGTTTCCCGTGACATGAGTCAAGCATATAGCGGTCGGGGAGGAGGAGCCCTGGCACCTTTCCTTCGGTCGCGGCCCGCTGTCTGTTCTCACTGACAGTGGCTTCACATCCTCTTCACACCTCACCCCTATCGTCGAAGCCGCCCGGGGGTGTCCCCGGAGTGACGACGAAGGAGATCCTCCCGTGAGCGCGATTTGCCGAAGACCGACGATCTGTCTTTACCTGACGATCCTGCTGCTTCCCCTCGCTTCTTCCATCCCTGCCCGCGCCCAGCCCCCCAGCGAGGCCGAAGCCCGCGCCGAGGCCCGCGCCGTGGCCTTCGTGAGGACCGTGGCCTCCGGCGACGCGGCGGCCGCCGTGGCCTTCATGGAAGAAAACTTCACTCCCTCGACGCTGGACGCGATGCCCTCCGAGGCGCGGGCACGCATCCTCGAACGCCTGACCCACGATCTGGAAGGCGCCACCGTCGACGGGGTGGCCATCGAAGGCCCGGAGCTGCGGGTGATTGCGACCCGGCGCGACGGCCACCGGGTGACCTTCACCTTCCGGATCGAGACGGCTGCGCCCCATCGGCTCGAAGGCTTCTCCGTGGCGCTGGGCGATGTGGACGATGGCGGGAACGCCCCGGAAGATGCCGGATTCGAGCTCCAGCCGGGGATGAGTCGCGAGGAAATGGCCGCGGCGATCGGCCGGTACCTCGACGAGCACGCGGCCCATGGCGACCTCTCCGGCACCGTGCTGGTGGCACAGGGAGGAGACGTCCTCTTCCGCGGTGCCTACGGTCTGGCCCATCGGGGCTTTGGCATCCCCAACCACCTGGGGACCCGCTTCGATCTGGGCTCGATCAACAAGGTGTTCACCCACGTCGCGGTGGCCCGTCTGCTGGCGGACGGCAAGCTCTCGCTGGACGACACCGTCGCGCACTGGCTGCCGGACTATCCCAACCGGGAGGTGGCGGCGAGGGTCACCGTGCGCCACCTGGTGAATCACTCCTCGGGGCTCGGCGACATTTTTACGGACGAGTACCGGGCCAGCTCGAAGACCCTCTACCGCCGGCCCGAGGACTTCTTCCCCCTGTTCGCGAGCCAGTCCCTGCTCTTCGAGCCCGGCACCTCGCGCCAATACTCCAACGCCGGTTTCCAGGTCCTCGGCGCCATCGTCGCCGCCGCCAGCGGCATGCCCTACACCGAGGCGATCCAGACCTTCGTCTTCGATCCGGCGGGGATGCGGGACACCGCCTTCATCGCCCGCGACGAGCCGACTCGCGACGTCGCCGTGGGCTACACGACGAACACCGATGAGGGAGAGCTGCGCAACAACCTCTACCGGCTGCCGGTGGTGGGTAGCCCAGCGGGCAGCTCGTTCTCCACCGTCGACGACCTCTGGCGCTTCGTCGGGGCGCTACGCGCCGGCGAGCTGGTGCCCTTGGAGCACGCCGCCTGGGTGCTCAACGGCCCCGAGCCCGGCTCCGGCGAGGACCCCGCGATCACCTTCGACCACCTCGGCATCGGCTTCGGCGGCGGCGCGCCGGGGGTCAACGCCACCGTCGAGATCAACGGCGAGCTGCTGGTCGTCGTGCTCACCAACCAGGATCCCCCCGCCGCCGGCCGCACCGCGCGGCCCCTGGTGCGGGCGCTGATGCCGGCTCTGGCGGCCGTCCGGGAGACGGGGGAGCCCGGGTCCTCGGGAGCCTCCGCGGAAACCCCGTAGACTCGGCCGGTGAGCTACGGTTCCTCTTCCGGCGTCGCCGCCGGTCGCTCCGGAAGCGCCCGCCCCCGCATCCTGGTGGTCGAGGACGAGGCCAAGACCGCCGCCGCGGTCCGCCGCTATCTGGAGCACGCGGGCTTCGCCACCGACGTGGCGGCCGACGGCCGGAGCGGTCTCGATCGGGCCCTCTCCGGCCGCTACGTCCTGGTGGTCCTCGACCTCAACCTCCCCGGTCTCGACGGACGGGCGGTGTGCCGCCGTCTGCGCGCCGAGGGGAGCTGTCCGGTGGTCATGCTCACCGCCCGCGCGGGTGAGGACGACCGGGTCGACGGCCTCGATCTGGGGGCTGACGACTACGTCACCAAGCCCTTCTCCCCCCGTGAGCTGGTGGCTCGGGTGCGTGCGGTGCTGCGCCGGACGGCGCCGGAGGGCCTGGCAGAGGGCGGGCGCCGACGTTGGCAGGAGAACGAGACGCAGCCGGAGATCGAGGTGGACCTGGACGCCTTCCGAACCCTCCGCAGAGGCTCGCCGGTCGAGCTCACCGCCACCGAGACGCGGCTGCTGTGGACTCTGCTCGGCGCCCCGGGGCGGGTGTTTTCTCGCGACGAGCTGGTCGAGCGGGTCCTGGGCCGCGATTTCGAGGGCTCCGAGCGCACCGTCGACGTCCACGTCCGCAACCTGCGGCGCAAGCTGGAGGAGGATCCCTCCCGGCCGCGACTGGTGCAGACCGTCTTCGGCGTCGGCTACCGCCTGGGAGGGGGGGCACCGTGAGCCTGCGCTGGCGGCTGCTTGTCGCCGTGGGGGCGGTGGTGCTGGCTCCCCTGACGGTCATGGCTCTGCTCTCCGGCCGCATCACGCGGGTGGAGCTCGATCGGCTGTCCGTCGCCGAGGAGGGGCGGCGCCTGGAGAGCGAGCTCGACATCCTGGCGGGATGGCTGGAGGACGCCGAGCCCACCGAGCGGCCGGGTCGGGTCGAGCGCTGGGAAGGGGACTTCGCGGCCCTCCTCTTCGACGCCAAGGGCGATCTGCTGGCGACCTCCGAGCCGCGCTTTCGCCAGCTCGAGCTGCGGATCGACGACCGCGGGGTGGCGGGGCGCTCCGCCGACGGCTCCCACGCCTTCCGGCTCTTCGTGCCGTCGCGCGAGCTGGCGGGGCCGGGGGATTCGGAGGCGGAGAGCGCCGCACGGCTGTTCGTCATTCCGTCGCCCTTCGATCCCTGGGATCGCGACGCGCCGGAGCGACCGGCGAGCACCGCGGGCCGGTGGCTGCTGGTGATCTTCCTCGCTCTCGGCGCGGTGGCGCTGGCAGTCACCGCCACCGTGGCACGGCGTCTCGCCGGTCCTCTCGAGGACCTCACCCGCGCCTTCCAGCGGAACGACCTGTCGGTGCGGGTCGAGGTGACCGGTGACGACGAGGTGGCGCGGCTGGGCCATTCCTTCAACCAGATGGCCGAGCGTCTGGACCGCGCCGAGCGGCTACGTCGGGATCTGGCCGCGGACGTCGCCCACGAGCTGCGCACGCCGCTCACCAACCTGCGCTGCGAGCTGGAGTCGGTCCAGGACGGGCTGTCGGCGGTGACGCCGGACTGGTTGGCGTCGCTGCACGAAGAGGTGCTGCTGCTCCAGCGTCTGGTGAGCGATCTCCAGGACCTGGCCCTGGCCGAGGCGGGGCAGATGCGCTTTGATCTCCAGGAGGTGGATCCGGCGGCGGAGGTGTCCTCGGCGGTGCGGGCGCTGGAAGCGAGGACCGGGGCGCAGGACGGCTCCCCTCGCATCGTCGTCGAGCTGCCGCCCTTGCCCACGGTGCAGGCCGATCCCCAGCGTCTGCGCCAGGTGTTGACCAATCTGCTCGACAACGCGGTGCGTCACACGCCCGCCGGGGGGCGGGTGGTGGTCGAGGGGCGGGTGTTGGGGGAGGGAGAGGGAGAGGGAGAGGGAGAGGAGCGGCCGGGGAAGGAGATCGAGCTACGGGTGTGCGACGAGGGTCCGGGGATCCCTCGGGAGCGCCACCGGGACGTCTTCGAGCGCTTCGTGCGTCTGGACGCCTCGCGCCAGCGCGCCACCGGAGGAGCGGGTCTTGGCCTCGCCATCGTCAAGCAACTGGTCGAGGCCCACGGCGGGCGGGTGGGGGTCGAGAGCGAGCCGGGGTGCGGGGCGGTTTTCTGGGTGCGGTGGCCGGTCCGGTCCGCCCTCACCCCCGGTCCCTCTCCCAGCCCGTCCACCCGCACCACCGGGGGTGAAGGCCAAGTCGGGACGCTTACCCCAGCCCCCCCCGTTCGGCCAGCTCCTCGTGTTTGACACAGTAGGTGGCCCAGGGTACGGCCTCGAGGCGGGCGACGGGGATGGGCTGTCCGTCTTCCAGACACAGACCGAAGGAGCCGTTGCCGAGGCGCTCGAGGGCTTCCTCGATGTGACGCACCTTGTCGCGCTCGCTCTCGGACAGGGCGAAGATCTGGTCGCGGGTGGTTTCCAGGCTGGCGTGGCCGGGAAAGTCCTCGGGCTCGGTGTCACGCAGCTTTCGCCCCTCGTGGAGGTCGTGCTCGAGCTGGCCGAGGGCTCGGTGGAGCTCCTCCCGCAGCTTGCCGTGGAGCCGGGTCAGGTCGTTCGATCCCAGATCCGGGTGGCGGCTCGTGAGCCGGTCGTCGGGAGCAGAAGTGGCTGTCATGGCGCGACCTCCTTCCTGATTTCAGGACCTACCTTACTTCCCACCCGCCCACCCCACACGACCCGGCGGGGTGGGGCGAGCAGTGTCAACCGAGACAAGAGACAAGCATCGACGTCCCTGATATCTCTCCAAACAAGGCGATCGCCAGGGAGCGGAACGGAATTCCCCACTTCTCGAATCCACGACTTGGCCGACAGCCGGGATCTCCTCACAGGCACCACAGCCCCTTCACCGCCGCCCGTATTTCTTCTGCCGCCGTATCTTCGCCGCTCGGATCCTCTGGCCGCAGCGCTCCGTGCACCACTTCCCGCTGCGGTTCCTCGAATGGTCGTAGAAGGCCAGACCGCACGCTTGGCACGCCTTGAGCCGTCTCCAGGTCGTTGCCTGCCGAGCGTGGATGAAGACCTCCAGCAGATGGCTCAGGACACGGTCGAATCCCTCGGTGACCAACCGGAAACGGGGGACTCCCTTGGAATCGAAGTAGATCTCGCTCTGCAGCTCGCTGCAGAACGCTTCGAGTCGGTCTTGTGCGTGGGGGTCCCGCTCCAGCAAGCCGCGCAAGATGCTCCGGATCTCCAGGGCCTGGCGATGGACGGTCTCGGTCAGGCTCGATCCGGCGGGTAAGAGGCTCCGGCCCTCCAACCAGCGCGCCAGAGCCACCGGGGTCGCCAGAGCTTCTCGCCGCCTGTCTCCCGGAGCTGTGTTGAGGAACCCGCGCAACGTCTCCAGGTGCCCCGGGGCCGGAGCGTAGGTCCGCGGGCGCTTCTCCAAATGGGCTCTCCGTGCCGGCATGGCTGGAATCTATCAGGCGAATCGAGATCTCGGTGGGGCGAAGTGACGAACGAAGAGCGAACGCTCCGCAACCTATCGACCAGGGTGCGGAGCGTACACGTTTTGCTCCAAACCTTGCCGAAAAGGGGTTGGAGCGTGTACGTGTTGCTCCAAACCTCGCCGGAAAGGGTGAGGAGCGTTCTTTTTTTGCTCGTGACTCATCGTCCCTGGGAGACCCCTCGAGGGGCGCCCTCCCAGGTGTTTACTCCCAGGGAATATCCGGCATCCGCAGTCGCTCCACTTCACGACCGCCCAGCACCGAGGTCTCCAGGATCTCATCGACGTCGTCCAGGGTCACGCCCCGGTACCAGAGGTTGAGGGGCCAGATGTTGACCGTGATCCCCTGGCTGCAGTGCTTGAGGCAACCGGTGCGCACGACCATGACGTCGTCGCGGATTCCGAGCTCCCGCACGCGATCCTTGAACCGGCGGTAGACCTCCAGCGAGCCCCGGGGCCCGCAGGAGGGCTTCGGCGCCTCCGGCGCCCGCACGTTCGTACAGACGAGGATCTGGACTCTCGGCTTGGGCATGCGGGATAGATTGTACAGGGGTCTCGCGGTTGACACTCAGCCCCCTCCTTTGCTACGTTTCCCCTTCCTCCAGGGGATCTGTATGCGAGCCTCGAAGAGGACGATAAAGGCCCGTAGCTCAGTTGGTTAGAGCGCTACGTTGACATCGTAGAGGTCAGCGGTTCGAGTCCGCTCGGGCCTACCAGGTCTTTGCAGCACCCCGGGATGGGCGGTAGAGGCACCCAGGCGCTTAGCTCAGTTGGTTAGAGCGCTACCTTCACACGGTAGAGGTCAGCGGTTCGAGTCCGCTAGCGCCTACCAGACCCTTCCTCCGGTAGCCTTGTCTTGGCGCGAGCCTTCTGGGCACAATCCTTCTGGACACGATCTTTCTTGGCACGATCTTTCTTGGCAACGTCATGACGACAGCGACTGAAGCCGTTCGCCTCACCCTCCCCGATGGCTCCGTGCGCGAGGTGGTTGCCGGGACCACGCCGCTGGAGGTCGCGGCGTCGATCGGTCCCCGTCTGGCGCGGGACGCCGTCGGCGCCAAGCTCGACGGCGAGCTGGTCGATCTGCGCTTGCCCCTCGACCGCGACAGCGGGATCGAGATCGTCACCGTCAAGAGCCCGGAGGCCGGCGAATTCGTCCGCCACAGCGCCGAGCACGTGCTGGCGGACGCCGTCCAGCGGCTGTGGCCCGAGGTCGAGATCGACGTCGGCCGCAAGGACCATTCCGAGAAGTTCCAGTACGACTTCCGTTTCTCCCGCCCCTTCACCCCGGAGGATCTGGAGAGGATCGAGGAGAAGATGCGCGAGATCCTCCAGGAGGATCACACTTTCGAGCGTGTCGAGATCTCCCGCGAGGAAGCAGCCGAGCTGTTCGCCGAGATGGGGGAGCACCTCAAGGTGGAGCGGCTCAAGGACATCCCGGAAGGCTCCACGATCACGCTCTACAAGGACGGTCCGTTCACCGACCTGTGCCGCGGTCCCCACGTCCAGAGGCTGTCGCAGATCGGCGCCGTCAAGCTGCTCGACGCCTCCGGTGTCTACTGGAAGGGCGACGAGTCCAACGAGATGCTCCAGCGCATCTACGGCACCGCCTTCGGCTCCAAGAAGGAGCTCGCCGAGTACCTGGAGAGAATCGAGGAGGCGCGTGCCCGGGACCACCGCCGGATCGGGCAGGAGCTGGATCTCTTCTCCTTCAACGCCCATGCGCCGGCGAGCCCGTTCTTCCACCCCAAGGGCGCTCGCATCTACACGCTGCTCGAGACCTACCTGCGCGAGCTGTACGACGAGTACGGCTACGGCGAGGTGATCACGCCGCAGATCCTCGACGTCGACCTGTGGCACCGCTCGGGCCACTACGACAACTACCGGGAGAACATGTTCTTCAGCGAGCTCGACGAGCGCCAGTTCGCCGTCAAGCCGATGAACTGTCCGACCCATTGCCTGATTTTCGACACCCGGCTGCACTCCTACCGGGATCTGCCGGTACGCTATGCCGACTTCGGCCGGCTGCACCGCTACGAGCGCAGCGGTGTCACCCAGGGTCTGCTGCGGGTGCGCTCGTTCGCCCAGGACGACGCCCACATCTTTTGCACCGACGACCAGGTCAAGGCCGAGGTGCAGGGCTGTGCCGAGATGCTGTTTCGGATCTATGGGACGCTCGGCTTCGCCGACGTGCAGGTGGAGCTGTCCACCCGGCCGGAAAAGAGGCTGGGATCCGACGAGCTATGGGACAAGGCGGAGGCGGCGCTCGAGGACGCCCTCGAGGACCAGGGCATCGGTTACGAGCTCAACGAAGGCGACGGGGCCTTCTACGGTCCCAAGATCGACTTCCACGTCCACGACGCCCTGGGCCGCGGCTGGCAGCTCGGTACCATCCAGCTCGACTACCAGATGCCCCAGCGCTTCGGGCTGACCTATGTCGGCGCCGACGGCGAGGAGCACATGCCGGTGATGATCCACCGCGCCCTGCTGGGCTCGGTCGAGCGCTTCCTGGGCGTGCTGCTCGAGCACACGGCGGGGACCTTGCCGCTCTGGCTGTCCCCGGTACAGGCGATCGTGCTGCCGCTGTCCGAGAAGTTTTTGGACTATGGCCGCGAGGTCGTCGACACCCTGCGGGCGGGAGGTCTGCGGGTCGAGCTCGACCAGCGCAACGAGAAGCTCGGCTACAAGATCCGCGAGGCCCAGCTCCAGAAGATCCCCTACATGCTAGTGGTCGGCGGTCGCGAGCAGGAGAACGGCTCGGTGGCCGTCCGTCTGCGCACCGAGGAGGACCGCGGCGCCATGGCCGTCACGGCCTTCCTCGAGCAGGCTCGCGAGTTGAATCGGACCCGCAGCCCCGAGCTGTAGGGACTCCCCCCAGCGGATACGCGGGTCCGCCCCTACAACGAACAACGAAATCGACAACACGCAATCCGTAGGGGCCGACCCAATCTCCCCCCTCTCCTTGGAGGAGAGGGGGGGGGGTTGAGGAAGCCTACCGACCGCCGAGCCGTCTGGGCCGGAGACCGATCGGACCCGTCACCAGACCGGCGGGGGGATTGAAGCAGTTGCCCGAGGTCGATCCGGCGACGATGGTTGCCGAGCTGGCGATCGAGCAGCTCCCGGCCGCATTCAGGTGGTAGTTGCCGATCACCGTGATGTCGGTCCCGATCCCGACCCGGATCTTGTTTCCGGAAGTCTGACTGAACGTGCCGGCAGTGACCTCCGCGCTCTGACGGATTCGAGCTTCCGATTCGCTGGCCGTGCCGGTCGAATGGAGATCGATGGTGTTGGCCGCGATCGAGGTTCCGATCCCGATCCTCGCATCCCGCGAGGCCTGGACCAGGAGCGTGTCGGCGGTCACATTGGAATTCTGCCGGACGATCGCGTTCGACCCCGTGAGGTCACCGACGGACAGGAGGCTCAGGGGTCCCGAGACGCTCACGTCGCAGGAGAGACCGATCTTCGCCTCGCGGAGCGCCGTGACGGTGAGCGCGTCGGCGAGGAGGGTGAGATTTTCGGTGAAACCCGCGTCGCCCTCTTCGGAGACCAGGGTGATGGTCCCGGCCTCGATGCTCTGATCGCCGCCGGTTCCACCGACCGCGATTCCCTTGCGGCCGTACAGGCAAACGTTGTCCGCCTGCACGTGGACACCGCTGTCCCCGCTCCAGATGATCTCGCAGGGGGAAACGATCTCCACCTGACCGGACGGGTTGAACTTGACCCGCACGTTCTTGACCTTGGTCCCGTTGAATCCGAAGTCGACCAGATAGGCGTCGAGCTCTTGTTGGCTTCGGACCGTGACGGCGTTGTTGGAGCTGGCGCAATTGGCCGCGGTAAAGCCCTGATAGTCGATGGTCTCGGGGTCGGGACATGCTGCCGCCTGCCCGAGAACCGTCAGAGTCGCCGTCGCGGGCTGCGCCACCGGCAGGCCATCTTGCAGCAGAGCGCTGGTGACATTGAGGAAGGAGCCGGTCTCGGCATCCACCGGCACCGCGAGCGTGACCGGAATCGAGCACGAGCCCCCCGGCAGCACGGTTGCATCCTGCAACGTCAGCAGAGAGGTTCCATCGAGCACGGACCCCGCACCGCAGACGTCCGTGAGCGGCAAGCCGACGGCTTCGAGGCCGGGAAGCACCGCGTCGAGGTCGTCGAAAAAGCCCAGATCTTCAAAGACCGGTGTTCCGCTGGTGCTCTGGATCTGGAAGAGGACCGTCACCGTGTCGCCCGGGAAGACGGGGCCGCTGAACGACTTGGTGAAGGTCAAGGCATCGATGCTCAAGACGTCCGAAGCTGGGTCACCCCGTACCGAGAGGCCGCCGAGCGTTCCGGTCACCTCGCTGGTGGTGTTGGTGAGCGTGAGACCGAGAGCGCTTTCCTCCGGTACCTCCAGGGTCACGCTGAAAGAGCACGACTCGCCCGCCGCGAGAGAGCCACCCGTGAAGGTGAGGAAGTCGGTGCCGGCAATCTGCGAGCCGCTGCCGCAGACGTCGGTCAGCGTGCCGCTGAGGCTGACGAGGCCGGGGAGCACGGCGTCCAGATCGTCGGTGAATTCCAGGTTCTGGAAGGTCCCGGTACCGCTCGCGCTCTCGAGCTCGAACAGGAGCGTCACCGTATCTCCCGGCCGCACCGGATCGTCGGTGAATTCCTTGGAGAGCGTCAGCAGGCTGTCGTTGACGCTCAGCACGTCCGCCGCGTTGTCGAAGAACACTGTCGTGCCGTCGATGTCGGCGGAGAAGCCGCTGGTGACGTTGGAGTAGTCGTCGGAGACGGCTCCCGCCGGCACCTGGAGCGTCACGTCGAAGGTGCACGAGGCCCCCGGAGCCAGCGAGCCATCCGTGAGCACGAGGGTCCGGTTGGCGCTGAGCCCTATCAGGGTCGAGCCGGCGCCACAGGGGTCGGCTAGCGGCAGACCGGTAGCCGCCAGGCCGCTGAGGGCGGAGCTCAGATTGTCCGAGAAGACAATGCTCGTGGCGGAGGAAACCGGGCTGTCGTTGCGGACGGTGAATCGCAAGGTCACGGTGCCACCGGGCAGCACCGGATCGTCGAGGAATTTCTTGGTCAGGACGAGCCCCGCGATGTCGAGGTCGTCCGAAGCTGCGTTCGACAGCGCCTGGGCTCCCACCACCGTGGCCATCACCGTGCTGGTGGTGTTGGCGTGAGGTCCCGCCGGTGCGGTCGACGGGGTCGACAGCGTGACGCTGAAGGTGCACGACTCGCCGGGTGCCAGCGTGCCACCGGAGAAGGTCAGCGTCGAGGTCCCGGTGATCTGCGAGCCGGTGCCGCACACGTCGGTCAAGGTCCCGCTGGTGCTCGCCAACCCGGAGAGGGCGGCATCCAGATCGTCGGTGAAGGTGATGCCGGTCGCATCTCCGGCAGCGAGCTCGTCCTGGGTGAGCGTGAATTCCAGCGTCACCGGGTCCCCCGGCGACACCGGATCGTCGGTGAATTCCTTGATCAAGGCCGGAGCGGCAACGAGGACGAGATCGTCGGTCGCCGGGTCGCCGGTGACCGCTTCACCGTTGACCGTTCCGGTGAGGGTGCTGGTGGTATTCGGGTAGATCCCGCCGGCGGCGCTGACGGCCACGTCGAGCACGATGCTGAACGTGCAAGTGGCGCTCGCGGCGAGGCTGGCACCGGAGACGACGAGCCGCGCGGGCGTCGCGTCGAGACCGGTCGGATTCGTCAGCGGGAAGAAGGTCGCCGTCGAGCCCGCGCCACAGAAGCCGTTGGCGGGGACCGACGAGGCGGTGGGCAGCACCACGTCGAAGATGTCCTCGAAGGTGATATCGGTGGCCGCGAAGTCCGAGCTGGTGTTGGTGATGGAGAATTCCAGCGTCACCGTGCCACCGGCTCCCGTCGGATCGTCGACGAAGCTCTTGGTCAGCAGCGGGGTCGCCTGGACCACCAGGACGTCCGAGGCCGCGGCTCCGATCATCGGCTGGCCGTCGAGATCCGCGCTGATGGCGCTCGTGGTGTTGCCGTACGTGCCGGTCGGCGCAGTGGACGGCACCTGGAGCGAAACGCTGAAGGTGCAGGTCTCTTCCGGGCTCAGCGTGCCGCCGGTCAAGCTCAGCGTCGAGGTACCGGTCATGGAGCCGCCGCAGGCGCTCACCGTGCCGCTGGTGCTCGCGAGCCCCGAGAGGGTGGCTCCAAGGTCGTCGGTGAAGGAGATGTTGGTCGCGGTCGCCGCGCGATCCAGATTGCGGATGGTGAATCGGAGGGTCACGATCCCTCCCGGAGGCACGGGATCGTCGGTGAAGCTCTTCTCCAGTGCGATCCGGTCAGCGGTGACGTTGAGCGCTGCCCCCGCCTTGCCGGCGGAGAGAAAGCCTGCCGTGCTCTGGAAGGTCAGCTCGCTGGTGGTGTTGCCCAGGGCCCCGGTGGCGTTGCCGAGGACGTCCACGGTGGCGGTGCAGGTGGCACCGGCCGCCAGGAAGGTGGTCACCGGGAAGCTGGGAGTGAGGGAGACCGTGCCGCTCCCCACAGTCGCCGTGAAGGTGCTGCTGGGGCAATCCGTGGAGGCGTTCGCCGGGCTGGCGACCACCATCCCGGACGGCAGGCTGTCCGTGAAGCTCAGATTGAACACCTGAGAAGCGTTGGCGGTGTTGTCGATCGTAAAGGTCAGGGTGCTGCGGCCGCCGAGGCTGACCGTGCCGGGAGAAAAGCTCTTGGTGAAGCCGGGGCGGTTGGTGGCCACCGTGAGGTCCGCCGTGGCGCTTCCGCTGTTGCCGGCATCCGAGGTGAGATCACCGGAGACGTTGGTCGAGGTCCCGGGGGTGCTGGCGGTCACATCGACGGAGATCGAGCAGGTCGATAGCGACCGCACCGAGCCCCCACTGAAGCCGATGGTGCCGGTGCCGCTGACTGCGGTCACCGAGCCACCGCAGGTGGAGAGGATCTGCCCTGGTGAAGCCACGGTCACGCCGGACGGCAGAGTGTCCGAGAAAGCCAGGTCCCGGGCCCCCACGGAGCCCGAGCTGGTGACGTCGAACCGCAGCGTGCTGATGCTACCGGGCCCGATGGTGTCAGGGGTGAAAGTCTTGGTGAAGGTCGGCACCGGGTTCTGCGCGGACGCCCCGCTTGTCCCAGCCGCCACGGCCAACACCAGACAAAGGACCACGATCGCTCTCGAATTGAGCATGAAGAGACCCTCCCAGGTCAGATACCGCGCGAGTGCCGCGAATTCACCGCGAGCCCGGCGGGCACCGCAGCTCCCAGACATCGGACTGAAATGGACTCCAGTAAAGAGTCAAGGTAGCTCATGGATCCCTTCCGAGGGACCGTGCCTTCTCATCGAAAAGGAGCTCGAGCAGGCGTCCTGGTCGAATGCGCGCCGGCAAGTTGCCTTCAAGTATTGAAAAGGAAAGGACTTGGGGCAGAGCTCCAACCCTGAAGAGCGCCTCGGGACGAGTCGCAAAGTGACGGCGCATTGTCACAGGGCGACGTGACGAAAGCGATGCGAGCCTGGACCGGCAGAGTTTCCGAAGATGGCTTTCTGTGCATTGCGAGAGATTCCATCATTGCCAGAGGTCGTTTTGCCAAGACAAAACAACCGGGCGGGACCGTGCGCCGAAACACACGGTGCCGCCCGGCGGGACAGTAGGGCCCCGACCTGAAGGATCGGTCGAGGCCCCGGGGGTGGGGTCCAACTTTACGGCTGGTCACCCCCGAGACGACGGGCGCCGCCAAGCACCTCGTCGTCGCGGTAGGGACGCTGCAGGATCTCCTGGAGACTACCGGCGGTGCTCACCATGCTCGACCAATCCCGCATCGCGCTCAGGCTACAGCCGAACTTGGTGTGGCCGTTGCCGAGGTCGAGCGCCTCGATGATCTGCTCGCACGAGCAGCCTCCGGTGTCGGTGGTGGTGAACACGTCTCCGGGACCCTGTCCGCGTCCGCGCGGAGCCAAGGTGTCGAAGGTGGTGTCACCGTCGACCAGGGCGTAGCGGTTGACGCCCAGCGACCGCGTCGGAACGCCCTCGGGGATGACCGTGCCGGGGCACAGATCATCGCCGTCGAGCACGTCGTCGCCGTCCTCGTCGACCACGGCGACCACGACCAGGGTCGCCGTTGCCGGCGCAGCTGTGGACAGACCGTCTTCCGTGAGGTCGGTGGTGATGTTGACGAACGAGCCCGCTGGGGCCGTGGACGGCACCTGGAGCGTGACACCGAAGCTGCAGGAGCCGCCCGGCAACACGGTGCCCCCCTCGAAGGTCAGCACCGAGGTGCCGTCGATCGAGGACCCTGTGCCGCACACGTCCGTCAGCGGCAGACCCACGGCCGTGAGGCCGGGGATCACCGCGTCGAGATCGTCGCTGAACTCCAGGTTCTCGAAGGTCGCGGTGCCGCTCGCGCTCTCGATCTGGAACAGGAGCGTCACCGTGCCGCCCGGATTGGCGGCCCCGCTGAACGACTTGCTGAGCTCCAGCGCGTCGACCTGTAGATCGGCGCTGGCCGCATCGCCGACGACCGGAATGCCTCCGACGTCGCCGGTGACCTCACTGGTCGTGTTGGTGACCAGCGTGCCCCGCGGGGTGGTCGAAGGTACCTCGACCACCACGTTGAAGGTGCACGTGCCACCCGCCGGCAGGCTGCCGCCTGTGAACGTCAGGAAGCCGGTGCCATCGATCTGGGACCCGAGGCCGCAGACATCGGTGAGCGTCCCGCTGATGCTGACGAGCCCGGTGAGCGCGGCTTCCAGGTCGTCGGTGAACTCGATGTCCGTGATCGCCTCGAAGTCGTTGAGGTTGATGATCGTGAACTCGAGGCTCACCGTCCCTCCCGGCCGCACCGGGTCGTTGGTGAACTCCTTGGACAGCGCCAGCAGGTTGTTGTTGACGCTCAGCACGTCCGCCGCGTTGGGGAAGAAGACCGTGGTCCCTTCGACGTCGGCGGAGAAGCTGTCCGTCTGGTTGGCGTAGTCGTCGGACTGCGCACCCGAGGGAACGCCGAGCGTCACATCGAAGCTGCACGACGTTTCCGGGGCCAGCGTGCCGTGGTCGAAGACGATCAGCCTGTTACCGGACAGGAACGTGAGAGTCGATCCGGTACCGCACGGATCCGTGGGCGGCGTGCCAGTGGCCACCAAACCGCTGAGCACGACGCTCAGATCGTCGCGGAAGAAGATCTCCGTGGCGGTCGACACCGGGCTGATGTTGTCGATGGTGAAGCGCAGGATCACCGAGCTGCCCGGCAGCACCGGATCGCCGACGAACTCCTTCGACAGCACGAGCCCCGCGATCACCAGGTCGTCCGACGCCGCGTTGGACAACACCTGGAGGGCGTCCACCGTGGCGACCACCGTGCTGGTGGTGTTGGTGTGGAGCCCGGCCGGCGCCGTCGACGGCGTCGACAGGATCACGCTGAAGGTGCAGGATTCTCCCGGGTCCAGCGTGCCGCCGGTAAAGCTCAGCGTCGAGGTCCCGGTGATCTGCGAGCCGGTGCCACAGATGTCGTTCTGGGTTCCGCTCGTGCTCACCAGCCCGGAGAGGGCGGCGTCCAGATCGTCGGTAAAGCTGATGCCGGTCGCCGGCTCGGCGTTGAGCTCGTCGTGGGTGAGGGTGAATTGCAAGGTCACCGGATCGCCCGCGATCACCGGATCGTCGATGAATTCCTTGACCAACGCCGGAGCGGCGAGCAGGGTGAGCACGTCCGAAGCCGGGTTGCCGGTCACCGTTTCCCCGTCGACCGTGCCGGTGATCGTGCTGGTGGTGTTCGGGTAGGTCCCGACGGCGGCGCCGACGGACACGTCGAGCACGATGCTGAACGTGCAGGTGTCGCCCGCGGCGAGGCTGGCACCGGAGACCACCAGCCGCGCGGGGGTGGCGTCGCTCGGTGCGGGGGGATTGACCAGCGGGAAGAAGGTCGCCGTCGAGCTCGGACCGCAGAAGCCGGCGGCGGGGACGGACGAGGCGGTGGGCATCACCACGTCGAACACGTCCTGGAACGCCAGGTCCGTGGCCTCGAAGTCCGGGCTCGTATTGGTGATCGAGAATTCCAGCGTCACCGTGCCGCCGGCTCCCGTCGGATCATCGGTAAAGCTCTTGGTCAGCAGAGGTGTCGCCTCGACCACCAGGATGTCCGAGGCCGCGGCTCCGGCCGTCGGCTGGCCATCCAGATCGGCGTCGACCGTGCTCGTGGTGTTGGTGTACGAGCCGGCCGGTGCGGTGGACGGCACCTGGAGCGAGACGCTGAAGGTGCAGGATGCGCCCGAGCTCAGCGTGCCGCCGGTGAAGCTCAGCGCAGAGGTCCCGGAGATGGAGCCGCCGCAAGCGCTCACCGTGCCGCTGATGCTCTCGAGCCCCGAGAGGGTGGCGTCCAGGTCGTCGGTGAAGCTGATGCCGGTCGCGGTCGCCGCGCGATCCAGGTTGCGGACGGTGAATCGGAGCGTCACGGCCCCTCCCGGAGGCACCGGATCGTCGGTGAAGGTCTTCGTCAGGGAGATCCGGTCGGAGGTCACCGTGAGCACCGCACCGGCCTTGCCGCTCGACAGCAAGGTGGGGTTGGTGGTGCTCTGGAAGGTCAGCTCACCGGTGGTGTTGCCCAGAGGACCGGTCGCGTTGCCGAGGACGTCCACCCGGACGATGCAGGTGGCACCGGCCGCCAGGAAGTCGGGGGTCCCGAGGATGGGGCTCGCCGCGACCACGTTGCCTCCGGCGACGGCGGTCACCTGAGTGTCCGTGCAGGTCGTCGAAGCGTTGGTCGGGCTGGCGACGACCATCCCGGACGGCAGGTTGTCGACGAATCTCTTGTTGAAAATCTGTGCGCTACTGGCGGAGTTGTCGATGGTCAGCGTCAGCGTGCTTCGGCCCCCCAGACTGACCGAGCCGGGAGAGAAGCTCTTGGTGAAGCCGGGCCGGTCGGTGGCCACCGTGAGGTCTGCCGTGGCGCTCCCGCTGTTGCCGACATCCGACGTCAGATCGCCAGTGACGTTGGTGTGCGTGCCGGGTGTGCTGCTGGTCACGTCGACGGTAATCCTGCAGCTCCGGCCCGCGGCTACCGAGCCGTCGGCGAGGCTGATCGTGCCGCCACCGCTGACCGCGGTCACCGTGCCGCCACAGGTCGAAAAGACCTTGGCCGGCGACGCGACGGTCACACCGGCGGGCAGGTTGTCCGTAAACGCCAGATCCCGAGCGCCGACGGAGCCCGAGTTGGTGATGTCGAACCTCAGTGTGCTGATACTTCCGGGTCCGATGGTGTTCGGGTTGAAGGCCTTGACAAACGTTGGTACCGGGGTCTGTGCGTTCGCCCCGGTTGCCACGGCCAAGACCGCCAACACGACCATGATCGTTCTCGATTTGAGCATAGACATGCCCTCCCAAGTCGGATGCCGCAACAAACCCGCGGGCACCGCGTTCCCATGAAGTGGAGCAGAATGTACTCCAGTGAACGGCCAGTATAGACCAGCGCAGCGAAGAGAAGAGAAGAAAAAGGAGAGGAAACGCAAGGGGAGGGTCGGGTGGCTGCCGGTGGGGGTTGGAGCTGAAATGTCTGAAGAATAGAGAGTTCCGCACCCAGGAGACCCTCTGCGAGGCACCAGGGCGGTCAGAAGCTGTTACAGCAATCCGTCATCCTCGCGGCCTTCGGCGCGCCCCGGCAGGTATTCCAAACATGGCCCTCTGTATATTCGGGACATTCCATGAAGGGCACTGCACGAAGACACGAGCCCTTTGACAGGCAAGCTCCGAGCAACCGGGGCGGCTGAAGAGAGGCTAGAGACTTGCAAGCTCCACGGCAGGTCCCCTATACTTTCTGACTCTCTGCCCTCCAGAGGAGAGGTGCAGTGAAATTCAAAGCACAGCCAGAGGAACCCGCACGACCGAGGAGCTGAGACGTCCATGCCCAAGCAAAAGACCCACAAGGGAGCGGCCAAGCGCTTCAAGATCACCGCCGGGGGCAAGGTGATGCGCAATCACTCGATGCGCAGCCACATCCTCACCAAGAAGACCACCAAGCGCAAGCGCCATCTGCGTCAGCAGGCGGAGGTGCAGGGCAAGTTCGTCAACAAGGTCAAAGATCTGCTCCACGGGTAGGTCCTCCCTGCGGCCCGGGATCCACACCCCGGGCGGCGAGACCCGAACAGGGCTGCCCGTGGGGGAACCGTCCACGGGGGCCGGACATCCGTCATACCCGAGCTCGGGTGGATGCCCTTTGACTCAAGGAAACGAGGTTCGAGATGGCACGCGTCAAGCGCGGACCCAAGCGCAAGAATCGTCGAAAGAGAATCCTCAAGCTGGCCAAGGGGTACTGGGGCCAGAAGGGGAAGAACCATCGGATCGCTCGACAGGCCGTTGAGCGGGCGGGCGCCTTCGCCTATCGCGACCGGCGGACGCGCAAGCGCGATCTGCGCAGTCTCTGGATCGTGCGCATCAATGCGGCCTCGCGCGAGCACGGACTCTCCTACAGCCGGTTCATCAACGGGCTCAAGAAGGCCGGAGCCGAAATCGATCGCAAGATCCTCGCGGATCTGGCGGTGCACCAGCCGCAGGCCTTCGCCTCGCTGGTGGAAACCGCCAAGGAAGGTCTCGGCGCGGAGGGTTGATCGTGCCGGCCGACACGACAGCCCCGCAGGACGCCGCAGCGGTCGACCCGAACGACCTCGAGGAGCTCGCACGCCGCTTCGAGGCGCAAGCCGCCGAGGTGGTGTCCGCTCCGCGAGGGGAGGAGCGGAAGCGCTGGGAGGCCCTGCGTCTGGACTGGACCGGCAAGAAGCGGGGTCGGATCCGCGAGCTCCTGGCGCGCATGCAGGACGTTCCGGCCGACCGGCGCAAAGATTACGGACAGGCGGTCAATCGGCTCAAGCGCCAGGTCGAAGCCCGGCTCGACGGGTTGGATTCCGAGATCGCCGAACGGGAGCGGGTCGCGGCCGACCGGGCCGCCGCGGTGGATGTCACGCTCGCCGGTCGCCGACCCACCCTCGGCAGCCTCCACCCGGTGACCCTGGTGGTCCGGGACATGGAAGAGATCTTCCGCGGGCTCGGCTACTCGATGTCCGAGGGACCGGAGGTGGAGACCGACTACCACAACTTCGAGGCGCTGAACTTTCCGCGCGAGCATCCGGCCCGGGATACCCAGGACACCTTCTTTCTCGAGGACGGGCTGGTGCTGCGCACCCACACGTCGCCGGTGCAGATCCGCACAATGCTCCATCGGCCGCCCCCGATCCGCATCATCTGCAGTGGCCGGGTCTTCCGCTTCGACAACGACCTGCGGCACTCGCCGATGTTCCACCAGATCGAGTGCCTGGCGGTCGCGGAGGGCATCACCTTCGGCGATCTCAAGGGCACGCTGGAAGCTTTCATCCAGAGGCTGTTCAGCCGGGACACCGGCGTCCGGCTGCGCCCCAGCTACTTCCCCTTCACCGAACCGTCGGCGGAGGTGGACATCACCTGCCCCTTCTGTCGCGGCCGCGGCTGCGCGGTGTGCTCGCAGACCGGCTGGATGGAGATCCTGGGGGCGGGCATGGTCGATCCGCGGGTGCTGGCCGAGTGTGGGATCGATCCCGACGTCTACTCCGGCTTCGCCTTTGGCCTGGGAGTGGATCGGGTGGCGATGATCCGCTACGGCATCCCGAACATCCGGATGCTCTTCGACAACGACGAGCGCCTGTTGCGCCAGATCACGCCCTCCGTGGCCGCGGTCTGAGGCGACGGGGCTCCCGCTCGCAAGAACCGAGCCCGAAGCCGAACCCTGGAGTCGAACCGATGCAGCTCAGCCGCAACTGGCTCGCCGACTATGTGGACCTGCCCTCCGACGAGGAGCTCGCCCACCGACTGACCTTCGCCGGGCTGGCGGTCGAGGGGGAGGAGGTGGTGGGCGACGATCTCGTCCTCGATGTCGACGTCACCACCAATCGGCCCGATGCCATGAGCCACTTCGGTCTGGCGCGCGAGTTGGCGGTGCTCACCGGCAAGCCCCTCCGGTGTCCGGAGACGGAGACCGGGGAGGTCGGCGAGAGCGCGGCGAAGGCGATCCAGGTAAGGCTCGACGACCCCGAGGGCTGCCCCCGCTACGTCGCGCGGGTGGTCCGCGGCGTGACGGTGGGCGAGAGCCCGGAGTGGCTCCGGAATCGGCTGGAGACGCTCGGGCTGCGTCCGATCAACAATGTGGTGGACGTCACCAACTTTGTGCTGTGGGAGACCGGTCAACCTCTCCACGCCTTCGATCTGGCGAAGATCGGCGGTGCCACCATCCGGGTGCGACGGCCGGAGAAGGGCGAGACCCTCGTCACGCTCGACGAGGAGGAGCGCGAGCTCACTCCCGAGATGCTGATCATCGCCGACGCCGAAAAGCCGGTGGCCCTCGCCGGGGTCATGGGCGGCTTCGACAGCGAGGTGACGGCGGAGACCCGGGACGTGCTGGTCGAATCCGCGCACTTCCATCCGGTGCGGGTGCGGCGGACCGCTGGTGCGCTGGGCATGCACACCGACGCCAGCCACCGGTTCGAGCGTGGAAGCGACCCCGGCGCCTGCCGATGGGCGGCCGACCGGGCGGCCCGGCTGATCGCCGAGGTGGCCGGTGGCGAGGTGCTCGCCGGCGCCGTGGACGCCCAGGCGGAGCTCCCGAAGCCCCGCCGCGGCCGGCTGGAGCTGGAAAAGCTGCGTCGCTTCGCCGGTGCCGAGATCCAGGCTGAGGAAGTTGAGCGCATATTGACCGGTCTGGGCTTCGAGCTGCACGCCGACGAAGGAGGTACAGGAGACGGGGGCCCGAGCTGGACCGTCACCGTACCCACCTGGCGCACCTACGACTTCGATCCGCGCCCGCAGCCGCCCCACGAGATCTATCCGGCGGACCTGTACGAGGAGGTGCTGCGGATCCGTGGCTTCGAGACGATCCCTTCCACCCTGCCCTCGATCTCCGGCTCCGACGGACCGCGCACCGAGGTGCAGCGGCTGCGGGACCTCCTGCGCGATCACCTGTCCGGCTGCGGGTACGCCGAAGCCATCAACCTGGCCTTCCACTCCAGCACCGAGGACGCTCGGTATCCGGCTCTGCGCCTGGACGGGGCGCCCGTCAAGCTGGCCAATCCGTTGTCCGAGCGCTACGACGTGCTGCGCCGCTCGCTGGTGCCGAATCTGATCGAAAACGCCCGTTTCAACCGGCGGCGGGCCGCCGACTGGGTCGCGCTCTACGAGATCGGCCACGTCTTCTACCAGCCCGAGGTCGACACCGTTGGGGGTGTCGGCCGGAGCCGGGACACCGAGGTCGACGAGCGCGAGACCGTGGCGCTGATCCTGGGAGGACGTCGGGGGACGCCCTGGGATCGCCCGGTGGAGCTCGACCTGTTCGATCTCAAGGGAGCCCTGGAGAGCGTGGCCGAGATTCTGGGCGTCGGTCTGGAGGCCCGGCCCACGACGCTGTCCGGGCTGGTGCCGGGCACCGCCGCCGAGCTGTGGGTCGATGGCGTCCGCGCAGGCTTCCTGGGCCGTGTCGCCGAGGAGGAGCCCGAGTACCCGCTGTTCGTCGCCGAACTCGCCACCGCCGTTTTGCGGCAGGCTCGACGGGCACCCGACGGAGGGTCGTTGGCCATCGAGGTGCCGTCCCGGTTCCCCGCGATCTCGGTCGATCTCACCCTGACCCATCCTCTGGAGGTATCCTGGTCGGAGATGACCGAGGCGATCGAGGAGAACCGGCCCGAGGATCTGGTCCAGTTTGGTCTGGAGAATCGCTACCACGGCCCGGGAGTGCCCGACGGAGCGGTCAACACCACCATCTACTTCCTCTACAACTCGCCGGAGAGGTCGCTGACCCAGGACGAGGTCAACGAGCGGCAAGAGCGGCTCAGGGCGGAGCTGGACCGGCGGTTCGGCTGGCGGGATTGAGCCGGGACTGAGCCGGGATCGAATGATGGCGAAGACAAAGCCCCAGCGCGGCTCCAAGCAGACCCCGGCGTCCCCGGGCTCGCCACCCGACTGGCTGGAGGACCTGGAGGAGAAGGTCCACGCCGCGGCCGGGACGATCCGTGAGCTCCGGGGCGCCCAGCGCGATCTGAGCGAGGAAAACGACACCCTCCGAAAGCGCCTGGACCGGGCCGAGGAGAGGGTCCGGGAGCTGAGCGAGCGGGGCACGGACGAGGACGAGAAAGCCTGGCGGGAGGAGCGCCGGGAGATCCGCGATCGGGTCGAACGGATCACCGGGCGCCTGGAGGATCTTCTGAGCGAAGAGTGAGCGGATGCGGGAGGATCCCTGTGCTTCCCTGTGCTTCCCTGTGCTATAGTCCTGACAGGCCCAAGTCCCTGGCATCCCGGCACTTGTCGATGGGTAAGCCAAGATGGCGAAAGAGACGAGCACCGATGAGCTTGAGGCGACGGAAGTCGAGATTTTCGGTGCCGTCTACCATGTCCGGGGTCGCGAGAATGGCGAGTATCTCCAAGGTCTCGCCCGCCGCGTGGACCGCACGATGCGGGACATCGCCGGGCAAGTCGCCACCGTCGATACGGCGAAGATCGCGATCCTGACGGCGCTCAATCTCGCCGACGAGCTGTCGCAGTGCCTGCAGCGAGGAGATGGGGACCCGGTCAAGGAGAGAATCACGGCCCTGGCCGCGGAATTGTCCGAAGCTCTTGAAAGCTGACACAGGCTGCGGCAGGATCGTTGGTGACGCAACGAACGGAGCTCGTTGCTCCGGTGTAACGAACGAGCAACGAACGAGCAGGTATAACAGACGAGGTTTCGCATCCCCTGTGTGGTTGGTGATGGGTCACGCAAGTGTAGAACCAACACTTTTTACGAGGGAGTTCAAATCCCGCGCGGCCTGTGCAAGCCCCGCTCCGACGGGGAGCTAATGGCTCGCGGTGAGGACACCCACTTGGCGAGATAGGTTCTAACCCGCCATTGCCCACACGGCCCCGCGGGGGGTGCACGTTTCCTTCTCTCTCTGACCCGGTCCGCCACCCTCTGGAGCCTTCGGGGGCCGGAAAGGGTGCGAGTTGAGTCTCCCGGACCATTTGCTGACCATCCTTCTGAGCGCGCTGGCCGTCCTCGTCGTGGTCGGTCTCGCGTGGCGGCTCTATCTACGCCGGGTCACCCGGCGGGTCCAGGCCCAGGCCAAGCGGCAGGCGGCGCGGCTGCTCGACGAAGCGGAGAAGAGCAGCGCAACGAAGCTCCGGGAAGCCGAGGTGGCGGCCAAGGAGAAGCTGCTCCAGGCCCGGAGCGAGTTCGAAAAGCTCTCCCGCAAGCGGCGTGGCGAGCTCGAAGCTCTCGAACGGCGCCTCAATCAACGGGAGGACAGCCTCGACAAGCGGAGCGAGGAGCTCTCCGGTCTCGGTACCGAGCTCGTTCAACGGGACAAGATCCTCGCCGAGCGTGAGAAGCGCATCCAGCGCGAGGAGAAGGAGCTGGAACGGCTGCTCGTCCAGGAACGGGAGAAGCTCGAGCAGATCGGGGGCCTGACCGGTCAGCAGGCCAAAGAGGAGCTGATGCGGGTGATGGAGGGCGACGCTCGCATCGAGGCCGCCCACCTGGTCAAGCGAATCGAGGACGAGGCACGGGAGCGGGCGCAGAAAGAAGCGCAACGAATCATCGGGCTGGCGATCCAGCGTGCCGCCACCGACTACATCTCGGAGACCACCGTCTCGGTCGTGATGCTGCCCACCGACGAGATGAAGGGACGCATCATCGGAAGGGAAGGGCGCAACATCCGGGCGCTGGAAATGGCCACCGGGGTCGACCTGATCGTCGACGACACCCCCGAGGCCGTGATCCTGTCGAACTTCGATCCCTTTCGTCGGGAGATCGCCCGCACGGCTCTGGAGCGGTTGATCAGCGACGGCCGGATCCACCCGGCACGCATCGAAGAAGTGGTCGAACGGGTGAAGTCGGAGTTCGAGGAGCAGGTGCGTCACGAAGGGGAGGCGGCGTTGCTGGAGCTCGGGATTCCCGGTATCCACCAGGAGCTGATCAAGCTGCTGGGACGCCTCCGTTACCGGACCTCGTACGGTCAGAACGTCCTCCAGCACTCGAAGGAGGTCGCGTTCCTCGCCGGCGCGATGGCCGGCGAGCTGAAGGCCGACGCGGTGGTGGCCAAGCGGGCCGGGCTGCTCCACGACATCGGCAAGGCGATGGACCGCGAGATGGAAGGTACCCACCTGGAGATCGGGATCACCCTGCTGCGCAAGTATGGCGAGAGCGAGGCGGTCGTCCACGCCATGGCGTGTCATCACGGCGACTACGATCCCCAGTCGGTCGAAGCGGTGCTGGTGACCGCCGCCGACGGTCTCTCCGCCGCCCGGCCGGGAGCCCGCCGGGAGATCCTCGAGACCTACGTTCGCCGGCTGGAGAAGCTGGAAGAGATCGCCTCCGGCTTCAAAGGGGTGCAGAAGACCTTCGCCGTCCAGGCGGGCCGGGAGATCCGCATCATCGTCGACAGCGGCAAGCTGAGGGACGAGGAGGCCATCTGGCTGTCCAAGGACATCGCCAAGAAGATCGAAAGCGAGCTCACCTATCCGGGCCAGATCAAAGTGACGGTGATCCGCGAGACCCGGTCCATCGAGTACGCCAAGTAGAGAGCCCATCTATGCGACTTCTTTTCGTCGGCGACGTCGTCGGCAAGCCGGGCCGCCGGGTCCTGACCAAGCTGCTCCCCCGACTGATCGACCAGCACCGGGTGGACTACGCGGTGGTCAACGTCGAGAACGCCACGGGAGGCTTTGGGATCAATCACAAGGTCTGGCAGGACCTCTCGGCTCTGCCGGTCCATTGCTTCACCACCGGCAACCACGTCTGGGACAAGAAAGAGGTCTATCAGATCCTGGACGAGAACCCCCATCTACTGCGGCCCCACAACTACCCGGCGGAGAACCCGGGCACCGGTGTGCACGTGGGGGAGACGGCGGCGGGAATTCCGGTGGCCGTGATCAACCTCGAGGGGCAGGTCTTCATGAGCCCCCTGGACTCTCCCTTTACGGCCGCGGACCGGATCCTCGAGGACCTGCCACCGGAGGTCAAGGTGATCTTCGTCGACTTCCACGCCGAGGCGACGAGCGAGAAACAGGCGATGGCGTTCCATCTGGACGGGCGGGTGAGCGCGGTGGTGGGGACCCACACCCACGTGCCGACGGCGGACGAGCGGGTGCTGCCGGGGGGGACGGCGTTGATCACCGATGTCGGAATGACCGGGCCGTACGAGTCGGTGATCGGAATGCGGGCGGACAAGGTGCTCAAGCGGTTCCTGCTGCGGACCCCCAGCTCTTTCGACGTCGCCAAGCGGGACGTGCGGTTGGCGGGCGCTCTCCTCGACATCGACGAGCAGACAGGAAAGTGCCGCTCCGTGGAGCGCTTTCTCCTGCCCGAGCCGACGTAGACGACGACCGCCGAGCCCGGCCGGGATCGGACCGCCGGCTCAGGGTCCCAGGGGCTCGCTCGGGAAGAGCACCAGCGACTGGATCTGCTGGCGGCCGAAGCCCAGGAGCGGTCCCTTGCGCAGCAGGGCCCATTCGCGTCCCGGGATCACTGTGGCGAAGTCCGAGGCCGGCAGGGTGTTGAGAAAGTGGAGCCCGCCGTCGCGGGTATCGATGTGCCACAGGTAAACGGTCTCCGCGGATTTCTCCACCAGGTAGAGATTCTCCCGCCAGCCGACCAGGGCCATGGGGATCCTTTGGCGGGAGAGCTGGGCCATCGCCTCCGGGAGCTGCCGGTGATTTTGATAGGCGGTGATCTCGGGCATCGGAATCGGCAGCCGGGTGACCACCCGATGGCTTCGATTGTAAGGGGGTAGCTCGATGACCTGGAGAAAGCGCTTCGAGGACGTCGCGTCGGGCTCCGGCTCGGGGACGATGGCGTAGCCCTGGCCGTTGGCCACCGCGACCCACTGCAGCCCCAGGAGGTACATCGCCAGGTGCTCGTCCTCCAGGCCGTAGGCGAGCTCCGGTCCCTTGGGCCCGATCCAGAACAGGCCCTGCCGCCAGGTCGGCGGGGCTTCGTCCCGAGCTGCCGATTCGATCGCTTCGCCGGCTTCGATCGCTTCGTCGTCGTCGTCGCGGCCTGCACGCTCCTCGCGCACCTCTCCCACCCCCAGGATCCTCTCCCGGTTCAGCGGCGCCCAGTGAGCGATCGAGCACCGGTCGCAGCCCCAGCGGGCCTTGACTGCCCACTCGCTCGCCGCCCCCACACGGATCGCCCACCACTCGTCGGGATTTCTCATCTGCACCATGAGGTCTCCCGCCTCGTTGAGCGGTCGGACCCAGCCGGCGAGTGCGTCGAACGGCCGCAACGGGTCGAGGGCGCCGTTGGCGCGGATGCGCTCGAGCCGATTCTCGGCCAGGTTGAGCAACAGAAGCCCGCTGGGAGACCACGCTCCGGACGTGACGTATTGGTCCTTCGCCTGGATCCGGATCTGCCGGAAGGCCTCCTGACTGGTGAGGGAGCCGGCGAGGGCGAGCTGGCCCAGGGAGAGCAGGGCTCCCGAGAGCAGGAGGGTCTGCACGAGGGGGCGAAGAAGGAAGGGCGTGTGGGCTCGGCTTGGGGCTCGCATGGAATTGGACGGTGCTCGGGACCCTCGGTGGGCCGGTGTGGTCCACTTCGTTGGCCGCTCTAGCTACTTACTCTAGTTGCTACTTACTCTAGTTCCTCCCCTGGTCCAAAGCGTGACAAGGAGCGACGAGAGGACGGTTGGTGAGCAGCAGGAAGCCCTTTTCCGGCTCCCGGTCTCGCGCGGCCTCGTACAGCGGCGGCAAGCCCTCGACCTCGGTGAGACGCTTCCGCTGGGCGACCACCCAGACCCGCCCCGGCCGGCGAACGAACGCTTGCAGGGACTCGATCTCCTGGCGTTGCGAGACCTCGCCCTCCAATCGATGGGCGTAGCGACCCGAGTAGAACAGAAATCCCGCGTCGAGGCGGGGGTAGACGGTCCAGGCCTCGTCGGGGGCCACGCACCGGGTCAGCTCCCCGGCGAGCGATCGCGCGGACTTGAAGACGTCCAGGGGCGGCAGCAGCGCCAGCGCGGAAATGAGCCAGAACACCGACATCCCGGTGGCCAGGGCTATCGCGCCGGCAACGGGTGTCCGGCGCCACGCGAGAGCCAGGGCGAGCGAGGTGGCGAGGAGCAGGACGCAGACGGCGGAGAGGGTGGTCCACAGATAGCCCCGTCCGAGGATCTCGAGCTCGGGGCGAGCCGCACCGAGCACCGGCAGCACACCCGCGACCAGGGCCAACACCGCGGCGAAGCCCGCGAGCGGCCACAGCACCCACCCCCGGTACCGTGGCCAGGACTCCGCCAGCCGGTCGAGGGTGCTTCCGAGAAGCAACGCCAAAGCTGGATAGAGGGGGAGGATGTACACAGAGCGCTTGGCGGGGGAAAGCGAGAAGAAGAGGAGAGTGACGGCGATCCAACACAGCGAGAGCAGCACCCCGTCCCGTCGAGACCCGGAGCCGTCTCGTCGGATCTCTGCGGGTGCCAACCTCAGAGCGGCCGGCAGAAACAGCGACCAGGGCAGGAGCTCGACGGGGAGCACCGTCAGGTAGTAGTAGAAGGGTTGCTGATGGTGCCAGGGAAAGACGAAACGGGTGACGCTTTGCTTGAGGACCATCTGCTCGACGTAGCCGAGCCCGGCGATCGAGCCAGCCGGTACCAGCCAGGCGAGGACCACCGCCGCCCAGATCAGCAGACCGCGATCGAGCCGGAGCTCGCTCAGCTCGTGCCGGCGCCCGCTGATCCCGAGAAACGCCAGGATGGAGAGCAGAACGGGCAGAAGCCCCACGGGTCCCTTGGTGAGCGTCGCGACTCCGCAGACCACGAAAAACAGCATCGAGAGCCGCGGCCGATCCTCCAGCCAGCCGCGGAGCCAGAGCCACATCGCCAGTGTGACCCAAAAGGTCAACAGCATGTCGATCTGACCGAACCGGCTCTGCCACAGAACCTTGGAGCAGGTGGCGAAGACCCCGGCGGCGAGCCAGGCGGCGCGACAGTTGAACAGACGCCGGGCCATGGCGAAGATCAGCAGCACCGAGCCGATGGCCGCCAGTGCCGAAGGGATCCGGGCCGCGGTCTCGTCGACCTCCCCGGTGAGCAGACCGGAGAGCTCGATCGCCCAGAAGAAGAGCGGGGGCTTCTCGGCGTAAACCTCGCCGTTGAGCTGGGGCACGAAGACGTGGCCGTCCGCCGCCATCTCGCGTGCGACCTCGGCATAGCGGGCCTCGTCGGGATTCCACAAATCCCGCGAGCCGAGACCCGGAAAGACCAGGATAGCGGCGAGGAGCGCCAGCAGCCACATCTCTCTCCGGCGGCCGCTGCGCGGCGTATCGGACGGCGACTTGATCGATTTCATCGATCGAGCGGGAGCCGGGCTTTAAGGGGCTGTGCTCTCGAAATCGCCCGTTTGGAGATCGCTCTCCGCATCGAGGGGGGGCCCGGGTTTCGAGCGGGGTCGGTAGATGAACCACAGATTGCGGCTGTAAATGAAAAGGCCCGCCGCTTGGCCGACGATGAACACCGGATCCTGTCGGTACATGGCGTAGGAGAGGAGGGTCAGCCCTCCCGCGAGGCTGAAGATCCAGAAGGCCCGGGGGACGACGCTCTCCTTGCGTCGCTCGGAGGCGATCCACTGGATGATGAAACGGCTGCTGAAGAGAGCCTGGCCGGTGAAACCGATTCCAAGCCAGAGCGTTGCTTCTTGCACGACGCGACCTCCTGCGCAGGAAGTGTTTGGGTGGAGCTGTCGAGGGCCGGCTCCGCACTGGGAAGCTCCTCGACCTGCTGCCGGTCGATCCAGCGGCTCTGCATCCAACGCACCGCCAGAAGATCGCACAGGGCGTTCCAGATCCGGTTGCGAATGTTGTACTTGGCCTCGCCGTGGAGCCGAGGCCGATGGTGGACCGGGATTTCCGTCACCCGCGCACCCGCCAGACGAAGGAGCGTCGGCAGAAACCGGTGCATACCGGTGAACATGGGGAGGCGGTCCGTGAACGCTCGGCGATAGACCCGCAAGGTACAACCGACATCGGTCACGGACTCGTGGGTGACCCGGTTGCGGACTCCGTTGGCGATTCGCGAGGACACTCGGCGTACCCAGCCGTCGCTTCGCCGGGTGCGGATTCCGGAAACCACGTCCCATCCCTCTTCCAGCTTCTCCAGCAGCTTCGGTAGATCCGCGGGATCGTTCTGCAGGTCGGCATCGAGGCTGGCGAGAATCGGAGCGCGGGCGTGGCGAAACCCGGCGTCGAGCGCTGCCGACTGGCCGGAGTTTCTCTTCAGGTGCAGAACCCTGCGCCGGGGAGCCTCCTGGGCGAGCTGCTGGGCCACGGCGAGGGTGCCGTCGGTCGAGCCGTCGTCCACGAGCAGCGTTTCGTAGCGGAGGCCCAGGGGAAACAGGGCCCGATCGATCTCCTCCACGAGCACGGGAAGATTCCGCTCCTCGTTGTAGGCCGGGATGACGATCGAAAGATCCAGGTCCATGGGCAGTTCCAGATTCGCGGGCTCCGACTTCCGGAGCTGTGGGCTTCAGTGTATACCCGCTCGCGAACGGTTAGAGGCTTCCGACGGCACAATCCTTCAGCTCCCGCGAATCCAACTCCCTTGAATCCAGCGGTAGGACAGTGCTATACCGGCGTTCGTATGCGCACAACGAACCGATGCCAGGTCCCTCGCGGGATCCGTCTCCCCCTGGCGATCCTCGTTCTCGGGATCACCGTCGTTCCCGTAGTCGCCGGTCCGGCGAACGCCCAGGACCGTAGCGACCACCTCGCCTTCAGCGTTGGCGCCTTCGACGCTCTCAACTCGACCCGTTCGGCGGAGGTCGGGTTCGAGCTCCGCTTTGCGCCCAGAGCCTTCGAGCTCCGTCCCGTGATCGGGGTGGCGGTCACCTCCGACGAGGGTGGGTATGTGCTCGCCGGGCTCCGCCGGGATTTCGACGTCGCAGAGCGCTGGGTGCTCACACCTCATTTCGGCCTCACCGTGTACGACGAAGGGGATGGCAAGGACCTGGGTCACGCGGTGGAGTTCCGCTCGGGTGTCGAGCTCGCCTACCGGCTCAACGATCGCTCGCGGCTCGGTGTCTCGTTCTACCATCTCTCCAACGCCGGTTTGGATGAGACCAACCCGGGAAGCGAGTCGCTGGTGCTGGTCTACAGCTTCCGCTGAGGAGCGCCGGCCTGTGTTATCGTCTTCCCATGGCTGTCGATCCCGAGCTGCTCGAAATTCTCGTTTGCCCGAAAACCAAGGGTGAGCTGGAGCTGGTCGAGCTCCCGGAGGCGGTCCGGAGCGCGTTGGTCGAGAAGTACCGGGAGCCTTTTCGGGACGAAGAGCCGGAGGTCGTCCAGGGACTCTATTGTGCCGAATCGGGTCTCGTGTATCCGGTGGTCTCGGACATACCCATCATGCTCATCGACGAGGCGCTGCCAGCGGCCAGCGTGGGCCTAGGGGACGCTTGACGGCTTGCGACCCGAGAAGACCCTGGGCACCGTCTCTTCCCAAACGCCCCTTGCGGATACGCCGCTTTCCGACTCGGTGCTTCCAGAGACACCGCATCCAGCGACATCGCATCCAGCGACATCGCATCCAGACGCACCGCTTTCCGAGGTGCCGCCTTCGAGCTCGCCGGAGCGCCGGATCGGTCCGGCTCTCGGATACGGCTTGTATGCGGCTCTCGTCCTTTCCGTATTCGGCATCGCGCTGTCCAACGCCTTTCTCCTTCTGAGCTTGGTCTTCCTTCCCTGGACCGTCCGGGATGGCTGGGCTCGGTTGCGGCCCGCGAAGCTACTCCTCGCCGGGGTGGGGGTGTATCTCCTGATGCTCGGAGTCGCGATCGCCTTCTCCTACTCTCCGGCCATCTCGTGGGAGGCCCACAGCGAGCTGTTCAACCTGGCTCCGATCCCCCTGGCCATCCTGCTGGTGAGGGGGGAAAGGGACGTTCGACGGATCTTCGACGGTCTGATTCTCGTCGGCGGAATCGTCTCCCTCTACGCTCTCAGCCAGTTGCCTGCCGGCTTCGGGGACTGGGAGGGCCTGGTCGATGTCAACCAGCGGATTCGGGGGCCTTTCTCCCACTACATGACGCTGGCCGGATTTCTGCTTCTATGCGATCTGCTGTTGATCGCCGTCATGCTCTGGGGTGAGGGCTGGAAGCGACCGTGGCGCTGGGGAGCGCTCGTCCTCCTCAATCTGACTCTGCTGGTCAACCAGAGCCGCAACGCCTGGGTCGCGCTGGTGGTCGTGGGCACGGGGATGCTGCTGGCCCGCAATCGGAAGCTGCTGCTCGCATATGCCCCGCTGGCGGTGCTGCTGCTGATCCTGGCTCCGGCTCCTCTGGTCGATCGCATCGTGTCCGTGGCCGATCTGGAAGATCCGTCCAACTACGACCGTCTGTGCATGTGGGATGCGGGGCTTCACATGATCGCCCAGCGCCCGATCACCGGCATCGGTCCCGAGATGGTGGAGGAGCGCTATTCCATCTACCGGCCACCGACGGCGCCCCGGTACCAGCGACCCCATCTCCACAACCTGTTTCTCCAGATCGCCGCGGAACGGGGCCTACCGGCCCTGGCCAGCTACCTCGCCTTGATGGGTTTGGCCTTCCTCGGCGCCTGGCGAGGGTACCGGAGCGCTTCGGAGGCCTCCGGGCCGCGGCGTCTGCAGATCGATCTCCACATCGGCGTGCTGGCGGCGTTGGTGGCGTTCAATCTGTCGGGCCTGTTCGAAAACAACTGGGGAGACACCGAGGTGCAGCGGGTCTTGCTGTTCCTGATGGCGGTGCCCTTCTGCCTGATGGCAGGCGAGCCCGAGCTGCTGGCCGGCGAGCCCGAGGCCCGGTGCTAAGGTGAGGCTCGTCGACCCGTGTCTGGCTCCAAGCGTCTGGATCGAATGCTGGTCGACCGAGGGCTCTTCCCGAGCCGCGAGAAGGCGCGGCGCGCCATCATGGCTGGTTGGGTGCAGGTCGACGGTCGTCGGGTGGACAAGCCCGGCACCGCAGTCAAGGATGAGGCGCGGCTCGAGGTCGCCGTCACCTCCGAGCCGTATGTCTCGCGGGCCGGCAAGAAGCTCGCAGCGGCCCTCGACCATTTCGCGATCGATCCGTCGGGCTGGACCTGTCTCGACGTCGGCGCGTCCACGGGAGGCTTCACCGACTGCCTCCTCCAACGCGGTGCCGAGCGGGTCTACGCGGTCGACGTGGGGTATGGACAGCTCGACTACCGATTGCGCAACGATCCGAGGGTGGTGGTGATGGAGCGCATCAACGCGCGGTATCTGGCGGCGGATGCTCTGCCGGAGCCCTGTGATCTGGTGACGATGGACTTGTCGTTCATCTCTCTCCACAAGGTCGTGCCCGCCGTCCGAGCCCACGTGGTGCCCGGTGGCTGGATTTTGCCGCTGGTCAAGCCGCAATTCGAAGCCGGTCGCGGGAAGGTGGGCAAAGGGGGTATTCTGCGAGACCAGGCTCTGCGACGCCGGGTGGTCTCGGAAACGGTCGCCAAGCTGAGCCTCCTGGGCCTGGAGCTCCGGGGGCAGGTGGATTCCCCGGTCGCCGGAATGGGAGGCAACGTCGAGAGCTTCGCCCTCTTCCGAGTGCGAGGAGACGCATGACCGAGAAGACACCGAAGATCCAGCGCGCGGGCGTGGTGGCCAAGCGAGGGAGCGAGGAAGCGGCGCAGACCGCCTACGAGCTCGCGGAGTGGCTGCGGCGCCGGGATCTCCAGGTCGCATTGGACGAGGCCACCCTACACAGCCATGGCAGCTCCGCGGGCGAGGTCTTCGAGCCCGGACGGCGCTACGATCTGGTGGTGGTGTTGGGAGGCGATGGGACCCTGTTGGCCGTCGCGCGGGAGCTGCCGGACGGAGTGCCGATCCTCGGCGTGAATCTCGGCAATCTCGGCTTCCTGACCGAGGTCAACCGGAGCGAGCTGTACCCCGGTCTGGTCAAGGTTCTCGAAGGCCGCTTTCGGATCGAGCGAAGGACTCTGCTGGACATCGAGCTGTTGCGGGCGGCGGGCGGGGAGTCGACCTCGTTCCGCGTCCTCAACGACGCCGTGATCACCAAGGGAGCCCTCGCCCGCATCATCGAGCTGACCATCGAGGTGGACGGCCACCTCGTGGCTCGCTATCGCTCCGACGGTGTCATCCTCGCGACCCCCACCGGGTCCACCGCCTACAGCCTGTCGGCCGGAGGACCGGTGGTGCACCCCTTGCTGCCGGTCCTCTTGCTGGCACCGCTTTCCCCCCACGCCCTGACCCTGCGTCCGCTGGTGGTCCCGGCCTCGTCCTTGGTGGAAGTGACGCTGGGCACCCGCAACGAGGAGGTGTACCTCACCCTCGACGGTCAGGAGGGAACGGCTCTGAGCTACCGGGACACGGTCCGCGTCACCCGCAGCGACGTCTCGGTCGGGCTGATCAAGGTCAGTGGCCGGACTTTCTACGACAGCTTGCGGGGAAAGCTCCGCTGGGGTGGGCTGTCGGAGACCGCCGAGCCACCCATGCCATCCGGATGAGCGCTTCCGGGATGAGCTCTTCGCCATGAGCGCACCGCCGTCTCGAAAGACTCCCGATCCCCAGTCCGCGACGGAGTCGCGGCCAAAGCGCCGACCGGGCAGATGGCGGCGATGGCTCGTGCGGCCCGCCGTCTGGGTGCTGATCGGGGTGATTGTCGCGGTCTCCGCGGGGCTGCTCTATCTCTCTTCCGATTCGTTCGAGCGCCGGGTCGAGAGGTTGCTGGAAGAGACGGCCACCGAGGCGCTCGGCCGCACCGTGACGGTGGAGGACCTGGATTTGAGCCTCCTGTCTCTCGGGGTGGAGGTCCTGGATCTGAGAATCGCGGGTCCGACCCCGGAGGATCCGCCGGTTCTGACCTCCAAGCGCGTGGCGGTGGATCTCTCGATCCTCGATCTCGACCTCTGGGGAGGCAAGGGCACCGCCCTCCGCCTGGAGCAACTGATCCTGGAAGAGCCGCGGTTCGAGCTCGCCTACGACGACGCGGGCCTGTCCAACCTTCCCGATCTCCCGGTGGGGGACGGGGAAGGAGGAGGGGGGGTCGAGATCCATCTGGGACGGCTCCTGGTCCAGCGAGGCGTCTTCGTCTACGACGACCAACGCGTGCCGTTGCACCTGGACGCCCAAGATCTGTGGGGCCAGCTCGAGGGCGCCGCGCCCGGCCCAGCGAGTCCCTATCGGTTCCGGCTCTCCGCTCGGAGCCTGGACACCCGCCTGCCGGCCACGGCGCCCGTCGCACCGGCGGTGTCCCTGGAGGCGTTTCTCTATCCGGACCGGATCGAGCTCACGGAGGGGCGGCTGGCAGCCGCCTCCACAGAGGAGCCCGAGCTCTTCCAGGCCGATCTCTCCGGCGTCATCCGCTGGCGGGAGACGGCGGAGGTGAGCCTCGACATCGAGGCCCGGGCTTCCGCCGGGTGGGCCAACCGGCTGGGCTACCTGGAGGAGCCGATCGCCGGGCCGGTCCGCTTCGAGGGTCAGTTCTTATGGACCCCGGAGGACTGGCGCTATGGAGGCGAGCTCCGATCGCAGCATCTGGAGCTTCTCGATCGCCGGGTGGCGGATCTCCGGGCGGAGCTGGTAGGGGGTGCCGACGAGGTGCGCGTCGAGGTGACCGGTGCGCGGCATGCGGGCGGAATCCTCCGGGGAAGCCTGGTGCTCGATCTTTCTTCCGCCCCGGATCCACGAGGAGGCCGTCCCGCCCGCATCGACGCCGTGGGGGAATCGCTCGCCCTGCGCGAGCTGCTCGATGGCTTCGGTCTCGAGCTCGCAGGTGTGGCCGGGAGCGTCACGGCACGGCTCGACTATCGCTTCTCCACCGGCGACGTCTGGCGGGGCGACGGAGAGGGCCGGGTGGCCATCCAGCGTTTGAGGCGACCCTCGGATCGGCAGTCGGTGCGGGGAGAGGCCCCGGTCTCCATCCGGGGAGGAATCCTCACCGTTGCGGGCGCACGGCTGGCGGCCTCGGCGCAAAGCGCCAACTTCGATCTGACTTACGACCTGGAGCGCCGCACCGGAGCGCTGAGATATCGCCTCGACTCCGAGAGCCTCCCGGAGCTCGCCGGATGGCTCCAGGAGCCTTTGGGAGCCACGGTGGGGGAGTCCCCCCCCCTCTGGTGGCCCACGGAGGGAAGGGGAACCGTGGAGGGGACGACGGACCTCCTCCCCGATCTCATCCTGGGGCGGATGACCTTCCAACTCGACGACGTGGCCGCCTCCGATCTCCGCGTCGACCGGCTCGAAGGCTCGTTCGAGCACGGACCGCAGCGGATCTCGGACCTCGAAGCTCGAGCGGAGCGGGGTGGAGGAGAGCTCTGGGTCACCGGGGAGGTGGCGTGGGCGGGGGCGTTCGAGGCTGCCGGGGGGTCTCCGGAGGGCAGCCTCGCCTCGGGCAGCCCTCGGATGGACCTGCAAGTGGGCGCCGCGGGCTGGCCCCTCAGCTCCTTGGAGCCCCTTCTGGCAGCCGCTCCGGAGATGGAGGGCGGGCTCAACGGACGCCTCGAGATCGGAGGGTCCTTCGAGCAGCCGACGCTCCGCGGATCGCTGTGGGCGGAGCCCGTGCGCGTGGCGGACCGGGTGATCGACCGTGCCGAGCTGGATCTCGACTGGATCGGCAGGGCAGGTCGGATCGAGCGATTGACGCTCCGCGGACCTCCCGGCGAGCTCGTCGCCTCGGGCTCGCTGGACCTGGAGTCCGGGGCGATCGATCTCCAGGTCGAAGCGCCGGAGCTGATCTTGGAGCGCTCGACGACCGTGTCGGGTCTGGCGAGCCGGCTCGAGGGGGCTCTGGCCCTGCAAGCCACCGTAGGGGGGACGCTGGAGAGCCCGCGGGCCGAGGCGAGCCTGCGGGCTCGAAATCTGTCCCTGGAAGGTCGACCCCTGGGCCGGCAGGGGGAAGCCGATCTCCTGGCCTCCTGGAGCGACGGCGAGCTCCGGGGACGGGGCTCGATCCTGGGTCTGGTGCGCTTCGAGGGCGGAGGACGTCTCGACCCGACCGGGGCGGAGCTCCGGTTTCAGGTCCACAGTGAGCAGGTGGAAGAGATCCTGGCTCTCCTGTTGGAGTCGCCGGTGGAGATCGCGGGCTCCTTCGCCGGAGACTTGGGGGTCTCCGGATCCTGGAGCGAAGGTGAGGGGCTGCGCGGTCACCTGGAGCTCTCCGAGCTGATGCTGACCCAGGAGGGACGGGAGATACGCAATCTCCAGCCCGTGGTAGTGATCCTGGGGCCGGAAGAGATCGAGATCGAGAGCCTGTTTCTGGGCAACGACCGGACGGGAAGCGAGCTCTTCGTGGCCGGAACGATCGGTTGGACCGGTGGGGATTTCCCCCTCGATCTCCGGGTTCAGACCAGCTTGGATGCGAGCTGGCTCCAGCCGGTGCTGCCCGAAGTGCAGGTGACCGGCGTCTTGGATGCGCTGGCGACGGTCCGCGGGACCCTGGTCGCTCCTCAGATCAACGGTCAGGCCGAGATTCGGGAGGCACGGGCGATCCTCCCGGGGTTTCCCCACTCGTTGGAGGGTGTGTCCGCGGTGGTGTTCTTCTATCCGAAGGAGCTGGTGCTGCACCAACTGAGCGCCCGTTTCGCTTCCGGTCGGGTGCGGGCTACGGGACGGATGGACATGCCCCGGGAAGGCGACCCGCTGGTCTACGAGCTGCGGACGGAGGCGCGCAACCTCACCGTGCGCTATCCCGAAGGCTGGACCCTGCGGGGAGATGGCGAGCTGATCTTGAGCGCTCCGACCGCGAGCGGCGGACGGGAGCTCGGAGGATCCGTGCGTCTGGACCGGGTCTTCTACGTGCAAGACGTGCGTCTGAGCCTATTCCAGGTGATCCAGGGAGCCCTGCAGCGACAGCGCCTGGCTCTGCAGGAGACCGACGAGCTGTTGGCCAGCACCGAGCTCAGCTTGGGGGTCGAAGGCGACGATGCGCTCCGTGTGCGGAACAATGTCGCGGATCTCTCCGGCGACATCTCTCTGCAGATCCGGGGAACCCTCGCTCGCCCGGTCGTTTTCGGCAGAGTCGAGCTCGAGCGCGGGGGGAGGCTCGAGTTCCGCGATACCGACTACCAGGTGGAGCGCGGTCTTCTGACTTTTGCCAACCCCTACGAGATCGAGCCGGTAATCGACCTGGAGGCCAGCACCGAGGTGAGACGCTACGACGTCCAGTTGGTGTTGTCCGGCACTCTCGACCGGCTCAACGCCAGCTTCTCGTCGAATCCGCCGCTGGCGGACCTGGAGATCCTGGGGCTTCTCACGACGGGTGTGGCGCCCGAGGAGCAGATCGGACAGCAGGGGGTGGCGGAGCGATTTCTCTTCGGCCAGGCGGCGTCCGCCCTCAGCCGCCGCGTCAACACCCTGTTCGGTTTCGACCGTTTTCAGATCAGCCCCGGCCAGGGCGAGGAGATCGGCAGCGGGATCGGCTTCTCGGTCGAAAAGAGCCTGTCACGCGAGGTGAGGGTCATCTTTTCCCGGGATCCGACCTCCACCGAGCGCGAGCTGCTGCAGGTCGCGTGGGACGTGACGGAGGAGGTCACCCTGATCCTCACCCGCGAGGGGGATGGCTCGTTCGCAGTCGATGCCCGTTGGGAGCGGAGCTTCTGATGCTCTCCCGGCCCGGGTTACGCCACCGACGGCTGGCTCTCGGATGGGTTGGGCTGTGCTGGTGGCTGGGCTCGGGTGGGCCGGCCGTGGAAGCGCAGCCAGCTACGAGAGCCGAGGCGCCCATCATCCAGGCCATCGAGCTCCGAAGCGACACCGAGCTGCAGGTCGAGCGCGCTCCGGAGACCTACATCGCGCTCCGGGTCGGACAACCGTTGACCGAGGAGGCGGCTCGCCGCACCCTCGGCACGGTGTATGCGACTGGGCAGGCGGACCGGGTCTCGATCTCGACCCGACCGGCACCGGGAGGCGTCGTGGTCTTGGTCTCGTGGTGGTCGAACGTCCAGGTCGAGGAGGTCCGTTTCGAGGGCTCCTTCGCACATCTCGAGCGCAAGGAGCTCAAAGCAGCGGTTCCTCAGCAGGAAGGTCAGCCCCTGATCGAGTCCTGGGTGGTCCGGGGGGACTTCGCGCTGGAGGAGCTCTATGCCCGGCGCGGATACCTCGACGCCCGGGTGACCGTCTCGGTCTCCGATCCCGACGAGCGCAATCGGGTGGTCGTGACCTACCGGGTCGATCCGGGAGAGCGGGTCACGGTGGGTCGGGTGAGCTTCGAAGGGGAGCATCAGCCTCTGTCGACCGACATGCTCACCGAGCAGCTACGCAGCCGTCCCGGCCAGCCTTACCGCGAGCGGGTCGTCCGGTTGGACGCCGAGCGCTTGCGCTCGTGGCTGATCGAGCAGGGGTATCGCACGGCGGAAGTCGACCTCCCGGAAGCTCGGCGGGTGCAGGATCAACCCCGCATGGACCTGATCTTTGAGGTGAGGATCGGTCCCCGGATCGAGGCACGGGTAGAGGGGGCCGAGCTCGAAAAGCTCAAGAAGCAGGGCCTTCTGCCGTTTCTCGGAGCCGACGGATACGACGAGGCCCTGTTGTTGCAGGCTTCGGATCGCTTGAAGGCCCACTACCAGAGACAGGGTCACTATCAAGTGCAGGTGGATATTCGAGAGGAGAAGGTCACCGACGAGGGTCGAGACGTCGTACGGGCCTTGGTCTCGATCGTTCCCGGACCGGTCTATTCCCTGGACCGGGTGAGCTTCGAAGGAAACGAGACGTTCGAAGCCGCTCGGCTCAACGAGCTGATCGAGACCTCCTCGGGCCGGGTCCTGGGGCTCGGCTCGGGCCGGCTGATCGACGAGGTGCTCCAGGCGGATCTGCGAAACCTTCGCACCTTCTACGCCCTGGAGGGTTTCGTCGGCACCCAGGTGGGACCTCCGGACATCCGCATCCAGGGGCGGGACATCTTCTTGACTCTGCCGATCCAGGAGGGACAGCGGCGTCGGATCGAGAAGATTCGCTTCGAGGGTGTCGAAAAGCTGGCCCCGGCCGAGCTGCGTGAGCGGTTGCCCGTGGGGGAGGGAGAGGGCTACAACGATTGGGTCCTGGAGGAGGCGCTCGATGCCGTCAGGTCCCTCTACGACGAGAGGGGCTATGTCGATGCCCAGGTTTCCGCCGGCAAGACCTGGAGCCCGGACCGGACCACCGTGGATCTGACGTTCCGGGTGCTCGAGGGCCCGCAGCAAGTCCTCGGTCGGATCCTGGTGACGGGAAATCGAAAGACACGGACCCCGGTGATCGTGCGGGCTCTCAAGATCTCCCCCGGCGATCCGGTCAGCGGCACCCGTCTACTCGAAATGGAACGCAACCTCTACCGTCTGGGTCTCTTCTCTCGTGTGGAAGTCGGGCTCACGCCGGGGGACCTGGGAGCCACCCGCCGGGATGTGGTGGTGCGCGTCGAGGAAGGGAAGACCCGGAGCCTGACCTTCGAGCTGGGCTACGACTCGGAGGACGGCGCCAGGGGTCTGGCGGGCTTCTCGCTCCGCAACGTCCTGGGCCGGGCTTATCGGTTCCGAACCGATCTCCGTGTGTCTTCCGGCGACGAGAGGAGGTTTCGCATCGGCTTCGAGCAGCCGCGGCTCAAGAGCATCCCCTTTGGCCTGCGATACGAGCTCTTCCGTTTCGAGGAAGACCAGGAGAGCTACGACGCGACGCGTCGCATCGGACGCATCGAGCTGCTGCCGGACACCCCGGAGAAGAGGCTCCATCTGGCGTTCGACTTTCGGGACATCAAAACGGACAGCTTCGCGGATGTCCTGACGGTCGACCTTCCCGAGGGAGAGCAAGACGGCCCCCAGAGAGTCAAACCGGGCGTTCTAAGCCCCCTCGAACAGAACGCCGACGGCTCCTTGCGCGGGGTTCAAGTGGCCAGTCTCATCCCCGGCTTCGAGTGGGAGCACCGGGACGATCCCGTGGAGCCCACCGAAGGTTGGTCCTCGAGGATCCAACTCCAATATGCCTTTCCGCTGTTCGAGGCGGAGGCGAGCTATCTCAAGCTCTTCGCCCAGCACAGCCACTATCTCGACCTTGGCAGCCACCGCATCCTCGCTCTCGGGGCTCGTCTGGGACTCATCGAGCCGACGAGGACCGTCCCGGGCGCGGAAGGCGACAAGCTCCTTTCGATCCCCCTGGACGAGCGCTTTTTCTCCGGCGGTCGCTCGACCCATCGGGGCTTCTCCCGATTCGCTCTGGGTATCGACGGGGAGACGCGTCTGCGCGAAGGTGAGGACCGGGAGCCGATCGGCGGCAACGGTCTGGCGTTGTTGAATCTCGAGCTTCGCTTCCCGCTGTTCAGCTCGGTCGGGGGGGCCGTTTTTCTCGACAGCGGCAACGTCTGGCGCGACTGGCGGGACCTCGACGACCGTTTCCGCACGGCAGTGGGCTTTGGAGTGCGCTATCTGTCGCCGATCGGGCCGTTGCGTGCCGACATCGGCTTCAAGCTGGATCGCCAGTCGCAGGAATCCGGCTTCGAGATCCACTTCAGCTTTGGAAATCCGTTCTGAGCGCCGCGAGCCCGGGTCTCGCGAGCCGTCTCAGCCAAGCTCTTGTATACTCTCGCGGTCGAGACGACGTTTCTTGTCTCCAAAAGCGCTTCCCAAGACACTCTTATTGTCGAGTGCGCACAATGCAATTGTGGCGGCTGCTGAAGTATTCTGGCTTCGAGCCGCCCTTCATCTATGTGGGAGAACAAGGCATGAACACGAAAATCGAGAAAAACGCGTTGGTGAAGCTTGTCGGAGCTCTGATTGTCGCGTTGGTCCTGTTGGGGGTACCGATGAGCGCTCAGGCAGCTCCGATCCAGGGGAGCGATGTCGTGACCCCAACGGACGCGGGAGCCCTCGGATGGCTCGCCGGTCTGGGACAGGCTTGGGATCATCTCCTGTCGACCCTGGGCCTAGCCTCCGGTGGCGGTGAGCGGTCTCCGGCGGATGCGACCGGATTCGGAACCAGCGACAGCACCACCAAAGAGCAGACGCTTCTGGAGAACCCGATCGTGGAGCAACCCGAAGCGAGAACGAGGATCGAGGTGGCCGGCTAGAGCTGTACCCCGATGTCCTCCGAGATGGCGGGCGGAGTCGGATCGACGCGTAGAATGGGACATCGACCTCACGATCCACTGCGCTCTGCGGAGAATCCTGTTCTGGCCTATCGATTCGACCAACGCTCCGAGCTCGCTCGAGCCTTGGCGTCCCTCCAGGTAGAGCCCGCGGTGGCTTTCGAGCTTCTCTCGAAGGTCGCTGCGGGTCTTCTGCGGAAAGATCCGCTACCCGCCGAGCGGATCGGGGAGGCCTTTGCCGAGGCGCTCCACGCGAGGCTCGCTCTCGCGGCCGGGGCTTTGGATGCCGAATCGATCGGCAAGCCCGGAGGGCCCTACCGGGAGGAGAATTACAGAGAAGCTCTCGCGCACCTCCAGGAATACTTTCCGAAGGCGGCGGACCGGCTTCGCCGGGAGCGGTTGGACGGTGCGGTCCTCACCGAGGAGCTGCGCCGACAACCGCAGGTGCGTCGAAAGTGGTTGGTTCGAAACATGAGTCGCTTTCGGAGCTACGGGCTGGCGGAGAGACTGCTGCGACTGAACTGGAGCCTCTGGCACAGCGATCCCCGGGAGGCGGAGAACCTCTCCGAGGTGATTCTCGAAATTGCCGAGCAACTGGACGAGATCCTCTACGGTCCGTTTCTCCTGTCGGACCTTCGAGCTCGCGCTCTCTGTCATCTGGCGAATTCCCGACGTCTGTTGCGCCATCTGCGCAGCGTCGAGGAGACATTCCAGGCGGCCGAGTTCTACCTCGACAGGGGTTCGGGAGACCCAGCGGAGCGAGCCTCCTTTCTGCTGCTCAAAGCCTATCTACGTCACGACGAACGGCGGCTCGACGAGGCCAACGAGTTTCTCGACGAGGCGGCCCGCATCTACCAGGCACAGGGCAACCTGCGCCAAGAAGCCACGGTGCTGCTCAAGAAGGCCTCTCTCCTCCAGGACTCCGCGCGCAACGAGGAAGCTCTGGAGATCCTTCGGCAGGTTTCGGCTCTGACGCAGGGTCACGAGTCGCAGCTCTATTTCTTCGCCTACCACAACATCACGGATCTGCTCGCCCTGATGGGGCGCACCGAGGAGGCTCTGGACCGAATCCAGGCCGGTCAGGAGCTGGCCATGGAAGCCGGAGGAGCGATCGATCGGCTGAAGGTCGACTGGTTGGCGGGACGGTTGCTCGCCGATGTCGACCGTCTGGATCGGGCGCAAGAGGTTCTCGAGACGGCCAAGGCGAGCTTTCTCGAGCAGGAGATGGGTTTCGAGGCGGTGTGTGTGGCTCTGGATCTCGCCGAGGTCTACCTGCGGAGCGAGCGGCGGAAGGACGCCGAGGGCCTGATCTTCGAGCTTCCCGCGTACCTCCGTTCCAGCCGGGTGGCACCGAGTGTGTTCGAGGCGCTGCACCTTCTCCAACAGAGACTGCGGGAGGGCTCCGCATCCGCGAAGCTGGTGCGGGAGGTGGCGGACTTCCTGGATGTCGCCGGAGTCGACCCCTCCGCCGTGTTCACACCCTCCAATTGACGCTCCGGTTCCGCGCGCCGGTTCCGAGTGCGTTTGCTTCCCTGTCTTCGGCGGGCTAAACTTCACCTCACGCGGCCCGCGTTGGATGGCCCGCAATCGAAGTAATCCCATCGGGGATGTCCCCATCCCTTCGGCCTGAAGCTTTCACCACTCTCGACGACCCCCCCCAAAGGCCGATATGAGCGACATCCAGCCTTTCGCCCCCATCGAACAAGCGATCGAGCGCTACCGGAAGGGTGAGCTCGTCATCATCGTCGACGACGAAGACCGCGAGAACGAGGGAGACCTGGCGATCGCGGCCGAGAAGGTCACCCCCGAGGTCATCAACTTCATGGCCAAGTTCGGCCGGGGCCTGATTTGTCTCGCCATGACCGAGGAGCGGTGCGACGAGCTCGACCTGCCGCTGATGGTCCAGGACAACACGACGCCCTTCGGCACCGCGTTCACCGTGTCGATCGAGGCTCGGGGGAAGATCACGACCGGGATCTCGGCGGCGGATCGGGCCGCGACAGTGCTCACCGCCATCGATCCCAGGACCCAACCTCAGGACTTGCTGCGTCCGGGCCATGTCTTCCCGCTACGGGCTCGAAAGGGTGGAGTTCTCAAGCGTGCGGGTCAAACGGAGGCGTCGGTGGACCTCGCGGCGCTGGCGGGTCTGAAGCCGGCCGGTGTGATCTGCGAGATCATGAACGACGATGGCTCGATGGCCCGAGTCCCCGACCTGGTCCACTTTGCCGGCGAGCATGGGCTGACCCTGATCACGGTCAAGGATCTGATCCGCCATCGGTTGAGACACGAAAGCCTGGTCGAGAGGGTCGCCTCTCCCCGTTTGCCGACCGTCTACGGCGACTTCCAGCTCCATGCGTACCGCTCGCAGCTCACCGGTGAGGAGCATCTCGCCCTGGTGCTGGGGGAGATCGATCCGGACGAGCCGATCCTGGTGCGGGTTCACAGCCAGTGTCTGACCGGGGACATCTTCGGCTCGGAGCGTTGCGATTGTGGCCTCCAGCTTCAACAGGCGCTGATCCGGATTCGAGAGGAGGGCAGCGGGGTGCTCCTCTATCTGCTCCAGGAAGGTCGAGGAATCGGTCTGATCAACAAGCTGCGGGCCTACGAGCTCCAGGAGCAGGGCCACGACACGGTGGAAGCCAACGAAAAGCTGGGCTTCAAGCCGGATCATCGGGAGTACGGCATCGGCGCGCAGATTCTTCGGGATCTCGGCGTGTGCCGGATGCGCCTGATGACCAACAACCCCAACAAGTACACCGGGATCTCGGGGTACGGGCTGGAGATCTCCGAGAGGATTCCCTTGGAAGTGCCCCCCACGGACAACACTCGGGAGTACCTGCGCGCCAAGAGGGACAAGCTGGGACACCTGCTCAAGCTGGTCTAGCGGTCGAGTTTGGACGGCCATGAAGATCTTGCTGGTGGTGTCCCGATACCCCTGGCCTCCGCGCCGCGGAGACCAGCTTCGGACGGAGCAGACCCTCCGGGGCCTCACCCCGGAGCACGAGGTCACCCTGCTGGCTCCGGAGCCCGGCCCGGATGCGTCGGCCCCGCCGAAGGATCTGGCGGCGTGCTTCGAGCTCGCCACGTATCGTCCGAGCCGGCGGGTCGGAGCCGCTCTCGGCGTCTTGCGGGCGGCGCTCACCGGGAAGCCCCTCCAATGCGGTCTGTACGAGTCGGCCGATCTCCGCCGCCGGATCCGCCGTCACCTCGCGACCTCGGAGCTCGTGATCCTGCAACTGGTGCGGCTGGCTGGAGCCGCTCCCAGCCGGGCCTCCGGGCTGCCGATCCTCGTCGACCTGATCGACAGTCTGTCGTTGAACTTCTGCCGTCGCGCGGCCCTGGATCGTCTTTGGCTGCGGCCCCTGTTGACCCTGGAGGCCAAGCGGCTGCAAGCGGCGGAGCGCCGGATGGCGGTCCGGGCCCGACAGACGGTCCTGGTGTCTCCGCGGGATCTGCGCTGGCTGGCGGCACGCTGGGATCTCGACCCGGTGGCAGCCGACCGCCTCACGCTCGTACCCCTGGCCATGGAGAGCGAGCTCCCCGAGGTGCCGGGCGGCGCACAGAGAGATTCTCGACCGACCGTCACCCTGACGGGCAATCTCGGCTATTTCGTCAACGTCGATGCGGTTTTGTGGTGGCTTTCGGAAGTCTGGCCCGAGCTGTCCCAGCGGCGGCCGGAGGTGCGGCTGGTGGTGGCCGGAGCCCGACCCACCCGTCGTGTGGAGCGCAAGGTGAGAGAGGCCGGTGGCGAGCTCGTCGCGTCCCCGCCGGACCTGCGCGCGATCATGGCCCGGGCCACGGTCGCCCTGGCCCCTCTGCGGGGGGGCTCCGGGGTTCCGGTCAAGGTCTTGGAAGCCTGGTCTCTCGGAGTCCCTGTGGTGGTCTCGCCCTGGGCGGCAGCCGGTACCGACGGGGTCGACGGAAAGGATTTCTTGGTGGCCGAAACCGCCGAGGATTGGATCGCGGCCGTTCTCCGACTCATCGACGATCCGCAGCTACGGCGCAGGCTGAGGGCCGCCGGAGAGCGCCGTCTCGGTCTGGACCATTCGATCGACAGGGTTCACGGGGCGTGGCGGAGCGCGGTGGCGTCAGCGTGTACCGATCTTAGTGGTTCACACTAAGATCTTTGAGATCTGCCCTTGACAAGCGCGGGTACACGTCCTACACTATTGGCAGTCGTCATGGAGGACTGCTAATAGTCCGACGATGACTTCCAAGAGCTGGAGCGCACAGTCCTAGAGCGCACAGACCTAGAGCGCACATCGGAACGCTTCCGAGAGACATACCGCATTTTGAAGAAACATTGAAGGAGGAACAACCGTGAACATCCGTCCACTGCATGACCGTGTCGTGGTGAAGAGGATCGAGGCGGAGGAGCAAGTCCGCGGCGGCATCATCATTCCGGATACCGCCAAGGAGAAGCCTCAGGAGGCCGAGGTGATCGCCGTCGGCCCCGGCCGCGTCAACGAGGACGGAGGCCGCTCGCCCATGGATGTCAAAGAAGGAGATCGAGTTCTCATGGGCAAGTACTCCGGCAGCGAGATCCGCATCGAAGAGGACGACTTCGTGATCCTGCGCGAGGACGAGATCCTCGCCGTCGTCCAGCGGTGACAGCCCTCGCTCCGCTCAGCGCGAATCCCATCGATCCCAGAGTTTCAGAGTAAGAACCAGGAGGTACCTCAGACATGGCAAAGCAGATCACTTATTCGGAAGACGCCCGGGCCGCGATTCTCCGTGGCGTCAACAAGCTCGCCGACGCGGTGAGGGTCACCCTCGGCCCGAAGGGCCGCAACGTGGTCATCGAGAAGAAGTTCGGCTCTCCCACCATCACCAAGGACGGTGTCACCGTCGCCAAGGAGATCGAGCTGTCGGACTCGCTCGAAAACATGGGGGCCCAGATGGTCCGCGAGGTGGCTTCGAAGACCTCGGACGTCGCCGGTGACGGCACGACGACCGCGACGGTCCTGGCCCAGGCGATCTTCCGTGAAGGCTCGAAGAACGTCACCGCCGGTGCGAATCCCATGGAGCTCAAGCGGGGAATCGACGCCGCGGTCAAGGCTGCCGTCGGGTCCATCGACGCTCTGTCCAAGCCCGTGGAAGGAAAGGACATCGGTCACGTCGGCACCATCTCCGCCAACAACGATCCGGAGATCGGCCAGATCATCGCCGAGGCGATGGAGAAGGTCGGCAAGGACGGCGTGATCACGGTCGAGGAAGCCCGCGGCCTGGAGACCACCCTCGAGGTGGTCGAAGGCA